>Ga0210099_1000001_pt1 | contig 362418 bp, 281 predicted proteins | sample Joice_ThreeSqA_D_4_FD_184872 | JGI IMG/M metagenome (GOLD analysis project Ga0210099, IMG submission 184872) | Wetland microbial communities from San Francisco Bay, California, USA, that impact long-term carbon sequestration - Joice_ThreeSqA_D2... | ecosystem: Environmental > Aquatic > Marine...
GTGATCGTAGCAGTGCCATACTTAAAGTTGGTATCCAGGAACGACATAGGAGCAGACATGGCCTCAGTCCCGGCTTTTCCCGCTCTCATTTTATCAATCAATGTCCTCATATCATAAATGTATTGCCCGGAAAGATCACCCACCTCTTTCCCCTGCCAGTAATGTCCGCCGTAAATACGCAGATCGTCCTTATCCACATGGTTATTGGCATTCTCCATATAATTGATCAAATTGTCGATGGCATCAACATACGTGTAGTAACTCTTTTCGTTGAAGAGCCATACGCCACTTCCTGATCCTATGGCATCGCCGGTAAATACAATGTTCTTCTCTTTCAGGAAGTAGATGGTCGAATGAGCTGTGTGGCCCGGAACCTCAAGTGTGTTGACCATCATCCCACCACCCAGATCGAGGGAGTCATTTTCGTCAAAATAGCTTGTTCTCTCCTCCGGGAAGAGATCCGTTCCCTTGAATTCATTTCCCGGTATCCAGAATGATACTGCCGGGTCCTCCACAAAGACGGGAAGCATTCCAAGATGATCACCGTGCCGGTGTGTCACAGTAATCATGAGTTTCTTTCCATCGAGACGTTCAAGTACAAGTGACCGAAGTGATGCGGATGCATCATCCACTTCTGATTTGTTTGAAAGATCGATAAGCAATCCCTTCTCCCCGCCGACGATTAAATACATATCGGAACAGTTGTTCATATGGGCCACCTGTCCGTCATCGCCCATCGTGATCCCGGGTGGATTGCCATCGTTGGAATCCTCAATACGATAAACGTTCCGGGAGATATTATAGATCGCGTACGGTCCTGTTTGTGTTGACTGAGCCAGCCCTGATCCGTGCAAGGACAATGCCAGTGCCAGTAATAATAAATTTTTCTTCATAATTCAAACAGTTCAAACGGGCCAGAAGTAAGTCAATTGACCCTGTGCATCAATTTACTAATTATTACGGAAAATCGGGCTTCAGATATTTCAGGTAGAAATTCAGTACCATTTGATATGTTAAGTTTTTAGTTAAACCAGATGAAATGCTAGACTTTTCATCTGATATATTGTAACTTATTGATCCTGTATTTTTTAAGTAAAAAGAGAATGATGAAAAAGTACAATACATTTGCCAGTTTCTCAGTGAGTGATATGGCACGGGCAAAAGATTTTTATTCGAGAGTCCTTGGACTGGATGAGATAATCATCGAAAATCAGGAGGTTATAATGTTCAAGACAGGAGGTGATACGCGATTTATGATCTATCATAAAGTTAACCATCGTCCCGCCGATTTTACCGTACTTAATTTCGAGGTTGATGATCTGGGAACGGTATTGGCTCAACTGAAAAAAAATGGAGTGGCCTTTGAAAATGTGCAGGGAACAGATGAGAAAGGAATTTCTGAGATGGATTCAACCAGGGTGGCATGGATCAAGGATCCCGAGGACAACTGGATCGGTTTCTTTCAGCATTTGGGATAAATATGATGTCTCCCGCAATCAATCTTCTCGACATCCACGTTCAGGTCATTCGGTTTTAATACAATTTTCATTTGTTTATCAAACAGTAACCAGTTATATCTACCATTCTGATATAGTGTGCAACTTATGCGGTACCGGGAAATTATATAGCTGTAATACAACATACAAGGAAGCTTATCGTTAAGAGCTTACAGGGGATGTCAGAGATTGAAGAGAAGACAGATATATGGAAGAAGACAGGTTTGAAACTATTGGTACAGGAACCATCATACAGCATGGCAAAAAAAATGACAGGATCTTCCTTATGCATTTGGAAAAGAGTGATTGCCCTGCTGTATTGAAGTTATTAAGAGAAATAGCACGAGAGAATCACTACTCCAAAATATTCTGCAAGGTACCGGGCTGGGCGGCACCTTTCTTTTTTTCTGACGGATACCTGACAGAGGCCTACATTCCTCAATTTTATAATAGTCATGAACCAGTGTTCTTTGTGTCCAAATTTTTGAATTCTGACAGGTTACTAAGCATCGAAAATGATCGATTGATCGAACTGGGTAAATTGCTGGGCAGCAAAAGGGAGGCCGAGAAAAAAGCAATCAATTTTCCTTTGAATTTGAAAGTCAGAAAACTGGATGGAGATGATGTGGATCATATTGCCGAAGTGTTCAAGAAAGTATTTCAGAGTTACCCATTTCCCATTCACAACCCAGGCTACATTCGCGATTCCATGAAAAAAAATGTAAGCTATTACGGTGTTAAGAAGAAGGGTAAACTCGTTGCGCTGGCTTCCGCGGGGGTGGATCACAATGGAGCCAATGCAGAATTGACCGATTTTGCAGTTCTTCCGGATCACAGGGGAAGGAGACTGGCCCAGAAACTAATGGGTAAAATGGAAAAGGAGATGAAGCTCATGGGTATACATACACTTTACACAATTGCCAGAATGGACTCTCCGGCGATGAACAGGACCATTGTAAATGACGATTACAACTATGCCGGTACATTGATCAGGAACACCCATATTTCAGGCAAGATTGAAAGCATGAATGTTTTTTATAAGCACCTTTAAGATGCCGATGAGCTTCCTTAAGGATCCAACCGAATTTATTGATACCGAAACCGGCTAAGTCAGGGTAGATGATAGTTCGACATGTATTCGTTCTTATTTTAATCCTGATACAGGGGCTTCAGTCATTAGCACAGTTTCATGATAGCATTAACCACAAGAAGCTGGTTCCTCAAATAATCGCACCTGTCACTTTAATCACAACCGGAATAATTGTTAATAACAGCCAGTTTGAGAAGAACCTCCAGGAAAATCTGAGAATGAATGTCGGAGACCAATATAATTCTGACATCGATGATTATTTGCAGTACGCTCCCATAGCCGAATTGTATATTGCAGATATTTTAGGAGTTAAAAGTAGAAACCACTGGTTTGACCAGACAAAATATTTGTTGATTTCTAATTTGATCACTTCAGGAATAACTCATGGATTAAAGCATCTAACTTTAAAACCCCGTCCCAATGGTGCTCCTTACTCTTTTCCCTCCGGGCACACTACTTTTGCCTTCACCAATGCTACTGTTCTGTTTAATGAGTTTCAGGAGACTGCGCCTCTGCTGGCTTTCAGTGGTTATGCCTTTGCGGCTACAACAGGTACATTCCGAATGTTGAATAATAAACACTGGTTGTCTGATGTATTGGTAGGGGCGGGAATTGGAATATTAGTTACGGAAATTGTGTACTATCTGGAACCTTTGAAAGCGTTTAATCCATTCAAGAAATCAGATTCTTTTTCACTCATTCCAGAGATAACCGACCGTGAAGTTGGATTCTATTACCTGTGCGAGTTTTAATGTGAAGCAAGGCATACTTCACCATGTTCCTATTTGTTTATCAGGGACAGGGTGTAATCCATTACTTCATCCCTATTATTCAATATTCCGGAAATAGTAGGACTGATTTCTAAATCCGGAAAAACACCCCTGTTGCTGTGCATTGCAGGTTGAACTTTCGAGTAAAATCCCATTAACGGAATTCCAAGCTCCAGGTTTGAGTGTGGCAAAATAACCACAGCAAAAAAACCGCTGGTATTGCCATAATAACCGCCACCAGATTCCACACCTACGAAGAGAGCCCGGTCAAGACTATGCAGTTCACTGGCAAATTCGGTGGCAACCGAAAAACTGCCTCCATTGATCAGAGCATACACCTTTCCCTTATAATTATTTTTCCTGAATTTTTGCAGCCCGCAATTTTTGTGTCCTCTCCAAACATACATACCTGAATCTGATTTGGAAAATACGACTTTGAGAAACCTGAAAGAGAACGGTACGGAAGCATACTGAGAAAAGGAATATCTTTTTTTCCTGGTGATCTCCAGATGGTCGTAGTAAGGGAATTTCTGATCCTTCAGATAGGAGAGCAGAAGAGATCCGAACACCTCTTTCCCACCTTCATTATTCCGGATGTCAATAATGAGGTGTTCCGTTTTTCTATTATTGATTTCTCTGAAGGATCGCTTCAGGAATTTTTTAAATCCAGGGCCCTTTTCCGGGTTCCAGAAATATGGAATAGTCAGCACAGCAATATTATTCTCTAAAAATGAAAGGGCGAAAGATCCGGATCCTTCCGCACTGCTTTCATGAGCCTGGACCTGTTCCAGCGTTGCTGGTCCTATTTTGATTTCGAAGGGTTCACCATCCTTCAGTATCCCTATGGAAAAACCTTCTCCGGCGGATGCTTTCTCATCCTGTATTATATCAGCATAATAGGCACTGAAATATCTGTTCAGTTCATAGTATTTGAAAGTCCTATTCTCCCCGTCGGAAAATATCCCTTCCAATAATCTTTTGATTATTACCGGGATTGCCTCCCCTTCAATGGATATTATTTCGGCGCCTTTCTCAATACCGGGAACACTCGTGAAGTAATCAACCACATATGCCCTGTCCCGGTCAATAAATAACTTGAGCGGGAAAAGCCTTTCTGTGTTAAAGTAGTAGGGGTATCCCGATCTGTCAGGGGTCATCAGCTTGGTATGGCCGCACTGGATATTATCCACAAGCGGCAAAAGGGATTTATAGAATTCTCTCCTGGTAGCCGGGGTAACCAATCCATCTTCAAAGGCATCGAAAAGGCTGTCCATTCTCTCCCTGGAAGTATACCTGTAAAGACCAGGATGAGCTTCTTCAAGGGCACTTCTCAAAAGGTGATAGTCATACTCCTGGTCTTCAATGGAAATACTGCTTCCCTGCCCAAAAGTGCGGCAGGAAATACACAGAAACAGAATACAAAATATGGACCAGATCCTGTACATGAGTGTTCCTTAAAAGACTATTATATATAAAAATTTCCCCACTGCAAAGCAACGGGGAAACCTTCGCTATTTTACCTGTATAATTAAATCAGTTAAAACCGTATTTCTTGAGCCCTTCGTGACTGATCTTAATGGCATCAAGGGGTTTCATATCGTCAAAGGTCTGGTCCTGCTCAACGATATAGTATTTCATCCCAGATAATTTTTTCGCTTTGAGGATCCTGGCGAGATCTATTGTCCCGGTGCCCACGGGGGCAAATCTTCCCTGGTCGTCCATATCCTTCACATGCCATATTTTAAAACGTCCGGGGTATTTTTCAAAATAGGCTACCGGATCGGCCCCTGCTTTAGTAACCCAGTAAAGATCCATCTGGAAATTAACATAATCAGGATCGGTGTTTTCTAAAAAATATTCAATGGGGACGATGCCATCCTCATTTTTTTTGTAGTCAAAATCATGATTGTGATAGAGCAATTGGAGCCCGGCTTCCTTGCATTTTTTCCCCATGGTATTCAGGATGTCCACCACCTCCTGTAAATCCCCCTCGATACCCATTGTCCGGGTACTGGCGTCAAACTTGAAATGGCCCATCGGTGGAACCGGGATTACAAAATACTTGAATCCTGCAGCTTTTGCAGAAGCGATCTCTTCATCTATATTATCCAGGGTAGCACTGGACTGATGGGTGCTCAATGGAATCATACCCAGGGCTTCCACCTGTTTCTTAAAATCCTCCGGTGTCATACCGTAGTATTTACCATCCTGGTAACTGGCAGCTTCAATGTACAAATAACCGTCCTCGGCAACTGCTTTAAGGGTTGCTTCAGGATCTTGTCCCATTTCCGTGCGCACAGAATAAAGCGTAGCGCCGCCAAACCTTTTCTGTGAAAAACTAAAGTTGGCAGCTGTTAACAGAATGAGGGCCACCATCAGTTGAATTTTCCATATCTTTTTCATAATCATATGTTTTGATTGTTTTACAAACATGCGAATGTAAATTTATATTTTATCTATAACCAAAAAACCAGTATACAGTTCACGGGTTCGCCAGTTGATTCCAAATGGAGTGGAAGATTCCAGAGAGTTCTGAATGGGGTGCATACTCCGTATAGGATTGACCCGACACCATTGCCTGTACCACGGATTCATCAAAAGGTATTTTTCCAAGCAGGGGAATAGACCGGGCCTCCAGAAATACTTCAATCTGTGCGGAGATATCTCTATGGATATCAAACTTATTGATGATGGCATAAAGTGGGATATGGAATTGGTCGACCAGTTCTGCCATCCTTTTAGCATCATGCAGGCTGCTCATGGATGCTTCAATCACCAGCAGGACCGCATCTGCTCCGGCAATTGAGGAGATGGCGGCACAACCGGTTCCAGGTGGGCCATCGGTCAACAGTATTCCGGAACCTTTCTCCCTGGCAATCTCCTTTGCCTTTTTCCTGACCTGTGAGACCAGTTTTCCGCTGTTCTCCTCTCCGGGTCCCATGTTGGCATGCGTCAATATACCGGCACGTGTTTCAGAGACGTACCATGCGTTGTTGATACTTTTCACGGATTGGATGGCCCCGGCCGGACAAATGCGCTCACACAACCGGCAGCCTTCACACTTGAAAGGATCGATATGCAGTTTACCTGATGCGTTCAGGGAGATAGCATCAAACCGGCAATACTCCGAACAAATATTACAACCTGTGCATAACTCCTGGATTATGGAGGCCACCCAGGCTCCTTCAAAAATGTGAGATTCCATGACACGCGGATTCAAAACCAGATGAAGATCAGGCGCATCCACATCACTGTCACAGAGTACAAGGTTACTTCCTATAGTGGCCAGCGCTGCAGTTACAGTGGATTTGCCTGTTCCACCCTTTCCGCTGATGATTGTTATCTCTTTCATCGGATCAATCCCTTCTTAGAAAGATTCTCCTTGATTTTACGATGAGCATGCCTGATCTCCCCGGGGATCATGTTGAAGAGATCGGCCCTGGCATACTGTTCCGCATAGGCTCGGTTAAAGGGTATCTCGGCTATCATCTCGATATGCTCTGCATCCAGGTAACCGTAGATCTCCCGGTTGCCCAGATGGGCTTTATTGATAACCACTCCAAATGGTTTGCCTAATTGCCTGACCAGGGTGACCATCAATTTCAGATCATGAAGTCCGAAGGGAGTAGGCTCGGTGACCAGGATAACGAAATTGGCGTCGGAAATAGTTTCCACCACAGGACAGGAGGTTCCCGGCGGGGCATCGAGGATCACTATTTTTTCACTGGTCCCAATGGATTTCTTGAGAGAACGGATCATCATGGTTTGCATGGCTGAACCAACCTTCAGCCGCCCTTCCAGGATCTCCTTTCCCGCTTTGTCAAGGTACCTGTTGATAGTACCAATGGATTCATTTTGAATTCCGAAAGCATCAGACGGACATGCAACCAGGCAGGCTCCGCAGGAATGACAGAGCGATGGGTTGACCTCTGCAAATTCTGCAGGAGGGATGATCACTATGGCATTGAATTCGCAATACTCCACACATTTTCTGCAAAAGGTACACCGCGATGTATCTATTTTGGGGATCTCCTGGTTTACTGTGGTTAATTTGCCCGGTTTTACATCCGGGAAAAACAACACATCGTTGGGTTCTTCCACATCGCAATCCACCAGTAGTGCCTCATCCTTGGACGCTTCATTGATGGCATAGTAAAGATTGGTGGCCACGGTAGTTTTACCAGTTCCCCCTTTTCCACTGGCAATAGCAATCCGTATGGCCATCATTCAGGATCTAGTGATCACAATAATTGGCGGAAAAGTTCAGGGTTTCATTGAGGAAACCTTCGACCAGCTCTTCCGGAGTGAGGGCCGGCGCCCCGACAAATACATTGACTCCCCGTTCATTAAAAAGGTCAATGGCGCGTTGTCCCATGCCTCCCGCAATGATATCGGTTGCTCCCCTTTCAGCGAGCCATGGAGGAAGTAACCCGGGCTGGTGTGGCGGTGCATCTATATAATTGATCTCTTTTATCCCATTCTCCTCTACCTGTACCATGGCAAATTGTTTACAATGGCCGAAATGTCCATCCAGTTTTCCATTGCTGGTGGGTACCGCAATCATTTTTGTCATCCTGTTTAGATTAATGGTTAATCACCATGAGTTTAACAACACCCTGAATCGCTGTCCTGACCCCTTCCTGTTCCTCTTCCATTTCCCCTCCTGTGAGCCCTCTTTGCTGCCATTCCAACGCCTCTCCCCATGCCCCTTCCGGGTCCGTTTCCGTTTCCGGGTCCCGGACGTTTTCCCATCCAGGTCGCCTTTTCTGATTCGTTCTTTTCACGGTTACTGCATTTTCCCATTTGCCTGCCGGTTTGGGCTCCTTGTCCCTCTGGTCCGGTCCTGTCTAATCCTGGCATTTTCTTCAGATTTTGAATTTAATATTCAGTGTATATTATTTGATACTGTCAATTATGTCTGCAATGGATCTGGAGTCATCTGAAAGGACCACCATCTGGATCTTGAATTTTTCCAGCAACTCTTTCGCTTTGGGTCCGAAATCGCCCGAAATGACTTTGGTGGCTCCAAGTTCCATCAGCTTTTCAACCGCCCTGGTTCCCGCTCCATGTGAAGCTTCAGCGCTATCGTTTTCATAGAAACTGGTCTCCCCGGTCTCTTCATCCAGGAGGCAGAACCATCCCGCGCGCCCGAATCTCAGATCAAAACCGGAATCCAGGTTATCACCCATTGAGGATATGATTGTTTTCATCATTGATCTTTTAAAGATTGTATATGATCGGATTTACAAATTGGACATTTTTGCTCAGTACGGTTATCAGGGATATTGAACCTTGCGTGACATTCGATACATTCAAACCAGGAGTGGTCAAGACTTGCATTTCCAAAAACAGATTTGATTTCCCTTGTTTCAACCAGGGCTTTGGCAATTTTTCTTCTGGCGCTTTCGTAAACCCTGGCAAAGGTAGCACGGGAAACACCCATTAGTTTTGAAGCTTCTAAATGGGTCATAAAATCGTAATCAGCCAGTTTGATGGCCTCATACTCCTCGTATAGCAGGTCAACATGCTTTTTCCTTCCATACTGGTTTCCATAGGGCTTATACCCTCTGAAACCTGGTGGTGCCACCACTCTCCTCAATGTTTTTCTCCTGGGCATATTCTTAAATTCAGATCAAAAATAATGAGAATATTCTCATAAAAAAAATATCCTACACTTTTTCTTTACATTATCTTGCTCTGAGATTCAATTAGTCAGAACAGAAAAGAGGGTGCTGAAAGTTATGAAAATATTTGCTACATTTGCCCCTCGAAAATCGGGGTATAGCGCAGTCCGGTTAGCGCACCTGCTTTGGGAGCAGGGGGTCGCAGGTTCGAATCCTGCTACCCCGACAAAAGAAAAAGGCCACCATACGTTTCGGTATGGTGGCCTTTGCAACCTGTGGCATTTCAGTTTCATTCGTACCGAAGGGCATCAACCGGGTTCATTGTTGCTGCACGCCAGCTTTCGCGGCTAACCGTCATCATGGCAATTACAAGTGCCGTTATTCCGGCCAGGGCAAAAATCCACCAGCTCATCGTGATCCTGTAGGCAAAGTTTTCAAGCCATCGGTTCATCAGGTACCAGGCTACCGGTATTGAGATAACAGATGCGATAGAAATCCATCTTAAAAAACTAATATTCAGCATGGTTATCACTTCTATTATTCTTGCCCCGTTTACTTTGCGTATGCCTATTTCCTTTATTTTCTGATTGGCGATGAAAGAAATCAATCCGTAAAGGCCAAGCGAAGCAATGAATATGGCAATGATCGCGAACAACTGAATAAGTTTGGATGTGTTGATTTCTCCACTGTAGAAATTGGCAATTTGCCTGTCTAAGAATCGGTATTCAAAAATATCTTTCGGGAATATTTTGTTCCACTCTTTTTCCACCTTTCCTATCGTATTGCTGTATCCGGCCAGTTTACCCACCGCCGGATTGATCTTTACGGCCATTTCTTTAATATTAAAGGCAAGATTACTTAAAATAACATAATCCATTTGCTGTTGAAGTGATTGGGCATGAAAATCTTCGACAACGCCTGTTATGGTAAATTCAAAATTCTCCCTTCCATATTTGAACATTTCGCTCACCGCATCATTCGGATCATCAAACCCAAGGAGTTCAGTTACTCTCCTGTTTACGATAGCTTCACCTGTGTTCTTCTTTTCACTGATGTTCTTACCTGCAATTAGCTTGAGTTCGTACAATTCGAGGTAATCCTCATCGACAGTTTTCAGATTACCGTTATATACATCCTTCTCAAGTGTAGGATAATTGATTGGATTACCTACTCTCCAGTCGGCCATCGGACTCCGGGTTTCGTAACTCACTTTTTCTATGTCAGGATTGTTTAAAAGCTCGGATTTTAAAACGGCAAGTTTTTCAGTGGATGCGTCGGGTAACGGAACAACCAGGATCGCTTCTTTATTAAATCCTGGGTCAGATTTCAAAAAATACATGATTTGTCTATGCATCACGAGGGTCCCGGTAATTAATACCAGTGAAATTGCAAACTGGAAAATGACCAATGTACGTCTGAGCGATCCTGAATTCGAACTGTTTTTTACAGGCAAGTCGTTTTTTAAGTCACCAACTGGATTCATCCGGGCCATGACAAAGGAGGGATAGAGGCCGGAAATGAAACCGATTGAAAGAGCTGAAAGGATCAGGAAAATAATGGTACCGGGATTTCTCCCTATTTCAAGGTTTAACCGGTAGCCAAGTATATCATCAAGATAGTTGAATAAAAAATGGGCAATGAGTACCCCGATGAATGCAGCCACACATGAGATCAATAGGGTCTCCCCCATAAATTGTGAGACCAGTTGGAATTTACTCACCCCGGCAATTTTCCGTACGCCAATTTCTTTGAATCTTCTGGATGATTGAGCCGTAGATAAATTGATAAAATTAACAGAACCCAACAGGATTATAAATAATCCGATAAAGCCTAACAGATATAACGACCTTTTAGGAACCTGTCGCTCGTTGTAATTGTCAATCGCCCCGAAATGAAGTTCGGACAGGGGCTGTAAAAGATATTTTTGATTCACAGGTGAATCAGGGCCGATGTATTTCGTTAGAAAGGGAACGAGTTGATTTTCAAAATCTGCCCGGGAAATGTTGCCTGGTAATTGCAAATAACAATTGGTGGCAGAATTATATTCCTGCCAGTCAACTCCATCGTTAAAATAGGGATTTGAAGCCGTCTGATTTTTGTAGTCGGCGATCATTGTAAATGGCAGATCGGTATTTTCAGGTGTGTCGGCTATTACACCGGTTACCGTGAATGACTGCTTATTATTGATATTGATGGATCTGCCCAGTGCATCAGTAACATTTCCGGGAATTAAATTGAAATATTTCTGAGCAAGCGAGGACGTGATCACAATGCTTCCCTCATTTGATAATGCATTTTGGGGATTTCCTGCCAGAAAGTCGAAATCGAATATCTCAAAGAGCTCAGGTTCGGCGTAAGCCAATCCCTCATTTTCAAGGTACCTGTCAATGGTTCCCTTATTGTTTTCAATAATAACCTGACCTTTTTTGGCGTAAAAGGTCATTACTGCATTCACTTCGGGAAAATCATTCCGGATGGCTTCGCCAAGCGGATGTACCTGACCTTCTCCATATACTATTCCTTCCTCCGGGGGCTCTATCCGGTTTATCAATCGATAGATAGTTGAATAGTATTTGTGGTATCTGTCAAAACCTGTTTCGTAACTGATGATTTTATAAATGACCAATCCACAGGCGATACCTATAGCAAGTCCGGCTATGTTTATGGTTGTATAGATCTTTTGCCTGGTCAACCGCCGCCAGGTAATCTTGAGAAAATTATTCATTTGCGCAGGTTCTGAAATAAATCAATTCAACTTTCCTTTTTTAAAACTCATATCTTAACGACGAGAATACTGAAGCTTTGTTACAGCGGAATACCCAGTGAAGTTGTATTTAGATTCTTAAATGTGAGTCTAAGGATTGTAGCTGGCCGAAACCTCATACAGGTTTCCCCCTTCAATGGTCACAAACGCATAGTCCATTCCTTTTACAGTTTTAATTTGAAGAGACCCCGGAGTACCATCAATGGTAATTTCCTTGATATGAATGCCGTCATATTCAGCAGGAATCATTAAGGTCAAACCGTTACTGTGCTTAAGTGTTGAGTGAATGGTAAAACCAAGTTTGTTCTTTTTCCAGGACAGGTTTGAGAAGTTTGCTTCATCTTTCATTTTCAGAAAATCCAGAAGATTTATTGCAGTCCAGACAGGAACCCCGTTCATATTGGCATAGTCCAGCATCCTCATCAAGGGTTCTTTGGAGAAATAATACTCATTGTTATGCGCTTTTATGCTGACAAATGAATAGACATCTTCATGTAAGCTTCTGTCGACCAATCCCTTGAAACAATTGAAAAAACCATCAGCCGTACTTCCTTCATTATATTGCTGGTCATAGACAGCATTGAAACGCTGGTATACATTGACTGTATTACCTGATACGTCAGCATATTTCATGACCAATCCACTGCCGATGTAATTACCCTGGTTGTAACCGGGTGTACCCAGAAAGTTCTCAGGCTGATTGGAATTGATATCGTAAGTGGCATAGTTGGCATCCATTTCAATCCCGTTTTTTTCCTCTATTCTTGCCTGTGCACCAAAATCCTGCTCTCCATTTTCATCAGTACCACACCAAACAAACCAGTGATTGACATTGGTACGCAGGGGTAAATCGTATTCGCTGGCAATTGAAGCTTTAATCTTTTTGGTTGCACTATCCATGCTGCTCCATTGGGGATCACTGGCTTCCCGGGTATCATCAGGATGGCAGGCAATTTCAAAGCCTTTTGTTGTCCATTTATCCACCCATGATCTTGATACTTGGTCAACATCTATGAGATACAGTGTCATTTTTGCGCCCATTGAATCAACATCACGAAACTGAGGCTCAAAGTCAAATTCATTGTTGTATTCCCCATCATTATCCAAAACTGCAAGGCATTTCAGGGAATCAGGGAAATACCAGAATCGCGGCAATGGCTTATTGTTCTTACATAGATCCTGAATACAGTTTGTAAGCAGGGCCATTTGCTGATCTGCCTGGTTGATGGTATTGGTGGAAGTGTCAACCCAGCCATCAGTAAACAGATCCATGCCTCTCAGACCGGGTATGCCGTCTTTTTCTTTTCCTGCAAATAACGGGTTTCCCTGCCTTGAATATACGATGCTTTTGGGGAGGTTATACAGGAAAGTAATGGTATGGCCTTTCCCAGGATCATTTGAAACAACAGCTGGGTAACTTTCTCCGGCGGTTTTAGAAGCGAAAAATCCTGCAATAGTGTTTCCTGAATTTACATTGCAGATATCAGCTGTTCCATGGAACTGCATAGTTCTGGATGTTAATCCTTTACCTAACGTGAGGGATGTATCTATTGCAATGTATCCTTCAGAGATGTTCTCTCCGGTGAAAGAAATACCAAACAGCTTTGATAGTGACGAATCGGGTCGGAATGCAATGATATTGCCACCAGATCTCACATATTTCTCAAATATTTGAATTGTACGAGGTTTTGCAGCACCTTCTGTCAGAATGACGATATCAAACTGCTTTAAGTAATTGTATGATATTTTTTCACTGTCAGGAGGTTCCATCCGGAATTCATTAAAGCCTTCTGTTTTGAGTAATTCTGCAGTGTAAGAGCCAAATTTCTCAGGGCTGGCTATTACCAGTATCGGACTTACCGGATCTTTTTGGGAACAGCTTTGCGAAAATAATATCGAAAAGAGTGCAAGCAGGATGATGGAAAATTTCTTCATTATCAAAGTGCTTCTTTAGCAATTTTCATATAGAGATCTCTTGCTTTCCTGTATCTGTTTTGAACTTCATCCAGATCATGTGTGAAATAGTGATTCCAGTCATTTCCTGGTGATGTCTTGTCGATCAGGTTGTCGATCCAGCCCACAAAGTAATTGGCATCTTCAGCGCTGGCCCTGACTGGTTTATTATCAACGCTTATATAAATAGGTGCGGTGTGTGTTTGATGGCCATTCTCATCCATCCGTCTTGCACAAAGCCATCCACTTTGGGTAATAGCCAGGTTGGCCTTTAAAACTATGGGGCTTTCAGGTGAGGCTGTTCCTTCCTGCATCGCAACAACTTTCCCATTGTGAACCAATTCAAGTCGTCCGGTCAATGCTTTTACGGCAGTCCATTTCACTTCAATGGAAACGGTTCTTTCTTCCTTCAATCTGATTTCGTCACCGGGTTGGTATTTCCCGTCTGCTTTAAGATCGATAAATTCCAGATGGCCGTTTCTGGAAACCACCGTTTTTCCGTCTCTTATCCCTTCCGCCCATTTCCTGTAAGTAAATGGGCCATCCACATTCACGTATGTTAGCAGGGTACCAAAAGGCTCACCCGCGTTACACGGGTAATCTGTTCCGGCGCACAAACCCAGCCGGATACCACAATTCAGCATTTTATAATAGGCGTTGATCGTTGCATCTGCACTGTAGTTCCCATAGTTGGAAGAAATGGATCCATATACATCTTCGGAAAAAAAATCAATGGTTCCCAGTATTGCCTCCACCGGATAGTCAAGTGGTATACAGCAATTCAGGTCATTTTGTATAGAATCGTTCAGGTATTCCGTGTGACAGAAACCGACAATTCCATTTTGGTTTCTGCCGTATTCCAGGATCTTATATGGTGATTCCTCCCAGATCCTGTGGGCTTCACTGAGACCCAGTAAAACAACGTGACCGCCAAGTGCTTTGTGTTCAAATGTAGTTCCATATGGATCCCAGTGCCATTCAGCGTCATAATGAATGGTGCGGCCGGGAATGGAAAGATGGTAATCGCTCCCGTTAACTTTTTTCAGATCCATTTCACTTGGTTTGACCTCTGCGTCGCCCATGTCGGCTAACACCGATATCACTGCAAGATCATTTACCTTCATCATTTCAATAAAATCTTCCTCTGGAAGTATTCCCTCTTCAGGGCCGCCACAGTCACGGTGTATATGCATATCACCGGCATACCACGTGAAAGGTTCAGGCTTGAGGGAGATTGTTTTCCCTGTTAAAGTAAATACGGCACTGGCCGGTATGCTTACAGAAAAAGGTTTGTCTGCAATTGCAATATCCTTTGTTCTGTATAGATCTTTCAGACTATCAGTGAGGTATAATTCAAAGGAATTCGATGGTGACAGGTTTGTCAGTTTTCCTGCAAAAGTGATAGAGTCATTACTTTTATTTCGGCCAACAAGGACCAATTGCTTATCAGGATTTTCAAAGGCAAACATGGTCAGCTCGTCACTATCCACCGTTGAGGAAAGCCTTGTAGCTCCCGGCTTGACAAACTTGAAGATCTGGGCAAATTCATAAAACTGTTTACGCGGCTTCCAGCTCTGGTTTTCTGCTTCAAACTCAATAAGAGGTAGACCTTCGTCTTTAATCCAAAATACCCAGTCATTGGGGGGCTGACTGCCATAACCGTTTCTTTTTCCATGCTGGTAAACACAATCAAATCCGTCCCAGAAAATATAAGCACCGGCATTGTCATCCAGCTGGCCCAGCATATTACTGATCCCGGCTGATTCAGTCACCCAGTATGATTTGTCTGGATGAATACTTCTTCTAATAATATCGTGATAATTTGAAGCATCGTCCCCATATTGATGCACACCCCAAACGGCCAGTTTGTCCATCAGGCAGGAGTCTGTGACCATTTCATCCAGACACGCACTGAACATACTGTCTCCGGCAGCATCAGGAGCTACAAAACGGATGTCGCTCATACCAATGTCGTCAAGTTTTACAGCGAGCTTCTTTAATACACGGACAAATTGCCCGGCGTCCTTCATATTGGGACCCTCTCTTCCATCTAACTCTGTTTCATTGAACGGCGACAATAGTGTGAACTGAATTCCAGCAGTGTTTCGGGCATACCAGAGCAGTGCGGATATCGATTCGACGAATTCATCCTCGTATACCGGGTCGACGGAGTAATTCTTACCCATCCATTCCGGAGGCGCTCCCATGAAACTGATCATCAGATTTTTGGTGATCCCTTTTTGATTCAGATAACTCAGAGTATTCCATACACCCTGGAATTTAGTACTGGAGAAGACGCGGTTGTAATAAGGCCAATTGAAATTTTCCGGATCGTTATCATCATTGACATCCTCCCAATCCATCTCTTCTATAACTGCACGAAATATTGTGGCATTAAGTTCGTCAACCAGCATGTCTATTGCGGGTTTCACCACATCAGTGCTCTGGTATGCACCATCATACCACCAGGCGGTATTGATATTGACTCCAAAGCCATCTATTTTCCCGGAACGAACTGCCCCATCAATTTGAACTGAAATTCCGGGACCGGAAATGACTACCTCCCCGGCCAGATCCCTGTTGATCGTTATGAAATAATCGCCATTACCAAGGTCTCTTAGTGCGTAAGTATCAGATTTCAGGGAATCACATAGGGGAACAGTCTGAGCGTTTACCGTAATCAAATGAGGTTTATAAGCAAGCCTAAGGTACTCGATCCCATTCTCTGAGGTGGCTGTATATCGGACAAGATTGTCAGAGTAGCTGATATCCTTTAGAATTCCTTCAGAATACAGAATATGGTTTTCTCCGGGCGGGGCCCATTCAGGGACAGCGGCAAAAGCATGGTAGAACATTCTTGGACATTCTCCATAGCAATCGGACCACCAGCTGTTTATTCCTTTGCTAACTGGACTTTCAAATGCTTTCCCGGTGCTGTCATTACAATAGGTCACCCAGTTTAATGAGCGAAATGCTTTTTCTTTATAGGTTTCATCACCAGTTACTGCATACCATCTCGCGCACTCAGCTGCATAACGCGCTGTTTGATAGTCCATCTTATGATTAAAGAGGTCCTGTTCACCCACAATGTTGGCACCCCACATTGTTGCAGGTTCTTCATCCACCGTTCTGAAAACAAAATGATCTTCTGTCCACTTAATTAATCTTGGGATATCCTCATTCCAGTTCGGATCAAGTTCGGGAAAATCAAAAAGACTGAGGGTCATATTACTTGCGCTCAGATTGCTTTTGTAAGTATTATCATTCCAATGGGTATCGCTATGCCCGTCGGTCCAATACCCTGTATTCATAGGGAATTCCAATAAAAATGCTTTCACCCTGTCTCTGGCTGCAGCATAAGACTTCACATTTCCGATATGGTCATTGATCAGTTTGTCGAGCAACAGGTATGCCCCTGTCCAGTTGGCACCATATTGTGCGGTGATTTTTCCCGAATCCATAACCACTCTGTAGGGCCATACCGATTTTTTGGCATTCCCCTTTCTGGAATTCGAGGCAAGTACATCCGCCACCTGAGTAGCAGCATTCAGGTATTTGGTGTCCCCGGTATATAGGTACATCCTGTAGTAGGAAAGGCCCATTTCTGCAGCATGGTCAACCTGAATCTCATGCAACACAAGTGTACCTTCATCAGAAAATCCGCGAAAGAGTGTGTCACCTGCGTTTGTTGTAGTATAAGGAAAATTCGGCCATGCAAATTCAGCAGGACTGGTGCCATGTTCCAAATAGTAATCCATCATTCCCCTTACTATTTTCATTACACTGCTATCACCGGTATAAGCATAATAAAGCCTCGCATTTTCAAACCAGTTTGGAATTTTTTCACCTATATCATTCATCCAGGTATCCGGCTCTAACTGTCCATCTTTATCAACGAATGCGCAATAGAAATAATACTGTGGATAGTTCGATCTGGGTGCCGGCCCTGGTGAGTAAGACACGCCTGTTTTAATAAAATCCCAACGCAGGTGAAGAAAATGATCATATGCATTCTCCCTGGGTGTATACCAGGGAAGTAATCTATTTTCGCTATCCAATACCACACGATGACCACAAAAGTAGGTCTGAGGTATGTTTGATTGGGCTAATACAGAATGAGAAAGGGTGAAATAGAAAACTGCCAGGAGAATTGATGAATATTTTCTATTTGTATACATCGTGGAAGTTGACATTACGATTATTTCTTTGAAAGTAAAGTTACTATTCTATCGCAATCTCTCAATCCGTTCCTCGTACTGATGGAGTCCAACGGAATTTTTATTCAATCACTATCTGAAGGATAGATTATTTGAATATCGTAAGTAATGATTTGAAATTTGTTATCGAAAATCTGGTATATCTCATTACTTTGCATGTCATAGAAATCAACTTTGACACTGATGAATAATACTTACTACAAGCTTATTACAAAACCCTTTTTGATAGTTGTACTATTGGCAGGTACGCTATCTATTAAATCTCAGGAGCCTGAGGGTACAAAGCCCGTTTATCATTTTGATGGTTCAGTGGGCATTACCAATAATGGGTTCTCATTCATCCCTTTGTTCTCACTTGGCAAGCCTGCAGCTGTTGTAAATCTGTCTGTTGGAGGCGATCGGTTCAGTTTTGACCCTCAGTTCAGATTCGATCTGGACGGATTCAAGCCATGGACGTTCATCTTTATCTGGAGGTATAAAATAATTCAGAAGGAGCATTTTCAAATGAAAGTGGGTGCGCACTTGCCGACCTATTCATTCAGAGAAGTAACCAGCCTGATAGATGGGGAGACACAGGTAAGGCTGGTCCCATACCGGGTTGTGGCCGCTGAGTTGATGCCAACCTACACTATTTCTGAACATATTAGTGTAGGGGCATATTATATAAGGGGATTCGCACTTGAAACATTTGACGAGAACAGGCACATCGATTATCTTTCCCTGCGAGCTCACTTTGCTCAGCTTCATATATCGAAACAGTTTTACCTGAACTGGAATCCTGAGGTCTATTATTTGAATTTGTATGGTTTGAACGGGTTTTATGCAGCCCAGTCCATTTCACTCGGTCATCAAAAGATCCCGGTTTCTCTTGAAACAACAATGAACATTAAACTCAAGTCAGAAATCGAAACTAAAGGATTCGACTGGAACATCAGCCTGGTCTATACTTTCAACAATGAACTTATGAAAAAGTGACCTATGAACAAAGAGTGGATTGGGTTGTTTGATTATTATAAATCACAGAAAATGAATGATATAGAGTCTTTAGAGGATTTTTATACTAGAAAGTTTAACTGGATGCCTGATAACATGCGCAAGGAAATAGGGCACTTCAATCTTTTTAAAATTGAGCCATATATGGAGGGGCAGCCAACCTCTATACCTTACAGAAGGGGTGATTTTTACAAGATCATGCTGGTAAAAGGGAACAGCAGGGTCCATTATGCTGACAAAGTGGTTGAGGTCCAACAGCAGGCCTTATCATTTTCCAATCCTCAGATCCCATATAAGTGGGAACACCTGGATCGTATGCGTGAAGGTGTTTACTGCATTTTCACTCCCCAGTTTTTCTATCAGTTTGGCCATTTCCAGGACTATGAGGTATACCAACCCAATGGATCTCATATTTTCGAATTAAACGATGTACAGGCCAACGTGGTAGGTGAGATCTATAAACGAATGGAAAGTGAATTTAATTCGAGCTATAAATACAAATTTGATACGATCCGCAACCTGATCTTTGACCTGTTGCATTTTGCCCTAAAACTGGAACCATCCACTTCACTTGAAACGTTGCCGGCAAATGCATCCCAGCGGATCTCCAGCCTGTTCATGGAATTGCTGGAAAGACAGTTTCCGATCGATGAGACGCATCATTCAGTCAATCTGCGTTCCGCTTCAGAATTTGCCGATCAGCTTAACGTTCACGTCAATCATCTCAACCGGGTCGTAAAAGAGATAACCCGGAAAACCACCACCCAGATCATATCAGAAAGGATCTTACAGGAATCTAAAGTGCTGCTGCATTATACGGCCTGGAATATATCCGAAATTGCTTATGCTCTTGGTTTTAATGAGGTGACTCATTTCAATAATTTCTTCAAGAAACATCAGGATACAAGTCCGTTGAAGTTCAGAAATGCCCTGTCTGCGTAAAGCTTAAGGCTAGGAGATTCAATTGTTTGAATTTTGTAGGTTTATGTTTGACTATTGTTATAATTGACTCGACGATTCCCTTAATTTTACTTCAGAAAAACATAACTCAATAATGAATATTGAAAAAAAATAATAGCATGAAAAAACGTAAACTTGGTAACAACGATCTGGAAGTATCCGGCCTGGGACTCGGATGCATGGGAATGAACTTTGGATATGGCCATGTACTGGAAAAGGAATCGGCCATTAAATTAATTAGGCATGCTTTTAATAGCGGCATCACGTTTTTTGATACAGCTGAAATCTATGGCCCATTTACCAATGAAGAGGTCGTGGGTGAAGCGCTTGCCCCCTTTCGACAGGAAGTGGTGATCGCCACTAAATTCGGGTTTGATATTGATTTCAAGAATAGAGAGGTCCACGGCCTGAACAGCCGGCCGGAGCATATCCGAAAAGCGGTGGAGGCATCCCTTGTTCGTTTGAAAACGGATGTTATCGATTTACTGTACCAGCATCGTGTGGATCCAGAGGTGCCTATTGAAGATGTGGCCGGGACCGTAAAAGAGTTGATTACAGAAGGAAAAGTGAGGAACTTCGGACTTTCAGAAGCCAGTGCCGGGACCATACGTAAAGCACATGGTGTGCAGCCAGTTTCTGCCGTTCAAAGCGAATACTCACTGTGGTGGCGTGAACCGGAAACCAAGATATTCCCGACGCTGGAAGAATTAGGAATAGGATTTGTCCCTTTCGGTCCGCTTGGGAAAGGTTTTTTAACAGGTAAAATTTCGAACGATACCGAGTTTGACCCTACGGATTTCCGAAATACGGTTCCCCGCTTTTCAGCTGAAAACAGGAAGGCCAATCAGGCTCTGGTGAATGTGCTTCAGGAACTGGCAGATCAGCTGGGAGCAACTCCGGCACAAATCGCACTGGCATGGATCCTTGCTCAGAAAGAGTGGATCGTCCCCATTCCCGGTACCACAAAACCGCATCGTTTGGAAGAAAATATAGGGGCCTCTGAAGTGAAGTTGACGGCGGATGACCTGCAAAAAATAGAAGAGGCAGTTTCAAAAATCCATATCCAGGGTCACCGGTATGGCGAAGGCAGCGAAAAAATGGTCGATAAAGACTAATTGAGGCTAAAACTTACCATCAAACTCCATTAAACCATTTATCCCGGGAGGTATCCAAATAAATATTAATTCAAAAATAAAACTTAAAAGCGCCATGATAATGACACGAAGATTGAAATCTATTGCATTGCTTCTCATGTTAGGTTGTATAACCACCAGCTATGCACAGGACTGGCCCCAGTACCTTGGGACTAACCGGAACAGCACCTCACCCCAGAAAAATCTTCTGCGTTCGTGGCCTGAACAGGGACCCGAAGTTCTGTGGCACGTAGGTGTGGGTATTGGTTATGGCGGACCGGTTATCAAAGACGGGAAAATTTATTTACTGGACAGAGATGATAAGGTAGGTGATATAATGAAATGTTTCGACTTATCAAATGGTAAAGAACTCTGGAGTTATGGTTATGAGGCTCCCGGTTCAGTTCAGTTCCCGGGTTCAAGAAGTGTCCCTGCAGTAGATGGTGATTATGTATACTCCTGTGGAGTTTATGGTGACCTTTATTGTATCAATATAAATACCCACAAACCAGTCTGGAACGTGAATGTCTGGACTGATTTTGGAGGTCAGCCCGGCAGCGAATCAGGAGGAGGATTTGGTGGCGGACCGGGGAGCTTTCCTACATGGGCTATTTCTCAGTGTCCTCTGGTGTATGGCAATCTGCTGATTGTGGCCTCCCAGGCTCCTGAAGCATGTGTGGTCGCTTATAATAAACTTACGGGTGATGTGAAGTGGAAAACGCCATCGCTTGGTGAGGTTGGATATGTGAGTCCGGCAATCGTAAAGATTGATGGAAAAGATCAGGTGGTAATGGTAACCGCATCCGGTGGTGGCAGGGGTAAGCCTGTTGTCCCGGGTAAAATCGTTGGGATTGATCCGGAGTCCGGGAAAGTATTGTGGGAGAATGCGGACTGGATATGCGGCATACCGATACCCAGTGCTTTTGATGCCGGAGAAAACAGGATTCTTGTTTTAGGAGGATACGATCTTGGGGCTCTGATGATCAAGGTTGAAAAAGAGAATGATGGCAGTTACAGCACAACTACACTTTTCAAGACCGAAGAGTTTGGTGATCAGACAAAACCACCTATACTTTATAAGGGATATTTCTATGCAGAGTATGGGACCAATAACAGGCGTGATGGCCTCAGCTGTATGAACATGGATGGTGAGATCATGTGGAAGACCAAACGCGATCCTGACTTTAATAAAGGAAGTATGATCCTGGCTGACGGACTGATCCTGGCTACCGATGGGGCCAGGACCCTGTATTTAATTGAGCCGGATCCATCCGGATTTAAACCGCTCGCATCTGCTGAACTCCTAGCTGCCAAAGATAGCGATGATCCAAGGGATGCAAGGTTCGGAGTTCAGAACTGGGCACCCATCGCACTTTCCAACGGCAAGCTTCTGATAAGGGATCAGAGCCAGTTATTGTGTGTCAAAGTAGCCGAATGATTTACTGGCTTCATTGCCAACGGAATTTCATTCATACTGAATTGAATAAGGGCTGTCTCAATAGTCAACATGAGACAGCCTTTTATTTAGTACTCCCTGTGTTAAAAAAACTGTTAAAAATCGCATTTGGATTAGTTTTAATAAGAGTTGGTTGTTGTTAGATAAATACCTGAAAATAATATAGGTAAGTAATAACCATTTTGAATTCATATGGCAATCTTCAATCTGAACATCAACGGAAAAATGAGGGAAGTGGACGTGGATCCGACTACCCCCATGTTGTGGGTACTCAGGGACCATCTCAGGTTACTGGGTACCAAGTACGGTTGTGGGGTTTCGGCATGCGGAGCCTGCACCGTCCACCTCGGGGATGTAGCTGTGCGCTCCTGCCAGCTGGCAGTTTCTGAAGTGGGCGACCAGCGCATTACCACCATCGAAGGACTATCGAAAGATGGAACCCACCCGGTTCAAAAGGCATGGCTGGAACATGACGTCGCGCAGTGCGGGTATTGTCAGCCGGGCCAGATCATGACGGCCGTAGCCCTATTAAATCACAATCCGGATCCTTCGGACCTGGAGATTGATGAGGCCATGTATGGGAATTTATGCCGGTGTGGCACCTATACCCGGATCAAGGCAGCCATCAAAACTGCAGCTAATTCTTAAACTCATAAAAATGATTCGAAATGACGGTTGTAAAAACTACATTCAATAGGCGATCCTTTCTCAAAAGCTCGGTATTGGCCAGTGGGGGGATGTTACTGGGATTTAGCTGGATGGCTTCCTGCAAGGCCTCGCCCGCACAGGGACTGACTCTTCCTGATGAATGGTTTGAAATCAATGCCTACCTGAAAATAGGGAATAACGGGGTGGTTACCATTATGTCGCCTAACCCCGAGTTTGGTTCAAACGTGAAAACCTCCATGCCGATGATCGTGGCAGAGGAGCTGGACATCGACTGGGACAAGGTCATCGTGGAACAGGCAGATTTTCACCCGGAACGTTTTGACCGCCAGTTCACAGGGGGCAGCCAGGGTATTCGCCAGGGTTGGGACCCGCTCCGTATGGCAGGGGCAACAGCCAGGCAGATGCTCCGGGAAGCTGCAGCACAGGCCTGGCAAGTCCCTGTTGAAGAAATTACAACCAGTGCAGGGATCCTTTATCACCAGAACAGTGGCAAGGAAGCCGGATACGGAGAAATGGCCTCGGCCGCAGCCAGTATCCCAGTTCCCGAGGAAGTTGAGCTGAAAGATCCAAAAGATTTCAAGATCATAGGCACCTCCCGTAAGAATGTGGATGGACTTAAGATGGTAACCGGGGTACCCTTGTATGGCCTGGACTATTACAAAGAAGGAACGCTGACTGCCATGATCGTTCACCCTCCGGCTTTTGGTATGAAGCTGAAATCCTTTGACGATTCCGTGACAAGGACCATGCCCGGGATAAGGGATGTCTTACGCATCAAAACACTGTTGGACGATTATGAAAGAGGTGGATTTGATACGGACACCTTCCCCGATCTTGTGGCTGTTGTGGGAAACTCCACCTGGGAGGTATGGAAGGCCAAAGAAGCGCTGAAGGTGGAGTGGGAACCCTTCGAGGAGTATACCTTTAAGATGGGTGGTTTCAGGGGGACTCAGACCGTAACGGTACCGGCCGGACTTGAAAACACCTCTGATCACCAGGCACGGATGGCCGAAATGGCCAGCAAACCGGGTAGGGAAGTCCGTAGAGATGGTAATCCTGAACAAGCATTCAAGAATGCGGCAAAGGTAATTGAACGAACTTATACCTCCCCCTTCTGTGTACATTGTTCCATGGAACCACACAACTTTTTTGCCCATGTCACGGAAGAGAGGGCGGAGGTAGCCGGACCCGTACAGGCACCGGAATTTGTTGAACGGACACTGTCAGCCAGACTGGGCATGCCCCTGGAGAAAATTGATATCCAACTGACCCGCATGGGGGGCGGCTTCGGCCGGCGGGCCTATGGCCATTATGCTGTAGAGGCGGCTCTCATCTCCCAGCAGGTAAAAGCTCCCGTCAAACTGGTATATACCCGTGAAGATGACATGACTTTCGGAATCTACCGGCCCGCTTACCATATGGTTTACCGGGCTGCGCTGGATTCGGATAACAATCTGATCGGGTTCCATGTCCGCGGAGGAGGAATTCCTGAAAGCGCGCTGCATGCGAACCGTTTCCCCGCAGGGTCCGTGGATAACTACCTCGCCGAGGACTGGTCCATTCCGTCCAATATCACCGTTGGGGCATTCCGGGCACCCGGATCCAACTTCAATGCAACCGCCGAACAGTCTTTCCTGGACGAAGTGGCCGAGGCTGCCGGTAAGGATCCCATTGAATTCCGGCTGGAGCTTATGAGACGTGCGCAGGAGAATCCGGTGGGAGAGAGGAACGACTATGATGCCGCCCGTTATGCAGGTGTCCTGGAGCTCGTCCGGGATGAGTCCGGCTGGGGAGAGGCAGCACCCGGGGTCCATCGGGGCGTTGCGGCCTATTTCTGCCACAACAGTTACGTGGCACATGTCCTGGATATGGTAATGGAAAACGGTAAACCCGTTGTGGAAAGGGTCAGCTGTGCCATCGATTGCGGCATAGTGGTGAACCCCGATGGAGCAACCAACATGGCAGAAGGGGCCATAGTGGACGGGATCGGTGTGGCCATGTACGGCAACCTGAGTTTCAATGATGGGGTACCGGACAAGGATAATCTGGATACCTATGAGCTGAGCCGGATAAGCGATGCACCCCGGAAGATCGATGTGCATTTTGTGAAAAACGGGATAGATCCGACCGGCATGGGTGAACCACCCTTCCCGCCGGTTATGGCAGCTCTTGCCAATGCCCTGTACAGTGCCACAGGAAAGCGACTCTATCACCAGCCCTTTATTAACGGAGCATGACAAATGAATTTAAGCGATTAATTCATAGTTCACTGGTCTGGCAGCAGACCGGAAAAAGAACCGTGATGGCCACTGTGGTGCACCTGGAAGGATCCTCCTACAGGAGGCCAGGCGTACGAATGGCCATCAGTGAAGAAGGAGAAGCCATAGGCGCCATCAGCGGGGGTTGCGTTGAAAAGGAGATCATACGTCAGGCCCAGAGTGTGATCCAGACCGGCAAATCAAGAATAATGACCTACGACGGTCGCTTCAGGGTGGGTTGCGATGGGCTCATTTACATATTGCTGGAACCCATGTTTGTTTCTGAAGATCTCCGGAGGGACTTCGACGCTGTTTTGAAAGAACGGCAGACTTTCAGAACAGAGAGCTATTATTATATTGAGCCCGGAGAGTTTGAAGCCATTGGTTCCAGACTGATCCTTGGAGATACAAGCTATTCCCTGAATCCTGCTTTTCAGCCTGAACAACTGACGGGCCAGAAGTGTTTCAGGCAAAGCTTTCAACCTGTTTTCCAATTGTATATATTTGGAGCAGAACATGATGCGGTACAGTTGTGCAAAGTAGCCCATCACACGGGCTGGGATGTGACCATAGTGGCCTCTCCTGATGAATCCAAATCGGTGGCTTTCTTCCCTGGTGCCGAACGCTTGATTGCCCCTGCATTCGACAGCATTGACGCTTCGGTGCTGGATGAACAAACGGCGGTAGTGCTGATGTCCCACAGTTTCCATAAAGACGTTCAGTATTTAATTGCCCTGAAAGATGTAACTCCGGCCTACATTGGTCTTCTGGGGCCCGTACAGAGAAGGGAACGCCTGTTAAATGAATTCTTAAATTATTGTCCCGATGCATCTCCTGAGTTCCTGGACCAACTGCACGGTCCGGCAGGGATCAACATTGGTGCGGAAAGTGCTTCCGAAGTGGCAGTGTCCATCCTGGCCGAGATTTTAAGTGTGGTGCGCAATCAGGAACCTATGGCATTACGGGAAAAGGCGGGTTCGATACATGGCTGAGATCCCCATCCTGCTTCTGGCTGCCGGAGCTTCACACCGCATGGGGCAGGCCAAACAGTTACTTCCCTGGGGAAAACATACATTGATTGAACACCAGGTCCAGATCCTGCTGAAAACGGGACAACCGGTAATGGTGGTACTGGGTTGCTTATGGGAACAGGCGGCAACCCTTATGGAGCCTTTCCCGCTGGTGGTTTTAAACCATAAGCAATGGGACAGGGGCATGGGCACCTCCATTGCATTTGGGATCCGGGAATTGGAAGAGGGATTCCCCCGGGCAGAAGGAGCCCTGATCGCCCAGTTGGATCAGCCTCTGGTTACAGAATCCCATTTTAAAAAATTGCTCAGCTCCTTCCACCCGGGTTCACAACAAATCATAGTCTCCCGGTCCACCTCAGGTTGGGAGGGAGTTCCCGTACTATTCGACAGGCATTATTTTAAGGAACTTCAAACGCTAGATGGAGAGTCAGGGGCAAGAAAGATCTTCCGGCAACATTCCCGGAATACAATAAGTTTAGAAAGCCGTGACGTTCTGGAAGACATGGATACCCCCGAAGCCTATCAAAAATTTCAGGCAGAATTTAACCAAAGATCAGGATCCAATCCGGTTTAGGTTTTTCCATCTGTTGCTCAGTGGCTGTCAATATCGTTCACCATCAGGATCATGTGCCAGAGACTTTTCAGGATCTCCTCCATATATTCCTTGATGGCACGGGTGGAGCCTGGTAGCACGAAAATCAGCGTTTTGCCTGCCAGGCCCGCAATGGAACGGCTCAGAGCAGCATTTGGATTGACCATGCCATGCTTTACCCTGATCAGCTCCATGAGCCCGGGGATCTGCCTCTCCAGGTGCTGCTCAACCACATCGGGAGCGATATCCCTTGAACCCAGGCCGGTACTTCCCGTGGTAAATATAACGTCTACCTTCTCCTTGATAGCGTTCCCAAGTTCCCTGGAGAAGGCTTCCCTGTCATCGGGCAGAATTACCGTGGTAGCGCTATACTTCAGTTTATGCCCATGGAACCACTGTTCCATCTCATTCAGGATCAATGGTCCGCTTCGGTCGGTATAGAATCCACCTGAAGCCCGGTCACTCAGGGTGATCACTTTCAACCTGAATGTCCTGGGGACATATTCCAGCTGATCGCCGGCTTTCAGTTTTCCTCCCTGAATTACCCTGCAGAATACCCCCTCATCCGGCATGATGCACTCCCCGCTTTGTTTGTATATGGCACAGCCTTTCCCATGGCATTTCTTACCCACCTGGGTCAGTTCCAGGACCGCGTCCCCGCATACAAAGCGGTCCAGAGGCCGGGCATGGTGTAATGCAAACCCTTCTGTGGTTATATTTTCTCCAAATCCACCGTCCGGGACCGATGTCCCTGTTGATCCTTCATATTTCGTAATACTCTCGGATGCCAACAGGCTCACCTGGCGGTGCCAGGGTCCTGCATGCGCATCTCCCCTGATCCCATCCAGTGAGAGCTGTATTTCCGGGACAGGTTCTTTGACCACTCCCTTTTTTTCCGATTGGTTGACTGACCGTATGGTGATCAAATCCTTCATTCTGTAAGATCTTCTTTTTGTTTATAGATCAACCTGATCTGATCCAGAATCATCCCCTTGTCAATGGCTTTGCACATATCGTAGATAGTAAGCAAAGTAACCGAAACACCGGTAAGAGCTTCCATCTCCACTCCAGTACGGGCCTGGCATGAAACATTACAGGTAGCAATTACTCCATCGTCCTGGAACTCAAAGTCTACCCTGATCGAATCCAGTGGCAGGGGGTGGCACATGGGAATCAGGCTTGAGTTTGCTTTTGCTGCCTGGATCCCTGCGACCCTGGCGACGGCCAGTACGTTTCCCTTCTTGACCTGGTCGTCCCTGATCGCCTTCATGGTATCTGCTGCCATGCGGATCATTCCGGATGCCCCGGCAGTGCGTCTCTGTACTTTTTTGTTTCCGACATCCACCATACGGGCATTTCCCTGTTTATCGACGTGACTTAAATGCTTTTCATGTTCCCCCTGATCATTCATCTTCATTAATTTTTCGTGCCAGCCCGGAGATTTTACCCACCGATACTATAAAAGGTATTCCTGGAATTCACGCTGCCCCGTTCAGGTTTGTTCTGAATGGCCCTGGTAAAGGCACCCTGAATACCGTACTCCTTTATATGATAATCCTTTTCACTGAACAGGCAGGGAACGAATCTGCCATCAGCAGTAAGCCGGATCCTGTTGCATATCCGGCAGTGTCCTCCTTCACCTCCCTCCACTTTCCAGAATTTCCCGGCAACCAGGTTCATCTGGCGGATAAACCTTATTTCCAGGTCCTGCAAACGATTGAATTCTTTCAACTCTTCAATCTCTCCGGGAGTGGTGTCCGGAGTAATTACACAATTTAGTTTTACGGGATTCAAACCGGCCATAATGGCGGCCTCAATACCTTTAAAAACCCTTCGAATATCACCCCCCCGTGTGATTTCCCGGTATCGTTCCCGGTCCAGTGTATCCAGGCTGATGTTGACTCTGTCGAGTCCGGCTGATACTAACCTTTCAGCCATCCCGGCCAATAATTGTCCATTGGTGGTCATGGTGATCTCCCTGATCCCATCAATTCCGGAAATCATGCCCACCAGTTCATCCAGACCTTTTCTTACAAGCGGTTCCCCGCCGGTTAGCCTGATCTTTGAAATTCCCAGGGGAACCAGGTCCCGGACAATCTCCGTGATCTCTTCAAATTCCAGGATACTTCGTCGCTCGACACTTTTCACCTGCTCCGGCATGCAATACATGCATGCAAGGTTGCAGCGGTCTGTTACCGAGATCCGCAGGTAAGTTATCTCCCTGTTATATGAGTCGAACATTCACAAAATCTCCTTTTCTTATAACTGTATGGCCGGCGGGGATCTCCGCAAAACCTATCGCTTTATCAAGTGCATGGAGGTGTCCGGAGCCATGGAAATCAACAGGCTCACATATTCCTTCGCCGTTAATGAACACAGGTAGAAAGAGGTGCCTGTCGACCTTCTTTCGCTCGAAATCCTTCCCCATGCGAATGGTTATTCGCCGGTTTACAGGGATCGCACCGGTACAGGTATCCAGGTAAGGTCTGACCAGCATTTCGAATTGTACAAAACTGGATACGGGATTCCCTGACAGTCCGAAACAAACCTTTTCGTTCCGGTGGGCGAAGGAGACAGGTTTTCCAGGCTGCATGGCTACACGGTCGTACTCTAACCGGAAGCCAAGTTCTTCCAGGACACCGGGTACAAGATCCAGCTCACCTACAGATGCTCCCCCGGTCAGGATCAGCAGATCAAGGTTTTCGATGGACACGGAGATCCTTTTTGCCAATACTTCCCTTTGATCTTCAACTATACCCAGTAATCTGGGGATATGGCCAGCCTGTCGGACCTGTCCCGCCAGCTGGTGGCTGTTGGAGTTCCGTATCTGTGTCCCTTCTGGTAGCTGGTCCGTTTCGATCAGTTCACTTCCTGTAGCAAGGATGCCTATTACCAGTGATCTGGCAACCCGGACCTGTGTCATTCCAGAGGATGAAATGATCCCAAGATGTCCCGGGGTCATCCTGGTCCCTTTCTGAAGGAGCAGGTCGCCCTCCTTCAGGTCCTGCCCCCTGGGATCTATATTCACATTGGTCTCACTGTCTGTAAAGATGATCGTGCCATTTGCCTCTGATTTTACATATTCCTGCATGATCACACAATCGGCACCTTCAGGTACCATGGCTCCGGTCATGATCTTGCTGCACTGACCCGGTTCGATTTTACGGGTTGGCATGTTCCCTGCAGGGATCGTTTCCAGCACCTCCAGGGGGCCCGGCAGATCCTCCTGCCGGCATGCATAACCGTCCATGGTGGCCCTGGGGAACGGAGGGGCGTCCCGGTCAGCATATACATCCTCCGCCAGTACCCTGCCCAATGCATCCTCCAGGGATACTGTTTCCGTTCCCGGCCGGATCGTGTATTTTTCAGCCAGTGCCCGTGCCTTCTCTAATTGAATCATCTTCCTTGGTTCCAGTAAATATATATGATTCAGGACTAAATAATAAACAATTTAATGCTTGCGATGATCAGTACTGTTGTAATCAGGTATTTAAGTTGAGATGCAGATAGCTTAAAACCACCGGTCCATGATCCCAGCAGTCCGCCCACCATGACCGCAATGATCCAGATAATTATTTTTGGAGAGACCGCCATCCCTGCAATAATGTGACCACTTAACCCTGCAAGGGAATTGAGGAATATAAAGGCAGCTGAAACAGCTGCCGTCTCCTTCATCCTTCCCCATCGTGTGAGGAGTAACAGCGGACTGAGGATGATCCCCCCACCAATCCCGATCATACCTGAAAAGAAACCTATCAATGCCCCGGCTGCCAGGGCAATGGGGATGGACACCTTTTTTCGCTCCCCCTCCTCCCCGGTACGGATCACGATCCTCAGGGCGGCAATAAAGAGACAGACACCCAGGATCTTCTTATAGAGCTCCGGAGGGATCTCAAGCGATGCCCCCAGAAAAGCCATAGGAATGGAGGTGACCACAAACGGCAGCAGGATCCTTACCCGGAAGTGACCGGCCCTGTAGTACGAGATAAATGCGATCGAAGAGACAAACAAATTCAGGATCAGGGCTGAAGGTTTCATCATGGAAACCTCTACCCCGAACAGAGCCATCAGGGCCAGGTACCCGCTGGCTCCACCATGGCCTACCGATGAATAGAGAAAGGCGACCAGGCAGATCGCAAGTAGAAAGAAGATCTCCAGCTGCATAAACCTCTTTATCCTAACGCATCGATCGCTGCCTTCACACGTTCCGGGGTCAGGGGCTGACGGTACAACCGGGCACCTGTGGCATCGAACACCGCATTGGCAACGGCTCCTCCCATGCAGACTACCGGCGGTTCTCCCCCGCCATGCGGAACTTCGTCTTTGGAATCCAAAATGATGGCCTCCACTTCCGGGGCCATGTTGAACTGGGTGAATGCATAGGAGTCATAATTCCTGGTCAGCATTGTTCTTCCTTCGAACAGGATCTCTTCCCTGAGCGCATATCCCAGGCCCATGTACATGCAACCTTCAGCCTGGATGATGGCTCCCTGTGGATTGACCACAATGCCCATATCCTGGCAGCTCAGGGCTCTCTTGACCTGGACGTAACCGCTGTTCTTGTCGACTTCAACCTCCACGAAAACCACCACATCCGTACCGACATCTATTCCGGCAGCCATCCCAAATCCCCTGCCGCTGGGTCCGGGGGCCGGGGTCCATCCGAATCGTTCTGCCCCTTTTTTCAGGACATTGGCCATCCTGGGGTTGTGTTCCAAATGGTGCAACCTGAACTCCAGCGGGTCCACACCGGCAGCAGCAGCCAGGATGTCTATCTGAGATTCCCGTGCAAAGGTATTGGTATTCACACTAGGTGCCCGCCAGGCTCCGGTAAAGAAAGGATGCCCCATGGTCCCATTGGGGGCACTCATGGTCCTGGTCCTTGAATTGGGGATGTCATAGAAATGTACAGCTTCACGTCCCCCTCCCTGGTGGACAGTGAAGTCCCAGTAACTGATCTTCCCTGCTGCGTCCAGGCCCGAATCGATCTTGATCACAGCCGCGGGACGCAGGCGGTCGTACATGAACTCCTCTTCCCTTGGATAGACCAGCTGAATGGGCTTACCGGTGAGCTTGACCAGCCGGGCCAATTCCATAGATTGTGGCTGATAGATCTTGCCACCAAAACCGCCACCCAAAAAAATGGGAAGCAAATGTACATCTTTCTGATCCATGCCCAGCTCCTCCGCTATGTCGTCGCGGGTCGGATACGGCGTCTGGCAGGAGGCCCAGATCTTCATCTTTCCATTTTCCATCATGCCGGTTGCCGTATGATTTTCAATGGGTGAGTGGGCAATGTACGGATCCTTGAAGACGCTTTCAAAATTCTTTTGGGCAGTTTGCTTACCATTTGTAAGATCTCCATCTGAACCCAGTGTCCGGCTTTCTGTTGCAATCTCTAGTATGTGATCAAAAAGTGTTTCGTTATTCACCTTAAATTCTTCTTCTTCCCATTCAGCCTTCACTTTTTGGATCGCCAGTCCAGCCATGTACTGGGAGGGATGCAATACGGCCACCAGGTCACCATCCCTGACAACCTGAACGCCTTCCATACGTTCTGCTTCCGAGGTGTCCACCTTCGTCAGTTTGGCACCAAGGGAAGGCGGACGAAGGATCCGGGCACATAACATCCCGGGGAGCTGAATATCACCTGCATATTTAGCCTCGCCTGTGACCTTATCATGGGAATCCACACGTAACCGGGGTTTTCCCATTACCCGGAACTCCGAAGCCTTTTTCATGGGTACTTCCCCTAAGCTGGTTTCCAGGATCTGTTTCCCTTTGGTCAGCTGGGCATAGGTAATCTGTTTATTGCTGTCGTTCCTGGAACGTACAACTCCGTCCCGGGTTTCCAATTCAGCAGCATCCACGGATAATTCCTCGGCTGCCATATTCACCAGTATGGCCCTTGCCCTGGCAGCAGCACCCCGAAGTACCTGTCCGAACACCCGGGTGGACAGGGAGCCATAGGTGCCTTCATTCCATGGACACAGGTCCGTATCCCCCATGATCATATCCACATCTTCCAGTTGAACGTCAAGTTCATCGGCCACCTCCATGGGAAGTGAGGTGATGGGACCTTGTCCCATTTCGATCTTCCCTACAAATAGTGCAACACGTCCGTCTTCCCCAATTCGCAGGAAAGCATTCACTCCGGGTGTTTCATCCTGAAGCAGGGCCCCGGCTTTCAGTGGCGTCTTTCCGACGGAGAATGCGACCACCAGCCCTGTGCCCATCCGTTTCATGAAATCCCTGCGATCCATCCCGAATGGATTACGCATGTTCCTCAGGACCTTTTTATTGATTTTCTCGTCACTGTTCATGGCGCTACAGTTTTTTTCATTTGTTTTCCGGCATTCTGAATGGCCTTGATGATCCGGCCATGAGCTCCGCACCGGCAAAAATTATCATCCATGGCGATTACCACCTCTTCGCGTGTGGGTTCAGGGTTTTGCAGGAGCAGACCATAAGCGTTCATGATCATTCCCGGGGTACAGTAACCGCACTGAAGGGCATCGTTCTTAACGAATTCCTGCTGCAGCGGATGGAGCTCTCCATTGCTGGCAAGCCCTTCGATGGTCAAAACCTTACCTCCGGCTGCATCAGTTGCAGCTATGGTACAGGATCGAACTGCTTCTCCATTAAGGATCACCGTGCAGGATCCGCAGAATCCCTCACCACATCCGAATTTAGTCCCGGTGAGTCCCAGTTTCTGACGAATTACCCACAAAAGGGGTTCATCTTCATATGCATCCACCGAGACCGGATTTCCATTGAGTTCAAATTGGACAGTTTTCATAGACGTCTTATTATCAGATTAATATGCCACTTATTAATTTGTTATATAGCGAAATAGCTGTTTTATATCCGGTCTTTTCCATAAGTTTTCTTTCCTTCATCCGTAATGTATTAAGAACTCACCAAAAATGCAATATAAATTACCTTACAGGTAAATGATCTGACTTTTCATAAAATTCTCTATATTAGTTATATGTTGATCAACTAATGGAGGTTCTTTATGAAATTGATATCCATTGCCTTCATTCTGGCAACTATGTTCGTGCATATTTGCAACGCCCAGCAGGTCAGCGAATGGCGTGAGGAGGACCGTACCGGGGTCTCATCTGAAACAGGCCTGATGAAATCATGGCCGGATGCAGGGCCAAAGCTTCTGTGGTCCACTCTGGAACTACCAAAAGGCTTTTCTTCGGTTTCATTTGGGAACAACTCGATCTATATAACTGGCACACTGGGATCTGATGATAACCTGGTCGCAATGAATATGCATGGGGAGATCCTGTGGCAGAAAGTAATGGGAAGGTCCTGGACTGGGGCATACCCTGATAGCAGGGCAACACCGACTGTTGAAGGCAACAGGGTCTACACCTGCAGTGGATTTGGAGATATCGCGTGTTTTGACGGAACCTCCGGAGAAATCATCTGGTCATACAGGGCAAGTGAAATGAACAAAGGTACCTATGGGAGCTGGGGTATTGCTGAATCACTGATCATTGACGGGGACCAGCTCTATTTTTCACCCGGTGGACCCGAGACCATGACCATTGCGCTGAACAAAACTAACGGGGAGGTCATCTGGAGATCTGAAAGCCTCAATGACAAACCCGGATATGTCTCCCCGATCCTGAGAGAATACGCAGACCGAAAAATACTTATCAATGTATCTCTGGGCCATGTGTATGCCGTTGATGTATCAAATGGAATAATCCTCTGGAAGATCGTTCACCAGAGACATGGTGGGGGTGACCTGATTAAATGCGTAACACCCTTGTTTCAGAACGGAGAGGTTTATGTGACCGGGGGTTATAATACAGGAGGTATGCTGGTCAGGATCGCTGATGACGGCTTAAGTGCAAATGTGGTCTGGACGGACGATGTGCTGGATATTCACCATGGGGGAGCTGTACTCATTGATGGTTACATCTACGGTTCAAACTGGCTGAATAACAGCAATGGAAACTGGTGCTGCATCGAATGGGAAACCGGGAAAAAGATGTGGGAAGAACACTGGAAGTGCAAGGGATCCATTATCGCGGCCGATGGGATACTCTATATTTATGAGGAAAAGAGAGGAACTGTCGGACTTCTAAGGGCCACACCAGAAAGATTTGACCTGATAAGCAGTTTCCGGGTTACCGAAGGTAGACCAGGACCATACTGGGCACACCCGGTTATCCACAATGGGATTCTTTACCTGAGGCACACCAATGCGTTGATGGCCTACGACATTCACCAGTAATGTTCATTTATTCCTCGCTTTCCCTCATTACGAACACAGGGACTTTCGAGTTAAATGATATCTCATTGGTGTGACTTCTGTGGAAAAGCGTTTCGAGAAAAAAATGCTGATGTTTTACTACCGCAAGGAGGTCTGCATGAAGCTCATCCACGTATTGATTTACAGATTCAACAACATCTTTTCCTGATATCCGCTTAAAAACATGCCTGTTATTCTTGTCTGTTATTCTCTTTATCATTTGAAATTCCTCAGAATCCTCGTTAAAAACATCTTTGTCCCTGAGGGCAATATTCAAAAAATGAACATTTGAATCAAATGCCCTCGATATTTGAATGATTTCATCCAGGTATTGTTTGAAATAATTTAATTTTTTCAGGTCTATTGAGAATACAATATTCTTAATCGGCCTGTATGACCCCTGAAAAGGAACCACCAGAAGGGACACCCTGTTTTTCTCAAAAATATTATCCCTGATAATATCCAGTTGCCTTTTATTGAAGTCCTTCTTGTCGGAAACAGGCAAAACAATAAAACCAACATCCGGCTCCGTTGCGATTTCCCTGATCTCATCCTTCAGTATGCCATTTATGAAACGGTGATCAAATTTTATTTGTAATTCGTCATCCATCCTGGCATGTTCATTCAGGTAATAATTATTGAACTTGATTATTTCGTTGTACGCCTGGAACCACCTCTCTTTTATGAGCCTTGCATATTTCTCCTTTGTAATAAAATTATCGGCTTCTATACTGAAGGCATTCAGAAGGATCACCTCTGTATTGAGGTTCCGTGCAAATTTGACGGCGTATATATACGCTTCCTGGTAAACAGGATTATCAATTTCAAATGGGAAAAGGATCTTTTTCATTGCATCTCGTTGTTGAAACAGATTTACGCATTACAACCATTTTTTTCTCTTGAAATATCTCAGCAATCCGACACCTATAGAAATTGCAACAATCCAGAAGATAAGGTAGCTGTATTTGAATGATAATTCGGGGAAATATTTGAAATTCATTCCATATATACCTGCGAGAAAGGTAAGAGGAATGAAGATGGAGGCAAAAATCGTAAGGACCTTCATAACCTCATTGATACGGTTGTTGACATTGGTACTGTATATATTCAGATGGTCGGAGATCATTCCATTGTATAATTCAATGGCTTCTGTTGCCTGCGTAACCAGGTCATCCAGGTCCCGGATGAAATGCATGCAGTTTTCTGTAAATAGAGAATTTTCCGATTTCAACAGATCCCGGGTCATATCTTTCACGGGCCGGATCGATTTTCTCAGGTATGATATTTCTGTTTTGAGGTTATAGATCTGCTCCACGAGGGACCTGTCCGGATCAATGAAAATGCGGTCCTCCATGGATTCAATCTCCCTTCCGATAGCCTCTGTCAAAAGTATATAATTATCTACAATGGTATCCAGCAATGCATAGGCCAGGTAGTCGTTTTCGAACAGCCGCGATGTTGGTTTGGCGCTCCGGATCCTTTCCCTGACAGGATTGAAAACATCTCCAACCTGTTCCTGAAGTGTAATCACATATCCGTCGCCCAGGATGAGGGTTAACTGTTCCGATACGATTTGTTTGAGATGTTCATCATACTTCAACATTTTCAGGATAAAAACATCATGTGCCTCGGCATCAACATATTTGGGCCTCTGGTCAGTATTCAGAATATCTTCAAGAATGAGCGGATGGAACTCAAAGATTTCTCCAAGCCGTCTCATGAGATCCATGTCATGGATCCCATAAACATTGATCCACGAAACAGCTTTCGAATCTTTGCACTGAATTGCTTCATCTATGGTTGTAAGCTTCCTTTCTTCCAGGTGTTCTTGAGTATACTCAATGAGTGTGATCTCAGGCTTTTCCATTTTCTGGTTGCCTATCAGGATCAGCGAACCGGGAATCTGGCCTTTGGAAGCCTCTCTGTCTTTTATAAAACGAGCCATAGGACTGGATTAAATCATTATTGTACAAATAATATCACTCTTCCGGATCAGCTTCCTTCTTCGTCTTGGACGCGGGGATGATCAACCCAATGATCAATCCCAGGGCAAAACAGACGAACAGCAGGAGAGCCCCGGGAATATCGAGATCCCAGAAAAAGAGATCAACTTTGATACTCGCCGTATTCTGAAGAACAAAAATGATCAGCAGGATGATCAGCACGATGATAATGATGATTTTAGTTTTCATGGTCAGTTTTGATTCTTTTTATTTAACAAGTAAGATAGGAAAAGGATCAGATTCGATGAAATTCAAGCCGGACTATTCCCAGGAAGTATATCTTTACACTTAAACAGATCTCTTAAAATGAAAGGATCAAAGATCATTATAGGCCGCAGGGACCGTATTGACCTTCCGGAACTGGGATTAAGAAACATTAAAGCAAAAATCGATTCCGGAGCATATGGATCTGCCATACATTGCAGTCAAATTGAAGTAATAATTAAAAACAATAGAAAGTTACTCTCATTTGTGCCCCTTGATCCGGGTTATCCGGGCTTCAGAGACCGGAAATATTATTTCGAACATTACAAAGACAAGCTTGTTAAGAGTTCCAGCGGGGAGAGCGAGCACAGGTACATCATCGCCACGGATGCAATTATTTTTGGACAGACCATAAAAACGGAATTTTCCCTGACCGACCGGAGTCAGATGAAATACCCCATCCTTCTCGGGAGAAAATTTCTGCGAAAGCACTTCCTTGTAGATGTGAGTCAGAAGGAAGTTTCATATAAACTTAAAAGATCCAGGATACAATGAAAATAGCCGTACTTTCAAGAGACGAAAAACTCTATTCTACCTGCAGACTCATAGAGGCCATTGAACAGAAGGGACATACAGGATTAGTTATTGATCACCTGAAGTGTGATATTGTCATGGATGAGAATGGTCCCTCCATATTCTATAAGGGGCAGCCTCTGGATGATATCGATGCTGTGATCCCAAGAATTGGAGCGTCCGTTTCATTTTACGGGACAGCGGTGGTCAGGCAATTTGAGATGATGAAGGTATTCAGTGCCATTGATTCGCTGGCCATCACCAGGTCCCGGGACAAATTGAGAAGTCTGCAGATCCTTTCCAGGAAAGGGGTGAGGATGCCCAAAACTGCATTCACCAATTTTTCCAAGCAGGACAATAATGTATTGACACATATCGGGGACGCACCTGTTGTGATCAAATTACTGGAGGGGACACAGGGTTTAGGTGTGGTACTGGCTGAAACAAATAAAGCCGCACAATCGGTGGTGGAAGCTTTTGATAGCCTGAAGACAAGGGTTATACTTCAGGAATTCATCGAAGAGGCAGGCGGTTCTGACATCAGGGCATTTATAGTGGATGGGCAAATAGTAGGTGCCATGAAAAGACAAGGGAAAGAAGGAGAGTTTCGCTCAAACCTGCACAGGGGAGGAAACGCAACGGTCATCAAGCTGAGCCGGGCTGAGAAGTCTACTGCCCTGAACGCGGCAAAGGCTATGGGCCTGGCAATTGCGGGTGTGGATATGCTTCAGTCGAAAAGGGGCCCCATGGTATTGGAGGTGAATTCATCACCGGGTCTTGAGGGAATAGAAAAATCCACAGGGATCGATATTGCAGGTAAGATCATTGAATATGTTGAGCGTTCTGTAGCCTTGGAACGCAGGCCCAAAGACAGGATAAAAGCATAATACCAGGTTCGGATGATTATAAACAACACAGAGGTCAAACCGGGGGAAACCACCGGTGTGGAAGTCCATATTGCAAAACTGCCGTCCAGGACACCCATTGATATACCGGTCACAGTGGCAAGGGCAGTTAAACCGGGTCCGGTATTGTTGCTGATGGGCGGATTGCATGGTGATGAGATCAATGGAATTGAAATTGTCAGAAGGATTATTGAAAATGGCCATCATATCCCCGAAAAGGGCACAGTCATCTGCATCCCCATTATTAACATCTATGGATTTATCAATTTCTCAAGAAATGTTCCTGACGGCAAAGATGTAAACCGATCATTTCCAGGGAACAAAAATGGTTCTCTGGCTTCCAGGATAGCTTATTATCTGATGCAGGATATTATTCCGAAGATCGATTACGGGATAGATTATCATACGGGTGGTGCGGACAGGGATAACTATCCGCAGGTACGCTGTTTGCTGGATGATCCTGTTAATCTGGAGCTGGCAAGGGCATTTTATGCTCCTGTTACAGTTCATGCTACCTACAGGCCTAATTCACTCCGGCAATCAGCTGCAAAACTGGGGAAGCACATCATTGTCTATGAAGGAGGGGAATCCTCACGTCTGAATGAATATGCCATTGCCCATGGAATAGCCGGTACCATCCGCATGATGAATAAGATTGGAATTTCCTCTGCTCCAGTCGCCAGGCCAGAATATAAGAATCAGGAGTTCTGGCATTCATCCTGGATCAGGGCACGTACATCGGGGATCTTTCAGAGCCTGGTTAAATGTGGTGACGAAATTCAAAAAAACCAGCAGGTTGGAACCATTACTGACCCATTCGGGGAATACAGGGTCCAGCTCAAATCTCATACTGCAGGACAGGTGATCGGTTTAAACAACGATCCGGTTCTGCACCAGGGTGATGCTGTGATGCACATTGGTGTATCATAGCGGTCATTCATTGTGAATTATGATTATTAATCGGTTAATTACTGAGTCATGTTTAAGGATCTGGTAAGCGATTTAGTAAGCAAATATGATAATGGGAACTGGATAAGCGCTTTCATTGTCAGTGCGGCGATAATAGCCGGCAGCCTGATTATACATGCAGTAACCTTTTCCATTATCAGGCGCATCAGTAAGAAATCTGATAAGCCGGTATTGGGCCTGGTGAGCAGTAAATTCAGGAATCCCACACTGGGTCTCATGCTGACCATAGCCATCTCCATTATCATACTCGCTTTAGCTATTGATAATCAACTTGTTGATATAATCAAGCATCTGCTTAAGCTACTCATCATACTATTTGTTTCACTGATCATTATCAGGTTGATAAAATTGGGCCGCGATCTTGTGTTGATGCGATATGATATTGGAGAAAAGGATAACCTGAAAGCCAGGAGGGTCTACACCCAGTTCCGGATCATGGAGCGGATCTTGATCTTTATCGTCATATTGATTGCTGTAGCTGTAGCACTAATGACATTTGAGCAGATCAGGAAAATCGGCGTCAGCCTTTTTGCATCGGCTGGAGTGGCCGGGATCATCCTTGGATTTGCTGCCCAAAAACTGATTGGGAATGTCCTGGCAGGATTCCAGATCGCCATTGCCCAGCCTATCAGGTTGGAGGATGTAGTAATAGTTGAGAAGGAGTGGGGCTGGATCGAAGAAATCAACCTCACCTACGTAGTGGTCAGGATCTGGGATAAACGCAGGCTAATTCTGCCTACCGCTTATTTTATTCAAAACCCGTTTCAGAACTGGACCCGGGTATCAGCCGATATACTTGGGACAGTTTTCATCTACACGGATTATACTGTCCCCGTTGATAAACTAAGGGAGGAGCTTACAAGGATATTGAAATCTGATAAGAACTGGGACGGGAAGGTCAATGTCCTACAGGTAACCGATTCAACCGAAAAAACAATGGAGATCAGGGCCCTGATGAGTGCCGCCGATTCGCCGTCAGCCTGGGACTTAAGGGTGAATGTACGGGAAAAGCTGATAGATTTCCTGCAAAAAAATTATCCTGAAAGCCTGCCCAGATCCAGAATTGATATCGCAAAATAATCAGAGCTTTTTTTATTCTATTGCCATTTAATCTGGACTTTCTTTTAACTTTACACTTAATCCGGGGTGCCTTAATAGTACGGGCTGAGATCAAACCCTTTACCTGATCTGGGTAGTGCCAGCGTAGGGAACAGAAAATTCCGATAACAGGACCCCGATTCACAGATGGTGAAGTCTATAAAATGTGAAAGTATGAGAAGGATTTTCCTGTTTTCAATATTACTGACCATATCCGTTGTCCTTCTATCTCAGAAGGTGACTGTTTCCGGTACGGTAAGAGACAGCCTAGGGGAACCCCTTGTAGGAGCCAATGTCGTTGTAAAACATTCACTGCTGGGTGTTATTACCAACGGTCAGGGCAGGTTTGAACTGGAATTGGGGGATAACCGTTCCTATGAGATCAGGGTCTCTTATATGGGATACGACCCCTACGAATTTGAAATAGCGCCTCCTTTCGAAACGCATTATGAAATCGCATTGAACACTTCGGTGTTTATTGCCGATGAGGTGGTGATTAGCGCAACAAGGGCTGGGAACCATACACCCATGGCCTATAAGAACATAGCAGAAGAAGAGATCTCTGAACAGGATATGGGGCAGGATATGGGATATATACTGAGCTTAACACCATCGCTGGTCCAGTCTTCCGAATCAGGTACAGGCATAGGATATACGAATTTTCGTATCCGTGGTTCCGATCCCAGCAGGATCAATATAACAGTGGATGGGATCCCATTGAATGATGCTGAGTCACAACAGGTATTCTGGGTCAATATGCCCGCTTTTTCAAGCTCGTTAAGCAGTATACAGGTACAGAGGGGAGTGGGAACCTCCACCAACGGTGCTGCCGCCTTTGGAGCCACTGTCAATATGCAGACGACAACACCTTCAATGGAACCATATGCGGAGATCAGCAGCACTTTCGGCTCTTACAATACCCTGATCAATACAATTAAAGCAGGCACAGGAGTGATCAGGGACCGGCTCAGTTTTGATTTTCGTTATTCAAACCTGAAATCCGATGGATATGTGGATTATGCTTTTTCGGACAATCAATCCATGCAGGTTACAGGCACCTATTTTACAAAACATGGAAGAGTGAAAGCGAATATTATACTGGGTGAAGAGCATTCAGGGATCAGCTGGTGGGGAGTAGACGAGGTCACACTGGACACCAACCGGACCTATAATCCTGCCGGACAGTATATTACTCCATCAGGTGAACACCGGTATTATGAAAACCAGACGGACAACTACTGGCAGAACCATTACCACCTGGTCTACTCAACAAATATTACAGACAAACTCCTGCTGAATACAGCGCTATTTTATGTGGACGGAAAAGGCTACTATGAGCAGTTTAAACAGGATGAATCATTGTCTGATTATTATCTGCCGTCTATTGTAGTAGAAAACGACACGATTACCCATTCAGACCTGATCAGGCAGAAGTGGCTGGACAATGATTTTTATGGAGGCATTTTTTCAATGATCTATTCAATGGACCGGTTGAAGATCATAGGTGGAGGCGGATTGAGCAGTTACCTGGGGAATCATTTTGGAAAGATCATATGGATGAGGTATGCCGGTGATGCTGAAATGGGCCATGAATGGTATCGCAACAATGCTGTGAAGTGGGACGGGAATCTCTATCTTAAATCCAATTACCAGGCTACTGAAAGGTTCAATCTGTTTGCAGATCTGCAGTACCGTTTTGTCAAATATAATATGGAAGGTATCGACGATGATGGATTTATGCGTCAACTTGATCAGGAACATATCTTTCACTTTTTCAATCCAAAGCTGGGCGTTCAGCTGGAGATAAATGCCACTCAGTACGTATACGGATCGTTTTCCATCGGGAACAGGGAACCAACCCGCCAGAATTTTAAAGATGCGACAGGTGATCCTGGTTCAACACCCAGACCAGAACAGCTTCGTGACCTGGAAATCGGTTATGCCTTCTCATCACATGCCCTGGCTGCTGCGGTAAACTTCTATTATATGTCCTATATCGATCAACTGGTGCCAACCGGGGAACTGAGCCAGGATGGATATCCGGTTATGTCCAATGTTGAGAAGAGTTACAGGGCTGGTATAGAGGTGAGTATGGGCATTCAGCCTGTCGATTTCCTGGAATGGAACGTCAACATGACACTGAGCAGGAACAGGATTAAGAATTTTGTGGAATCCTATATCGATTATAATACCTCAACCTGGGAAGGCACGGCCGGTGAGAGAGCGCTGGGAGATGTGGATATCGCCTATTCACCCTCGGTGATCTCCTCCAGCGACATTGCTTTCCACCTGGCAAAATCCATGCATCTTCACCTGATCAGCCAGTACGTGGGTGAACAATATTTTGTCAATACTATGAATGAAAACATGAAGCTGGATGCCTGGTTTTTGAATAACCTGAGATTTGATTATTCGTTTGCGGTCAAGAAGGTGGGTATAATCGGCTTCTCGTTCCAGGTCAACAATCTGTTCAATACGCTATATGAGAATAATGCATATGGGGGAACATGGTGGGAGAATGGCGAGGAGTATTACTGGTCAGCCTATTTTCCCCAGGCAACCATCAATTACCTGGCAAAGATTAACCTGAAATTTTGACAGGGAGGCAGGGCTTTATGTGGATCGAGATTTTCGGAGTAGTCACGGGTATTATATACGTCATACTGGAGGTAAGGCAAAACAGGCTGCTCTGGCCTTTAGGGATTATTACTTCGGCTGCCTATGTCATCATATTCTTTACCGGAAAATTCTATGCGGACATGGGACTTCAGGTATACTATGTGTTGATCAGTATCTATGGCTGGTATTACTGGAGCAGGGGCGGTTCGCAAAGGGAGCAGCGGGAACTCCCGGTGGTCAGGATCAACAGGAAGCAGATCGTCCTGCTTTTCATTGTTTTTATATCTATCTGGGCAGTGCTGTATTTAGTCCTTGACAACTATACCGACTCTACGGTTCCGGTGGGTGATTCCTTTACAACGGCCCTGGCTATTGTGGCTACCTGGATGCTGACCCGGAAAATCATTGAACAATGGTTTTTATGGATCATTGCCAATACTGTGAGTATCGGGCTCTATATTTACAAAGGACTGTATCCAACGGTTATTCTCTATGCAGTCTATACTGCAATGGCTGTTTATGGTTATATTGAATGGAACAGATCCATGCGCAAAAAGATTGAAGTTGAACTGGAAAGATAATATCGTCATACTGGCCAACGGGCAATTTCCCTCAGCACAGCAGGCCCTGGACCTGCTAAGTGCAGCAGAAATTGTGATATGTTGTGATGGTGCAGCTGATAAACTGATCGGTTTCGGGATGAAGCCGCATATCATCATCGGGGATATGGATTCTATTTCAGATAAGACCAGGGAGCAATATGCATCCTCTTTGATCTGGTCCGACGACCAGGAGAGCAACGATCTGACCAAGGCGGTCGGGTATTGTATCATGCAGGATTATCCTTCGGTCACCATTCTCGGGGCCACAGGATTAAGAGAGGACCATACACTGGGAAATATTTCATTAATGATGGAGTATCATCCCCGCATAGTGGTCCGGATGGTCTCCGATTTCGGGATCTTCTTCCTGGTCCGGAGCGGTGAAACAATATTGTCACATAAAGGAGATAATATCTCCATTTTCTCCATTGATAATACCATCCGGGTGACTTCCAAAGGACTGAAATATCCATTGAACGATCTTCAGCTTTCAAACTGGTACAGGGCTACTTTGAACGAGGTTGTTGAAGAGAATTTCACACTATTGTTTGAATCGGATATTCCCCTGATTGTCTACCGGGCCTGGTGATCTTCTTTCTGCGATCCTGCAATTCTACTGTTCTGCGATTCCCTGTTATTTCTCAAATACCAGATCGCCCATTTCATGTTTTTCAAACTGGTTGTCATATAATTCGGGCTCCAGGCCTTCCTTGTACACATAAATTGCCGCTTTCTGTGTAGCTGAAGAGTTCTTAAAAACGTTCTCTATCAACTTCAATTCTCTTGCCGGGGAGTTGATAGAAAAGCCGTAGCCTCCTCCGTCTTTTCCGTTATTCTCAATGATATTTCTGTAGAAGCTGTTTCGGTGAGGGGCATTGGCTTCTCTCTCGCCACGCAGGTTAACGCCATCGCTCCCGTTTTCTGAGATGTAGTTGTTCTCAAACAACACATCTGTATCTTTGTGACCCGTGCATATACCAAACCGGCCATTGTGATGGAACCTGTTTCCCTTTACCGTGCTTTCATATACCCTCCAGCAGATAAACAATCCATCCAGGTGGTTGTGGTGTACATCGTTATTCTCAATCAGTGAGAATGGCGATCCGGTGCCCGGGTGCAATCCTATATTGCCGCTGCCTGAGATTTCACTGTTTTTTACAGTAACATGTTCCGTGATCTGCCAGCTGATGCCTTCACCGTTAAAATCTTTCACATGAACATTATCGACCGTAATGTACCTTGATTTAATGATCAGGATGCCTGCGTTATTACATCCGTCAGCCAGGAAGTTCTCATTTCCGTTGCCATCAATCACCAGGTCTGATATGGTACAGTTCTCCGTCTCGATCACATCTATTACGGAGGAGGCATTGGATACCAGTCCATTCTGATCGGAGCGGTAATCCCTGATCAACCCTCTGTTCAGGTAAATCACATTATCTGCTATATCGGTGATATAAGCTGGCGAAACATTCCAGCATCCGCTGTTCTGATCATCAGTTACCTGGACCTTCATCCCGATTGCAAAGCCGTCGGAATCCTCCAGCGTTATTTTCAGTTCACCATAGTCTGCATCCACGAGGTATCTGGACTGAACTCCCCTGTCTCTCTTCAACACGGTCTCTTCACCCGATCCGGCAAGACTTACATTGGACCTTAACCGCACCGGAGCGAATATTTTGAAGAGCCCGGGGGTGAGGATCACTTTCCCACCCGTTTTATCAAGGGCATCGATGGCAAACTGTATGGATTGTTCAGTAAATCCCGCGACATCGGCCCCAGCTCCCCCTACAGTTATCTGGCGTTCAGCGATCCTGGGAACGACCAGTGCATCAGCCTGCCGGACCTCCTGTGCCAGCAGGCCCGTTGTTGCGGCCAGCATGCAAAGTAATAGTACCTTTTTCATATCTTCTGATTTGCGTGGCTCCTGAAGCAAGAGGTTGACAAACCCTTGTTCCAGGAGGAGAAAACTGTCTTTATCAAATATACAAAAACCGGCAAACTCATTTTTATTATATTCGGACCATGTGCACAAAGACACTCCTTTTCAATTTGCTTTTTTTTCTGGGAACTCTGTCCCTGAGCGGCCAGGAATTCCTGAGCACGAATGGCAAGGCCATTGTAAACGAGAGCGGCGATACCATTCTTCTTCGGGGAATGGGACTGGGCGGCTGGATGCTCCAGGAGGGATATATGATGCAGACATCCGGTTTTGCCAATACGCAACATGAGTTGCGGGGGAAGATCGAAGCATTGATCGGGGAAGCTGATACGGATCTGTTTTATGAAACCTGGCGGGCCAACCACCTTCGAAAAGTTGATATTGATTCCCTGAAGTCCTGGGGATTCAATTCGGTGCGACTGCCCATGCATTACAACCTTTATACCCTGCCTGTGGAAGACGAGCCTGTTGAAGGGCAGCAAACCTGGATCGATACAGGATTTGAATTGACCGACAGCCTGATTTCGTGGTGCAGGCAGAACCAGATGTTTGTGATCCTGGATCTGCATGCTGCTCCCGGCGGACAGGGATATGATCAGGCCATTTCAGATTACGATCCAGCCAAACTGTCCCTCTGGGAGAGCGAAGCCAATCGAGATAAAACAGTGGCACTCTGGAAGAAGCTGGCTGAACGATATGCTGCAGAGCCTGTTGTGGCAGGATTCGACCTGATCAATGAAACCAACTGGAACATGGCCGGAAACATCCCTTTACGTGAGTTGCTCCAGGAGATTACGGAAAGCATTCGTACAGTTGATACCAGCCACATTATCTTTGTTGAGGGTAACTGGTTTGCCAATGATTTTACAGGGCTGACCCCGCCCTGGGACGACAAACTGGTCTATTCTCCTCATAAATACTGGTCCGTCAACGATCAGAACTCCATTCAATGGGTCCTGGATATCAGGGACCAATATGATGTTCCCATCTTTATCGGTGAATCGGGTGAGAACTCCAATGAATGGTTCAGGGATGCTGTAAGATTATTTGAAGATCATAAGATCGGGTGGGCCTGGTGGCCCATGAAAAAAATTGAATCCATTGCCGGTCCGCTCTCCGTTCCGAAATCTTCGGCGTACCAGGCTCTGCTCGATTACTGGGAAGGGAATGCATCACAACCCACTGTTGAAGCTGCCAGGACTGCATTAATGAATATGGCTGCAGCTCACAGGATGGAGAATTGTGATTATCACAAAGATGTGATCGATGCACTCTTCCGGCAGGTATATTCAGATGAAGCAATTCCATATACGGTACAGGATATTCCAGGGGTGGTGTATCCTTCAGATTTTGACATGGGCATCCTGAACGCTGCTTACTTTGATACCCAGGTGGCCAACTACCAGGTTTCCACAGGGACCTACACAGCCTGGAACAACGGGTGGGTTTACCGGAACGATGGAGTGGATCTCCAGGTAACCACCGATCATGTCAATACCAATGGATACAGCCTGGGCTGGGTATCTTCCGGTGAATGGGTACAGTACAGTGTAAATGTGGCTGTTTCCGGAGTTTATGAAGTGGAGGTCAGGGTCGCTTCGGACAATGCAGACGGAAAATTTCATTTCCAGTCAGGCGAGGCTGACATTTCTCTTCCCACCAGTGTACCCAATACCGGGGACTGGGATATATGGCAGACAGTGAAAGTGCCCAATGTGATCCTCACGCCATCGGACCAAAAGATCCGCTTCTATGTGGATCATAAAGAGTTTAATGTGGGAAGCTTCAAGTTTACCCAGACAGGGATTACTACCGATCTGGCCACCCATTTTCTTTCAGCCCATACCCTGGATGACCACAGCATCCAGTTGAATTTAAATAAACCCATGGAGGAGCCGCTCCCCGCGCTCCCTGCCGGTTTTGAAATGAGGATAAACGGCAGCGTGGCCGCCATAACCGGCATGGAGCTGGATCCCGGGAATCCCAGGATGATCACCTTTACGATCAATTCCATGATCCGGTCGACCGATCAAATCATCATGTCATACTCGGGAACCAGCATTGAGTCAACCGATGGGATCGTACTGGATCAATTCTCTCAGAAACTGGTTGAGAACAGGGTGGCCATCATCCACCAAATCCCGGGCAAAGTGGAGGCGGAAGACTACTTTTTTCAATCGGGACTGGAACTGGAAAGCACCACAGATAATGGCGGTGGACAGAACATCTCCTACCTGGACATTGGAGACTATGCTGATTATTACATTGATGTAACAGAAGCCGGAAGTTATTATGTGGATTACCGTACAGCGGCTTTAAGCGAATCCGGGGCTGTAAAGCTTGAGATTATTTCACCTGAAGGAGGTGCGGAATTCTTACACCAGGTAAGCTTTGCATCCACGGGTGACTGGCAGAACTGGACAACGACCCGGGATCAGGTATATCTTGACCAGGGATTGCATCAGCTAAGAATGACCATTGTGGCTCCTCTCTTTAATATGAACTGGTTTGAATTTACCTATCGCAGTACCGGGGTCAATGACCAGGAGGACAAAGATTCAAACATCAAGGTATATCCCAACCCTGCCGACCGGATCATCTTCGTTGAGGGCATCCTTGATAAACAACCGGCCGGACAGATCCAGCTTCTGGATCTCTTCGGGAGACTGGTTCTGGAAAAACGGATCAGTTCAACCGGATCCTTCCGGGAATCTTTGCAAACAGATCATATTTCCTCCGGAAGTTATATTGTTGTCGTGCGTGGTGAGGATGGGAATATCCTGGCACGGGAGATGGTGATTATTGGCGATTAGGGGATCCGGCAAACTGAATTACCAGCAATCCAGCCAGGAAAATAGCGAGTGTACCGAATACGATGGTAAGGTAGGAGTGGAATACATTTCCATATTTTGACGGATCACTGGCCAGTGACGAGAGGCTCATCCAGGCGATCACTGCGATTCCCAGGATAACGCCGATGATGGCATTCAGTGAGCTGCTTCTCCTGGAGAAGGCACCCAGCAGGAACAATCCCAGCATGCCTCCGCTGAAGATGGATGCCAGTTTCCACCAGGTATCCAGGGCAGATTTCACATTGATCATGGCCAGCGCAATGATGATCCCCATGATGGTGATCACCACTGAAGAGATATAGAGCACTTTCATGGATCCCTTCTCACTGTGCACGTGTTTGCCGAATTTCCTGTAATAATCTGACAAAAAGACGGTGGCAGAACTATTAAAGCTGGTTGAGATGGTGCTCATGCCTGCTGCAAATATGCTTGCGATAAGCAGCCCGGTCACCCCTCTGGGGAGTTGATGGACTATAAAATACGGGAACACCTTGTCCGCGTTGCCCATCTCCTGCAATGCTGCGGGAAGTGGAGCTGCACCGGATGTGTAAAAGGCATAAAGTGCAGTGCCGATAAAAAGGAAAAGAAGGGAAACAGGAATATAAATAAGACCTCCTGAAAGGGCTGATCTTTTGGCTGCACGGTCCGACCTGGATGCCATGTAGCGTTGTATATAGCTCTGGTCTATTCCGAAATTCTGCAGATTGATGAAGATCCCGTATACCAGGACTACCCAGAAGGTCGGGGTTGACAGGTCCATGCTGAAACTCCCGAGACTGAACTTCCCGTGATCAGAGGCTATCCTGAAAACCTGTTCACTTCCTTCAGGCATTTTCAGGAGGATGAAAAGGACGGTCAGCAGAGCCCCGACAATAAGAAGGATCCCCTGGATCGCATCGGTCCACACTACTGCCTGCAATCCTCCCAGTATGGAGTATACCATAATGGTCAGGCCGGTTATCACAATGATAAGCGCCATGTTCCATCCGAAAACTGCATGCAGGGTCAGTGCAAGTAAATAGAGGATAGTCCCCACCCTCATCAGCTGGGTGAGCAGGTAACAGACCGATACATAGATCCTGGCCCAGGGCCCGAAGCGGGTCTCCAGGTAGCTGTAGGCAGAGGGGCTCTCTAATTTTCTATAGAGCGGCACAAAGAATCTAACTGCGACCAGCGCTGCAATGGGAATTGTGAGGCTGAAAATAAAAGGATTCCAGTTGGTTTGATAGGCCGTGCCCGGCAGGGCCAGAAAGCTGATGCTGCTCACATAGGTGGCAAAAATAGACATAGTGATCACCCAACCCGGAATATTCCTGTTTCCCAGGGTAAAAGCGCCCGGGGTCCTGTTTTTTCTGAAGAATGACGCACCGAAAAGCGTCACGCCGGCCATGTAAGCAATAAATATACAGGTGTCGAGAGGATCCATCACTCCTGTTCATGATGTTCAGTTGACTCCTCCAGGAACCGGGGGTCAATCACCACGTATTTAATTGATTTTCGATCGTAGGTATAGGTGATATGTACCAGGCCGTCTGACGATTGGATCACCGCCGGGTATGAATATTCACCGTTCTGTTTTTCGAGGGTCATGACCGGTTTCCATGAAATACCATCACTGGAGATGGCCACATTCAGGATCCCCCTTCCCGGTGAACCCCTGCCCCTGACGGAATGGTTGTAAACCAGCAACCGTCGTCCATCATCCAGGGTAACCGCATCGATCCCGGAACTTGGATTGGGAAGTTCCGTAGCTTTCATTCTGCTCCAGGTTTTGCCGCCATCATGTGACCAGCTTTCAGAGATCACATTCTGCATGGTCCGGCAGAGGATCTGCATGGCCCCATCCTTGTCCTGGAGGATGGTGGGTTGAATGGCGTCAAATTCAATCCCGTCATTGATCGGCCCGACCATTTGCCAGGTCTTTCCCAGGTCCCCCGTCAACTCAAAATGCACTCTCCAGAAATCCTCCCCATGCTCCTCCGTCTCTGTACTTGATGGACAGAGAATGGTACCATCCTCCAGCTGGACAGGTTTGTTCTTTACGGGTCCGATCAGGTACCCCAGGCTGGATTCACCCAGTTTCCGCGGGGCCGACCAGGTGTGACCCTGGTCCCCGGAAGTGACCAGCTCACCCCACCATTCGCGCGGACTGGGGCCTACTTTGTAAAACAGCATCAGGGGGCCCTTTGCAGGTTGGAAAAGAACCGGGTTCCAGCAAGGATAGCGAAGGGTGTCATTCTGGATCCCGTTGACTACTTCAACTGGTTTGCTCCACCTGTTGCCTGACAGGAGGGAGACCCAGATCCCCACATCCCTGTTTTTCTCATTGGTGCCCCCGAACCAGGCGGTTACGATCCCCGAGGAAGTCTCTGCCAGGGTGGAGGCATGACACTGTGGAGTTGGCTTGTCCCGGAGGGGATAGATAAGCTCCCCTTTCAGGTATCCACCCTTACCCTGAATTGCAGGTTCCGGGAGCAGATCATTTTGCTGCTGCGCCATACAGGTAAAAAAGGTGAGTCCCAGCAGGTAAAGAAATGCGAGAATCCTCATTCTGTTTAATTGTGAAGTTGATTTTTCAATTTACTATTTTTTATTGTTTATTTACCGGCAGGAAATTTTCCATTGCCATTACCAGGAACATATTGATACCAGATGGAACACTTTGATGTGATCATAATAGGAGGTGGCCCTGCGGGTCTTCACTGCGCCAGGGAACTTTCACAATCACCTCTTCGTGTGTTGCTCCTGGAGAAAAATGAGGAATTTGGAGATAAGCTCTGTGCAGGCGGACTTACCCTGAAGGACATATCGGTTCTTCCACTTCCAGATCACGTGATCGAACAAAAAATAACCCGGGCAGCCATTCATACCAGGAAGCGGCATGCTGAAACTGTGACTACGGTTCCCTACCTGTTTACCATAAATAGGAAAGTGTTTGGGGCCTACCAGAGGAGCCTCCTGGAGGGCACCCCGGTCGAAGTGAGAAGCAGGAGCCAGGTAACCGGGATCGCGGATAACAGGGTAGTCCTGAAAAACGGGAAGAGCTTTGAATTCACCTACCTGGTGGGTGCCGATGGGTATGGTTCAGTTGTGCGGAGACATCTGGGTTTGAAGGTGAAGAAAAGGTTGATCGGTTACCAGTACACCATTCCTGTAAAGGCCAGGCGTACAGCACTTGAGATGTTCTTCGACGCACGCAGGTTTCATCTCTGGTACGCATGGATCTTCCCGCATGGTGATCATATGGCGGTGGGGTGCATATGTAATCCCGATAGGGTCGACCACCAGAAAGTGAAATCCGGGTTCCATGACTGGTTAAAAGAGAAGGGCATCGATCCCGGAGATGCCCGTATGGAATCTTTTCCCATCTCATACGATTACAGGGGAGTAAAATTCGGGAACATTTTTCTCGCCGGTGAAGCTGCCGGACTCGCTTCTGGTTTTACGGGAGAGGGCATATACCAGTCACTTGTTTCGGGTGGTGAGGTTGCCCGGATGATTTTGGACCCGGCTCACGATGGTGTTTATTTGAAGCAATTATTGAAATACAATCGCACCCTGGAACGGATCATGGCCATCCTGCGATGGGCAGGACCCTTAAAGGGGGGATTGCATGAGCTTTTGGTGATCCTGATAAACATGGATTGGGTCAGAAAGAAGATCAATGCGCGGTTCATTGCATAGGAAATCCCGATTCATATTTCTTCGATTATCTTTGTGCATTCATGAACTACCTCTCGGCTGAAAATATATCCAAATCATTTGGTGACCAGTTGCTGTTCGAAGGGATCACCTTTGGACTGGCGAGGGGAGAGAAAGCTGCCCTGATTGCAAGGAACGGTACCGGTAAGACCACGCTGTTGCGCATACTTGGAGGGAAAGAATCAACGGATAGCGGAGCATTTACTTTCAGGAACGGTATCAGGGTTGCTTTCCTGGATCAGGATCCCCAGCTGGATGAGAGTCTCACCATTGATGAGCTGATCTCTACTGCAAATACTGCTGTTCTGAGTGTTATCAAACACTATGAAATGGTGTTGAAGAGACAGGGTGATCAGCGGGCAGAGGAGGCAACCACTGAACTGGAGGCGGCCACTACGGAGATGGACCGGGTACATGCCTGGGATTATGAACGCAGGTTACGACAATTGCTGGACCTGTTTCGCATCACCGGGACAGGTCAGGTTGTGGGGAAGCTGTCCGGGGGGGAGAGAAAGAGGCTGGCACTGGCGCTTGTATTGCTGGATGAACCCGACTTCCTGATCCTGGACGAACCTACCAACCACCTTGATATTGATATGATAGAGTGGCTTGAAGGTTACCTATCCAGGACCAACCTGACTTTGTTGATGGTAACCCACGACCGGTACTTCCTGGACCGGGTCTGCAACCGGATCTTTGAATTGAGCCTGGGCGTTCTTTTCCAGTACCCGGGGAACTATGAATATTTCCTTGAAAAGAGGGCAGCCAGGGAGGAGGTTCGAAAAGTGGAAGCTCACAGGGCGGACCGCCTGATGAAAAAGGAGCTGGAGTGGCTGAGGAGGATGCCCAAAGCAAGGACCGGAAAATCAAAGTCGCGTATTGATGCCTTTCATGAGATAGAGGAGAAAGCCAGGCTGGAAGAGGAGGGAGGTGAACTGGAACTGAAGGTAAGATCTCCCAGGCTGGGAGGAAAGATCATTGAGATTGAAGACTTAACAAAACATTTTGGTTCACTTTCCATAATCGAGCATTTCAGTTATAAGATTGCTAAAGGCGAACGGATCGGTATTATCGGAAGGAATGGTACCGGAAAAACAACCTTTTTAAACCTGATCAGCGGTGGTGAGCAACCAGACTCAGGCAAATTGATCATGGGGGAGACTGTTATTCAGGGTTATTACAGGCAGATGAGCCCAGCCTGGAAGGAGGATCAACGTGTGATTGATGCAGTTAAAGAGATTGCAGAGGTGGTAATTACCGAAGAGGGGCGGACCGTTTCAGCCTCCCGGTTCCTTGAGTACTTCATGTTTTCGCCCGATTCACAATATAAAAGGATTGAAAAACTGAGCGGGGGAGAGTTGAGGCGGCTTCACCTGTTGACAGTCCTTATCAAAAATCCCAATTTCCTTATCCTGGATGAACCCACAAACGACCTCGATCTGTTTGCTCTTAATAAATTGGAGGAATTCCTGCTGGCGTTCAAAGGGTGCCTGGTCATCGTGTCCCATGACCGTTACTTCCTGAACAAGCTCACCGATCACCTGTTTGTTTTCGAGGGAGAGGGAGTTATCAATGACCATTATGGCTCCTATACAGATTATCGTTTTGAGCAGGAATCCGTGAGAAGAACGGAGGTCGGAAGCAGGGTACCGGTCCCAAAACCCAGGAAAAAACCGGAGACTGCCAAAACGAAGCTCTCCTATAAAGAGAAGCAGGAATACATGCAGATTGAACCGGAGATTGAAAAGCTGGAACAGGAAAAGACAGCATTGGAGAAGGAGATCAACAGCCAGAACCTGGATTATGAATCGTTGAACAGTAAATCAACCAGGATTGCGGAGTTGATCGAATTGATCAATTCCAAAATGCAGCGCTGGATGGAGCTGGGACAATATCTCTGATTAAATCAGCCTTCCAGCTCCTAGATCTCTGGCTGGAGCGCATTGTAATGAAGACCAATTCTCTGCCTGGCCATCCAGGGGGCCACCGTCTCTTTCCATTTCAGGTAGTGAGCAGTCTTCTTGTGGGCCGCAGCCTGGGCCTCATTCTGATAAGCTTCGTACAGCACAAAGCGGTTCGGATACTCGTTGTTCCTGAGCAGGTCAAAGCGCAGGTTCCCCTGTTCTTTAACCGATTCAAAGTGGTTTTCTGTTGTGACCCGGATAAACGAATCAATGTTTTCCGGATTGACTTCAATATGCACGATTGTTGCGATCATATCTATTTGCCTTTATATGGATCCTGATTTGATCTGGTCTGCTGCCGCTTCTATCGTGCGGCCATTAACGGTGCCCGGTTAAGCTTTAGTAGTGATTACGATCACTCCATTGCCTCCTCGTGTTCCGTAGATGGCTGCATCACTGCCTTTTAAAATCCTGAAGGATTTGACGGTGCATGGTCTGATCCAATCTATGGATTGCATGGGTTGGCCATCAACAATGATTAATGGAGTGGAAGCACCGGCTGTAAATGAATTATTTCCTCCCTGTATGGAGATCGTGCCATTGTCGCCAACGTGTATGCCTGATCCCTCGGCCCTGAGCAACGCGTAAATGTCAGTGTATTTACAGTAATCGTTGTTCTCTTCCTCCAGATTGGCTACGGCGTAATTGAGATTGGTTTCTTTGAGATATCCTGAGTTCACAGCAATTTCCCTGTTCTTCTTGCTATCGACGAAAACCAGGTTGATCTTCAGTGAATCTGTTTTACCACTGATCCTCTGGTTAACCGGGCTGAACGCCTTTGGTTTGATCATAATCACATCCTTATCCTCGCAGACGATGGAAAAATGCCCCATTGTGTCGGAGACGGTCGTGGCTTTTGCGTTTTTTGAGGTTACCTCCACGTTCATAACCGGAAAAGTGTTGTAAGCTGTTAGCTGGCCATTAACCACCCTGGTCTGGGCATGTGTGGTAAATGAAACAAGCAGTGCTATTATCGGAACTAGGTAGTATTTCATAATGGGATGATTTGGTCTGTGTAAAGATACAATAATATAGGTTTTACTGCTATTTAGATATGCCAATCATAGAAAGGTTTAAATCAAAAAATAAAAGTTAACTTTGAGGAGATAAACATAAAACTAAAACTGATTTAATGGGAAGATCACAGGAATCATTCAATAAAAAGGAAGTAAGAAAGAAAAAAGAGAAAAAGAGGCTGGATAAAGAAAAGAAGCGACTGGCAAAAAAAGATGGCGAGAAGAGCAGCCTGGACGATATGATCGCCTATGTTGATGAAAATGGAATGATTACCGATACCCCCCCTGATCCCACCACTAAAACCAAAACCAAGGCAGAAGATATCGAGACCAGCGTACCCAAGATGGATGATTCTTTAAAGGCGGATCCCATCCGGAGAGGAAGGTTAACCTTTTTCAATGATTCCAAAGGTTACGGATTTATTCGTGATGCAATGACACAGGAGAGTATTTTTGTGCATGTGAATGAATTTCAGGACGACATAATGGAAGGGAATATGGTCTCATACGAGATTGAAAAGGGACCCAAAGGGCCTGCTGCAGTGAGGGTGAAACTGGACTAAAAAAAAGCGCCTCTGATGGATCGGACCGGTCTGAAAAATAGCGTTTTAACCGTTATTCGCGCCGCTATCGGGTGGCACTTTCTCTATGAAGGGTTTTCAAAACTATTCATGGGGAACTGGTCGGCCCAGAGTTACCTTTCAAATGCCACAGGGTTCCTGTCCGGATTTTATCAATGGATGGCCTCGGGTGAGGGTATGGTGAGGGTGATCGATTTCCTGAATGTTTACGGACTTATCCTCATCGGCCTGGCTCTTTTCCTGGGAGTATTTGTAAGGGTTGCTTCGGCTGGAGGTATCTTGCTGCTCCTGCTCTACTATTTTGCCTATCCACCTTTTGGGACCTCACTGTTCGGCTCTTCAGAAGGCCACTTCTATATTGTCAACCGCAATTTCATTGAGGCTTTCCTGTTGCTCTGGTTTGTCCTGAGCAGTCAGACGGGTTATGGAATAGCCCGGCTATTCAGGAGAGCCAGGAAGGAAGAGGAGGGTGATGAAGAAAAGCCTGAAGGAGTTAACTCGCGTCGTGAAGCACTGAAAAACCTGGCTACAATTCCCTTCCTGGGCGCCCTGGGATGGGGAGCATTCCGGCATACCGGGAAAGAGGTCGATGTGATGTCAGGAGCCACGATCCAGCTGAACTTTAAATCCCTTGCAGACCTGAAGGGCGAACTTCCTAAAGGAAAGATCGGTCCGCACGAGATCAGCAGGCTTGTAGCCGGAGGCAACCTGGTGGGAGGATGGGCACATTCCCGGGATCTGATTTATGTTCCCTCCCTGTTTAAGGCATATAATACCGAGAGAAAAGTTTACGAAACACTGATGCTGGCAGAACAGGCCGGGATCAATACCATCAACATCGGGTTCCCTACCAATGCATTGATAGCCAAATACAAGAAAGCCACGGGGAGCAAGATCAAGGTGATCTCCCAGGTTCATCCTGACCTGGAGAAAAATGACTATTATGTAAATATCAATAAAGCCATCGATTTTGGTGTGGACATCGTTCAGATCCAGGGAAACCAGGTGGACTGGCTGGTGCGGGACAACCGGATCGATGTGGTGGAGAAGATGATGGATCATATACGCATGCAGGGGTATACAGCCGGGCTGGCATCACATACTGTTGATGCACTCATCGCAACCGAGGAGTATGGCATTATCCCGGATTACTATATGAAGACCATGCACCACGATAAATACTGGTCGGCACATCCCATTGAAAACCGGGTCCCGTTTGAGGTAGACGGGGAGGAATACCTGGATCACAATAAATTCCATCAGAACATCTTCTGTTTGTTTCCGGACCGAACCGCCGAATTTGTGGCCCGGGCCACAGTACCGGTAATGGGATTCAAAGTGCTTGCCGCGGGTGCTATTGAACCCAAAGACGGGTTCAACTGGGCGTTTGAGAATGGGGCCGACTTTATCTGCGTGGGGATGTTCGATTTCCAGCTGGTAGAAGATGTGAATACGGCCATCGATGTTCTCAACAATCTCAATGGACGCACCCGTGAGTGGTACGGATAAAGTTCTAGTTCCTACAATATTTCTATTGAATTAATTATTTTTCATGCGAGAGCGAAGCGGTTGCATTCGTTCTCAATCTTTTAATTATTTTATTTTCAAATAATTATAAAAATTTAAACGAATGAAAAGATCCTGGATACTGTTCACCATTGCATTGACAGGTGCACTTCTCATCTCATGCACCTCCGGCCATTACCAGAAAACAGATAATGGCATCGATGTGACCCTAAAGCCTTCCTCTGCTGCCGGACCACAGCTTGTCCGCCTGCAGGTTATCAATGCTAACATTATCAGGGTCAGCGCAACACCAGGGGACAACTTTCCTGATCCCAATAGCCTGGCGGTTCTTCCCAGGGAGGGTGTAGAGAGCCCTTTTATTGTTACAGAATCCCGGGAAACTGTTGATCTTGTTACTGATTCGATTATTGCAAGTGTTTCGCTTAGAACAGGCAGCGTTCAATTCTTAGATAAACTGGGTAATCCGATCCTTCAGGAATTGGTTAACGGTGGTAAAACTTTTGCCCCTGTTAGTGCTGACAACACTACGGGATACTCATTTCGCCAGGTTTTTGAATCGCCGGATGATGAAGCTTTTTTCGGGCTCGGGCAACACCAGAGCGATGAATGGAACTACAAGGGGAAGAATGAGGTCCTTTATCAGTATAACACCAAAGTTTCGATCCCTTTTATAATCTCCAACCACAATTATGGGATCCTGTGGGATAACTATTCACTCACCAAATTTGGAGACCCCAGGGATTATTTAAACCTGTCGCAATTTACACTTTACAACCATGACGGGGAAGAGGGCGGATTGACGGCCACATATGTAAAGGCGGATGGAGAGACTTTTATAGAGCGGGATGAGACGGAAATTGATTATGAAAATCTGACCGATGTAAAGAATTTTCCCGAAAGGTTCCCTTTCTGGCAGTCCGAGATCACATGGGACGGGGAGTTGGAAGCAGAGGAATCGGGTGAATATGAATTCAAACTTTATTATGCCGGGTACACCAGGGTCTTTATGGATGGGGCAGAGGTGGTCCAGAAACGCTGGAGGACTGCCTGGAACCCCAATACCTATAAATTCAGGATACACCTGGAAGCAGGGAAAAGGGTTCCCGTTTCCATCCGGTGGAAGCCCGACGGAGGCATATCCTACCTGGGATTTAAGGCCCTTGGCCCTTTGGATCCCGAGGAGCAGGGAAGACTTTCACTCTGGTCCGAAATGGGGCAGGAACTGGACTACTATTTTATCCGTGGGGAGAACATGGACCGTGTCATCAGTGGCTACCGCACCCTAACGGGAAAGGCACCCATCATGCCACAATGGGCTTATGGATTCTGGCAAAGCCGGGAACGATATAAAACGCAGGATGAAATTGTCGGTACCCTGGCTGAATTCCGCAGGCGCAGTATCCCCATCGACAACATCGTGCAGGACTGGTCGTACTGGAAGGAGGACCAGTGGGGGAGCCATGAGTTTGATCCAACGCGCTTTCCTGATCCACGGAAAATGGTGGATGATATTCATGGGATGAATGCCCATCTGATGATCTCGGTCTGGCCAAAATTCTATATCAACACCGAGCATTATAAAGAATTCGACAAACAAGGCTGGATGTACCAGCAGGCGGTGAAAGACAGCGTGAGGGACTGGATAGGAAGGGGGTACATTGGTTCGTTTTATGACGCCTACTCGGAAGGTGCGCGAAAACTGTTCTGGGAGCAGATGAATGAACATCTCTACTCCCTGGGGATGGATGCGTGGTGGATGGATGCATCCGAACCGGATATCCTGTCCAATGCCAGCCTTGCATACCGGAAATTACTATCCGGTCCCACTGCGCTCGGCTCTTCCACGGAATACTTAAATGCCTATGCGCTGATGAACGCAGATGCAATTTATAACGGCCAGCGAAGCGTCGATCCCAACAAGCGTGTATTTCTGCTGACACGTTCCGGATTTGCAGGACTCCAGCGCTACAGCACTGCTACCTGGAGTGGTGACATTGGAACAAGGTGGGAGGATATGAAGGCACAGATTTCAGCCGGGTTGAATTATAACCTGTCGGGCATTCCGTACTGGACCATGGATATAGGGGGTTTCTGCGTGGAACACCGTTATGAAAATGCAAGGGAGGGGAGCGCGGACCTGGAGGAATGGAGGGAGCTGAACACACGCTGGTACCAGTTTGGCACCTTTGCCCCACTGTTCCGCGTCCATGGGCAGTATCCTCTCAGGGAGATATTCAATATGGCGCCGGAGAGTCACCCTGCCTACCAGAGCATGCTCTATTACGACAAGTTGAGGTACAGGTTGATGCCCTATATATACTCCCAGGCAGCAAAAGTGACATTTGAGGATTATACCATCATGCGGGCGCTTGTGATGGATTTCCCGGGCGACCCCAGGACAAAGGATATTGGGGACCAGTATATGTTTGGACCCAGCCTGATGATCTGTCCGGTCTATCATTTCAAGGCCAGGGAACGGGAGGTTATCTTCCCCGGATCCGGCAGCTGGTATGATTTCTATTCCGGTAAGCTGATCAGTGGCAATCAGCGTTTGAACGTTCCGGCACCCTACGAACGCATGCCCCTGTTTGTTAAAGCCGGCTCCATCATTCCATTGGGTCCCGAGATCCAGTATGTGGGAGAAAAGCCCGGAGCCCCGATTACTTTATATATCTACGGGGGGGAAGACGCAGCATTCACCCTGTATGAGGATGAAGGAGTAAATTACAATTATGAGTACGGGGCTTATTCAAAAATAACATTCAACTACAATGATGCATCAAAAACCCTTCAGATCAGTGACCGGAAAGGGCAATATGATGGAATGACAGATAAAAGGGTATTCAACCTGGTACTGATTACCGGAGATTCTCCCAGGCCTCTTGATTCAGGGGAAGCGCCGGATCAATCGGTGACCTATGAAGGAAAGGGAATCGAGCTGCAGCTATAATATGCTGTTATTTCGATATTTGAATTATATTGCAATTGAGATCTCAAATATTTTTACATCAGAAATGAAATATTCCAACCAAACCTCAGTCAGAGTTGAGAGGATGATTATAACAGCAATGATCATCATGAGTGGCTGTTCAGATTCGACAAGTAATAACAACTGGCCCCAGTTCAGGGGACCCGGTGCCGATATGATAGCTACAGGTGAGAACCTGCCAACCGAATGGGGAGAGGATCTGAATGTGGCATGGACATATGATCTGGAGGGGGATAGCTGGGCTTCACCAGTTGTTTGGGGAAACCGGGTATTCGTAACTTCGGCTGTAGCTGAAAAGATCAACAAGCCGGGTGAAGGAGAGGAGGCATCCTCAGAGGAAAACCAGGATCTGTACCTGCAGGATGTGTATCGCTGGGAGGTAACCTGTGTGGATGTTAACACCGGGGAGGAGCTATGGAAAAAGGTGGCCCGCGAGGGCAGTCCAAGGACCAAAAAGCATCCAAATACCAATTATGCAGGTGAGTCCCCTGTTACCGATGGAGTGCATTTATATGTCTATTTTGGGATGAATGGGCTGTATTGCTTTGATATGGAGGGAGCGCTCATCTGGGAAAAGGACCTGGGTGCCTATGAGACCCAGAACGGATGGGGAACGGGTGCTTCTCCTGTTTTATATAAAGGCACTTTGTACGTGCAGGTAGATAACGAAGAAAGCTCCTTCCTGGTGGCACTGGAAGCTGAAACGGGCAAGGAGACATGGAGGGTGGACAGGGATGAAAAGACCAGCTATATTACACCTTACATCTGGAAGAACAGCAGGGGGACCGAACTGGTAACTGGAGGTAAAACGGCACGCGCTTATGATCCTGATACCGGTGAGTTGATCTGGGAGCTCCGGATGAAAGGAGTTTACAGTATACCCGGTCCTGCTTCTGATAAAGATCACCTTTTCATCGGCAATGCCGGTGACCAGAAGGTAAAGAGTACCTTCTTTGCAGTGAAAGCCGGGGCCGAGGGGGATATTACTCCTGACTCGGGCCAGTTCACCAGTTCGGGTGTGGCCTGGTCCAACCTGGAGACCCCGCTGGGAAATCCTTCACCACTTTTATATAAGGGCCTGTTGTACCTGCTTGCCAGCAGGGGAGGGGAGATTACCTGTATGGAAGCTGAAACAGGAGAGATCGTCTACCAGGAAAAAGTGGAAAAGGTTGCCGCCTGCTGGGCAAGTCCCTGGGCAAATGGCGACAGGATCTATTTTCTGGATGAGAAGGGTGTCACCAGGGCAATTAAAGCAGGCAGAACATTTGAACTGCTGGATGAAAACAGGCTGGACGACAGGTTCTGGGCCTCGGTGGCTGTGGCCGGGGAAGCCTACCTGTTTAAAGGGGACAAGAAATTATATTGTATCAAAAATTAGAAGCTATGGCAATGAATAAGCTTGTACTTGTGGCCGGACTGACGCTGATGGTGAGCGGGCTTTACGGACAGAACTGGCAACTGGTGTGGTCAGATGAGTTTGACGGCGATACCCTGGACCTGACAAAATGGTCCTATCAGACCGGAACGGGAACGGAATACGGACTGGATCGCTGGGGAAACAATGAACTTGAATATTACCAGGAGGAGAATGTTTCGGTTGGTGACGGGTTGTTGACCATCACGGCCAGAAGGGAAAACGTGGAGACCAGCCAGTTTACTTCGGGAAGGATCAGGACCATCGACCTGGGCGACTGGACCTATGGCCGGTTTGAGTTCCGGGCAAAAATGCCCGAGGGCCAGGGATTCTGGGCAGCCATCTGGATGCTGCCAACAGACAGCGAATACGGTGGATGGGCTGCTAGCGGGGAGATTGATATCATGGAGTATCTGGGAAATGATACCACAAAGGTATACGGGACGATCCATTATGGCGGGCAATGGCCAAATAACAAGTCAACAGGAACGAACTATGTATCCCCTGACACTGCCTTCAACCAGGACTTTCATATTTTCGCCCTGGAGTGGGAGGAGGGAAGGTTGAGATGGTACGTGGACGAGCAACGGTACCAGAGACTGGCCTCAGGATGGTACAGCAGCTCAGCTGCATTTCCTGCGCCCTTCAACAAACGGTTTCATATTTTGATCAACCTGGCCGTGGGAGGTATCTGGCCCGGGAACCCTGATCTCTCCACCACCTTCCCGCAGGAGATGGTACTTGATTATGTGAGGGTTTACGAGGATGCTTCAGCCGGAACGGCCCGGGAGACCTCCTCCATGAAACTGGAGCAGAACCAACCCAATCCGTTCGATGACTATTCAACCATAACTTTCTCTCTTTCGTCAGAGGAGCACGTATTGCTGGAGGTTTATGATCTCCTGGGCAGAAAGGTCCGGACACTGGAAGACAGGGTTTACGGGTCGGGGGAGCACCGGGTGGGCCTGGAGGCAGCATCGCTTGAACCCGGATACTACTCCTACCGTTTGCAGGCGGGAGGCAGTTCAGCCATTCGACAGATGGTTATTCTTTGATCGCATCCCTCACCAGGTACATGACAGATTTGTAATCGATACCGCTGTTGCGGGAGAGCCCTATCTCACAGGTCCGGCTATTGGAGTATCCTGCCGGCAGCCGGTCCACCTGGAGCTTCAGGTTCCTGAGCGCCCAGCTGTTGATCTCCGGATGGGAGAAACCCTTATCGCCTGCAAATCCACAACAACCCACCTCCTCGGGAAAGAGAGGATGTTCGGTGCAGGCCCTGGCTACAGTAATAAATTTATCCTGCAACCCCATTTTAGTGCTGGTGCAGGTCATATGAAAAGCCACCGGGCTCTCTGTTTTTTTAAGTTCCAGCTTATCCAGCAGGTGATCATGGATAAACTCCACCGGTTCGTACAGATCCAGCCTCTTTGTCATCACCTTTTTCATACGGTGAATACAGGGGCTGGTATCGCATAGTACGGGGTATGCACCATCATTGCTGGCTTTCATCAGTGCACTCTCCAGCTGACCGGATTTGGCGTCGGCGATATCGAAAAAACCCTTGCTTTCCCATGGGGTTCCGCAACAGAGCCTGTTCATGGCTTCTGGAAAGATCACTTCGAAGCCGGCCTTTCCCAGCACCTCGACAGTGACCTGCACCAGCGATTTTTTATCCTTATCCTTTACCGCTGTTCCCATACTCTGGTTGATACAGCTGGGGAAGTAGACTACTTTCAGTTTCCCGGGATCACCACTGCGATCCGCTGCTCTAAGGTTGCTCTTCCTGACCGGCCTCGGCATATGACGATCCCAGATCCATATCTTTTTAAAAGGAACGATCCTGCTTATAACTGCCATGGATCCAAGCCCCAGCCTGATAAAGAAGTGAACAACCGGGAAGTGGTTACCGATCCATGTGGCGACGGGGTTCCCGGGCCGCCTGCGGGCATTGTTCCGGGCGCGGATGTGTTTGATCATCACGCCGGTATCGATGGAGAGGGGACAGGTGATCGCACACAATCCATCAGCTGCGCAGGAAACTTCACCCTGGTAGTCAAAGGACCTTGTAAGGTTGTGCAGACGCTTCCTCTCATCTCCGGAACGGCTGAGCCGCTCTATTTCGCGCTGCACCACGATCCGTTGTCTTGCCGACAGGGTAAACCCGCTGGTCAGGCAGTTGATCTCACAAAAGCCACACTCGATACACTGATCCACCGATTCGTCTATCACCGGCATCGGTTTAAAATGTTTCAGGTGCAGGGAGGGATCCTCTGTGATGATCACATCCGGGTTCAGGATACCGGTGGGATCAAAGGCCCTCTTGATTTGCTTCATATGGCCGTAAAGCTCTTCGCCCCATTCATATGCCACAAAGGGTGCCATATTGAGCCCTGTACCATGCTCCGCTTTTAATGATCCATCATACTTGTCCACAATGAGCCGGGTAATCTGCAGGATCATCCCCTCATATTTTTTCAGCTCTTCAGGGTTGTGAAAGTCCTGGGAGAATATAAAATGCAGATTTCCATCCAGCACATGGCCATAGATAACGGCATCCTCATAACCAAGGCTGTCCAGGAGCCGGCGCAAATCATTCACAGCTTCAGTCAGGTGTTCGGCACTTACAGCCACATCTTCTATAATGACGCTGGTTCCCGGTTTACGCATTCCTCCCACCGAGGGGAACACCCCTTTTCGCACGTTCCAGTACCCAGTGATCTGTTTCAGATCGGAAGTAACTTCGAAATCGCGCACCAGCTCAAATCCGGATAGTGCAGTGCGTGTCCTTTCAATCAGGCCATCCAGCTCCTCCCTGCTCTCGGCCTCCAGGTCGATCAGCAGGGCTGTGACCCCCTCTTCCAGAGATTTGATATAACCGGGAATTCCATCATTATTCTCTACCGAGCGCAGTGCTTCACGGTCCATGATCTCAATGGCAGGAACGCTGGCCTCCCTCAAAGGGGGAACGGCATTGCAGGCCGATTCAAGGTCCTTGAAATAGATCAGGGAAGAGGCTCTGAACGGCTTCACCGGGACCGTGCGAAATGTGGCCTTGGAGATAAACCCAAGGGTACCTTCGGAACCTACCATCAGGTGGAGAATGATGTCCACAGGATCGTCGTAATCGAGAAATGAGTTCATCCCGTATCCCGTGGTGTTCTTGATACTGTATTTTTTCCTGATCTTCTCGACCAGCAGGGAGCTGGAACGGATCTTATCCCGTATCTGGCTGATGGTTGAAACCAGTTCACTGTTGGATTCTTCGAAAGCATGGCAGCTTTCCCGGCTGGATGTATCAAGCAACGTGCCATCCGCAAAAATAATCCTGGCCGATTGGATGGTGGCATAACTGTTGGCATGTATCCCGCAACTCATACCGCTGGCATTGTTGGCGATGATCCCTCCTACCATGGCAGAGTTGATGGAGGCGGGATCGGGCCCGAATTTCATCCCGGTATGTGCCAGCAGTTGATTGATCCTGGTTCCGGTGATCCCGGGTTCAGCCCTGATCAGCCGGCCCTCCTCCATGATCTCGAAACCACTCCACCGGTCGCCCCTGGCCTGGAGCAGGACAGAATCGGAGACAGCCTGACCGGACAGGCTTGTACCGGCTGCCCGGAAGGTAACAGGCGTACCCGATTCATGCAGGAGCTTCAACGATTTGACAACCTGCTCTTCCCGCTGTGGTTTAAGAACTATCTTTGGTATCTTGCGGTAACAACCTGCATCAGCTGCAGTGGCCATGAGCGTTAAATCGTCGGTATAAACCTGCTCTTTGCCAATGGCACCGTAAAGTTTTTTCAGGAGGGAAGTCATCGGATTGCTGACAGCTGTATTGTATATGACCTGTTATACTCACTAAAGTTAAATATTATCTTTGTATATCAAATTGAGGCCCTATGAAGCGCTACCTGACTGCTCGTTTCCTGATTTCTGTTCCCCTCTTTTTCTGCATCGCCCAGGTAGTTCATTCACAGGTAAAAACAGGAATTGAGGTACTGGCGGATCGGGATTTCGACCTGCTCAGGGGTAAAAGGGTCGGACTGGTTACCAATCCCACAGGGGTGGATGGATCACTTAACTCAACCGTTGATATACTGAATGCTCATGTGAACCTGACAGCCCTGTTCGGCCCCGAGCATGGAGTGCGGGGGGATTTTTCGGCAGGCGACCAGGTGAGTGACCAGCTAGATCCGGTTACGGGCATCCCTGTATACTCACTTTATGGCAACAGCCGGAAACCGAGTCCGGAGGCACTGGAGCAGGTGGATGTAATTGTCTACGATATCCAGGACATCGGGGTACGATCCTATACCTATATCAGTACCATGGGACTGGTGATGGAGGCAGCAGCTGAGGCCGGGAAGGAGGTGGTCATACTTGACCGGCCCGATCCGCTGGGCGGGGTCCGTGTGGAAGGTCCACTGGTTGAGGATGGTTTTTACTCCTTTGTGAGCCAGTACAGTATCCCCTATATTTACGGCCTGACTTGCGGGGAACTGGCACTTATGCTGAACGGGGAAGGGATGCTGGAGGGAGGAAAACAATGTAAACTGAAAGTAGTACCGATGGAAGGCTGGCACCGCGATATGACATTTGAAGATACCGGCCTTCCCTGGGTACCTACCTCACCTCATATCCCGGATTATCATACCGTATATTTCTATCCTGCAACAGGTATTATCGGAGAGCTTGATCCCAATATGATAGGGATCGGTTACACACTTCCTTTCCAGGTACTTGTTACGGAAAACATCGATGCTGTGAGACTGGCACAGGCCATGAATGGTTTACAGCTCGAAGGGGTCAGGTTCCGCCCTATCTGGTTCAAACCTTATTATATGGACAGGGCAGGGGTTCCTCTCCAGGGCGTTCAGATCCACCTGACAGATCCTTTGAGGGCGCCGCTAACAACGATTCAATTCTGGTTTCTCCAGGAAGCACACAAACTGGATCCCTCCTTTGATCCGTTTAAAGGTAAAGAGGACCGGTACAGGATGTTCGATATGGTATGTGGTTCGGATCATCTGCGCAAATCAATCATGAATCATTTTGATTTCACCGGGTTGCTTGATTTCTGGAACGGGGATGCCGACCGGTTCAGGGAGCGTTCCGCTGATTATTACCTTTATAAATAGGATTACAGATGCAAAGATTTCTGAATTACACTCTCCTGGTCTTGTTTAATACTATTCTTATCAGCACTCTTGAAGCCCGGGAACTTGCAGTTATGAGCGATTCAACGGCAATGGCCCTGGTGTGGCACAACGCTGATTCACTTCTGAATAGCCACTATTTTATAACACTCACAGGTTACCAGAAAAATGATTCTACCACCATCTCATCAGTGGTGCTTATGAAGAAACCGGACAGGTTCAGGATATATGCCGACGGGCAGCTGGCCTATGCACCTTTCAGGGAGGCCACTATCGATACACTCCTTTCAGGAATCGGGAAGGGTCTTGGTGACCCCTATAATGAATACGGGATTGAGCTTTTCTCGGGCAGGGAGAATATCCGCAACCTGGTACCCAATTACTACCGCAGTTCAGAGAAGATGATAGATAAGAACAGGACTCCTGGAAAGTTAAAGCGCAAGGTACCCCCCCTGGTCATGAATCTTTCAAAGCCCTACCTCGACAGTTCGGCACTCTATAACATGAACATTGCGCTGTGGCACAGTCACGGATGGTATTATGAACCCACGTTGAACAGGTGGGAGTGGCAGAGAGCCAGGATCTTTCAAACGGTGGAGGACCTCTATCCCCTGTCATACACGTTGCCTTTCCTGGTACCCATGCTGGAGAATGCAGGTGCCCTGGTATATTTACCCAGGGAACGCGACTGGCAGGTGCATGAGGTGGTGGTGGACAACAATGGCAGTACAGGGGGAAGCCTCTATATAGCTCCTGTGTACCTGGAGGAGAGTGAGCCAGGAAGCGGTTTTGCAATCGGGAATCCGCCCTACGTGGATGAAAATCCGTTCAGACTGGGGTCTTACGAGTCTATGAGATCGGACCGGGAACCAACTGCCTCCATTCAGTGGATCCCCGAGATCCCCGAAACCGGGGAATATGCAGTATATGTCTCCTTTCACTCCTCACCGGAAAATGCGGATGATGCCCTTTACAGGGTCTATCACAGTGGAGGGGTAACCGAGTTCAGGATCAATCAACAGATGGGTGGAGGAACCTGGATCTACCTGGGAAAATTCAGATTTGCCGGGGGGATCAATATGGAAAAAGGAAGGGTGGTCCTGATCAACGAAGGTGCCAGACGCAACAAAACAATTACAGCCGATGCCGTACGATTTGGGGGCGGGATGGGGAACATTTCCAGAAACGGAATGACCAGTCAACGCCCGCGCTACCAGGAGGGCGCCCGGTACTACCTGCAATATGCAGGTATGCCCGACAGCCTGGTCTGGAAGCTGAACGACGACAACGACTATAACGACGACTATCAGTCAAGGGGTGAATGGGTCAACTATCTCATTGGCGCTCCGTACGGTCCAGCTACGGACCGCAATACCAAAGGCCTGGGTATCCCGGTGGATCTTTCCCTGGCTTTTCACACAGATGCAGGGATAACAGATAATGATACGGTAATTGGTACACTGGGTATCTACAGTACTACTTACGACCGGGGCCGTTTTCCCAGTGGATTGTCAAAACTGGCTTCACGCGATCTCACCGACCTGGTGCAGTCGCAGATAGTGGAGGATCTGAAGGCAACATATGATCCGGCATGGACCCGGCGGGGAATGTGGGACAAGGGATACAGCGAGGCATTTCGTCCAAATGTACCCTCCATGCTTCTGGAGCTCTTTTCTCACCAGAATTTTCTTGATATGCGTTTTGGCCAGGAACCAATGTTCCGTTTTAATGTGAGCCGGGCCATCTATAAAGGAATACTGAAGTTCCTGGATACTCAGTACGGCAGAGGGTATACCGTGCAGCCGCTTCCTGTGGATCATTTCCAGGTTAAACTGGACCAGGAGGGGAATATTCACCTGCACTGGGATCCGGTGGGCGATCCCCTGGAACCCACTGCTGAAGCTGAAAGTTATATGGTCTATACACGTATGAACGATGGCGGATTTGACAATGGCATCCGGGTGTATAATACCAGTTATGAACTTGATAATGTCAGGGTCGATTCCATCTACTCGTTTAAGGTTACTGCAGTAAACGGAGGTGGTGAAAGTTTTCCGACAGAGGTGCTGTCTGCCTGCTTTAAAGCTGATTCGAAAGGGACCATTGCCATTATCAATGCCTTCGACTGCACCAGCGGCCCGGCCTGGTTCAATGATACGCGGTATGCCGGTTTCATGAACATGGTGGACCAGGGTGTCCCCTATATGATGGATCTTCACACTGTTGGGGATCAGTTCGATTATCTGAAAGCTTCCCCATGGCTGGATGATGATTCGCCAGGACATGGAGCCTCCTATGCCAATCTTGAAACGCAGGTCATTCCCGGGAACAGTTTTGATTTCAGCTATATTCACGGACTCTCCATCCGTGAGGCCGGATACTCTTTTGTCTCTTTGAGCGATGAATCGGTTATAAACGATTCGGTGGAACTCTCGGACTACTGTCTGGTGGATTACCTGGCGGGTGAGGAACGTTCCACCTATATGCCTAAAAACGATTCGGTCTGCCACTACCAGGTATGGCCCGACAGTATGTTGCAGGTGATCGATGACTATCTGGCAAAAGGAGGTAACCTGTTCATATCAGGAGCCCATATAGCCTCAGACAGCCATTTTCATCAACAGGATTCAATTGTGGGCTTGATGTTGAGGTTTAAATGGAGGACCAGCAACGCCTCCCGCCTTGGTAATTTTTACAGTATGGACCCCGAATTTGCCGAAATGTCTGAACTGTTTCGGTTCAACACGGGTACAGATCCCGTTCTGTATACGGTGGAGGGCGCCGATGCCCTGGAACCGGTTGATTCCACAGCCATCACACTGTTGAGGTATTCGGAGAACAATATGAGTGCCGGTGTGGCCTTCAGGGGGACCTATGGAGTGGTTGTAATGGGATTCCCTTTTGAGACCATTGTGGACAGGGATATGAGAGATAGCATTATGAATAAAACCATCAATTATCTACTGGGACGAAAAGATGACCAATAAGATCAACTGTTTTATTTCATGTGAAACATTTGAAGTGTGGGAGGATACCCTGCGCCAATTAACTTCCAGCACACTTGTGAACAGGATCTACCTGTTCGGAAAAAAGCAACCGGGGAATGTCCCTGAGAAGTATGGATATATAAGGACCGCCGGAAGGTACAGTACTGATACCATCAGGAAGATCGCTGATCATTCCAGCGGTGCCGCCTATGCACTTGTGATCATACGCGAATCGAAGATAGGATTTGGAATGCTGGCCCTGGAGCGGTTCTTGCAGGTTGCCACAGGGACCGGAGGCGGGCTGGTCTATTCAGATTATTTTGACCAGGTGGATGGAAAGCTGTCCGGCCACCCTGTCATTGATTATCAGCCGGGAAGCCTGAGGGATGATTTTGAATTCGGACCTGTCTTGTTTTTCAATAGCCAGGCTTTGATGAATGCAGTGGGTGCAATGAGCGAATCGCTCGAGTATGCCGGATTGTACCAGCTTCGGTTGAAAGTGAGCCAGGAAGCCCTGCCCGTCAGGATCCCTGAATTCCTTTATGCGGTTGAACCTGTTGATACAAGGGTTTCAGGAAAAAAAATGTTTGACTATGTTGATCCGAAAAACAGGGAGGTACAGGTGGAGATGGAAAAGGCTGTGACCATCCATCTGAAAGAGATTGGTGGATACCTGGAACCTGCATTTGAATCCATCTCATTCGATGAAACTGATTTCACTGTGGAGGCTTCGGTTATTATCCCGGTCCTGAACCGTGAGAGGACCATCTCCGATGCCATACAATCGGTCCTGCAACAGGAGGCGGGCTTTGATTTTAACCTGATCGTTGTGGACAATCACTCTACCGACGGGACGACCTCCATTATCAGGGAACTTGCAGGAAAAAACAACAACCTGATCCATGTGATCCCCGAACGCCATGACCTGGGGATCGGAGGGTGCTGGAATGTTGCGATCCATCATCCTCAATGTGGCAAGTTTGCCGTACAGCTGGACAGCGACGATCTCTATAAAGACAGGGATACCCTTGAACAGGTAGTGAAGGCATTCTATGAGCAACAGTGTGCTATGGTGGTGGGTGCCTACCGGATGACCAATTTCAAGCTGGAGGAGATACCACCGGGAGTCGTCGATCATAAGGAGTGGACCCCGGAAAATGGAAGGAACAATGCATTGCGCATTAACGGACTGGGCGCTCCAAGGGCTTTTTATACCCCTGTGCTGAGAAGGATCAACGTTCCAAATGTGAGCTATGGCGAAGATTATGGAGTGGGTTTGGCCATCAGCCGACACTACCAGATCGGCAGGATCTACACCCCGATCTATCTCTGCAGGCGCTGGGAGGATAATTCGGATGCAGCCCTTTCTGTTGAAGCACAGAACCGGCATAATCTCTATAAGGACCGCCTGAGAAGCTTCGAGCTTAGCTCAAGGATCAAACTGAACAGGGAGAGAGGATGACGTTACAGGAGCAAGCAGATAACCTCTTTGAGGATCAGAAAACCAGCTGGCCGCTGCTGGGCACCAACTGGAAACTGCTTCACAGTGCCCGGATAAAACAGTTTGATTTTGAAGGTTTTACAATCCGTGTTCAATGTAATCCCAAACGCATTGTCTCTTCAGCTGCAAAAGTGGATAAGGAGTCTATAAGTAGCAGGAGCTGTTTCCTCTGCGCTGAGAACCGTCCTCCCGAAGAACAAAATGTTTCGTCGGGTGATGATTATGAGATCCTGTGCAATCCGTTCCCTATTTTCAGTGAGCACTTTACCATCGCCAGGGCTGCTCACGTGCCCCAGGTGATCGAACCGGAGTTCGGCAGGTTCCTGGAGCTGAGCAGGGAGCTGCCCGATCTGGCCCTCTTTTATAATGCACCCAACTGTGGGGCATCTGCACCCGATCATATGCACTTCCAGGCCGGGAACAGGGGATTTATGCCCATTGAGGATCAGATCGACACTATAAAAGAGGAATATGGAGAGGTGCTCCTTGACCGGAATGGGATCACGGTGACTGCTGTGTGGGACGGACTGCGGAGGTTCTATGTGGCGGAATCGGGTTCAAAAGAGCGAATGGAGGTGTTTGGAGCCGGGGCATTCGGGTTTCTTCGCATGCTGCAGAAAGGAGAAGAACCAATGATCAATATGTTATCCTATTACATAGATGGATGGCAGCTCTTGCTTTTTCCCAGGCATATGCACCGCCCCTGGCAATATTTTGAAAAGGGCGAAAAGAATATTCTATTGAGCCCTGCTTCGGTTGATATGGGTGGTACACTGATCACCCCCTTGGAAAAGGATTTTCATAAAATCACCAGGGAGGATATTGAAGATATCTTCTTCCAGATCACTTTTCCGCATGAACATTTTATCCGGATGAACGGGTATATCAAAAACAATTTTCAAGCCAATGAGTAGTTCAGGTGTACCGGATATTGAAGTGGGGATCTTGAAGTCGGAAAAGATCCGGTTCAGCCTGAAAGGAGATTTCCGTATCATGGGGAGTGGTATGTTTTTAAGCGGCGACGTTGAGGCATTCATTGAGGACGGATCGGTTCTCATTCACCAGGATCATACTGCGATCACCTTGAAAGAAAAGACGGTTCTTGAACCGGTTGATGTGGGTTCGGGCCGTTTTATTCTCCGGGAAGTGATGATAGGCATCGGGTTTCACTGGGAGCAAAAGGAGGACCAGGAGTTCCAGGGGGCACTGAAGCTGATGATATCGGCCAGTGAGATCCAGGTGATCAACGTTGTTTCGGTGGAGGACTACCTGATCAGTGTGATCTCATCGGAGATGCGTGGTGACAGTTCGCCGGAGCTGTTGAGGGCCCATACCATTATCTCCAGGAGCTGGCTCCTGGCCCAGATCGAAAAACAGGGTGAACTGGCGGGATCCGGGAACAGCTATGATACGGTGCACCGTACCGAAGAGGAGTATATCCGCTGGTACGACCGCGAGGATCATAAACTGTTCCATGTATGTGCCGATGATCACTGTCAGCGCTACCAGGGAACCACCCGTTCAAATAATCCTGAAGTGGTCAAGGCGGTCCGCGAAACAACCGGAGAAGTACTTACTTTTGAAGGGAGGATTTGCGATGCACGCTTTTCCAAATGCTGCGGAGGGGTGGTCGAAGAGTTCCAGTATTGCTGGGAACCCGTGGTGCACCCATACCTGAAAAGGTTAGTGGACCAGCCGGCCGACTCAACAGTTCAGGTAGCGGACCTGAAGGTGGAGGCCAATGCCGCGGACTTTATTAAAAGTTCACCCGGGGCTTTTTGTAACACCACCGATACCTCACTGCTCAGGCAGGTACTGAATGATTATGATCAGACATTCAACGAGTTTTTTCGCTGGAAAGTGTTGTACAGCCAGGAGGAGATTGCTTCGCTGATCGGTGAAAAGTCGGGAGTCGATTTTGGCGGGATCCTGGACCTGGTCCCGTTGGAACGGGGCGAATCGGGCCGTCTGGTGAAACTGAGGATCATCGGATCGAAAAGATCCATGATAGTTGGGAAAGAGCTGGAGATCAGGCGATGGCTGAGCCCGGCACACCTGTACAGTTCCGCATTTATCGTTGAAAAGCAGCATGTGAAAAACGGGATCCCCGGGAGTTTCCTTTTAATAGGTGCGGGCTGGGGGCACGGAGTGGGACTCTGCCAGATCGGGGCAGCAGTAATGGCCAGCAAGGGATATTCCCATATTGAGATATTGAACCACTATTTTATAGATGCCACCATACAAAAACGATATGAGCAAAACTGATCCCGGTACCCACGAAAAGAGAACAGGCTCGAGCCCATGGAGATGGGTGCCTACCCTCTATTTTGCAGAAGGCATACCCTATGTGATGGTGATGACCCTTTCGGTGATCTTTTACAAGCGAATGGGTATCTCCAATGCCCAGATCGCACTATACACCAGCTGGTTGTACCTGCCCTGGGTCATCAAACCTCTCTGGGGACCCGTGGTGGATATCCTGCGTACCAAACGGTTCTGGATCCTTCTGATGCAGCTGTGCATCGGTGCCGGACTGGCAGGGGTGGCTTTTACCATACCGGTGGAGCGTTTCTTCCAGTTTACCCTGGCTTTCTTCTGGTTGCTGGCATTTAGTTCGGCCACCCACGATATTGCAGCTGACGGGTTCTATATGCTGGGACTGTCAAAAGGGGACCAGGCCTTTTTCGTGGGTATACGAAGCACGTTCTACCGGTTGGCCATGCTGACCGGCCAGGGGTTGCTGGTGATCCTGGCAGGCTATTTTGAAGCCAGTACCGGGCTTCTGCCAGTTGAGGTATCGGTAAGGGCAGTTGAAGAGTCCACTCAGGCAGTTTTCACTCCCGGGGAAATAGCTGTGGAGCCGGAAACCGGAAAGGACTATTTTGTTTCATCCGATGAGGTCCGTATAGGGTTAGCCGGTATCCCCGAATCGGAGGCAAACAGCCTGCTGGATGCCGTAGATCAGTGGAATAACGCACATGGTTTTTATCCGGCAGAGAAGAAGACAGGTGAAAGTGCAGCAACAGAGCCATCGGATGATAAGCTTACAGGTAACGTAGGTTATACCTGGTTCCGGTTGAGCACAAAGCCCGCTGAGGGCGAAAATATTGTGATGAACTTCAGTTTCGACAAGGGGGACAAGAGCATCGCCCTGGCCAGAAGTTACCGTTTTGAATTCAACCAGGAGAACTGGGATGAGCCTGCATTTGCAGTATTCAAGCTTGATCCAAAACTGGAGAAGGCTACCTCCGCCTCCTTTACCGGATTGAGCGGGAACATACGTTTTGCCTGGACCATGGTATTTATTGTTGTGGCCCTCCTGTTTGCGGGGTTCAATATATACCACCGCTTTGCCCTGCCCCGCCCGGCCGGGGATCTCTCCAGCCGGGGAGGGTCGAATGGATTTATGAATGAGTTCCTTTCCACGTTCGTTGAGTTTTTCAGAAAGAAGAGGATCGGCGTGATCCTGCTGTTCCTGCTTGTTTACCGGCTGGGTGAATCCCAGCTGGTGAAGCTGGCCTCACCCTTCCTGCTCGATTCCAGGGAGGCCAGCGGACTGGGACTCACTACGGGTGACCTGGGATTGATCTACGGGACCATCGGGATCATTGCACTCTCCATTGGGGGTATTATCGGGGGCATAGCCGCTTCACGCAGGGGAATGAAATACTGGCTCTGGTGGATGGTAGCCGCCATGAACCTTCCCAACCTGGTCTACGTATTCCTCTCTTATGCCATGCCCTCATCACTTTGGATTGTAGGGGCCTCCGTGGCAGTGGAACAATTCGGTTACGGATTTGGGTTTACCGCCTATATGCTCTATATGATCTATGTATCCGAAGGGAAACACAAAACAGCTCATTTTGCGCTGACAACCGGATTTATGGCGCTGGGGATGATGCTACCGGGGATGGTATCAGGCTGGCTGCAGGAGCTGATTGGTTACCAGCACTTTTTTATCTGGGTGATGATATGCACCATTCCCAGCTTTATCCTGATTCCCTTCCTGAATATCGATCCCGGGTTTGGAATCAAAGAATCAAAATAATCGATCCGAGATCAGAATCGCATAAGTAAACCACCGCTCCCAGAGGAGGCGGCTTTAATAACACAATCCTTTAAAAGAGGGTAAAATTTTGGCTGTCTTGTTCCGCTTTACGTTTTTCCTCTTCTTTGTATTTCACATAGCGATGAAGCATTTCTTCGTCCAGGCCAACTGTGTTTACAAAGTAGCCTTTGGCCCAGAAGTGATTCCCCTAATAGGGTTTCTTCTTCAGTTTGGGATAGCTCTTGAAAAGTTTGATAGCGGACTTTCCTTTCAAAATCCCCATGAGTTCTGACACGGACACTTTGGGCGGAATGGGAACAATCATACGAACATGGTCAGTTTGCTATTCAGTTCTTCTACCGTTACATCTTTCCATTCGCTGATCATAAGAATGTCATGTTCTAACAACGTTGCAAATTGACCAGTCAATATGCGAAATCGATATTTTGGTGTGAAAACTATATGGTAATCACATTAATAAACAACATGCTTTGGTTTGCGTTATTGCCCTTTTAGTAAAGGTGGCAAATCAACGGCACAGCCAAATTTACATTGCCATCGTCCAAGACGATGGATTTAGACGTTTAACTAAAAATATCATTTATGATATACTTTGTAAGAGCAAATAATAGGGTAAAGATCGGGTATGCAGATGATCCGTCAAGCAGAATACCCTCAATTCAGACCTCAAGTCCTTATAAGCTCGAGGTTTTACTAATAATTGAAGGTACTTACGAAATAGAACATAAAATACATAAAAGGTTCCAAGAATATCGAATTATAGGCGAATGGTTTGAATACGGACCTAGATTAGAAGCCTATTTACTTAACAACCAGGCTAAGGATAGAAAGTTCGAGTTTGGATTTATTATTGGAGACTTTTCAGATTCTGAGCAAGTTCTACGATTAAGGAAAAGACATAACTTAACTTTAGCTGAACTTGGAGAAAAATTAAAAGTAACAGGTCAAAGCGTTAAAGAAATACAGAACAGAGAAAAATCAGGTTCGGTTTCAATCCATATTATGAGAACTGTAGCAGAAGCACTTGGCTATAAGTTCGAATATAGGTTCACACCTATTAATGTCGAATAGTCGATATTACATGTCAATTTAAATGTTTACTTACATACGGTAAAAGTAAATATATAAATTAACAATTAATTTGCATATGTCAATGTAGGAGTTTACATTTGTATAATATGTATACTTAATTGTATGAGGGATACAAAAAAACTATTAATCGAACAACTCGACAGAAAACTGCTTCCTTTTATCGAAGCAGGGAAAATAAAAATTCCAGACAAGGGGTGGATATTTAGTCTTCGAAACTCATTAAATATGACCATGGAACAGTTAGGGAGAAAACTAAATATAACACGTCAGGGTGTTAAAAGAATAGAGAATAGTGAAGTGTCGGGAACAATTTCTATTAACCTTCTTAGAGAAGTCGGACGAGCTATGAATATGAGATTAGTATATGGATTTATTCCAGGCCATGGATCAATATCAAATCTCGTAAACATAAAATCACATGAGCTTGCCAAGAAAATAATTTTTAGAACAGATCATACCATGTTGCTTGAGGATCAGGCTACCGACAAAGAGCACTTAAATAGGGCAATAGAAGAACTTGCAGCTCAAATCAAACAAGAAATGAGAAGATCTCTATGGGATTAGTTAGCGAAGACATCTTTGCTCAGACACCTTTGGATGAGGACGAAAGGGAAGGTTTAAAAAATACATCAGTAACCACCAGGTGGGAGCTTAATCAACTCGAGCAGCTGAATATCGAAAAAGCTATTGAATGGACGATTCATCGTCAATTTAGTACAAATCAAATACTAACAAAAGAGTTTATTATGAGACTTCATAAAAGAATGGTGGGGGATGTCTGGGAATGGGCAGGGACATTTAGGAGATCTAATAAAAATCTGGGTATTGATTGGACAAAAATAGAAATTGAAATTAGGACCCTTCTCGACGATACGAAGTATTGGATTGAAAATAAAACCTATGGTGAGGATGAAATAACCATTCGTTTAAAACACAGGCTGGTTAAAATTCATTGTTTTCCCAATGTTAATGGCAGGCATTCCCGCTTGATAGCAGATATTCTAATTGAAAAGGGATTTCATAAAGATGTATTTACATGGGGGCAATCAGAATTAATGAAACCAGATGAGAAAAGGAAAGAATACATCCAGGCCATTAAGCAAGCAGATTTAAGAGATTTTAAACCACTTATGAAGTTTGCGCGAAGTTAGAGTGTTTCATCGTCCAGAATGATCTCTGCGGCCATATGAGCGGCTTTTCGTACAACGTTACTGCAGTGCTCCGTGGCACCTGCATTCTGGAACTCCACCAGTTCATCCGGGTCTGTTAATTCATAACACCTTCCAAACTCTAATTTCTGGACCTCGTGGCAGAGGGTAGTACCGAACTCTTTTTGAAACCGGGCACAGAACTGCCCGGCAGGGATCAGCGATTTCTGGTAGGTTTCCCAGTCACCCAGGTGGTTTTTGTCGCGGCCATAGATCAATCCCATGGCCATCAGCGGACCTGTGATGGCCCCGCATGTTTCGCCCCGTTCTGCTATACCCGGCAGGGGAGTCAGGGCTTTGATGACCTGCTCACCATCCAGACCGAACTGCTCTTTCACGGCCATAAAACTGCTCTGTGCACAGTGGTGTGACAGCTGCATATACTGGTCCACTTTCTGATCCAGCATCTTTATCACCAGGTCGCGCGGCATCTGCCTGTTTTTGGACAGTTCACTGCTGAAGTTGTTCACACCGGACGCTTGCTTATTCATGTTTTTTGCCGGTGGATTTCCGCCTGAGGTGCAAGCTCCCATAGTAGCCGTGGAAAAGGCAAGCAAGGCTGTCCGCCCCAGGAAATCACGACGTTTTAAGTGCTTTTTCATAACCCAAAGTTATGAAATTCAATTGACTGAAGTAGCATGTTTTTCGTATCTTGTCTGGCGTGTTCACTCAATGAGAATTATGAGATACGGAAGCTTTATATTGTTGATTGCCGGGTTGTTGCTTCTTCCCGGACAGGGGTGTAAACAACAGAAGGGAAGTGATGCTGAGCGGGCCGAAGAGATGATCTCTGCAAAAACACTTGGCCTGGCCTACCTGGAAGAGAATAAACTGGAGGAGGCAGAAGCCGAATTTTTAAAGATCATAAAGCTTGACCCGGACGAGGTGATGGGATATGCTAACCTGGGTATCGTATATCTCAGGTTGGGCTCTTTCGATAAAGCGGAAGAGGGGCTGCATAAAGCCATCCGGATGCAACCGGAGGATCCTGATGTGAGGTTGATCCTGGCAAAGGTATATGAAATGGGTGGTGCTCCTGATAAGGCAATCAGCGAACTGGAAAAGATTATGGAATTTTCTCCGGGTCACGTGAAGTCACTTTTTAACCTGACAGAGCTGTATGCCTCCATGCCGGGTGAGGAGGCGCTTGAAAAAAGGCTCGCGTATACAACGACACTGGTTGAGAAAGTCCCCGGCAATATCGTACCACGCCTGAACCTGCTTGAAATACTGATCCAGGAGGGGGAATCGGATCAGGCTCTGGCACAGCTGGAGGAGATCAGGCAGGTTTTTCCTGAATTTCCAAAAGAGGCGGTCGAATATTATGATAAAACCCTGGTGGCACTCAGAAAGCAAAACCTTAAGGATGCTTCAGGCTCCTTTATGATTTTCCATAACTATATGAAAGTAACCTCCCCTTACCAGGCTGGAATGATGGATCTTAAGGGACCCGGCGGCGCACTGGTGGGATCACCGGTCATTACCTTCGATCAGCAGCAGATGGGTTTCCAGGCATCGGACTGGCAGGAGGTTCTGGCAGCCATTAAATTTACCGATATCACGGTGACAGCTGGCCTCGGTTTTCTTTTAGAAGGAAACGGTGCCGGTTCGCAGGCAGCCCAGGGTCATTCGCACCTTGCAGCCTGTGATTATAACAGGGACGGGGATGTGGACCTGTATGCCGGTCATTTTGATCCGGCAAAAGGAACCTACAGGCACTACCTGTTGAAAAACGAGTGGGGGGCTTACCAGGATGTTTCCCGGGAGGCGGGGATCGACCACCAGGGTGTTGAATCTTCAGCCCGGTTTGCTGACTACGACAACGATGGATTCCTTGATCTCTATATCGTAAAGGAAGGAGCCAACCTGCTCTACAGGAGCACTGACGGAGAGGTATTTAAAGATGTTACCGGTCAGACCGGGACAGGTGATGAGGCCAGAGGCTCCGGGGCACTATTTTTTGATTATGATCATGATGGTGACCTGGATATTTTTATTGACAGGAAAGGAGCCAACCTGCTTTACCGGAATAACCTGGATGGAGCATTCCTGGACCAGGGGGAAAAATCCGGCCTTGCCGGCCAGGGTGATGATGAGACTGTGGATGCTGCGTTTGGTGATTTTGATGAAGATGGTGATATCGACCTTGTTGTTGTCAACAGCAATGGTGCCAACCGACTCTATTCCAACCAGCGACAGGGTATTTTCAGGGATATCTCGGAGGAGGCAGGCATTCCCGTTATGGAAGGAGCCAGTGCAGTGAGTGTGGGAGACTATAACAATGACGGATTTCTCGACCTGGTTCTGGCATCATCGGTTGCCGGAGGTAGCGGGATGTTCCTCAATGGGGGAGATGGTACGTTCCATCGGGATCTGAATTCAGAGGATGTGACAAAAAGTCTCCAGAATACGCGTGTTAATGACGCCGAGTTATTTGATTTTGACAACGATGGTTTCCTTGATCTGCTGGTTGTAGGAGAGGCCACGCAGGAGGGCGGTGATGGTGTTCTCCTGTTCCACAGCGATGGGAACGGTGCCCTGTGGCTGGCTCCCGGGATCCTGCCTGGAGACCTGAAATCAGGAAGAAAAATTACCACTTTCGATTACAATAACGACGGGGACCTGGATGTGGGTATCACCGGGACAGATGGCAGCATCAGGCTGCTACGTAATGACGGGGGCAACAACAACCACTTTATCAAGATGAAACTGGTCGGACTGAGAGCGGGGAGCGCCAAAAACAACTATTATGGTATCGGGGCCAAGGTGGAGGTCCGTGCCGGAAGCCTCTACCAGTCACAGGTGGTCACAGAGCCTGATATTCATTTTGGCCTGGGATTGAGGGAAAAGGCAGAGGTGATCAGGATCCTCTGGACCAACGGGGTTCCGCAGAACATGTTCTTCCCGGCAACCAACCAGGATCTGATCGAGCAGCAGCAGCTGAAAGGATCGTGCCCGTTCCTCTATATATGGAATGGGGAGGAGTACCAGTTTGTAAAGGATATCATGTGGAAAAGTGCCCTGGGTATGCCACTGGGCATAATGGGGGAAACCAGTTCCTTTGCCCCTTCGGATGCATCGGTGGACTATATCAGGATTCCCGGCGAGCAGATGAAAATGAAAGACAACCGTTATACACTTCAGGTGACCGGGGAACTCTGGGAGGCTATCTATACGGACCAGATCGGGCTGGTGGTACTGGACCATCCCGACAGTGTGGACCTCTATGTGGATGAGCGCATGGGCCCCCCCTCTCTTTCAGGCTACTCCCTTTACCAGGTTGGAGAGAAGATTCTTCCCGCCTCTTTGACGGACCAGGATGGAACGGATCTGCTCCCCCTGGTGGCAGATATGGATAACCGCTATACGCCTTTCCCGAAACAGGGGAGGTACCAGGGAGTTACCCGGATGTCTGAACTTATTATAGATCCGGGAGAGATTGGACCGGAAGAGACGCTCAGGCTCTATCTGTACGGCTGGATCTTTCCCACGGATGCCAGTATCAACGCATCCATTTCCCAATCCGGTCTCACAAAGCTGGTTTCACCCGTAATAGAAGCCATTAATGACAGGGGAGAGTGGGAGGTCGTCTTGGATAACCTGGGCTTCCCGATGGGGAAGGACAAGATGATTGTAGCCGATCTGACCGGGAAGTTGTCAAAGAGCGATCCCCGCATCCGCATCCGGACCAATATGGAACTGCACTGGGATCAGATCTTCTTCTCCAGGGGTGAACCGGATGCGCCGGTCCGCACAACCAGTCTGGAGCCCATCGCCGCTGATCTGCACTACCGGGGATTCTCAAAGCCCTACAGGAAGGGTGGAAGGTATGGGCCGCACTGGTTCGACTACAGCAATGTGACCACAGGTCCCCAGTGGCGCGATCTGGTAGGGAACTATACCCGGTATGGCGATGTGCTGCCACTCCTGCTGGAGTCTGATGATATGTATGTCATTAAAAATGCCGGGGATGAGACCACCATTGAATTTGATGCCGCATCACTGCCTGAAGTCCCTGAAGGCTGGAAGCGGGATTTCCTGGTACACAGTGTGGGCTGGGTAAAGGACGGTGACCTGAACACAGCAAACGGGCAAACGGTCGAGCCGCTGCCATTTCATGGAATGACCCGCTATCCCTATGGCCCTGATGAATCTTATCCATCAGACCCGGCACACCGCAGTTACCTGGAAAAGTACAATACCAGGAGGGTGGAAACCGGTGCTTTTACAAGGGCGCTAGTTGGTGAAAAAGAGTAACAAAGCAACTGCTGCAACAGCCAGGAAGGAGGCATATGGAAGTGAAACAAGCAATTGCTGACGGGGTTTCAGATCCATCTCTCTCCAGCTTCGCAGGATGTTCCTCAGGCTGAGATGCAGGCCTGTCAGAATGAGTAAGGCCTGTATCCAAGGAATATACCTGGGAAGAAGCTGATGCCAGGGAGTATTGGCGGTCCCGAAAAAATCCCATCCCCATCCAAAGGGATCAGAAAGGGATTGCAGAACAAATGTGATATTTGTAAAGAGCATAGGAATCACAAATGCCATCCAAAGCAACAATGCGAACGGTAAGAGTGCACCTGTACAGCTGAAAAATATCTCTCGCGCAGTGAGTTTCACTCTCGAGAGCCTTCCCCCCAGATATGCCATCAGGTAAATCAGACCGGGTATCACAAAGAGGCACATGGACCACAGGACAGTGGAGTAGATGGCAAACAGGTCCCAGTTCTTTTTATCCAGGATATTCACATAGTCGCGCACGATGGGCCATTGTCCCAGGTACAATATACTGTATATGATCGCAATGGCAAATATGGTGATGGAAAGCCAGGCATCACTCATATTGTTTATCTTCCTTTCAGATGCAAACGGCCTTCTATAAAGCATTACATTGTCGTAGGTACAGCTCCTCAGGCACTCCAGGCACAATCCGCAGTTGGCACTCTCTTTCATCTTCCCGACATTGATCCCATAGGGGCAGGCCCAGCCTTTGACATTACCTTTTTCACAATAATGAGCGGTGCACCGGTCGCAAACCTCCTGAGATTTATTTCTGAGTGCCATTTTGCTCATCCCGGCAAAGGGACCTATAAAGGCGTGTACCGGGCATAGGTATCGGCAAAACGCCCTTAATTCAAAAACCAGGGCCATACCGGTTGGTACCAGCAGCAGCATTAAAATGACGACTCCGGATACTTTTGGTGAAGCCACCATTGTGGTGGAGAAGGTAGCCAGGATCAGGAAGATGATCAGTCTGAGCCAGTTGTTGTTAAGGCGCTCCGGCCATTTCAGGAACAGGCCGGAAAAATGATTATTAAACCCACCGGTCCTCCCTTTCCTGGGGGTAAAGAATGAACCCCGTTGAAGCAGGTCCCCAAAGAGCGGAAGAGGACAAATTGTACACCAGATCCTGCCGGCCAGGGGAGTCATCACTGCTATGATCAGGAAGAGCCAAACCACCCACATCAGGAGCACCCCAAGGTTGCGCCCTGACATTTTGGTACCAAACAGGGAGGTCATGATCACAACGTAGGTCAGCGTAAGGGCAACCAGCATCAGTATAAACTGGGGCCACCGGGAGACCAGGATCCTCTTCAGCAGACTGTTCTTTTTGAACAGCGGTTTCATTCTTGACTCATCAATCTCATTTACGAACTTCCGTCCACTCGTGCCAAACAGGCCAAGCACCCATACCAGGAGCACTCCAAGGAAACTGCCAAGACCAAAGGTGAGCAGTGTATTGGGCATAATAATCAGCTTTCCCTGTTCAAATGCATGCATGGGCCCGCACCATACATGGCACCGGTACTGGCTTTTTGAAATGAGGTAGTTCAAAATGCCAGGCTGTTCTGCAACGAGTGTTAATTCTTTGGTAATTACAGGTTTAGCGGTAGGATCAGAGGGTCTGAATACAGTGACCTCCTCGACGCCCGGACTCACTTTGGCATCCACATCAAACTCCTCCAGGAAAAAAGAGTGGCCCGTATCGTCTGATGAATAGGTCAGGTGCAGGGTATCCCCGCGGTTACAACGAATCACTGACGGATCTTTACCATACCTGAAATTCCTGATATGAATATAGCGGTCAACCGGTTCATGTGTGAAAAACTGGCACATGATGGCAGGGACAAGACCCATAATAAGTACAATGGAACTATTTCGAAGCCGGGTCCGTTTTACATGCATAAATAGTGATGATTCCAGTTGGCAGAGCCTAAAAATAGTTATTTTTACCGATCAAACAGCCACCTTGTATGATGAATACATCCAGACTAAATAAAAGGAGAAAGACACGGACCAGAAATCTTCTAACCCTCCTCCTGGTCGTAATTATTCTGGTGGGGGTACCCTATGCCATATTAAAATATCAGGCCGGGAAAAGTGGTATGACCACCAGGGAGGTCCTTCAAAGAAAGATGCTCAGAAATGAGAGCCAGCAGACAGGTAATTCACAGTCAGAACCCATTGAAGAGGGTGAGAAGAAGGATTTCCTGGTTCGACGGGATATCGGTTTTGAGTATACCGACAAACCTATGATTTCCCATATTGCTGTGGATGACCTTGATGCAGATGGACTGCTGGATGTGATCGTGTGTGATGCCAAGGATAACTTTGTATCGTGGATCCGGCAGTATCCTGAGAATGTTTATACGGAAAAGATCCTGGCAACCGGTATGATCGCACCTGCCCATGTGCAGGTATTTGATTTTGATATGGACGGCGATAAAGATCTGCTGGTGGCCGTACTCGGATTGCTATATCCCTCCAATGATAAGATTGGTTCTATTGTTTACCTGGAGAATGATGGGAACTTTAACTTTAAAAAGAACACCATTATTGAACAAATAGCAAGGGTTTCAGACGTAAGGGGAGGGGACCTCGACGGGGACGGGGATATGGACCTGGCTGTAGCCCAGTTTGGATATGATGACGGGGAGACACGCTGGATGGAGAACCTGGGGAACGGGGAGTATAAAACCCATATGCTTCAGAATCTTTCAGGTCCCATCAATGTGGAGATCGTTGATATTGATGATGATAACGACATGGATATTATATCACTGGTCAGCCAGGAGTGGGAGGAGATCTACTGTTATATCAATGACGGAACGGGGAATTTTCAGATGAAACTGTTATGGGGATCAGACAACGAGGATTTCGGCTCAAGCGGCATTTTCCTGTATGACCTGAACCAGGACGGAAGGCTGGATATTCTGTATACCAACGGGGATGCATTTGATTATATCCCCCCTGTGGGAAAACCCTGGCATGGTTTACAATGGTTTGAGAATAAGGGTAACCTGGATTTTGAATATCATTTTATCTGCAACCTGATGGGTGCTTATGGGCTCCGGCCGGCAGATGTGGACCTGGACGGGGACCTGGACCTGTTTGCAGTAAGCGCGTTTAATCTATGGGATGACCTCGATAATCAAAGCTTTATCTGGTTGGAAAACCAGGGGGAAATGAATTTCATCAAACGTAACATCACCAATGATCCCACACATCTCATCGTACTTGAACCGGGAGATTTCAATAACGACGGATTGACGGACTTTGTGACCGGAGGCATGTATCCTTATCCGCCGTTTGACAGGATGAGCAGGATCACCCTGTGGACAAATGATGGTTCACTGGTTAAGGAGAAGTAATTTTTAAACCCCGATAAAATAATGAGGAGATCAAATGAGACAAAGTATGTTCTTTTGATGCTGATCCTGGCAGGAGTATTCGGATGCAGAACCGGTTCCGACAGAGTAGTGAGAGAAAAGCCCCTGGCTGATATTGATGGCAACTCCTACAGGACAATCCGGGTTGGCGACCAGGTCTGGATGACAGAGAATCTCAGAACGACCAGATATAATGATGGAGCCCCTGTACCCCTGGTCGAAAACTATGATGAATGGGCAGAACTCACGCTTCCGGCATATAGCTGGTATAACAATGATTCATTAAACGGTGAAGCATTTGGAGCCCTTTATAATGCGTATGTTGTTGAATCAGGGAAACTTTGTCCTGAGGGCTGGCATGTGCCAGCAGATGAGGACTGGAAAGCGCTTGAGACGGCACTGGGTGGGGCAGATGTTGCCGGAGGAGCACTCAAGGAGGAGGGAACGGATTTTTGGAAGACTCCAAATACGGGGGCTTCCAATAATAGCGGATTTTCAGCGCGTCCGGGAGGTTATCGCAGTTATACCGGGACATTTAACCTGAAGCGGACCTATGGTTTCTGGTGGAGCTCAAGCCAGAAGAGCTGGTATGGTGATCCGCCCAAGTTTCTTTTCAGGGAGTTGCGGTATAATGATCAGAATATACGCCGGGATCTGGCAGAGAATAGCAGCGGGTTATCAGTGCGCTGCGTGAAAAATCCATAAAGGGCAGCGTCACCTGTTCACGCTATAGGTCAACACACTATCACGGTTTATCCCGGCCACTATGAGGGGGGATTCACCATCCAGGTAGAGCAGTGATTCCACCATTCCGTTCAGTACGATACCACTCTCCGAAGGAGGGACCATCCTGTTTAACGGTTTCCCGTCACTACTCACACAGAGAAGCCCCTTGTTGGCATCATAGTACCCGGTACTTATGTCAAAGGTATGGTCGTTCCCGGCAAGCAGGACATCGGGAAATCCATCCATATTGAAATCCCGGATAATCGTTTTTTTAATGGGAGCGACCTGGGCTGAAAGCGGAAGCTTTTCCCAGCGAAATTTTCCATCCTTGTTCCAGAGGATATAACTTGATGCGGTATTTACATAGAATGTCGCCTCGACCCTGTTCATGGTGGCTGTGTCCAGCATTTCAGGTATGGATGCAAAACTGAATTCTTTAAAGGTTTTATATTTCAGCAGAAAGTAGTTGGACTGTCCCACCAGTTCATCCAGGTAGTTGATGGGATATTCGGTCATTTGGCCCCTCATATCTTTCCAGTAACCGGTGGATATAGGGTCCAGGGTTCCGTTCTTATCCAGGTCGAGGGCATAGATCCTCAAAGGATACTGATCGCTTATGGTGAAGCGGTGGTTTTCACCCAGGTTACCCAGGATATAATCGGGGTCCCCATTACTGTCGAAATCACCTGTGCCTATTGAGAACCACATCCCATGCATCTTCTCCAGCTCAGCTATTTCCTGGCGGACCAGATCTTTCCCCTCCATGTTCTGAAGCAAAACAACAGAGTTCCATTCCCTGGCCACCAGCAGGTCCTCCCATCCGTCTCCATCGTAATCGCTCCAGAGTGCATCGGTTACCATCCCCAGGTCGAATTTGGTACAGTTCTCTTTTTCAAAATGCCCGTTTACATTGATCAGCAACCATGAGTCATCTGCGAACGGGAACCGGGTCATTTTGATCCTGGCTCCAATAAAAAGGTCCAAGTCCCCGTCATGGTCAAAATCCACGGGCCTTACCACGGAGGCGGGGAAAGCTGGAATGGGCAGAGGCGTCCTTATAAAGGTTCCATCCCTGTTTTCGTAGAGGTAATGAATATACTCCTCGGCCCGGTTCTCGTATCCCCCGGCCAGTGCAACTACATCATTGTCCCCGTCTCCATCTACATCCAGGATGGCAAAATCCGATTCTGAGAAATCTTTCATACCGGTCAGCCCGGGGATCACGGATTGCTCAAATCCATGCTCCTTCTTCAGATAGACTGTGGTGGGAAGCTGATTGGTGGCACCAACGATCAGATCATCAACTCCATCCCCGTCGAGGTCCCCCTTCTGGATGCGTGGCCCTATCTGAGAGAATTTATGGGGAATGATATTCTGCGTGAAATAGTAATCGATCACATCGCTTTGCTGATGCTTGTATGGAATGACTCCGTCTACTTTTGAGAACAGGTGATGGATGTGAACGTTGTCTGATACAGGCGCCTTTGCGGGCATGGCATTTTTAATATCGATCTCAATGGACTGGTTGACAGGTATTTCTGTGAGAACCGACACTTTTCCACTGGTGGGCCAGGTTACTTTCAGTGAATCGATTATGGTCCTGGATGCCAGGCCAAAGTGGATCTCGGGGTCCACCGAAGAGATATAGCCCCTGGAGAGGAATTGTTCCTGGAACTGGTAATTGTCTCCACTCCAGAGCTCAACCTTGGCCCCAAATGCTTCAGGATTGAGCTCAGTTCCCCGAAGCCGGATCCGAATAAAATTGGCTTCCTTTTTCCATTTTTCAACGGTAGTGTTTTTGTATACAAAGGCGATATCATTCAGGTTGTTGGTAACGTAATCCAGGTCACCATCGTTGTCCAGGTCGGCGAAAGCTGCACCGTATGAATAGGATTCGATGGGTTCAAACCAGCCCGGCTGGTTGTCGATGAAATGATAATCGCCCACGTTTTCATAAGCGAAATTGTTCATTTTTGAATGTGGGGCCTTGTCAATAACATGGCGCTCGTCTGCTACTGAACCGTATACCTCGGCCTTGTACCTGGTCCAGTCCTTATCGGTCATGTCCACGGGATATCCGTTAGCGATCAACAGGTCCTTGTCGCCATCGTTGTCATAATCGGCAAAGAGGGGTGACCAGCTCCACTCGGAGTGATAAATGCCCATCATCTGCCCCACTTCACTGTATGGCACCAACTTCCCGTTAAGCATGCCATTGTGCAGGTGGAGCATGTTCCGAAGGAATTGGTGCTCGTACCCGTATTTTGCATCATTGATAAAATAGATATATCCGAAGCCGTTAATGGTCTGTTTCTTCTTATAATAGCTCACCGGCATCATATCAAGGGTATACATATCCGGATAGCCGTCATTGTTGATATCGGCCATATCATTCCCCATGGATGATTTGGTCTGGTATGACATCAGTGAAGCGATCTCATTTTTAAAGGTGCCATCCTGCTGGTTGATATAGAGCAGGTCATTGGATATATAGTCATTGGAGACATACACGTCGGGATAGCCATCCTTATTGACATCGCCCACGGCCAGTCCCAGTCCGAAGCCTTCAAATACAATTCCGGTTTCTTTGGTCACGTTGGTGAAGGTCCCGTCCCCGTTATTCCGGTAAAAGTCATCGTTGCTGACCGCACTTCCATCAGTAACCTTGGCCCTGTAGCTGGCAGAGAGCCGCTCGGTAATAAAATTATTAAGTAAGTAGAGATCCAGGTCCCCGTCATTGTCATAGTCAAGAAAGGCCGCCTGTACTGAATAGCTCTCATCTGCCAGTCCGTATGCTTCAGCCTGGTCGATAAAGAGCAACCGGCCATCATCCTGGGGACCCTGGTTGATAAAGAAGCGGTTCTTCCTTTTTTCTGCCTGCGGCAGTGCAGTGCAGGTGAGGTATACATCTTTCCAACCGTCATTGTTGATATCTGTGAATGTGATGCCGCTATACCACTGTCCGTTGTCCAGGTCGCGGAAGCTGGATGAAATGTCTTCAAACTTCATATTCCCCCTGTTCAGGTAGATACGGGGTGCCACCTGGTTGGCAGTAAAAATGATATCCTGCATTCCGTCATTGTTCAAGTCCACAATGCCCACACCGGCTCCATTATAGATGTATTCAAAATTGAGCACATGTACCGAATCGGTCTCCACTACCACATTATTAAAGGTGATCCCGGTTTTTTCCGGATCAAGCAGTTCAAACCTGGGTTTCTCCTTACAGGAGATTGATACAACAGCGAGTAATAAAAACAGAGATCGCCTCATTTTTATTTAAAGTTTGCATAAATGCGAAGTCCAAAGAAACAAAAAAAAAGAATCCTCAACAAAGTAATACAGGGATTTGGAATTCTGCCTCTACTCTATAATTAAATGGCTTTCAAGAAATTTAAAATATATACAGATTTAGCCTCTCCCCGGGTAAGTAATTCTTTATATTTACTTTAAGGAATAAAAGTTTCAGTGAATAAATTGAAAATTCATAATAAATAAGGCATGAAAAATTTGAACAGAAGACATTTTGTAAAGAACACCATGGCAGTAGCTGCAGGGATAACTATTGTACCCAGCACTGTACTTGGAAAAGCATTCGGACATGTTGCCCCAAGCGACAAGCTGAACATTGCCGGAGTGGGTATCGGCGGTATGGGCAGGAATAATCTTCGTAACATGAGTTCGGAAAATATTGTAGCCCTTTGTGATGTGGATTGGGATTATGCAGGTAATACTTTTAATGATTATCCAGACGCCAAAAGGTATAAGGACTGGAGAATAATGTTCGATGAGTTTGGAAAATCCATAGATGCAGTATTAATCGCCACCCCGGATCATTCTCACGCCGGAATTACTGCACATGCGATGACTCTTGGCAAGCATGTATATACGCAGAAGCCATTAACTCATTCCGTATATGAGTCGAGGTTATTAACCAAACTGGCTGAAAAGTACAAAGTAGCGACCCAGATGGGAAATCAGGGAAATTCCGGAGACGACATACGCAGAGTATGTGAGTGGATTTGGGCAGGCACGATTGGCGAGGTAAAAGAAGTGCATGCCTGGACAGATCGACCAATATGGCCACAGGGCTTAGAAAGGCCAACTGAATTGATGAAGACTCCAAGAACATTGGATTGGGATTTATTCCTGGGTTCTGCACCCGAGAGGCCTTACAATTCTGTATATACCCCCTGGAACTGGCGGGGCTGGTGGGATTATGGTACCGGAGCTTTGGGCGATATGGCATGTCACGTGCTGGACCCTGTTTTTTGGGCCTTAAAGCTAAAATATCCATCTAACATCGAAGCTTCCTCAACACTAATTAATAATGAAAGTGCACCTCATGCTGAAATCGTGGAATACACCTTCCCTGCAAGAGAAAATCTGCCGTTGGTGGGAATGCCAGAAGTTAAAGTCACCTGGTATGACGGGGGTATGCTACCAAATCGGCCTGAAGGACTTCCGGAAGGAGAAATAATGGGTAGTAAAGATAGTGGCGGGGGATTACTTTTCGTAGGAACAAAAGGGACTATTATGACCGGCTATTATGGTATGGACCCAACCTTGTTGCCCTATACCCGGATGGACGATTTTAAAGAACCAGAACCGATAATCCCCAGGATCCCGGGATCTGAAGGAGGTCCATGGTCGGGAGCTCACGAAAGAGATTGGATCCGCGCATGCAAAGAATCTTCAGAAATCAGGAACGAGGCCAGTGCTAATTTCCAATATTCCGGCCCTTTTAATGAAATGGTTGTACTTGGGGTATTGGCTGTACGCCTGCAGGATCTTAAACGCTCGCTATTGTGGGATGGAGAAAATATGCGTTTCACCAATATTTCCGGTTCTGATATGGTACATGTTGTTACCAGTGATAAATTCAGCGTTATAGATGGAGATCCCAAATTTGACCGTGTATACGCAGAATTTAATGCGAAACAAATGTCAGAAGAGATGATTAAACATAATTATCGCACCGGTTGGTTTTTACCTGACATGCCTTAAGCATAAGAGATATCTCCCTGAATCCTGCTCGCTTACAGATTGTTATATATAAAAAAGAAACTGCGGACATTTTGTATTGTCCGCAGTTTCTATTCTTTACTATTTCAAATCTCCTTTACCTGTTCTGAACCAGATTACCATTGGATATGTCAATCTGACGCTGAGGTATCGGGAAATTAACATCTTCAGATCCAATAGTGGCACTACCATAAAGAAGAGGACCCCACGGCATTGTTTTTTCGTGGGCAAGGATCCGGGTAAGTTCAGTCTGAACATCTCCCCACCTCTGGAGGTCATAGTACCTGTGCCCCTCCTGTCCCAGCTCAAGTTTTCTTTCGAACTTGATGGCCATCATTGCTTCAGCCTGATTTGCAAATGAAGTATAGTTTCCGATCACATAGTCAGCAGCCGGGGTAACTCCGTCAGCCTCATACACAAATCCTTCAGGATTAGCAGCCCTGGTCCTGATCGCATTAACCTCTGCCAGACCCAGGTCGCCTGTGTTTGTCATTGCTTTGCATTCTGCCTTAAGTAACAGCAGATCTGCGAAACGAATCATGCGATAGCCATTGGCAGTATAACCCGACGTCCAGCTTCCAACCTCCGTAAGGCTACCTTCCTGAGATTTCTTATACACCTGTTTCTTCGGGCTCCATGGTCCGGAATAGGATTGATCACGAATCCAGTCAGCTCCTGTATGTGGTCCCCAGTCCCAGTAAGGAATACCCCTGCGGCCAACTGACCAGTCCACACGTGGATCAAGCCGGCCTGTATAGGGAGTAAAGGGATCACCAATGGCAACACCCTGGTCATTGGTAACTTCCTCATCATTGTAGGAGTAAGTCCCGGCAGCCAGATCGATATAAGGCATTCCGGCGGCATCTGTACGGAAAGAATTCACAAAATCCTGGGTAGGACAGAAGAATCCGCAGCAACCGCCTGGTGAACCTCCGCCTTTATAGGGAAAGTTCAGAACTTCGCCACTACCAGCGTTCATTCCACCTGAATTATCGTTCACTGAGTACTGCACAGTGTATATAGCCTCTTTTTCATTCCGCATGGATGCATCAAAAATGTCTCCATAACGATCCATCAGGCCAATTTCTTCGCCTGCGGGCTGGGTTCCGTTTTCGGCAGCTTCCAGCAGAGTTAAGGCTGCTCCGTAATCACCATACATCTGCATCTGAGCTTTGGCTAAAAACACCTGGCATACAGTTTTGTTAAAACGTCCTATCTGATGCACATCAAGTGGGAGGTTTGTACCTGCAGTAAGATCTTCAATGATCTTTGCCCTGATATCCTCCGTATTGGTAAGGGTGGTCTGGTCGGTACTCTCATCCACATAAGGAACGAAGGTATTGGTTCCCCTGTCAGCCCACAGTTTCCAGGCCCAGAAATGATACACTCCGCGAAGCCCTTTCGCCTGGTTGACCTCAAGATCGTATTGTTCCTGGGTAATCGAACCTGACTCTAAGGCGCCGTTTGCTGTTGCTATGACAGAATTACAACGTGCAATCCCTTCATAAGTACAGAGCCATTTGGCATTCAGATAGGGATTGGCAGCGTTTTCAGAATAGGTCTGAAGGGGATTGATATCCGGCTGGTCACCAGAGTCGGTACCCTTATTGGCTTCCATTCCCCTGATGCTGCCGTATACCCATCCTGAGCTCGCTGCGTTCCAGTCATATCCATTCTGAACACCGTCAATCAGGGCATAAGCCCCAATAAGAAGTGCATCGACTCCGTCATAGGTCCCGAGCACGGATGCGTCCAGGGACCCGGCTGGAGTGATCTGCAAAAAATCTTCGCTGCAGGAGTTCATCAGCAGAAGTCCTGCGATCACTGCAAATACTGATAAAAATTTTAGTTTTTTCATATCTCTGTCGATTTTTTTCGCTTATACATTAAAATCCCAAGCTTACACCAACCAGGAATTGTTTAACCGCCGGAAGGTTTCCTAGATCAACACCCACAGCAGTATCATTGAAACTGGCCAGTTCCGGATCCAATCCTGTGTATTTTGTAAGAGTGAGCAGATTTGTTCCCTGTACATAGATACGCGCACTCGAGAATACATTACCGAGAACTGCCCTGTCAAAGGTATACCCGAGCTGCAGGTTCTTCAGCCTGAAGAATGATCCATCCTCAACATAATAGCTGTTCGATACCGTATTGGTTGAGAGAGTGGAAGCCTGGGTTGCTTTTGGCACAGTAGCATCTGTATTTGTGGGTGTCCAGCTGTTATACAGCAAATCCGTGCTCTTCTGTCCCTGGAAAGAGGGCCAGAAATCAATCCACCATCTGTTGTAGTTGAAAATATCATTGCCCTGCGATCCGTAGAAGAAAGCGGTAAGATCAAACCCTTTATATCCAAAGACAAGATTCAGACCATAGGTAAAATCAGGATTTGGATTCCCGATGAACGTACGGTCATCGTCATCAATGGCCCCGCTGTTATCTACATCTTCATACCGGAATACACCTGGTTCGGCACCGTCCTGTGTCGGGACTCCTTCGTTCGTTTCCCATACCTCATCTGTAACATTATATGTAACGTCAGCTTCCTGGAAGAGTCCAATCACATTGTATCCAAAGAACTGGCCCATGGAATATCCTGTTTGATTCCTGTTGAATGATCCGATCCTTGATCCGCCTGAATCAAAGTACGGATAACCCTCTGCAATTTTCACGATCTCATTCTGATAGGTTGTAAATGTTGCATTGGCCTCAAAGCTGAAGTCACCCCAGGTTTGATGATAGATCAACTGAACGTCAATCCCGGTATTTTTCATCTCTCCTACGTTGACATACGGAGCAGAAGCAGTCCCTGCAGTACCGGGCAAATCCGGGTTAAAGAGAAGATCTTGACTTGTCTTGTTATACCAGTCAAAATCAAGCTCAATCTTACGATCGAACAGCACTGCATCGAAACCCACATTGGTAGTGACGTTGGTCTCCCATTTGGCATCGGCATTACCCACACGGGTAGGACGGAATCCCTGTAAGGAGCTGTTCGTTGTCCCGTTCAGGTCGTAATAGGTTGTCCTGGTATCTCCACCAAACAGGTAGAACTGGTTGGCGGTTGATACGGGTAGCTGGTTACCCATGGTACCGTATCCACCCCTGATCTTAAAGTCAGATATAAAATCTGCACCGGCCAGGAATGATTCTTCACTGATCCGCCAGCCTGCCGATACCGAAGGGAATATACCATATCGTGTATCCGGCCCGAAGACGGATGCACCATCCCTGCGTACTGTTCCGCTTAAATAATATTTGCTGCGGAAGTTATAGTCTGCTCTTAAGAACTGGGATACCAGTGATCTCTGGGTACCCAACCCGGAGCCTCCGCCCAGAAGGCTTGCTCCGTTACCCACTGTCCTGTAAGCAAATGCATCAGAGAAATAGTCGGAACCTGTTGCAGTTACACTGCGGCCATAACCAGTCCGGACTGCTTCATACCCTGCAACAGCCAGTATGTTATGGTCACCAAGTTGTCTGGCTAAGGTCAGGCTGTTGGTCCAGGACCACTGGCCACCGAATGATGCATTCTCATTATAGTTGGAGGTAGCCAGGTTTTCTGCGCGTTCATATGTCATCCCGCTCCATCCAGTAGAATAGCTGTAACCAAGGGATCCTCCAAATGTGGACCTGAAGTTCAATCCTTCCAGGATCTTAACATCTGCAAAGACATTGCCCATTACGGTAAGATTTTGCCATTTGTTATCTTTAGCCCTGGTCTTTGTTGCAACGAAATTTTCCGCCTGACCCAGTCTTGGGGCAATACCTGTGCCTCCCCAGTCTCCGTCTTCCCAGAAATGAGTTACCCCCTGATAGGGGCCGGAATTCCAGATAACCGGAACGATTGAGGGTGTGCGATAGGCAGCCGTCGTTACGGCAGTAGTTTCACTGCCGTTTGCGTTGGTACCATTATCAGTACGATAGACGAGGTTAATGTTCTCACCAACGGTTACACGGTTTTTGATATTGAATTCAGAATTGAAACGCATGCTGTACCGTTTGAACCAGTTCTCAAGGGTTGTGCCGTCCTGGTCAAAATAACCTATACTGGCATAGTACTTGGAGTTTTGATTTCCACCTGACATTGACAGGTCATGGTTCTGGATCATGGCATTCCGTGTAGCCTCGGTCCACCAATCGGTATCTGCTGCCCAGAAAGGCAGGGTTGGACTAGCATTTCGACTGTCGCCGTAAATCGGGTGAACTTCAAAAATCGGATTACCATCATCATCGAGCCTGGTACCTCTCAATTCGTTGTTGTCATAAATAAGCCATTGAAGATCGGCATACTCCTGGGTGTTAAGCAAATTATCCGGCCCTTTTCCCGGACTCTGGATGCCTGCATACCCATTGTAATTTACCTTTATTCCCCCGGCGGTACCTTGCTTGGTGGTAATCACGATAACCCCGTTGGAGGCCCTTGCCCCATAAATCGAAGCTGCACCAGCATCCTTCAGAACGGTCATGGATTCAATATCTTCAGGATTGATGGTGTTGATATCCGAAGCAGACACTCCGTCAATAACATAAAGAGGACTGTTGTCCTGGAAAGAACTGAATCCCCTGATCCTGACTTTTCCTGATTGGCCTGGTCTGGAGTCCTGTGTAACGGTTACACCGGCCACGCGACCCTGTATCTGCTGGGTTACGTTGCTCTGAGGCATCTGAACCAGTTCCTCCGCATTAACAATACCCACAGACCCTGTAAGGTCTTTCTTTTTCTGGGTGGCATAGGCTGTCACGACGATCTCGTCAAGAGAAGTGATATCAGGTGCCAGAGTCACATTAATTGTGGTCTGCGCACCTACCGTCACCGCCTGGGTGGAGTAACCAATAAATGAGAAAACAAGGGTGGCGTTATCACCGGGTACAGAGATACTGAAATTACCCTGTCCGTCAGTGACAGCTCCCTGCGTGGTTCCCTGGACCACAATGTTAACCCCGGGAAGCGCTCCTTGATCCTCTGAAGTTACAGTACCTGTAACCGTTCTTTGCTGAGCATATGTAATACTCAGCGCAAAGCCAAGGAGGAGTAGCGACAATACGCCACTCTTCCACAATGTAGATCTACGCATAATAGAAGTAGTTTAAGGTTAGAAATGAATACAAGTTGGTTTATATTTATATTTAGTTTTAGTCAGTCAGTGCTGCCTGGGTCAAACAACACATAACAATAATAGAGTTTTTTTCATACAAATGGAGCGATTTTCGACAATTTATACTTGTTCAAAATAGTCTCAACGCTACTGTTTACCTTACCTTCCGTACCTGAATAACTGGATTTCTCCATTATTGGGTGCCAGTAAAATGAATGGTTCCCCCTCTATCTCAATAAGATGCATTTTCCTGGCATCTCCGTACGCCAGGAATCCACTTACTAAAGGTAATACTTTTTTGTATTCGGTGGCACCTTTTCCCATAATTAATAGGCCGTGAGAGGCATCCTGACGGCCCAGCGAAGGTCTTGTGGAATAGTTATTACCGGCAATCAAAAGATCCGGGATCCCGTCATGATTATAATCTCCGGTCAGGATATCCCTGATGGGCGAGAATTGCGCTTCAACGGGCAGGGGTCTGGTTTCATAAGTTCCGTCGCCATTGTTGATGAATACCGAGCTTTCAAACAATACAGCCTGCTTATGCAGGGACTGCGCCAGTTTGTCCGCCCCGAAAATGCCTTCCGGAGTCTGATTACCGAATGATGCATAGTCAGGATACTGCTTATCAATCCCGATGATCTGCCTCTTGAGTTCATCCAGGGTGGCTATGGGATAACTCGTTCCATTATTATAGGCGCACAGTATGGGATCAGGAATGCCATTGTTGTCAAAATCGTTCACGAAAAGCTCAACCGGCTCCTGCACAGAGGCTTTCAGCATACTGTTCAACCCCAGGTTTCCTCCCACCAGGTCCAGGTCCCCGTCCCCGTCCAGGTCAACTGCCTTAATACAGTTCCACCAACCGGCTGTTTCAGCAAGTCCGCAATCATCTGTTATTTCCCTGAAGGTACCCTGATCGTTCCTGTATACCGAGACCTTCATCCACTCGCCCACCACAACCAGGTCGGGATCGCCGTCCCGGTCGTGATCCACCCAGCATGCATCGGTTACCATCCCGGCTTTATACAGCGTTCCGAGCCTTTCGGGAGGCAGCGGTATAAACCGGCCCGAACCGTCATTTTCCAGGAGGAATTGCTCCGGGGAGATCCCATATGCTCCCGGGATGGAACGGATCCCCAGGAAGAGATCCATGTCGCCATCACCGTCAAAATCGGCAGGTCTGACACAGGAGCTGTTTTGCATGATAAGAGGCAGCATCCCGGGCAAACTGTGTTCAAAATGACCCCGGCCGTCGTTGATCAACAGGCGGTCAGCCAAAATGGGACTGCCGGTAAATTCTTGGTTGCCACCCTTTACTACATAGAGATCCAGGTCACCATCCCCGTCGGCATCAAAAAAAGCGGCATCCACATCCTCTGTGAAACGATCTCCAAAGAGTACAGGCGAGGCCACCGCACGGAAGGTACCACCAGGCAGCTGCAAAAACAGCCTGGAGGCCTGATCCGTTGCTCCGCCCATAAAAAGGTCATCCAGTCCGTCCCCGTTCACATCCCCAACGGCGAGTGCCGGACCTTCTGCTGAGAGGTTGGCCGGGATCAATGCCTCCCGGTCCAGGTCTTCCCAGTCATCCTCCAGGTGCCTGAACTGAAGACCGGGTACCGTTACGCTGCTGAAAAGGATCTGAACAGGAGGTTCCTCATTTTTTGGGACTGCCCGGGCATTGGAAATATCCAGTAAAACTGTCTGATCGGCTTGAATGTTGTATACCCATTGTTCCAGGAGTCCCGGCCAGGTTATGGTGAGCGAGTCCACCAGGGTGTCCCCGCCCAGTCCGAAGTGCAGAAGATCGGATGTGGATGACATAAAGCCGTGCGTGGAAAAGTGCTGGGCCATCTGTTGCTCTCCATGGGTGTAAATGGTTACCCGGGCGCCGATCCCGAACCGGTTCATCTTACTGCCGTTCAACTGCAGTGTAAGGAAATGCCGGTCCGGCAGCTTCTCGGTGTTGTTCCGGTAAATGGAGGCCGGCCCGTTGATGTTGTTGACAATCAGTTCAGGGTCACCGTCATTGTCCAGGTCGGCATAGGTGGAGCCATTGGAGTAATCGGGTGTGTCAATCCCCCAGGATGCTCCCTTTTCGGAAAAGGTAAGATCGTGGTTGTTCTGAAAGATATGGTTAATATCGGGCTGCAGCGGCATCTGCTCGTACAGCTCCCTGTCTGAGAGGCTGTCGGTGTTCCTTACGGGTCCATACCGGTTCCCCCCGGTGAGGAAGTTCACATAGTCGAGGTCGTTGGGACGGCGGTAGATGCCACTGGTAATAAAGAGGTCTTTCCAACCATCATTGTCCACGTCACAAAACAGTGCCGACCAGCTCCAATCGGTTGCATAGATCCCTGCCAGGCGCCCTATCTCACTGAACATTTCTGCTCCCTGATTGAGTTGCAGGGTGTTATGCACATACTGGGGCGCATAGCCATACTGGAGTTTTAAACGAAAGAGCTCCAGTTCATCCTCGGTACCGGACTGCTTCAGGATCTGCTGATTGTCCGGAAGCATATCCAGTACCATAATGTCGGAGAGTCCGTCGTTATTGAAGTCTGCCACATCATTGCCCATGGAGGAGCGGCTGGTATGGGCAATCATTTCGGTAAGACGTTCACTGAAGGTTCCGTCTCCCTGGTTGATATAGAGATAATCATTTTCATGAAAATCGTTGGAAACATAAATATCGGGGTAACCATCATTGTTAATATCACTGGTATTGACGCCCAGCCCATAACCGATCTGGCTTCTGTAGATGCCGGCTTCAGCGCTTGCGTTGTGGAAAATCCTTCCATCCTGCGTGGTATCGTTCCGGTACAGTCGGTCGCCTGCCCTTTGATCCTCATCTTCACGCAGATCGGCCATTCCATAGCTGCGTGAGCTGTGTACCGAATGGTTCAACAGGTACATATCCAGGTCACCATCCAGGTCATAATCAAAGAAGGCAGCCTGTGTGGAGAAACCGGTAAAATCCAGTCCATATGCAGCTGACTCCTCTTTAAAAGTGAGGTCGCCCTGGTTGATAAAGAGCTGGTTGTGACCTTTAAGTCCCTTGTAATCACCCACATTGCAAACATAGATATCCAGCAGCCCGTCTCCGTTCACATCCGCCATGGTGACCCCTGTGCTCCAGTCACCGCCTCCTGCCGTTCCCGACTGTTCTGTTATATCTTCAAACTTCAGATCCCCTTTGTTCAGGTAGAGCCTGTTTCCATTCTGGTTGGCCGAGAAGTAAAGATCGATAAGCCCGTCGTTGTTGATATCGCCGGCTGCAACGCCAGCCCCGTTATTAAAATATAGATACTCAATGATATTGATCTGTTCAGTTTCTGTAATACGATTCTCAAAATCGATACCCGTGGAGGAGGGGGAAAGCAGCGTGAAAAGCGTGTCGCCTGAATGACGCTGACAGGATAGTGCTGCTGAAAGAAGCAGAAAGATAAAAAGTGTTTTTCTCATATCATTGGTCCTGTAACCTGAAAAGCTGAGGCGAATCATTGTTCCTTGCAACCAGCAGCATAGATCCGGCAGGGGTTTGAATGCTTTTTATATCCCTGATCTCACCCTCCAGCCTTATGCCGGATTTCAAGGGTGGTATTACCTTAAATCCTCCCTGGCCATCGCCTTCCAGGAAATGTCCGTAACTGGCATCGTAACGTCCCACCTCAGGTTTTACATTATCAAGGTTTCCTCCCAGCAGCAGGTCGAGATTCCCATCCCCGTTAAAATCATCTGCCATGATTGCCATAATTGTTGAGAACTGTGTCTCCAGAGGAAGGGAACTGACGGTGAAATGCCCCGATCCGTCGTTGATAAAGAGGGAGGTCTCCAGCCGGTTAACATCCAGGTGTATGGCAGAGCTCAGTTGTTCCGGAGTAAAGATATCGTTGATGGTCTGTTCCTTGTACTGTTCGTATTTGGGATACTTTTTAAGCAGGTCAGGGATCTGGCGGGTCAGATCGTGTTTGAGGGCCAGCGGATAGGCACTGTCACCATCATACATACATATAATCTGCTCGGCAGATCCATTGCGGTCAAAATCATTCACGTACATGGAGACCGGGCGTTCGGCACTTGCTTTGAAGCGCGAGTTAAGCCCCAGGTTCCCTGCCACAAAATCGCAGTCCCCGTCCCCGTCAAAATCTCCTGTGGCCAGGCAGTTCCACCAGCCTGAAGTAGGCGCTGATCCAAATGCATCCTTGCTCTCCCGGAAGCTGCCGCTCTCATTGATAAAGATCTTGAGTGGCATCCAGTCACCCGCCAGGATCATATCCGGATCGCCGTCACCATCCACATCTTCCCACCTCATATCCCTTATCATTCCCACCTCCTTCAATTCAGGTGCAATCTGAGCACTTACATTGCTGAAGTTACCTTTTCCATCATTTTCCAGCAGGTATCCGTTGGCGGGTACCCCGTACAGGAATGGGATCAGGCGGATTCCCACAAAGAGCTCGGTAACACCATCGCCATCATAATCTGCTGCACGCACGCAACCGGTACTCTCATACCGGCCTGCCGGCAGGATTTGTTGAGATTTTGAGAACGCTCCCGTACCATTATTCAGGTATAACCTGTCAGCCAGGGCCGAAGAAATACTGGGGAGCTCATTCCCTCCACTGGCCACATAAAGGTCCAGGTCACCATCGCCATCTGCGTCGAACATGGCACAATCTGTATCTTCGGATGAACTGTCTCCCTCAAGCAACGCACGGTTGGAGCCAACAAATGAGCCATCGGGTTTTTGAAGCAGCAGGGCACCTGCCTGTCCCCTGGCCCCTCCGATGAACAGATCTTCAAGTCCGTCACCGTTCACATCACCTGAGCAACTACGCGGACCTTCAGTGGAGAGCATCCGGTAGATCAGGCGCTCCCTTCGAAAATCATCATATTCATTCTCCCTGTGAATAAAATCTACAGGGACTTCACCGGTGACCTCCCTGAACAATTGCCCGGCCGGAATCACACTTTTTGTTAAAAGTACCCCTGCCGGCACACCATCTTCCTGGTTTAGTGAAAGGGTCTGGTCAGTGGGTACATCTTTTATGCGGGTAACAGTGCCGTCGGGCCACTGAACAACCAGCGAATCAATCACAGTAACCGGTCCCAATCCCAGGTTGGGGCGGGGGTCCATGGTTGATTTGAATCCGCGCATGGGCATTTGTTCCAGGTAGTAAGACTGGACGCTGTTCCATGCGGTCACCTTTGTGCCAATGGCATCGGTATTGCCGGGCTTACCCTTCAGGATCACTTTCAGGTAGTGGTTGTCAGGAAGTTTTTCGGCAGTCTCGTTACGGTAGAGAAACATGGGCATGTTCACATTGTTTACCACCAGATCAAGGTCCCCGTCATTGTCCAGATCACCGTAAGCTGATCCATTGGAGTGGCTGGGCTCTGCCAGTCCCCATGGCACTGCCCTGTTTTCGAAATGGTAGTTGCCCATATTCTTGAACGCGTAACTGGGTAATTTAACCGACGGGATAGCATCTATCAGTGTCTTGTAATCCACATTGTTCCCTGTGACAAGAGACATGGCAACGTCCCTGTTGGCGAAGTACTGTATATAATCCTGGTCGGTCAGGTCCTGGTAGATCCCATTGGCTACAAATATATCCTTCAATCCATCGTTATCCAGGTCCAGTATCAATGCACCCCATGACCAGTCGGTGGCTGAAACCCCAGCCAGCCGGCCTATTTCACTGAAAGTACCGTCGGTGTTATTGAGCTGCAGCATGTTGCGGGTAAACTGGTGAAAGTATCCATTATCCACATTGGACTTGTAGCTGTCCCAGCTATCGAAGGTGGTTTTGGTTTTCAGACGGGCATCGTGCTCCGGGACCATATCGGTGACAAAGATCTCCGGATAGTGGTCGTTATTTATATCGGCCATGTCGGCTCCCATGGATGCTGCAGAGATACAGCGCATCATATCGGTCAGTTTTTCCCGGAACGTTCCGTCCCCGTTGTTCAGATAGAGATAATCACGTTCAAAAAAATCATTGGATATGTAGATATCCATCCATCCATCCTGGTCGATATCCCCCACAGTCACTCCCAGTCCGAATCCGATAATACTGGCATAGATCCCTGCCTCTTCAGTTACATCGGTGAAATGATTGTTGTCGTTCCGGAACAGCTTGTCCCCCCCTATGGAATCCCTTACCATTCTCTGGTTATCGGAGAGTTTAAAGCTACCAATGGCTTTGAAGGAGTTGTTGAGCAGGTAGAGGTCCAGGTCCCCGTCCCTGTCGTAATCAAAAAAGGCACCATGAGTAGAGTAGGCCTGGTCATCGATACCATATTCAGCGGCACGTTCTGTAAAAGTGAGGTCCCCGTTGTTGATATAGAGTTCGTTGTGACGCTCGTCACTCTCCACATTTCCAGAGTTGCAAACGTAAATATCAGTCCACCCATCGCCATTCACATCGGCCATGCTGGCTCCGGTTGACCATTCGCCATTTCCACCGATCCCTGCTGCCTCCGAAATATCTTCAAACCTGAATGCTCCCTTATTCAGGTAGAGAACGTTGGGGCCCATATTGGAGGTAAGGAAGATATCCATGAGCCCGTCGTTGTTCACATCACCCAGTGCCACACCCCCGCCATTGTAAAAGTTACGGTAGGTGTAGATATTGAATTTCTTCTTCAGCTGCTCATCATAATCCAGTTCGTTCACGAAACCTGCCCCGGTATAGGATTCAGGCATCAGGGTGAAGAGCTCATCTCCAGAGGCTTTTGTGGTTTTCTGACTGCATGAAAGGCAGATCAGAAGAACTGGCAGAAGAAGAAGTCCGGGGAGTGATATGGGGAGCACTTTTTTCATCAGGGAATCAGTTCTGTTTATTTGCCTTAAAGGCTTTGATCTCAGCTTCGCGGCTCATGTCGGTAAAGATGCCCCAGACATACTGGTCACTTTCAATATATATGGTAATCCTCCTGTTACCGTCGATCTTGGTGTATGCCTCTCCCTTGAACGGATGCTCAACGGTTATGAACCCTTTACCGTAGATCCCCTCGTACCAGTGTTTCACATCCAGGGCAAGGTTGGTTGCTGATTCTTCCTTATTCCAGGGGGCCCAGCCATCATATATAAAACGTACCGGCATTTCTGCAATCCTGCCGTTCGCGAAGACCGGGTAAAAATTCATGGTGGCCGGGTATTTCAGTTCATCCTTCATTTGGTACTGCACACTCATATTGTTTAACCCCTGCCTGACAAGGCTATCCCTGTTCAGTTCCCAGCAAACATCAAAAAATTCATTTTCGGTCATCCCGAACGAGAGCCCCATGAAGAGGGAATCATACCTGACTCCGCTGGCCAGTCCCCTTTTTAATTCATGCTTATATTTTTTCGCGGGTGTGCAACCTCCCATCATCAGTACTGCCATGACGACCAGCACCATCCATTTCATCTTATTCATCCTTCTCCAGATTCAGAAAGTGTAAAAGTGTAAATTCTGATTGTCTCTTGCAACAGCAATCTCACTGTTTCCTCCAATTTCAATGATCTTAATATCCCTGATCTCGCCCCTGGTAAAGAAACCTGAGCTATCCGCCGGTACGGCATTCCAGTTCCCACCGGGACGGCCCTGCAGGTAGAGTCCGTGCCCGGCATTGTAGATCCCTGTCTCGGGTTTGGCCCTGGTTAAATTTCCACCGACCAGGATATCTGTCAGGTGATCGTGATCGAAATCACCTGTTGCAATGGCATAGACGGGAAAAAGCTGGCTCTCGGCCGGTAGGGGCCTGATCCGGAAGCGTCCCTGTCCGTCATTAATCAGCAATACATTCTCAAGCATACGAGCCTTCAGGACCACCGAACGCTGAAGGATCTCTTCGGAAAAAATGTCCCCGATCGTTTGCCCGGAATAGGATTGAAAAGTCTTGTATACGCCGCCAAGGGCAGGGACCTGTTTGACCAGGTCATCCTTCATGGCCACGGGATAAGAGGTGTCGCCGTTAAATGCACAGATGATCTGCTCCACATTTCCATTCATATCAAAATCATTCACATACATGGAAATTGGTTTTTCGGGAGAAGCATGGAAGCGGGAGTTTAATCCATGGTTTCCCACTACCAGGTCCGTGTCCCCGTCCCCATCCAGGTCAACTGCTGCAACCCGGTGCCACCACCCTTCTGTGCCTGACAGACCGCAGGATCCGGATCGGTCCATAAATTGTCCCTGTTCATTGATAAAGATCTTTACGGGCATCCAGTCGCCCACGATCACCATATCGGGATCCTGGTCCCCGTCCACATCTGCCCATACCATATCGGTGATCATCCCCACCTCTTTTAGTCCGGGTGCATTCTCTTCGGAAACATTGGTGAAGTTACCAGTACCGTCATTTTCCAGCAGGTATCCGTTTACCGGGACCCCGTAAAGAAATGGACGCAGGCGTATCCCCACAAACAGGTCCAGGTCACCATCACCATCAAAATCGGCGGGCTCCACACAGGAACTGCTCTCGTAGTGGCCGGAAGGAAGTATCTGGGCTGTTTTGCTGAAAATTCCCTTTCCATTGTTCAGGTAGAGCCTGTCAGCCAGGGCTGAAGAGCCGGATGAAAACTCGCTTCCGCCACAGGCTATATAGAGATCCAAATCTTTATCCCCGTCGGCATCAAAGAAGAGGCAGTCGGTCTCCTCGGAGGTGCTGTCTGCATCAAACAAAAGGCCGTTGGATCGTTGAAATCCCTGATTCTTTTGTATGTAAAGTGCCCCGGCAGTGCCTTTTGCCCCGCAGATATAGAGGTCCTCAAGTGAATCGCCGTTTACATCCCCCACGGTCATACGTGGTCCCTCATTGGAGTGCATCAGGAAAAGCAGTGGTTCTCTCCGGAAATCGTTGAAATCGTTCTCCACATGTTGATAGTTCAGTCCGGACGGTGGATCACATCTTGAAATGAGCGGTGTAATTTCTGCAACCGGCCTGGCAGGACATGGCAGGGCATCTGACTGGTTCAATGTGATAAACTGGTTTACCGGAACATCATATAACCTGGAGCAACTTCCGTCCGGCCAGCTAATAAGTATAGAATCTACCCTGTCCACATCACCCAGTCCGAAATGGAGACGGCTTTCCACGGTGGACTTAAATCCCCTGGCAGGGATCAACTCCTGGTAGCTTTTTCTTCCCTGTAAATAAAGCGTGGCTGTGGCCCCGATAGCTGCACTGTTGCTCCGGTTACCGTTGAAGGCAAGTGAGAGGAAATTGGTTTGGTCCAGTTCCCTTGAATTGTTCCTGTATATAAAGGGGGGCATGTTCACATTGTTGACCACCAGGTCAAGGTCCCCGTCATTATCCAAGTCTCCATAAGCTGCTCCGTTGGAGTGTGACGGTGTGGCAAGTCCCCACCTCCCGGCATCATCGGTGAAGGTGAGATTACCGTTGTTATGAAAGGCATAATTGGGGATACGCTCGGACGGGATCCGGCCAATCAGGCTCAGTATAGCCTGCTCTTCATTTTTCATGATGTAACGCATCTGGGACGGATTGGAGTAGACATCGAGATAGTCCCTGTCCAGCAAATCCTTGAAGATCCCATTGGCCACAAACAGGTCCCTCCATCCGTCATTGTCCAGGTCCATGATCAATGCTCCCCAGCTCCAGTCCGTGGCATCCACACCACTATACCTGCCCGTCTCGCTGAAAGAGCCGTTCCGGTTATTGATCTGCAGGACGTTCCGGGCAAACTGGTGGTCATAACCCTTCTCCACCTTGTTTGTGTAACTCTCCCAGGATTCAAATAGGACCTTGGTCTTCAGGCGCCTGTTCCCCTCAGCAGTCATCTCGGTGACGAAAATATCGGGCCACCCATCGTTGTTGATATCGGCAATATCGGCTCCCATGGCCCCCAGGCTGGTCTCTTCGAGCTGCTGATCCAGCTGCTCCGAAAAGGTGCCATCCTGATTATTGATATATAGATAATCGCGTTCAAAAAAATCATTGGATATATAGATATCCATCCAGCCATCGCGGTTCAGATCCGCCACACTGGCCCCCAGGCCGAAACCGATCTTACTGCCGTAGATGCCCGCTTCCGCACTCACATCCGTGAAAATGTCCCCATCATTCCTGTAAAGCTTATTGGCACCCAGGGTATCCCTTATCTGCCGGGCTCCCTCGAACAGGTCGAACTCGGTGACCGTCTGGAAGGAGTTGTTAAGCAGGTAGCAATCCAGGTCGCCATCCCGGTCATAGTCGAAAAAGGAGGCATGTGTGGAGAGCCCCTGGTCATCGATACCATAATCTTCTGCCTGTTCAGTAAAGGTCAGATCGCCATTATTGATAAAGAGTTCGTTGTGCCGGTGGGGAGTATCCGGTATGCCCGATTTGCAGACATAGATATCAGGCCAGCCATCACCGTTGACATCGGCAACCGCTACCCCTGTGGACCAGACTCCCTCGCAGGCCACTCCTGCCTGTTCGGTAATGTCTTCAAATTGAAAATTACCCCGGTTGATATAGAGCCTGTTGTCTGCTATATTCCCGCAGAAGTAGATATCTGTAAGCCCGTCCCGGTTAAAATCACCAAGCCCGACCCCGGCTCCATTGTAAAAATTACGGTAGGTATAGGTATTGAACTCCTCGCTGTATTCCACATCATTCCGGAAACGGATGCCAGTCTGATCGGGATCCAGCTGTGAAAACCTGGTAACCGGACCCGCATCTGAAGCAACAGTCCGACAGGAGTTCAGGATCAGATTAAAAAGCAATAAAATTCCTGTCCGAACAGGAATTTGATATCCTCGAAACATGCGCTCAATGTACAAAAAAGAGAGCAGGCAATTGCAATTGCCTGCTCTCCCTGAACTATATATTCAAATCGCTACTTCTAATGATACCCCGGATTCTGATCCAGGTTGGGATTGGCGTCAAGCTTGTCCCTGTGGACGGGGAAGAGTGTGGTGTGTTCTCCATCAACAAGCACATCGCCCGGGTTATTGTACGGAAGAGCCCAGAGAGCCACATCGTTATACAATCCCCAGCGGATCAGTTCCTGGCGCTTGCCGTTTTCAAAAGCCATTTCACGTCCGATCTCGTTGTACAACTCACCACCGGGAATAACCGGTCCGGCCATATCAAAACTGACAGGTCCGTCCACAGTGGTCAGGTCATCGACACCTGCACGTGCCCTTACCATATTGACAAGGGGAAGGACACCGGCATCAGCCGGATTTTGCCGCCAGAGGGCTTCAGCCTTCATCAGGATCACATCGGCCAGACGGAATACAGCATAGTCGTTGTTCATGTTATCGGGATGCGCTCCCAGCTCAATTTCCCACTTACCTATCCGGACACCTGACTGACGCCAGGCCTGGGGACCCAGTTCATTGATCTGGGGCTCGCCGGTTCCGGTGTTCCCGAAGTTCAGCCATTTCCCGTCCGGATCAGCTGCGTCTGCACCATCGTCCATGGTTTCAGTACCATCAGCGTTGTACTGGTAACCAGCTATAAAATTTCCTCTTCTAACGGCTGGACCGTCAACAGTACCCACATCACCTTTACGAAGGTCGGTGTCCTCGTAGGAGTTGTAGAACTCCTCCAGGGAGCAGTAACCGTTCCACGGCTGGGCCGTCAGGTTGTAGGTATACTGACTGGAATAATGCAGGCTTTCAACGGCAAGGCTAAATCCTGTGTAGTATACCTGGTCATAAGGAATGGCAAAGATCATCTCAGAGGTCCCGGTATTGGATGCACTGAAATTATCAAAGTAATTGCCTGTGAGGCTGAATTCGCCATTGTCAATGATATCCGTACAGGCAGCCGCACACTTGGCATACTGAGGTGTTCCGGTATAAACCTCTGCATTCAGGTAGAGTTTGGCCAGCAGTGTCTGACCGGCCCAGTAATTCATCCGCCCGTAAGTTGTACCATCCACTGTTTTTGTAAGCAGGGGTACTGCCTCCTCCAGATCGTTCACCACCCAGGCATACACATCTGCCCTTGGAACCGTAGCCGGTTGTGCTTCTGCAGTGGCGAAATCTGTCACCAGAGGTACATTCCCGTACATATCGATCAGCTGCCAGTAAAAGAATCCCCTGATGGTCCGCAATTCTGCTATAAAAGCAGCAGCCACATCAGCATCCATGGATCCTGCATCAACCAGCACCTCGAACTGGTATATGAGCCGGTTGGCGGTATTCACACCCCCGAAACCAAAGTCCCAGCCCCCGTTCATATTTCCATCTTCCCGGGTCCAGGCGTGGAGGTGTAGCCTTCTCCAGTCACCTCCGTCATCCCAGTCCGATCCACGGGTGGGCACTACCATCTCGTCGGTAGTGATTGTTTGCAGGTTGAGAGAAGTTCCTGAAGCAAAGCCTCCAAATTGTGTGTAGGCAGCTCCCAGGGCAGCGAGGATCTCCTCCTCTGAATTGAAGAAGTTGTCCGGTGTCACTTCACCGTAGAGCTCTTCATCCAGGTTGGTACATGACTGGTTAAAAGCTGCTACCAGGATCACCAGCAACATGGCTATTACCAGATTAAGTGATTTTCTCATTGTATATCTATCTGTTGTTTTCATATCGTCTGCTTTTAGAGGGTTAGAAACCAAGGTTTACACCCAGTGAAACAGACCTGGTCCTGAACCAGGTATTTCGTCTATCGATACCGGGAATCAGTACATTGCCTCCGTCGTCATATCTGGGACTGGGATCCACGCCTTTGTATTTGGTGATGTAGAACAGGTTGTTTCCTGCGATAAAGACCCTGATGTTCCTGAAAGCGTTGCTTCCCGACATATCGAAGTTATATCCGATACTCATGTTGTCGAGCGCCAGGAATGAAGCATTTTCAATGTGCCAGCTGGAAAGTACATCCGAAGTGCTGTTCAACAGGACCCCGGTATCTTTATTCCTCATATCTGCAGCTGTTACCGGCAGGTTGTAGGAGGTAATCACCTGGGGAACCTCGTAAAATGCACGATAGGTATTGTTCAGATCGTGTCCGAGGACGCTCCGGAAGAAGACGTTCATATCAAAGTTTTTGTACCTGAAGGTATTGGACCAGCCGAATTCAGCATTGGGCAGTCCGTTTCCAACAACCACGCGGTCCAGGTCATCTATCGTTCCATCCTCATTGGTATCCTGCAGGATCAGGTCACCTGTGGGACCTACCTCAACGAAGGTGTGTGCCCAGAGTTGTCCGATGGGTTGACCCTCAACAGCTCTAACCAGGGGTACATCACTCATACCCGGTGCACCCATACCACCCAGGTCGCGTGTACCGTATGAAAGCTCTGTACCTTTATACGTTCCTGAAAGGGAGACCAGCTCATTCTTCAGGTAGTAGGTGGGAGTAATAGTGGTACTCCAGGAGAAATCGCCTGCCTGTACTGCATTCCAGGTCAAGGTCAGTTCCAGGCCACTGTTCTGTATCTTACCCAGATTCAGCCAGGCAGTGTTATAGAGGTTAGGCGGAACGGGAACGTTGTATTGAAACAACAGGTCTGTTGTGGTCCTTGTATAGTAATCAAATGAACCGTAGAGTTTTCCGTCCAGCATTGAGAAATCCAGACCGACGTCAAACTCACCCTTCTTCTCCCATCCCAGGTCCTCGTTGGCATTACTAACAGGTTGATAACCGGGAATAAATCCACCATTATAAAAGAAGTTACCTTGCGGTCCAAGGCGCAAAAGAGAGGTGTATGAGTCAGGAGGCTGATTGCCCGTAATCCCGTAACTAACCCTTAACTTCAGGTTATCCATGGAGGCAATATCCAGGATATTGGCCAGGTCCACTCCGGCTCCGACAGCGGGGAAAAGCCCCCATTTATTACCTGCTCCGAACCTGCTGGATCCTTCATACCGTGCACTGGCCATCAAAAACCAGCTGTCGGTCACATTCAGGTTCACACGGCCAAAGAAAGCAATCAGTGTATTGGTGTTCCTGTAACTGTTCACATTTCCGATCCCTGCATTGAAATCCCCGGCGGCGTGCAGGTTATTATAGGTAAATGCATCGGTGATGAAATCACCACCTTCAGCACTGAAACCTTCGTAGTTAAAGTCCTGGTAAGAATAACCACCCAGAATAGTCAGGTTGGCACCACTTATATCGGTAATATAGTTGATCGTCGATTCGAACAACTGGAATGAATTCTCATCATAAGACCTGCGAGCCAGACCGTTCCGGTCTGACCCTGTCCCGTAACTGTTCTTGTCGCGGTAGCTTCCCCTTGCGAAGTTCTGGTTCTGAACAGAATAGAACGCATCAACCTTCAGGCCATCGATGATCTCAAATGTTCCTTTAATGGCTACATTGACGCGCTGGTCCTTTCCGTTATTCACATTCTGTTCCAGGATGGCAACGGGGTTGTAATAGTCAAACAGTACCTGCTGGAAGTAACCATCATACTGATCGTAGGCAGGATCGTCACTTCTTACCGGTGCGGTTGGATTATAAATGGAAGCATAACGAAAGGCTTCATCAAATCCATACTGAGACTCACGCTGTGTGGCACCGATGTTCAGGTCCACGGTCAGGCGGTCGTTCAGCGCTTTCTGGCTTAGGTTCAAGCGACCGTTCAGCTGGTTGTACCCTGTGTTAAGGGCAACACCATCCCCGTCACGGACGTTAATGGAAGCCATGTAGGTGGTCTTGTTGGTGCCACCCGACATACTCAGGTTATGGGTCTGCTGAATGGCATTCCGGGTAGTCTCCTTGAACCAGTCGGTACTGTACCCGAAATCGTTTCCTGTGCCCGTTTCGGCGGACAGGGCCCTCCATTGTTCAGCATTCATTACGTTGGGATATTTACCCACCGATTCGACGGTAACCATACCATTGTAATCGATCTGGGCAGTTCCCCTCCTGCCTTTTTTGGTAGTAACGATGATCACACCACTGGAACCCCTTGTGCCATAAATGGCAGCTGCTGATCCGTCCTTCAGGACGTCCATGGATTCGATGTCGTTAGGGTCAACATTGTCGAGCGATCCTCCAACCACACCGTCGATCACGACAAGGGGCTGGGTATTGGCTCCGATGGTACTCAACCCACGCAGACGCATGGTGAATCCCTGGTTGGGGTTACCACCCGGCCTGTTGATGGAGAGTCCGGCCACTTTACCCTGGACCAGCTGGGCTGCGTTGTTAACCGAGCCCTTGTTGAACTCCTCCGATTTCACATTGGAGATGGCGCTGGTCAGTTCCTTCTTCTTCTGGGTACCATACCCGATCACAACGATCTCTTCCAGCGAGGTTAGCTCCTCGGCCAATGTCACATTAATAGTTGTCTGGCTCCCAACGGTTATGGATTGTGTGGCATAACCAATGGATGAAAATACCAGGATTGCATCAGGACCCGGAACGGTAATACTGTAATTACCATCCACATCGGTCACAGCTCCCTGTGTGGTTCCCTGGATTACAATGTTTACACCGGGAATAGGTCCCTCTTCAGCTGAGGAGACCGTACCGGTCACCGTTCTCTCCTGGGCATAGGTTAAGCTGATCGCAAAACCAAACAGGATCAGCGACAAAAAGCCGCTTTTCCACCATGCAGAATTTCGCATAATTGAAGTAGTTTTAAAGTTAGCAATGAATAGCAAATTGACTTAGGTTTAGGTTACTTTATTGGTTTATAAGCTCACCTTAAAGATAAAGCTACTGTGACGAATTTATACTTTTTTAACATTTATATCCATTCGAAGAGCTTATTTAGAATGATTCTTCATTATAAAAAAGCCTTGATTTTACTACCTTTGTGATGCATTCTAATGAAGCTGATGTCCCATTTTATTCAAAATTAAAGAGATACAAAATGAACCATCAATATGTGAACCGCGTAGTGGACCTGACCGATCCTGAGAAAAATATAATTTACAACATGTCAACAGACAGGGCAATAGAGCTGGTAAGGGCCGGGGATATTGAGGGAGTAAGGGGTATTGACGGGCAGTTTTCCCTGTTTGCCGTGGATGGGAAGACCATCAGGATGGCCCGTTCCATAGGGCGCCCGCTCCGGTTCTTTATAGCCAAGTTAAAGGATGGTCCCTGCCTGGTGCTTGCCGAACGCATCGATACCATCTATAACTACCTGAAAAAGGAGGGTCTTGAAGAACAGTTCCACCCCTCATATACCCGTATGGCCCCTGCCCATTATATCACTACCATTGAACTGCTGGGTTGTCCGGATCCAAGCCCGGTGCATCAGCGTTTTTTTACCCCCGAAAGAAACAGGTACAGCGGATTGCCGGTGGAGGAGATCGGCAGGCATTACATGACGGTCCTCTACGAGGAGATAAAGAAATGGCTGCAACACAAAGCCACCAGCGGGCCCGTCGGGGTCTCCTTTTCGGCAGGGATCGACAGTGGTTCGGTTTTCCTGCTCACATATCATGCTCTTCTTGAGCTGGGAGAAAGCCCCTCGAGGCTCAAGGCATTTACCCTGAGTGTGGATGGGGACGGAGCGGACCTGAAACAAGCCAGGGAGTTTCTGAAGGCGGTGAACCTGGAATTCTTCCTTGAACCCATTGAGGTGAAAGCATCTGGACTCGACTGGAAAAGAACAGTTCAGGTGGTGGAGGATTACAAACCGCTTGATATCCAGGCAGCTACCATGAACCTGGCATTGCTCGAGGGGATCCGCAAACGCTACCCGGACTGGGTCCATATGATAGACGGGGACGGTGGTGATGAAAATATGAAGGATTATCCTATCGAGGAGAATCCTGAGTTGACCATCCGAAGCGTACTGAACAACCTGATGCTCTATCACGAAGGCTGGGGAGTGGGCAAGATGAAGCACTCACTTACCTACACCGGAGGACTGAGCAGGGGTTATATGCGGACTTACACCACCGGTGATACGCTCGGATTCAGGGGTTTCAGTCCCTATACCCTGGAGAATGTGATCGAAATTGCAGAAGGGATACCCTTTATCGACCTTACCGGCTGGGACCATGAGAAACTCTATGCATTGAAGGGCCAGGTGGTGTCAAGCGGCGTGAAGGCGCTTACCGGAATGGATATGCCGGTATTTGAAAAGAGACGTTTCCAGCATGGAGCAGCCTCCAGGGATGCGTTCCAGGCTCAATTCCCAGAAAAGGAGGTGGACTATCGCAAGGAGTTTCTCTCCCTCTATGAGTAATTTCCCCGGGTTTGAAACGGATGGCCGCTGGATCCGGTCCGTGAGGGGGGAGAAGGCACCGGTGGATCCCCGGCTGCCCTACGGCTGGTTTAACGAAAAAGAGCGCAGCCTACAGGGTGGGATTGAAGAGGTTTCGGCCATCCTGCTGACCAATCGTGAGTGCCCGTTCACCTGCCTGATGTGCGACCTCTGGAAACATACCACCGGCAAGCCGGTCCCTGCAGGGGCCATCCCCGTCCAGATTGAATACGCCCTTAAGAAGCTAAGACCCGCCACCCTCCTGAAACTTTATAACAGTGGCAGCTTTTTTGATCCCGGCGCCATCCCGGTTGAGGATTACAGGCGGATTGCCTCCATTTCGTCCGTGTTTGAGCAGGTACTTGTAGAGAGCCACACAGCCTTTGTCGGAGAAACCTGCCTGGAATTCAGCAGGATGCTGAAGGGGCAACTTCAGGTGGCCATAGGACTGGAAACGATCCACCCGGAACTGTTGCCCCGGCTGAATAAAGGGATGACACTGGAGGAGTTTAAGAAGAGTGTGGAGTTCCTTCAGTCCAACGGGATCTCAACACGTGCATTCGTCCTGCTTCGCCCCCCCTTTCTTTCAGAGGAGGAGGGTGTGGAGTGGGCCTGCAGGTCCATTGATTTTGCTTTTGACAGCGGGGTGGACATCTGCTCCGTAATTCCGGTCAGATCCGGGAACGGGGCCCTTGATCATCTGGCTGTGGATGGTTATTTCAAAGAACCCTCGATCCAATCCCTGGAAAAGGTGCTGGATTACGGAATCGGATTGAACCGGGGACTCGTATTTGCCGACCTGTGGGACCTGGAACGCTTTTCCGTCTGCAACCGGTGTTTTGAACCCAGAAAAGAACGGCTGGACCGGGTAAATCTGAGCCAGGAGGCGGTGGGACCCGTTTCGTGCAATTGTTGATTATCTTTGATCAGTAACCAATTTTTTCCACCTTATGAAGAGGTATATCGGTATATGGTCTTTACTTCTCCTCTTCCCTTTTATGGCAGGCGCGCAGGAGCGGGGAAGGATCAGGGATTTCGGGATTGAACCAGGGATCCTGTCCCCCGGGAAATGGAATGCCATTACAGATGTGGAGAGGGTATCCGTGGGGCACAGGACACTTATCACAGGAGACTCCGTCCGAACGGGAGTCACAGTCATCCGGCCGCATTCCGGAAACCTTTTCATGGAGAAGGTGCCTGCAGCTGTGTCTGTGGGCAACGGATTCGGCAAGGCCCTTGGATTTACCCAGGTCAGGGAACTTGGTAACCTGGAGACTCCCATCGCACTGACCAATACGTTGAGTGTGTTCACAGCGGCCGATGCGCTTGTGGATTATATACTGTCCCTTCCCGGAAATGAAACGGTCCGTTCTGTAAACCCGGTGGCCGGGGAGACCAACGATGGGTGGCTGAACGATATCCGTGGCAGGCATGTGACAAAGGAGCATGTGCTGGAGGCGCTCGCCAATGCAACGGAAGGACCGGTGGAAGAGGGAAATGTGGGCGCAGGAACCGGGACCATGTGCCTTGGATTCAAGGGCGGGATCGGGACCTCCTCACGCAAGTTGAGTAAAGCACAGGGGGACTATACGGTTGGTGTCCTGGTGCAGACAAATTTCGGGGGGATCCTGACTATTCAGGGGGTTCCGGTGGGAGAGGAGCTCAAGAACTACTATACAGCGCAAAACAGCACATACCAGGTGGACGGATCGTGCATGATCGTCATTGCAACCGACGCACCACTTTCATCGCGCAACCTCGAACGGCTGGCAAAACGCTCCTTCCTGGCCCTGGGAAGGGTGGGCTCCTTTATGTCCAATGGCAGCGGCGATTATGCCATCGCCTTTTCAACAAATCCGGAATGCAGGATACGATATGACTCGGATCAGCCTCTTGAAAATTCACCTGAACTGGGCAATGATTTCATGTCACCGCTCTTCCTTGCCGTAGTGGAAGCCACCGAGGAGGCGATCTATAACTCCCTCTTTATGGCTGAGGATATGAACGGAAAAGGAGGGAGGGCAGTGGAGGCGCTTCCACTGGCAGAGACCCTGGAGATCATGGAGCAGCACGGGGTTTTTAAATGATGCTGTCAGGAACCTTTAATTTTCATTATCTTGGCAGGTATGAGCCATTCTGTACCATTTTATCCAATCCTGATGCATTTCGCAGCCCGGTACTCCGGGTTTACCTATGGCCAGTTTGCTTCTGATCACAGGACCCTGGTGGAGTGTAACATGCGTTGCAGGGACGATTTTGGCATGGATGCCGTGGGCTTGATCTCCGATCCTTACAGGGAGACTTCAGCTTTCGGAGCAAGGGTCACCTTCCCTGATGAGGCGGTACCCAGGTGTATGGAGAGCGTGGTGCGCTCCATCGAGGATATTGCCTCTTTGAAGAACCCGGATGTATACAGGGAAGAGAGGACCATGGACAGGATCAAAGGGGCCGAAGTCCTGAGAAAAAGGGTGGGAGGCGAAGTGCCTGTGATCGGCTGGATCGAAGGACCGCTGGCCGAGAGTTGCGACCTGGCCGGTGTCAGCGAAGTACTGCTGAACATCTTTATGGAACCCGATTTTGTGAAGCGGCTTATCGACAGGACGATGACTACCGCAAAAGCATTTGCAAAGGCCCAGGTGGAGGCCGGTTGCGATATCATCGGTGTGGGTGATGCCATCTGCTCGCAGATAGATGCGGAGAGCTACAGGGAATTTGTGAAGGAGAAACACCGGGAGCTCTTTGAGTATATCCAGTCGCTGGGCGCTAAAGTCAAACTGCATATCTGCGGGAATATCACTCATCTGCTGGAGGACATCCGGGAGACCGGGCCGGATATTGTGGATATAGACTGGATGGTGGATATGGAGCATGCCTTTAAGGTACTGGGGAGTGCTATTATTCGTTGCGGAAACCTGGACCCGGTTTCGGTGGTCCAGGAGCGGGCCCCGGCTGAGATCATACATGAAACGGAGCAGTTGTGCCGGAGGGAGGAGAGCCGTCCCTTTATTCTTTCCGGAGGGTGCGAGATCACGGTCAACACCCCTGTGGAGCACCTGAAAGCCATGCGACTTGCCTCCCAGTCCCCATAAAAACCTAACATCCTAACATTTCTAACATTATAACATTTCCATATGCGACCTTATATTCTTACAGAAACACACTGGTCAGATATCAGTGACCAGGAATTCGACCTGGCCATCCTTCCCTGGGGGGCCACCGAGGCACACAACTTCCATATGCCCTACGGGACCGATAACTATGAAACTGAAGCGCTTGTCTATGAAGCGGCCCGCATGGCGTGGGAACAGGGTGCCAGGGTCATTGTTCTTCCCACCATTCCCATGGGAGTGAATACCGGTCAGAACGATATTTATATGACCATGAACATGAATCCATCCACGCAACAGGCCATCCTGGAAGATATCGCTGAGAGCCTGGATGGCTATGGTGTGGAGAAATTACTGGTGGTGAACGGTCACGGGGGGAATGATTTCAAACAGATCATCAGGGAGGTGGGATCCAGTTATCCCGATTTACTGATCGCCACCTGTAACTGGTTCCAGTCGGTGGACCAATCCAGGATCTTTGAAAATGGCGGCGGGCATGCCGATGAAATGGAGACCAGCCTGATGATGTATGCCCATCCGGAACTTGTGAAACCCCTTGACCAGGCCGGTGAAGGCAGGGCAAAGAAGTTCAGTGTTGAAGCGCTGAACGAATCCTGGGCCTGGACCGAACGAAAATGGACCCGGTGCACCGATGATACAGGGGTGGGAGATCCGCGAAAGGCCACTGTTGAGAAGGGGAAACAATATTTCAAGGAGGTCACGGCCAAACTTGCCAGACTCTTTGAGGATCTGGCGAAAACAGGAAATTCAGAGCTTTACATTTGATTGTTCCGGTAGTTTAATTTTGTTCTAAACGGATAAATTCCAAATTTGATCCCTACAACATTCCTGTAGGACATGGCCCTTGACAGAAGATCTTTTCTGAGAACCGGGATGGCCGGATTTGGCAGTATCCTGCTGATGCCCTCCTGTTTCCGCCAGGACAGATCCTGGCTCTTTTTTACCGATGCGGAGGCCTCCTGTGTGATAGCGCTCTGCGAACAGGTCATCCCGTCAGATGAGCATGGGGGGGGAGCCACAGAAGCGGGAGTGATCCACTATATCGACAGGCAACTGGTGGCGGTATTTGACTATGACCAGGTGGTGTATCAACAGGGAATTTCAGCCCTTCAGGCCGCCTGCCTGGAAATATACGGCGGGCGGTTTGAATCTTTGGAACCCGCAATACAATATTTTATTTGTACCCAGCTTGAGGAGAATGATCTCTCCGGGAGTGACTGGGGAGATCTCAGGCAATCCCGTTTTTTCAGCCTGCTCATCAGCCATACCATGCAGGGCTTTTATGGTGCCCCAAGGCATGGAGGGAACAGGAACTATATGAGTTATAAGATGATGGGCCTGGATTACCCGCTGGTGGTGGGCCGCAACCATTACAGGCAATTAAGCTGACAGCCATGAACACGAAACATGTCAATGTGATTATCGTGGGTGCCGGTGCCGGCGGTGGCGTGGTTGCCAAAGAGCTTGCAGTTCATGGACTCTCGGTTGTCCTGTTCGAGAGGGGCGGATGGCCCGATTACGATGCACATATCAATGATGAACTGATCTCACAGCGCACCCAGGTGCTCGGATCGGCCTTTGGCCCGGATTACCGCAAAAATCCCAGGGTCCGGATCTATTCCGATGGTAACCGGCAGGTAGTCACCCCCATAAACGGAGATTATGGCCACAATGCAGCCTGTGTCGGTTCGGGAACTGCATCCTACGGGGCCATGGCATGGCGCTATATGCCGGAGGATTTCAAAATGAGATCGACATACGGAGCCGTGGAGGGTTCCACCCTGGAGGATTGGCCGATTTCCTATGAGGATCTGGAGCCCTGCTACGAGAAAGCGGAATGGGAGATAGGTGTATCGGGCGATGACAGCCTGAATCCTTTCGCTCCCCCCAGGAAGAAGCGACAACCCATGCCCGCATTTGAGAATAACAGGAAAGGCAAGGTGCTTGCAGAGGCCTGCCGGCGCCTGGGCCTGCACCCCTTTCCCATACCCATGCTGCGGAACTCTGTACCTTATAACGGGCGGCCTGCCTGTATCCGGAACCGTACCTGCGTGGGTTTTGCCTGCCCGGTGGATGGAAAGAACGGGACACAGAATACCGTTATTCCCACTGCCATTGCCACGGGAAATTGTGAGCTGAGGACCCATTGCCAGGTGGCGGCGATCACCAGTGATGCGTCGGGCAGGGTCACCGGCGTTCAGTACTTTGACAGCGAGGATAAAGGGCAGACCCAGACCGCCGATCTGGTGATCCTGTCGGCTTCAGCCACGGAGACTGCCAGGCTGATGCTGAATTCAGCCACTGATCTTTTTCCCAATGGATTGGGGAACAACAACGACTGGGTGGGAAGGAACCTGCAGGGGCATGCCTATACGGGGGCATACGGAGTTTTCGATTATGAGGTGACCGATTTTGCGGGTCCTGGAGCCACCTTCGGATTCTGTGATTTTAACCACCATAATGAAGGCATTGTGGGTGGCGGGCTGCTCTGTAACGAATTCAATGCCCTGCCCTATCTCTATACCGGGATCAGGCCCCCGGGATCGGCCCGGTGGGGAAGGGAACACAAGGATTTCCAGATGCTGAATATCAAGCGGACAGCCTCGCTGCACGGGCCTATCCAGGAGATGCCCAATTTCAGTGCCAGGGTAACCATCGATCCCGGGGTAAAGGATTACTGGGGGATCCCGGTGGCAGCCCTTTCGGGGGAGCGCCATCCCCTGGATCATGAGCAATGCAAATGGCTTTCGGGGAAGGCCGAGGAGGTCATAAAGGAGGCGGGAGCACTCTTCACCTGGCAGAGTGTGGGCGGACGCGGGCTCAGTGGCGGGCAGCACCAGGCAGGAACGGCCCGCATGGGAAACGATCCACGGACATCTGTTACCAACCGTTATGGCCAGGTGCATGATATCGATAACCTGTTTGTTGCTGACGGAAGCCTGTTTGTAACCGTCGGAGGATTCAATCCTGCACTGACCATTATGGCAGTAGCTTACTGGGTAAGTGATTATATCAGGAAGAACTGGACCGGTACACAATTCAAATCTTAATCAGGAAGTCCATGATTGTCAGAAAAACACTGATTGTCCTTTCGCTTGTGGTGGCCCTGGTCCTCCTTTTTTTTGTGGGCTATGCCGGCTGGAACGCAGTGGATCCGGAGCGAAGCTGCGCCTCCTGTCACGAGATCGTGCCTTCACTGGAGATATGGCAGCAATCGGCACACAGGGAGATCGGTTGTGCGGATTGCCACGGCACCGCCCTGGCCAACGGGCTTCACAGCCTGAAAGAGAAGGCCGGTATGGTATTCACACATATGCGGAAAGAAGAACCGGATATAGCGGTCGGTCTCGACGAACAGGGAGTGCTGGAGGTGATGGAAGCCTGCGTGAAATGCCACCGCGATGAACAGAAATCCTGGCAGGCAGGAGGTCACTCTGCCACCTATGCCGATATATTCCTGAATGAGAAACATAACAGCATGGAACGGCTATACCCCGGTTGTTTCCGGTGTCATGGCATGTACTATGACGGGAACATTGCCAGCCTTGTGGAGCCCATCTCCACCACGGGTCCCTGGAAACTGATCAGGGAAGGAAATGCAGACCTTCCCGTGATTCCGTGCCTGGTCTGCCACCCCATCCATATGGAGAATGAACTCATGGGAAAACCAGGGGCCCTGGATGATCCCGGAGCCATCTTTTATGAACGGCAGGAGCGCAATGCGCTGACAGGCCTCTACCTGCGGTCGGATCATATGCATCTGCGGGCAGATATGCTCCCTTTACCTGAAATGTATGATGGAGCAGGGGCGGTCCTGGTGTCGGATGACCCGGTGCAGCGCATTTGCATGCAGTGTCATGCGCCCAGCTGGGAACACCAGGCCGGGACCGAGGATGACCGTACGCCGGTGGGTGTCCACGAGGGAATTTCCTGCCGGGCCTGTCACCAGGGACACTCCAATGATGCACGGAATGCCTGTAAGAAATGTCACCCGGCAGTCACCAGCTGCGGTCTGGATGTGATGACCATGAACACCACGTACAGGGATCGTGAGAGTCCCCATAACATACACCACATGGCCTGTCTGGATTGTCATGATCCCATCCCTGACTTTTAAAACCCTGTTATCTGATTTTCAAGTACAATAAAGAAAATTTGAAAATTTTAAACGGATGAAAAGACGTAGATTTCTGAACAGCGCAGCGGGAGCGGCAGCCGCAACCCTGGGAGGCGCAGCACTTGCAGGAGCTTCCCGGCCAGATCTGTCCAGGGTGCAATTGAAAGCCGGCAAGCAATCCTATCCGCTTGCAATCACCATGTGGGAGTTTTCCTGGCTGGAAAGAAGGTGGCCGGGGGCCGGATATGAAGACTGGGACAGGGCCTTATCAGAGCTGGTTGACCGGGGTTATGATGCTATCCGGATCGATCCCTACCCACACCTGATCTACGAGGATCCGGAGAGGGAGTATCTTCTGCTGCCTGTCTGGAGCACCCAGGAATGGGGCAGTCCGGAGATCAACAGGGTGCAGGTTCAGCCCAATCTCAACTTGTTCCTGGAACGTTGCAGGGCTTATGGCGTGCGGGTGGGACTCTCCTCCTGGTTCCGGACCGACGAAGAGGATCTTCGAATGAAACTGACAACGGCTCAAAAGCATGGAGAGGCCTGGTTGTCGGTACTTACCTCCATTGATGAGGGGGGACTGATCGACACGATCCTGTATGTGGATCTGTGCAATGAGTGGACCGGAGATGCCTGGTGTCCGTTCTTTGTCAACGATCCTCCCGAAGCCATATGGTCCGGGTGGGATACTGCAAGATCAAAAGAGTGGATGACAGGTTCAATTGCTGTCCTGAAAGAGCACTTCCCTGATATTCCGTACACATTCTCATTTACGGGCGAAATAAACAGGGAGACCATGGCGAAAGGGCCCTTTGAGATGCTCGATTTCCTGGAACCCCATATCTGGATGACCAGCTTTAACAATGGAGAGTTTTACGGGGAGGCGGGATATAATTATGAGCGTTTCGACTATACCGGATACCGGAATATGGCATTGAATGGAAAGCGGATCTATGAGGAGCGAAAGGAGTACTGGCAGAACGGCCTCGTTGAACAGATCCGGCTGGCTGCCGGGTGGTCGGAGCATCTTAAACAGCCTTTGATCACTACCGAGTGCTGGGGCGTGGTGGATTATAAGGACTGGCCCCTGCTGGATTGGGGATATGTGAGGGAACTCTGTGCGCTCGGGGCCATGGAAGCCGCCAGGACCGGAAGGTGGCTGGCTATTGCCACCAGCAATTTTTGCGGGCCCCAGTTCGTGGGAATGTGGAGAGACAAGGATTGGCACAGGCAACTGACGGATGCAATACACGCCTCGAAAGTGGATAAGGAACTGACCGGTTCACGCCTGGCTCTGAGAATGGAGCAGATCGCCCGGAGAGACAGGGCGTGATACAGGGTTTGGACAGATCCTGTTTTCCTGAAAAATTTGAACATTCACATTGATAATGCGTTGCAAAATGAATACTTTTGCAGTGCTTCAATAACAATATCAATCGTTAAATCCAACATCATGCAGTTCAACTCAAAAGTCGAATCGGCCTTTTATAAAATATCGGGCGAACCGGAAATCAATACACATATTCCTTATATAGTAGTTGATAACTTCCCTCTGATGGGCTTGCTTACCGCGCTGCGGTTCCTGGAGTGGGTCAGTGAAAATCCCAGTGGGGTGATCAGCCTGCCTACCGGTAAAACTCCAGAATATTTTATCAAATGGACCAGCCACCTGCTGGAGAATTGGGAGAGTGAAAAGATAAAGGAGCTGAGAAGCAAATACGGGGTGGCTGATCTGAAAAAACCCGTCTTGAAGGGGCTTCATTTTGTGCAGATCGATGAGTTTTATCCCATCAGTTCAAAGCAGCACAACAGTTTTTATAATTATGTAAAGAAGTATTATATAGGAGGGTTTGGACTTGATCCGAAGAATGCATTGTTGATTAATTCCGATGAGATCCCCCTGGCAGGTGGGAAGCATTTCAGCGAGATCTTTCCTGATAGCCTGGTGAACCTGTCCCTGAGATACCGTGAGCCAAAAGGTCATGTTGAGAGATTGCAGCAGGAATCGATCTTCCTCATTGACGACTGGTGCACCGAATATGAACAAAAGATCAGGGACAAGGGAGGCATCGGGTTTTTCCTCGGAGGCATTGGCCCTGACGGGCACATCGCATTCAACGTAAGGGGTTCGGATCACTACTCAACAACCAGGCTGACTGAAACCAATTTTGAAACCCAGGCAGTGGCCGCAGGAGACCTGGGGGGGATCGAGATTTCCAGGAACCGCCTGGTGATCACCATCGGGCTGGATACTATTACCCATAATCCAGATGCGGTTGCACTGATTTTTGCAGCAGGGGAAGCCAAGGCACCCATGGTAAGAGAGGCACTGGAGAATGAAGCCTCAGTACTCTATCCTGCCAGTGTGCTGAACAAGCTGGCCAATGCGCGGTTCTACCTCACCACAGGGGCAGCTTCCAGCCTGCAGGCATCGGTCGATGCCTACTTTAAAGAGGGGGATTGGACCCAGGCTAAAACAGACAGGGCGGTGATCGATCTATGCGCGAAGATTGACAAGTATGGACATCACCTGACCATGAGTGACCTGAAGGAGGACCGGTACTGCAAAATGATCCCGGGACTCAATGAGAAAACCGTTTCAGAGGTGATCGCATCCACCATGTCAAAATTCGAAAAGGGAATGGTGGCAGAGAAGAACCAGGTATATTACCATACCGGTCCGCACCACGATGACATTATGCTGGGGCTCAACCCGCATATCCACAGGTTGATGCGAAACGAGACCAACAACAATTATTTTTCCGTGCTTACTTCCGGATTTACTGCGGTAACCAATCATTTTGTGATCAGTGCCCTTGAGGACACCAGGCACTTCATCGATACGGGGATGATGCAGATGATCACCTATCCCGACTTTTTTAAATCGGGGTATAAATTCAAACGGGACAAGGATGTAAACCACTACCTGCTGAAGGTGGCATCGGGTGAGGATTACGAGCTTCTCAGAGGACTGGCACACAGGATTGTACGCGATATGGTGGGCCTGTATAAACTGAAAAGTATCGATCAGTTGCGCGATCAGATCAACGATATCATCCATATCCTGAAAAAGAGCTACGACGGGGAGGTTAATCAACCTGATATCCAGAAGCTGAAGGGGATGATCAGGGAGTTTGAGGAGGAGCTGGTCTGGGCTTACTTTGGTATCGAAACCAAAAATGTGCATCACCTGAGGCTGGGATTCTATACCGGTGAAGTCTTCACCGAGCAGCCCAAGCTCGAGAGGGATGTGCAGCCGATCCTGGAGAAGCTCAGAGAGATCAAACCGACGGTGGTGAGCCTGGCGTTTGACCCGGAGGGCAGCGGGCCGGATACCCATTACAAGGTATTGCAGGTCATTGCAGAGGCTTTGCGGATGTGGAGCAAGGAGGAGGACCTGTCCAATCTCCGTGTGTGGGGTTACCGGAATGTCTGGTACCGTTTTCATCCGGCCGAAGCCAATGTGATCGTTCCCGTATCACTCAATGCCATGGGGGTGATGGACAATGCTTTTACCAACAGTTACCTGAGCCAGGTCAGTGCCTCCTTCCCAAGCTATCAACTTGATGGGAAATTCAGTGACCTGACCAAACGTATCTGGGTGGAGCAGTTGAAACAGATCCAGTTGCTGGTGGGCAAGAACACTTTCTACCAGAATGAAAGCCCAAGGGTCAGATCCACGCACGGTTTGCTCTATTTCAAGGAGATGAAACTGGATGAGTTCCTGACCAACGCCCGTGAACTGGAGAAATCCATGGAGGGTGTGGTTCTCTAAGGAACAACTTTTACTCTGACAGATAGCTGTTTACAGCTCCTTGATCTTGATATTCCTGAACCAGACCGCATGGCCATGGTCCTGGAGCCCGATGTAACCGGTTTTGGCCACATTGGCAAAATCGGGATTGAACTCAGGGAACTTGCTGTTGGCAATCATATCGTTCCACGCCGGGGTCCAGAGGTGAAACTCGAGCGTTTTCTCGCCATTCATATAATATACGATCGTACCTTCGTAGGATTTGATCTCAGCCGAGTTCCATTCACCCGGCCCCTTGGCGTTCTGTGGATTGGGAGGAAGGAGATCGTAAAGACTTCCGGCTCTCCTGTTACCGTTTACACCCAGGGTATTGTCAATATGGTTTCCGAAGTTGTCCAGGATCTGATACTCCGGGGCGGTATACCAGATAGCCTCACCCGGCACTTCCCGGGCCAGGTAAAAGATTCCGGAGTTACCCCCTTCAGATATCTTCCAGTCCACTTTCAGGTCGAAATTTGTGAACTGCTTGTCATAGATGATATCGCCGCCAAATCCGGCTTCACCCATCCCGGAATTCTCACACACAAGGCATCCGTCTTCGATGTACCAGCCCGTGTCAGGGAAGATATCGCTATCGTATTTACGCCATCCATCGGTGGTCTTCCCATCAAACATCAGGATCCAGCCATCCGCTTTCTCCTGGTCGGTGAGGGTGTTGGGAGCCGCAGCGACCTCTTCGCCTGTAGCAGCCTTTGCAGTTTCTCCTTTTTTCTTGGTAGCCGAATTACAGGCTGACATTCCCAGGAAGATCACAGCAATAAACAGATAAAATAGTTGTTTCATCAGGTTTTAATTTAATAAAGACTTTTCCTGCAGTATGTTGCAGGATGTCGTCGATTGATTGTTTATTTTAAAAGTGCCAGCGCACCCCGTTGCTTAACAACGGGGCGGGCTGACATAGTTGAAAGTAGTTAAGCCGGCAGGTCAGGCAGCAGATCCCAGCCTTCCCTGTAATTGTGTTTCACCAGCCCCTTGGCGAATTGCTTCGCATTGAAAGGATCGGTCCGCTTGGTTCTGAACTGGGGATCGCCGTCAATAATCTCGAAATCATTCGATAGCACCATCCTCAGCTCCTCACTGTCGTTGATGTTCATGAACTCCATGTTCTCACCATCCCACTCCAGCTCTCTGTTAAGGCCCTGCAGGCGAACGGCGCATACGCCCATAACCACCATTTCATTAAACGGTCCGGCTTCACTGAATGGGGATTTGGTCTCAACCCGGTTCTCGGGGCTCTCCTTGCAGGCACGGACCCAGTCCATTTCATGACCACCCCGCATCGGATTCTCCACGCGGCGCCTGAATTTGGGCGCATCCGGAACCCTGCCTGACAGCAGCCAGGGATTCACACCGTAGCATCCGCATACCAGCGTGTCCTTTGATCCGTGGAAGAGAACTCCTCCACCGGAGTCGTTCATGTTCTTGCCTTCCGGCCACCACTGCGGTTTCGGGGGCTCCAGTCCACCGTCGTACCAGGTGACCTCCACTTCCGGAAATTTGACATTTGGTGCTGGTTTACGCTCCGGATAAACAAGTCTGACTATCTGTGCTGTAGGGGCACACTTGGTGAGCAGCAGCGTTGAGCTTCCCTGTACCTTGATGGGATACTGAAGTTGCAGACCCACGAAAACAGGGTGCAGGATATGGCAGGCCATATCTCCCAGAGCACCGGTACCGTAGTCCCACCATCCCCTCCAGTTCCAGGGGGTATAGATCGAATTGTAGGGATTCATGACAGCCGGACCGGTAAAGAGGTCCCAGTTGAGTGTGTCGGGTACAGCCATTACTTCAGTTGGTTGGTTCAGTCCCTGTGGCCAGATGGGCCGGTCGGTAAAGGCTTCAACCTTCCTAACTTCCCCGATCTCACCGTTCATGATCCATTCGGTGGTCAGATTCACTCCCTCCCCGGAAGATCCCTGGTTCCCCATCTGGGTGGCCACCTTGTACTTCTTAGCCAGCCCTGTCAGCAACCTTGATTCGTAAACCGAATGGGTAAGGGGTTTCTGTACGTAAACATGCTTGCCCATGGTCATGGCATTGGCGGCAACCAGTGCATGACTGTGGTCGGCTGTGGCCACAACCACGGCATCGATCTCTTTTCCGATTTCATCGTACATCTTCCGCCAGTCCCAGAATTTCTTGGCATTGGGATAATCGTCAAAGGTTTTTTTCGCATACTTCCAGTCCACATCGCAGAGGGCCACGATATTCTGGCTGCTCAAGTTCCGAAGGTTGGTACGTCCCATTCCGCCTATGCCCACGCCGGCTATGTTCAGCTTGTCACTGGGAGCGGTATATCCCAGTCCACTTACCACATGGCTCGGGACAATAGTAAGTCCGGCGGTTGCAGCCGCAGCTGTTCCCAGGAAAGCTCTGCGGGATACACCACCTTTTTTTTCTTTACTCATAATAGTTCTGATTTAAGTTAGGTATTGTGTCAACAATTTGAAAAATCGCCTTCCAATTTAATAATAAAAACCCAGAGTTGAACCCAGTTTAACCTTAGAATTTCCTAAATTTAATGCACTAACAAAACTAACATTATGAAAAAATCCAACAAAATGACCCGCAGAAAGTTTGTGGGTACAACCGCCGCTGCCGCTGCCTTCACGGTCGTTCCCAGGCATGTGCTGGGGGGTGCGGGCTATACGGCACCAAGCGACAAATTAAACATTGCATACATCGGTTGCGGGACCCAGGGCATCCGGGAGATGGCCAGTCTTATCAGGGAAGAGGATGTTCAGATCACCTCCGTTTGCGACCCCAATAAGTTTACCACCAATTACGTGGACTGGTCACCGAATGAGATCCGCAACATCATGCGCCGTACTCTGGAAGATCCTCAATGGGGAAGGTGGCTTGACGGAATTCCGGGAGGACGGGACGTTGGCCAGGAGCTGGTGGAGAAATACTATGCCCTGAAAAGCGGCCAGGGGAGCTACAGCGGATGTACATCCTATATCGATTTCAGGGAGCTGCTGGAGAAAGAGAGCGATGTGGATGCTGTAAAAGTAATGACACCCGATCACCTTCATGCACCTGTATCCATCGCCTCCTTGAAAAAAGGCAAGCCGGTGGTCATTCACAAGCCCATAGCCAACCGGATGAAAGAGGCCCTGCTTACCATCGATACCGCAAGGCAGACAGGCGTAGGTACTCACCTGCTCGCCTGGAGTGTAAGAAGCGGACTGGATGTGGCCAGCGAGTGGATCAGGCAGGGATACATTGGAAACCTGACTGAGATCCACAACTGGTCGAACCGTCCCGTCTGGCCGCAGTGGACCTCCAATCCCAGGGAGGAAATGCCCGTCCCGGCCGGATTTGACTGGGACCTGTGGCTCGGACCGGTGCCTCACCGGCCCTACCATCTCAATTATACTAATGCAGTTTTCCGGGGCTGGTATGATTTTGGTGCCGGGAGCATTGCCGATATGGGACACTACAGTCTCTGGCCCCTATTCCTTCAGTTCGGCATCAATACAGCACCTCTGAGTGCCAGGGCCTACGGGACCACCACGTGTGAAATAATCAAACATGTGAGCCTGGGGGTAAATAACACTGTGGCTTTCCCTTATTCCTGTATGGTTGAATTTGACTTTCCTAAGCAGGAGACTCTTCCCGCCTTTAAACTATACTGGTACGACGGTGGGATGAAGCCCTTTACACCCTCGGAGCTGGATCAGGGCGAACTGCCCAGGGAGGGGATGATGTTCGTTGGGGACCAGGGAAAGATCCTGGCCGGTTTCAGGGGAGAGAGTCCAAAGATCATTCCGGAGAAACGGATGGTGGATCTGACCGGTTCGGATAAACCTCCAAAAGAGGAGACCAACCGGACAGACCGTGCCTGGATCGATGCCTTTAAGAATGGTGAAGAATCACCCGGCACCTTCCTGAAAGCCGCACCCGTAACACAGACCATTCTGCTTGGCGGAGTGGCCCTCAGGGCAGGGAAAAAGGTGGAATACGATCCGGTGAAGGTGGAGATCACCAATGAGCCCGATGCCAACGAATTCCTGACAAGAACCTACAGGGAAGGATGGGAGATGTGATATGAAAAGGAGAACATTTATTGAGAAAAGTGTAGGAGTGGGAGCCACCGGGGTGGTGGCTCCCTCCCTGCTGGGATCCTGTGTATCACATGCTGATCACACTGGAACAGAAGCTGAGGCACCTGTAATGATCCTGCCTGTGATGCCTGACCATGATGATATCTCCATAGCCCAGTGGTCGCTGGTGGATGAGATCAGGCAGGGACTCTGGACCACACTCGATTTTCCCAGGCTGGCCAGAGAGGAGTTTGATATCAACGGCATCGAGTTTGTAAATACCCTTTTTGAGGTTCCTCACATGAACTACCTGAATCAGTTAAAGGAAAATGCGGATAACTATGGTGTGACCATGGTCCTGATCATGGTGGATGAGGAAGGGGACCCGTGTTCACCCGATGCGAAGGAGCGGATACAATATGGCATCAATCACCGTAAATGGATCGATGTGGCGCATTACCTGGGCTGTCATGGTATCAGGACCAACTGCAGGGGGGCGGAAAATGCCACTGCCGAGGAGAATTTAAACTGGGCCGCTGACTCTTACCGGATGTTGCTTGAATATGCATCTGAGGCGGGTATCAATGTGGTGATTGAAAATCATGGGGGTGTTTCCAACGATCCGGATTGGATGGAGAAACTTTTCAAGGAGGTCAACCATCCCCTCTTTGGAAGCTATCCGGACTGGCGTCAGCCGGGACCGGATTTCGATAACGTGGCCTACCTGGAAAGAATGGTGCCCTATGCCAAAGGGATGTCTTACCGGAATCAACCAAGTGAAGAGCTTTCAGCCAGGATGATCCGCATGACAAAGAAACTGGGATTTACCGGGTGGTATGGCATAGAATCCAGTGGAAGGGATGCGATCCGGCAGGGCAAGGAGCTGCTGGTCAAATACCTGGGACTGTAGTGATGCTTCGTGCATTATGGTTCGGATTGCTGCTGCAGCTGGGCAACATGTTGCTGGCTGAGGATCCCCCTACACTGGCCATTGGTTCCAGGGCACCCGCGTTCTCTCTGACAGGGACCGACGGCAGGACCTATTCGCTGGAAAGTTTCATGCGGGCCCGGGTACTGACCATCATTTTTACAGCCAACCACTGTCCCACGGCCCAGGCATATGAAGAAAGGATGAAAGAAATAAGCACAGCTTATGATCCTGATGAGATGATGCTGGTAGCCATTTCCTCAAACCATCCCGGAGCCGTATGCCTGGAAGAACTGGGATATACAGATCTGGGCGATTCCTTTGAAGAGATGAAGATCAGGGCGACTGAGAAAGCGTATCCGTACCCTTACCTGTATGACGGGGAGGAGCAGGCCACAGCCCTGGCCTACGGTGCACAGGCGACTCCCCATGTCTTTATTTTTGACCGGGAGAGGATATTGCGCTATACAGGGCGGATCGATGATATGGAAGATCCTTATCTAAAACCGACCCGGCTGGATGCAAAGAACGCCATTGATGCCCTGCTGAGTGGCACTGCTGTTCCGGTGGAAACCACCAAGGCTTTCGGATGTTCCATGAAATGGAAATCGAAGTTATCCTGGCGAGAGACCCTGGATGAACGCTGGAAAGAGAAGCCCGTTGAATTAACCGGGATAGATCTTGCGGGCACCAGGGAGCTTGTGCAGAACAGAGGCAGCAAATACAGGCTCATCAATGTATGGGCCACCTGGTGCGGACCCTGTATCATTGAGTTTCCCGAGTTCGTGACCATGCAACGAATGTACGGGCAGAGAAATTTCGAGGTGGTTTCGGTCAGTGCAGACAAACCTTTGGTTACAGACAAAGTATTAACTTTTCTGAAAGAGAACCAGGCTGCTTTCCAGAATCGCATCTATACGGGTGAGGATCAGCAGGAATTTATCAATGCCATCGATCCCGGGTGGCAGGGAAACCTTCCTTATACCGTGCTGGTGGCGCCGGGAGGGGAGGTGGTTTACCGGCATGCAGGGATTATTGATCCACTGGAGGTGAAAAAGGCCGTGGTGAAGGAACTGGGCAGGTATTATGCCGATGACCGGTAGTTCAGAGTTAATCTTAATGGATGAAAAATCTTGTAATTATTCTCCTTACAATTTCCGCAGGTATCACTACCTGCAAATCCGGGAATTCGGATGCCGGCGGCCTTTTTGAAAAGGAGAACCTGGTGGCCTGGTGCATTGTACCTTTCGATGCAATGGACCGGACTCCCGGGGAACGTGCAGAGATGTTGACTGATTTGGGATTCACACATTTTGCCTATGATTACCGGGACCAGCATGTCCCATCGTTCAGGGAGGAGATAAATGTATTAAAGGATCACCATATCACCCTGAGTGCTGTCTGGCTCTGGGCGGATCCCAATGCTGATGAGATCCCCGATAGTTCAGGCAGGAAGATTCTTGATATACTCAGGGAAACCGGTACCCGGACCGAACTCTGGTTAGGTATGCCGGAAAACGCTTTTGAAGGAGTTTCGGATGAAGAAAGCCTGGCCAGGGCCAAGACGGTTGTGTCGGATATTCTGCATGAATCGGAGGAGATTCGATGCACGCTGGCGCTATATAATCATGGTGGATGGTTTGGGGAACCTGAAAACATGATCAGGATCATTGAATCGGTGGGACCGGACAGGCTCAGAATCGTCTACAATTTTCACCATGGCCACCACCAGGTTGAACAGTTCAAAAACAACCTGGAGAAGATGTTGCCCTATCTTTCGACCATCAATATAAACGGAATGCGGGTTGAAGGACCCAAAATCATTACCCTGGGTCAGGGAGACCGCGAGCTGGAGATGCTCAGGGTTATCAGGGCCTCAGGATATAGAGGACCAATCGGCATCCTCGGTCATACTGAGGGAGAGGATATCAGGGAGGTCCTGGTGAGGAACCTGGAGGGCCTTGAACGGCTGAAGAAGGCAATGTAAACTAATAGTCCCAGTCCAGTCCGTACCTGTCGGAGATGTCAAGCCGCGGCATGGGGCCGTCCAGTGGATGCAGATCCCTGACATACCAGTCGAGCCACTCGATCTGCCTGTACAGCACATCGATCTGGCCTACCTGTTTCCTGTTGCCGTGCCCCTCACCAGGGTATTGTACCAGTCGTACGGCAGGGTGATCGTTCATCTTCATCCTGCGGTACAGTTCAATGCTCTGGGAGGGGTGAACCCGTGTGTCTGCAGCACCCCCATAGATCAGTGTGGCAGTTTTACTCTGATGAGCCCAGTATACAGGGCTTCGTTCAAGATCCAGCTGCCACTGATCCTCCAGCTTCCTTCCTGAATGAACATATAGCTCTTCGTAGGGGATATCGGTGGTTCCGCGTTTACCGATCACATCGCTGATGCCCACGAACATGCAGACTGCCTTTACATAGTTTGTATAGTAGGTTGCAAACCATGCCGAGGCATACCCCCCGTAGGATCCGCCTGCCAGACCTACCCGGTCCGGATCAGCCCCCTTCTCACGCATGGCCCATTCAATGCCATCCGCAATGTCATCAAACTCCTTTCCTGCCGGATCCATAAATCCTTCCATTGCAAAATCGACCCCGTAACCTGTGCTGGCCCTGTAATTGAGATACAGTACCAGGTAACCTTTCCCGGCCATCACCTGTCCGGGTGTCGAATAGGTGCTCTTCCAACCATTGGTTTCATAAGATTCAGGACCACCGTGCACATATACGATCAGGGGATAGGAATGTCCCGGTTCATAACCTGACGGATGTATCAATATGCCTTCAATCTCCTTTCCATCCCTGGCTTTATAACGGATGACCTCCTGTTTCCCCAGGGTTTTATCCGCGAGTTCCGGATTCAGGCTTGTTACCTTTTCCGGTGTACCTTTCCCGTCCCAGTAATAAAGATTACCGGGATCAGAGGGAGTGGAACCGGACAAAATAAAGTTCTTGAAATCGGAGGTGTAATGAGGTGTCCCAAAAATAATTCCATGATCAGCTGCATTCAGGATCACCTCCCTGGTACCCCCTATTACAGGGACCACGCTCAGAGTGGGGTATACTCCCTCCCCGGCGTAGTAAAGCAGGTGGTTGTTATCCTTCCAGCCCACCCAGGAGATATGTCCCCGGAAGTCAGGGGGGGTCCGATTTAAGATTGATCCGGTTTGAAGATCAGTCACATAAGCCTGGCTCACTTGTGAATCGTTGATGTTCAGCGCAGCTGCATAGGCCAGATGCCTGCCATCCGGACTGAATGAGTAATTTCCCAGCTTACCTTCATTTTCAGAGACCTGTTTCATACTACCGCTTGCCAGGTCGATGAGGAAGATCTTCCGGAACATATAGCGGTCGTCAATCAGGTTCTTTGGAGAGACCGAGGCAGCAATCCGGGTTCCCTGACGGTCAAATTCAAAATCCCAGGTATTTCCTTCATGGATGATCTCCCATACACTGGTCTGGTTCCACTCTTTATCGTACCAGGCTAGACGGAGCCGATTGTTCTTAAGGTTCTCTTCATAGAAAATAAAGTCATATCCTCTCTCTGTCAACTCCCTTTCCCGATCGGTGATTACCTCTCCTGTAAGATAGGCGATCCCGTTTTTACCAGGTTGCCATTTGAATTGTGATACTCCTGATGGCTCATGGGTAAGTTCCCTGCAATCACCTTCCATAATGCTCATTACCCAGACCTGCCGGGGTTCACCATTGTTTCCGTAGAGGAATCCGATATAGTTCCCATCACTGCTGAACTGTGGTGAGCCGGCACCAGGTCTCTCCTCGAACAGGGGGGTGGCAACCCAGTCCGCCATTGAAGCCCGGAAGTATTTTACGGAGGGGCCACCGGGTCTATCATTGGGGCCCCTGGATGTGGTGATGGAATAAAGCACTTCACGCTTTACAGGATTGATCTGGACCACACCAACGGTTTTCAGCTTCAGAAGTTCCTCCGGTGTCAATGGATCCTGCGCCGGTGACTGGTATACGGTGAACAGCAGGACCACAAGGGAGAGCAGAGAGGTCAGGTATGATCTTTTCATTTCGAATTCATTTTATTGCTAATAAAGGAATGTAATATCACCGGAGATAACCTCCTTATTCCCATCGGAATAGGTAACCCATGCCTTGTATATATACACTCCCTGCGGGGCCAGGGTACTGGTATTTATATAACCGTCCCATCCCACATAAACCTCATTGGTTTCAAAGATCCGGTGTCCATGTCGCGTAAAAATAACCATTCTCAATTCAGTGACATTCTCAACGTTGGGATGAAATATGGTGTTGTCAATGCTTCCTTCGGACCAGTGGCCGCCGGTGGAGCCCGTGCCGTTCCACTTGAACACGTTGGGGAATGTAATGGAGTCCTCTGAACTGTGGATCCTTATCAGACCCTGCCTGACCAGGGTATCGGAACATTCGTTTACGCTCCAGGCATAAAGTGTGACAGTGAAGGAGCCTGAGCTGTAATAAATATGACCGGGACTCTCTTCAACAGAGCTGTAACCATCCCCGAAATCCCACAGGTAACTTGCACCATTCACTGTATTGTTCGTAAATGTAATGAGCTCCAACCGGTTGTCAGTTTCTGTGATACTGGGTTCAAACATAGCCTCCGGAAGGTCGAATACCGTGATGTCCGTTTCGGTGGTGTCATATCCTGAGATGTTTGTAGCAAACAGTTTCACATGGTATGTCCCACTCTCCCGGAATGTGTGGACGGGATTGTCATCGCTGATGTGTCCACCATCATCGAAGTCCCACAGGTAGGTATCAGCATAGAGGCTGTTATTCCTGAAAGAGACCTGGAGCGGGGGACACCCTGAAGTGTCTGGAGAAAAAGCAGCTTCAGGTTCCGGTGGTCTGATCTCCACCTGTTTCATCACACTATCCCGGCAATGGGCGGTAGACCACTCCATCTTGATTTGATAAATGCCCCAGCTGGTGTAGATGTGCTGACCGGGATCCCTGTTGAGATTAATGGTCCCGTCATCAAAATCCCATTTAAAATCCCACTCCCCCGGTGTCGTTGTATTGGTCAGGTTTACAGTATTATCGGGAAAGAAGAGTAATTCGGGAGTAACGAAGAAGCCTGCTTCAGGTGTGGGGTATAAGGTGATCTGACCGAGAACGGAATCTGTACATCCAAATTCGGTTTCGATTTTAAGCCTGGTTACAAAGTAGATCTCATCCACATCCTCCTCGCTGGTATAGGTATGACTGACCCAGTTGGTAGCGGTGGATGTCCCGGTTCCGTCGCCAAAATCCCATGTATACCTGTGGTAACCCTCCTGTGCATTGAACATAACAGTGACTGGACTGCACCGGTCGTTATAATCGGCAGTGAAGTGCATATCCGGCCAGGAGTGGACCTCCATGATCAACGTGTCGAAGATTTCATTTTCCAGGGTGTTATATTCCTGGTATTCAATGACTTTATAGACAATATATTCATTACGTCCCGGCTGATTGTTGAGGTAGAGGTTAAACACTCCCGAGGGCAGGTTCACAAGTGTGTCCCTGGTCCCCCTGATCCCGACGACAAGATCGAAACGGGATGTGTCAATTTCGCCCTTGATCAGGATCTCGGCGACAGTCAGGTTGTTGCTCCGCGAGCACCAAGCCGAATCGGCTGTCAGAATTTCGGCATCAGGGAGATCCTGTCCCCGGCTATTTGCGGGAAGGAGGTTAAGTACAACAAAGAGGAGCAGTAGAGCCCGTACTTTCATGGAGGTGCCTTAGAACAGTTGATTAGAAATCATTAAAATCCCACTTCGCGCGGAATGGTCTGGAAAGCATGGCATTTGCATAGTCATCATCAATGAATTTTTCCTGGTTGGGTTTCCACTCCAAAGTCCGTTCCAGGGAATAGCCGATATTCACAATGTTGCAGAGCGAGGCTGTCCTGTGACCCGTCTCCACATCGGAGACCGGGCGTGTTCTGTTCTTGATGGCATCGATCCAGTCCTGGTAGTGGTTATCACTCGTGTACAGCGGAGTATCACCCGGTTTTAGTTCAAGTTTGGTTAATCCCCTGACATTCGAGCGGTAAAAGCTCCGGCTCACCTCAATTTTCCCTTCCGTACCAAGGAACTGAACAGCATTGAACTCTCCCCAGTCTGCGTGGTTCATGATCACACCGTTCTCATACTTCATCTGCATTCCTCTTTTGGCCCCATGCTCAGGGGGGATAAACTCAACCGGTCCGGATTGGTCCATACCCAGGGCCCATTGTGCGATATCGAACATGTGAGCACCCCAGTCGGTGATCATCCCACCGCCAAAACCACGGTAGTTCCTCCAGTTGGGATATCCGTCAAATTCTATTGAGGGAGCCAGTTCCGAATTATAGTTCCTGAAAAGTGAGGGACCGACCCAGAGGTCCCAGTTCAGAAAATCAGGCTCAGGCTCGGCCGGCAGTTCACAGGCCATAAGAGGATCTCCCACACTCACATTGATCTCCTTCACCTGACCGATATATCCGTTGGAAACCATCTCGCAGGCGTGCCTGAAATCCCTCCAGGAACGTTGCATATTCCCGGTCTGAAACACCCGGTCGAATTTCCGCGTTGCACTGACCATTGCCCGGCCTTCAGCCACGGTTGAGGCCATAGGCTTTTCACAGTAGATATCTTTACCGGCCCTGGCAGCATCCACAGCGATCATGGCATGCCAGTGATCTGGTACCGCAATCACAACGGCATCGATATCTTTTCTATCCAGGAGTTCCCTGTAATGTTCATAGGTATCGACCTTCTGGTTGCCGCCATCCAGTTTAGCGGAGTTAACTTTTTCTGCATCTCCTTTAAAACGCGCCAGCTTCATTGTGTCCACATCACAGCCTGCCAGCATCATGGTCTCCGGACATTTCGCCATCATACTTAACAAATACTGGCTCTGTTTTCCCACTCCTATAAAACCCAGGTTGATCCTGTCACCGGGAGCTGTTTTTTCTTTGGGTCCCCTGGCTGTGACGTGGCCGGGAACTATGGTGAATGCACCAGCGGCAATGGCCGACTTTCCGATGAAATTTCTTCTGTCCATGATGTGATTAGATTTAGTTTAGGTCGATCAATCTATAAAAATAGCAGATGATCTCTGATTTCCAAATAGTTTTGAAGCAGTTTAGTAAAGGTTTTTACCATCCAGGCTCATCCATTCTTCCATTAGTGCTTCCATTTCCGGAACTGAAATCCGGGATATTTTTATCTCCCTTTGATCTTCTTTTAATGAAATTTCATGGTAGAGGTGTGCATCCATGAAACCCAATTTCTCAGCATCGGTCCGCCCGTTACAATAGTACAGCGACCGTATATCTGCCCAGTAAATGGCCGAAAGGCACATGGGGCAGGGTTCGAAATTGGTGTAGATCACAGCCCCTGTCAGTCGATGATCATTCAGGTGCCCGCATGCATGGCGAATTGCATTGATCTCGGCATGAGCGGTAGGGTCTTTTGAACTCAGTACCGTATTGTGACCCTTGCCGATGATCCGTCCGTCTCTTATGATGACAGCTCCAAAAGGGCCTCCTTCCCCGGAACGCATGCCCTTGAAAGCCTCATCAACAGCCATCTCCAGGAATGACAGATGATCCATGTTTTGTTCCACAGATATAAATGTAGTCATTGTAAATTTAAGTACATTGCAATAGAACAATCAATATTTATCTCAAGCTTAATCTGATGAAATTCGGGCATTTTGATGATCAGAACAGAGAGTATGTCATCACCAATCCGCGTACTCCATATCCCTGGATCAACTACCTGGGATGTGAAGAATTCTTCTCCATTATTACCAATACGGCCGGGGGTTACAGTTTTTACAAGGACGCACGCCTCCGCAGGATCACACGCTACAGGTACAATAATGTGCCGGTGGATGATGGGGGTAAGTATTTTTATATCAATGAGAACGGAAATGTGTGGTCGCCCGGATGGAAACCCGTAAAAACAAAACTGGACCGGTATGAGTGCAGGCACGGGATGGGTTACTCGAGAATCACCGGGGAGGTGGACCAGCTGGAGGCTGAAGTGCTCTACCTGGTGCCGCTGGGATACAGGGGTGAAGTACAAAAGGTGAAACTGACCAATCACAGCAACCGGAAGCGCTCATTCTCTCTTTTCTCATTTGTGGAGTGGTGCCTGTGGGATGCGCTTGACGACAACACCAACTTTCAAAGGAACTATTCCACGGGACAGGTGGAGATCGTTGGTTCGACTATATATCACAAGACCGAGTACAGGGAGAGGCGCGATCATTATGCGTTTTACACCGTTAACGAGCATGTGAACGGACTGGATACGGACCGCGATGCTTTTCTTGGCCTGTATAATGGTTTTGATGCTCCCGGTGTAGTAATGGAGTGTCGTTCCCGGAACTCCCACGCACATGGATGGTCGCCCATTGCATCCCATCACCTCCGTGTAGAGTTGGAGCCGGGTGAAGAGAAGGAGCTGGTATTCGTGCTGGGATATGTGGAAGTGCCGGTTGCAGATAAATTTACCGGGAAACAGGTGATCAACAAGAGACCCGCCGAGGATATGATGGCCATGTTCCGGTCACCTGGCGATGTGGACAGGGCCTATAACGAATTGGCAGCATTCTGGGATGAGCTCCTGTCGGTATACCAGCTGGAGCATCCGGAAGATGAACTCAACAGGGCTGTTAATACATGGAACCAGTACCAGTGTATGATTACCTTCAATTTTAGCCGTAGTGCCTCCTTCTTTGAATCGGGCATTGGACGGGGCATGGGGTTCCGCGATTCCAACCAGGACCTGATCGGTTTTGTGCACCAGGTGCCGGGAAGGGCCAGGGAACGTATTATCGATATTGCCTCCACCCAGTTTGAGGATGGCGGGGCCTATCACCAGTACCAGCCGCTGACAAAGAAGGGGAATGATGCAGTGGGAAGCAACTTTAATGATGATCCACTCTGGCTGATACTCTCAACTGATGAGTATATCAGGGAGACGGGCGACTGGTCGATCCTGGATGAAATGGTCCCTTTCGACAACGATGATTCCAACCAGGCTACCCTGTTTGAGCATCTGAAGCGTTCATTTTACCATGTGGTGGAAAACCTGGGTCCCCATCAGCTGCCACTGATCGGCAGGGCTGACTGGAACGACTGTCTGAATCTGAACTGCTTTTCAGAGACGCCGGGCGAGGCATTCCAGACTACCGAGAACAGGGAAGGTGGTGTCGCCGAATCGGTCTTTATTGCAGGAATGTTCGTGTTATACGGAGATGTTTTTGTGAAGATCTGTGAACGCAGGGGCATGGAGAGGGAGGCCGGAGAAGCTGCCGGGCATATAGATGCCATGAAAAAGGTGGTGAATGAACATGGATGGGATGGCAGATGGTTTGTAAGGGCCTATGATCATTTTGGACAGAAGGTGGGCAGTGATGAATGCGAGGAGGGCAAGATCTTTATTGAATCACAGGGAATGTGCATCATGGCCGGGATCGGCCTGGAGGATGGACGTGCACAGACAGCGCTCGATTCGGTAAAGGAGCGGCTCGATTGTGAATACGGGATCGTATTGAACAACCCCGCCTTTACAAGCTATATAGTAAAGTATGGCGAGATCAGCACCTATCCGGAAGGGTACAAGGAGAATGCGGGCATCTTCTGTCACAACAATCCCTGGATCATGATCGCCGAGACGCTGGTGGGGAACGGCGATGCTGCCTGGGACTACTTCAGGAAGATCTGTCCCCCTTACCTGGAGGCTATCAGTGACCTCCACAAGACCGAGCCCTATGTATATTCCCAGATGATAGCAGGCAAAGATGCCTTTACACCAGGCGAGGCAAAGAACAGCTGGCTTACCGGCACGGCATCATGGAACTTCTACGCTATCTCTCAATTTATCCTGGGGATCCGGACCGATTATGACGGCCTGCGGATCGACCCGGTGGTGCCAGCTGCGTGGGACGGGTATGTGGTCAGGCGGAAATTCAGGGGGGCCACCTATCGCATTGAAGTTACCAATCCGGATCATATTTCCTGTGGAGTGAAAGAGCTTAGCATTAATGGTGAGAAACTTGATGGGAACCTGGTTCCCATTTGTCCCGGCGGCAGTGTCAATAATGTAAGTGTGATCCTCGGCAATTAATGGATGAAGCATCAAAGCCCCTGGGCCAACACTATGAACCAGGATAATTTTGATTTTTGTCTATCAGCTTGTTTATCTGCTGTACGGAAGCTGCCGAACGGAAACCGTCCCCGGGCGTGTTGATGCAATAGTCAACCAGCTGCTCAATGGTTGAGGTTGCCACATGCATACGGGTATCCGATGAGGCGTAATAGATAAATACGCTGCCATCATCATCCGCGATCCACCCGTTACAGAACAACACATTGGAGACATCCCCCACACGCTCTTCACCCTGTGGTCCCATAAACAGTCCGGAGGGCTTATGGATCAGTCTCGAGGGATCATCCAATGCGGTCATGAACATATAGAGCGTGTACCTGAGCCCTGCGGCACAGTTTCTCACACCGTGGGCCAGGTTGAGCCATCCGTGTTCAGTCTTAATGGGGGCGGGACCCTGGCCGTTCTTGAGTTCGTAGATCGTATGGTAGGTCTTGGCATCCAGGATATGCTCTTCTTTCACCTCTGCATTGACCATTGAATCGGAGTATCCAAAGGCGATCCCTCCTCCCGATCCTGTATCAATGAATCCATCCTGCGGCCTCGTGTAGAAGGCATATTTTCCATTGATAAATTCTGGATGAAGCACCACGTTGCGTTGTTGTCCCCCGTAGGTAACCAGGTCGGGCAGCCTTTCCCACTCGACCAGGTCGGTTGTCCGGGCCAGTCCGGCGGCAGCCACGGCGCTGCTGGTATCACCGTCGGGCGCTGCCGGGTCCCTGCGTTCGGTACAGAATACCCCATAGATATAGCCATCCTCATGGTGTGTCAGCCTGATGTCATATACATTGGTATCGGGATCGGCTGTTTCAGGCATGGTCAATGGCCGCTCCCGGAACCTGAAATTGTCCACTCCGTTGGGACTCTCTGCAATGGCAAAGAAGGATTTGCGGTCGTTGCCTTCTGAACGGACTGCAAGAAGATATTTCCCCTTCCACTTGATGGCCCCCGCATTGAATGCTGCATTGAACCCGATCCGCTCCATAAACCGTGGATTGCTTGCAGGGTTGAAATCAAATCTCCACTCCAGGGGGAAATGGTCGCGTGTAAGCACCGGGTACTGGTAGCGGTTGAAAATACCATTTGTGCTGTACAACTTCCTGTTCCTCCTCGAGAGCAGCTCCTCATGTGCCTTTCGGATGGTTCTTTGTCTTTCCTGAAAAATATTCATAATGATGGGTCATTTGTTATTGATATGTTCTATCTCATCTCCGGTCCTGCGGATAATCTCCATACAGGCTCTCCCGTTGTGGTAGGGGCATTTCCAGAATCCTGCCTTCTCCTTCACGGTTTGAGGTTTACCCCTGGCATCGACACCCCAGTACCATTCCCCCAGTTCCCGGTCGATCAGATACTCCTTTATAAACTTCCAGCTACCCAGCGATCTGTCCAGGAATTCTTGCTCCCCTGACAACTGGAAGGCGTTAAAATATCCCACCATTGCTTCTGCCTGAGGCCACCAGTGATGATCGCTGTCCACCTCCCCGGTTTCGGGAAAGTACTCATAGCGAAGTCCCCCGTTTTCTGACAACCCCCTCCTGTTCGCCCTGGCCATCTGAATGGCCAGCTCACCGGTCCTGGCTGCAAGTCCCTTGTCCCCTGATATGATGGCTGCTTCATGCAACAGCCACGCACACTCTATGTCGTGCCCGTATGAAACCAGGGTGGATTTGAGGTTCCACCGTTCATCGAAAAAGAGATTCAACCGGCTTTTTTCTCCATCCACAAAATGCGTAAGGAATAGCCCGATCAGGTTCTTCAGGGCCTCTGACAGTGCCGGTTCCTTCCAGATCCGGTAAAGATTACCATAGGCCTCCAGGATATGAAGGTGGGTATTCATCGTCCTGTTTTCATTCTGATCCTTCTCGCTGAGCCTCAGATCCTCAAGTGGTTGCCACCTCCTGGATAGCGCTTCTGTGTAACCGTTGTGCTCCCTGTCAAAAGCATGAGCCTCCAGGTCCCTGAAAAGAGTCTTTGCAATATTCAATGGTTCACTCTCCCCGCAGGCCATGTGATATTCTGCCAGTCCGTATATGGCAAAGGCAGTTGCATAGACCTGTTTCCGCGAGTAACGCACTCTTCCATCCGGTTCCAGTTCCCAGTATACACCCCCATATTTTTTATCAATAAAGCAGGTGGTGATATAATCATATGCCCTTAACGCAGTCTCCAGGTATTCCGCCCTGTTGTAAATCCTGTAAGCTGCGGAGAAGGTCCAGAGAATGCGGGCGTTGAGCACCGCTCCTTTTCCTGCACCGTGCACGACCCGGTTCTGGTGATCGATATGCCCGTAAAACCCTCCAAGCTCCCTGTCGGGTGAATATTTCATCCACCAGGGGAGTATATTCTCCTTCAACTCTTTTTCAAGCTCCTCCCTGAAATGGAGGAGGGATACATCTGTCATTTAACTATTGCTTTATCGTTGGGCAGCCTGTCCCACCAGGTTCTCTTCATGATAATAAAACAGACCACGATAATGGCCAGGGAAATTCCCAGGGGTAACATCTTCTTCAGCACTATATAGATTGGGAAGATTACCAGTGCGGTTTGGGCAATGGTACCAACCACCACGTTGAACATATCCATCCGGAAATTTTCGTTTCTGCGGAATGTCGGGTCCTCGGCCACCACCTTTTCGTGGATGGGTTTCCAGAATCCCCACGGCTTTACATTCTTATAGAAACTCTTCAGGGTTTCCTCCTCTGTGGGAGGTCTGGTGAACGTGCCGGCAATGGCAGCCGCAGCCGATACTACCAGGATAACCGGGAAGTAGTAGAGATCGAGGAAATCAAATATTTTGCTGCAGATCAATGCAGAGACAATCCCTGCAAACATTCCCCAGAAAAAGCCGGATCCGTTGAACCGCCACCAGTACCATTTCAGTATGTTGGATACGACATAGGCTCCCCAGAGGGCTGAAACGATCCACTGCAGAACACTGTTCACATCCTGCGCGAAGAATCCGAAGATCACACTGATCGTCACCACCACAATTCCAGTCAGGTAGTTGGTGCGGCTTACCTGCCTGCGTGATGCATCGGGGTTGATATATTTGAGATAGATGTCATTCACAATATAGGCCTGCGCCGCGTTCAGTGTACCGGCGAAGGTGGACATAAAGGCAGCCAGCAGTCCGGCAAGCAGCAGCCCCATAAATCCAACCGGAACAAATTCGCTGATGGCAGAAGGCAGGATCTGTTCAAAATCGATCCTGTTTCCCACGATCAGGTCCAGTTTATCGTAAAAGAGCAGTCCCAGCACCGCGAAACCAGCGATCATAAAGTACCTGGTCGGCATCAGGATCACAGAGACAAAGCCCGACATCTTGGCGGCCTCTTTTGGCGATTTGGTTGAGAGGATCTTCTGCATATCGTAATTGGGAGCCGGTCCCGCCAGGCTCACCAGCACACCCTTGAAGAGCATCATGCTGAAGAAGATGCCGAACAGCGAATAGCCGTCACTTATTATTTTTTCGTTCACCTCACTGATGATATTGGACCAGTCCAGATGAAGCCTTGCCCCGAAGAACGGGTTCATCCAGCCATCGGGTACCAGAAGAGGATGATCGGTTAGTGCGCCCATGGCGATCACACCGATGACGATTGCTGATACGGTCATGATGGAATACTGCACCACGTCGGCCCATACGATACTGTTCATACCTCCGAGTACTGAATAAAAAACGGCAAACAGTGTGAAAATGATCCCGTACAGGTGAGCCACATACTGAGGGGGTACCTCGAATGGTATAAAGGGCGAAACCACCTCCCAGGGGATGAAGATCTCCACAAACTTTCCCAGCCCGATAAAACCATAGGTAAGGAATCCCAGGCAACTGATCAGTGCGAATGCCACAACGATCCAGTGCGACTGCACGCCTCCCCTTCCCGAGCCGAATCGCGTTCGGATCCACTCAGCCCCGGTTGTCGCATTGGAGCGCCTCAGCCAGATGGAGAGAAACACCATCAGGAAGATCTGGTTGAAGACCGGCCAGAGCCATGGGATCCAGATGGATTTCAGTCCGTATACAAAGGCCAGAGTTACCAGCCACATCGTACCTGAAATATCGAACATTCCCGATGCATTGCTCAATCCAAGCATGTACCATGGCAGCTTGTTCCCACCCAGCATATAGGCAGTTTTATCCTGTTGTGCGCGTTTTTTCATGACCAGTCCGATGACAACGGTAGAGGCCAGGTAAGCGGAAATAATCAGAATGTCGAGCAGTGTGAGTTTCATAGAAGGAATGTTAGGTCGTTAGAGTGTTAGTGGTTTAACAGGTAAAAATATTATTATTTTTGATAATCCTTGCGTTTACTCTAAATTGCGGTCTACGCTATAAAGTAGTGATCCAGATATGGCTGTCCTGAAGAGCATCAACCCTTTTGATCCGTCCCGGATCATCAACTATCCACAGTTGTCGGATATGGCGCTTGCTGTCCAGCTGGGAAGGGCTCATACCACCTTCACAAGTTACCGGGATACCTCTTTTGAAGAGCGTGCAAAATTGATGAAGGGTGTGGCAACTGTACTACGTGATCGCAGCAGGGAGTTCGCCGAGTTGATCACGAGGGAGATGGGAAAGCCTGTTAACGAATCTGAAGCCGAAGTAAAAAAGTGTGCCTGGGTATGTGAATATTATGCCGATAATGCGGAGCATTTCCTGGCGGATAAAATAGTGGAGACAGAAGCTGATGAGAGCAGGGTGATCTTTGAACCGCTCGGACCCGTACTGGCAGTAATGCCCTGGAACTTTCCCTTCTGGCAGGTGTTTCGGTTTGCCGCTCCAGCCCTGATGGCAGGAAATACAGTATTGCTAAAACACGCCTCCAATGTGCAGGGATGCGGTGGAGCCATTGAAGAGATCTTTAAGGAAGCAGGGTTTGAAGAGGGTGCATTTCAGAACCTGGCCATTGGATCGGACAGGGTTGCAGGTGTTATTGCCAGCGAATACGTAAAAGCAGTGACGCTGACCGGGAGCGAAGAAGCAGGAATGTCAGTCGCCGCCGAAGCGGGCAAACATTTGAAAAAATGTGTGCTTGAACTGGGAGGGAACAATGCCTTTGTCGTTTTGAATGATGCCAACCGGGAACTGGCGCTAAATATGGCCATTCCGGCCAGAATGCAGAACGGGGGACAGAGTTGTATAGCAGCCAAGCGGTTCATACTTGAATCGTGGATCGCAGAGGATTTTATCCCCCTGCTGGTGGAGAGGGTCAAACAGCTGGTGATGGGTGATCCCATGGACGAGAAAACACAGGTTGGTCCCCTGGTTTCTGTCAAGCAGGCCAGAGAGGTTGAGGACCAGGTGAAAAGGTCAGTGGAGATGGGAGCGAGGCTGCATATTGGAGGAGAACGGAACGGGGCCTTTTTCCAGCCTGCCGTTCTTACCGGTGTCACCCCCGGGATGCCTCTCTTTGACGAGGAGGTTTTCGGACCTGTCTTTGCAGTAATGGAAGCCACTTCTCCGGAACACGCACTGGAACTGTCCAACACTTCGAGATTCGGGCTTGGAATGCAGCTTTTCACAGCATCGGAAAGGATGGCTGAACTTTTTATCCGGGGGGCAAACGAGGGGGCCGTTTTTGTGAATGCAATGGTGAAGTCCGACCCGAGGCTCCCATTTGGAGGGATAAAAAAATCCGGGTATGGCCGGGAGCTTTCGGATGAAGGGATCAAGGAATTTGTCAATATTAAAACCATCTGGATCGGTTGATCCGCATAAATCTAAATCTGCCAGTATGATGAAAAAGGTACTTCTCACTATGGCCATGATGCTCTCGATAATGGGGATTCTGGCCCAGGATGCTTCCATTACCAAACCTGCCGAATTCTTTGGCTTTGAACCGGGTTCGGACAGGAACCTGTTTACCTATGAGCAGTTGATCGCCTATCTGCAAAAGCTGGATGGTGAGTCGGACCGTATCCATATGGAGCAGATCGGGAACTCGCCGATGGGCAGGCCCATGTATATCACCTTTATCTCCAGTGAGGAGAACATAGGCAGGCTGGAAGAGCTTAAGAAGATCAACCGCGAACTGGCACTGAACCCCGGTCTTGACAGAGGGGTCCTGCAGGGCATGATCAGGGATGGGAAGGTATTTGTACTGGCTACGCTTTCCATGCACTCCACGGAGGTGGCCCCATCCCAGGCAGCCCCCCTGATCGCCTGGGATTATGCGTCGACAGGGGATCAGAAGAAGCTGGAATGGCTCGATAACGTTGTCTATATGATAGTTCCCAATCATAATCCGGACGGCATGGACCTGGTCGTTGAGAATTACCTGAAGTACAGGGGGACCAAATATGAGGGAGCAGCTCTTCCGTCGGTTTACCATAAGTATGTGGGACATGATAACAACCGCGATTTTGTGATCCTGACCCAGGAGGATACCAGGGCCATCGACAGGATCTTTGACCAGACCTGGTTCCCCCAGGTGATGGTCGAAAAACACCAGATGGGATCCACCGGGCCCCGTTTCTTTGTACCACCCAACCATGATCCCATAGCTGAGAACGTTCCGGCCGGGATCTTTGACTGGATCGGGGTGTTCGGACAGCATATGGCCACAGATGTTACGGCAGATGGCCTGGCCGGAGTTACCCAGCATTACGAATTCGACGACTACTGGCCCGGGTCAACGGAGACCTGCATCTGGAAGAATGTGATCGGGTTCCTGACAGAAGCGGCCAGCGCTCAGATCGCCACGCCCATCTATGTTGAACCCACCGAACTGGATGTTGGAGGGAAGGGCCTGGCCGAGTACAAAAAGAGCATCAATATGCTGTTGCCCTGGGAAGGGGGCTGGTGGCGCCTGAGTGATATTGTCAAGCTGGAGCTCTCTTCAACTGCTTCCATTATCAAAACAGCCTCACTCTACAGGGAGGATATCCTAGCTTACCGGAACAGGGTGTGCAGGGAACAGGTAGCACTGGGAACGAGTGAGGCACCCTACTACTATATCATGCCCAGGGAGCAGCATGACCAGGGTGAACTGGTCAACCTGGTGAACCTGATGAAGGAACACGGGGTGGAGGTCTATACACTGGATAAACAGGTGGTCCTTAATGGAAAAATATATAAAGCAGGAGATGTGGTGATTCCCCTGGCTCAACCATTCCGCACTTTTATCAAGGAGGTTATGGAGACACAGGAGTACCCCGAACGGCACTATACAACGGGCGGAAAGCTGATAGAGCCTTATGATATTACCACCTGGTCGCTGCCCCTGGCCCGGCAGGTTGCCTCCTGTGAAATTCAAGAGCGCAGCGAGGAGCTTGAGGGCAGCCTGAGCAGGATTGAGGGTGTATATGATTTGAAGGAGGGGGAGATAAAGGGAACGGTCATGGTACTTCCCGTGAGCTCCAATGAATCTTTCCGTGCCGCATTTTTTGCACTTGGAAAGGGGTTGAAGGTGGAGAGGCTAAAAGAAGATGCCAGCATAGAGGGGAGCACTTATGGTGCGGGAAGTTTCATCATAAGCCAGGGATCGAAAAAGGGGGAATGGGATGAACTGGTTCAGTCGCTGCCATTCCAACCCGGTCTGCAGATCGACAGGAAGGCATTGAACACCACTCCAATGGGTATTCCCAGAATTGCACTGGTGGAGACCTATTTTAGTGATATGGATGCCGGGTGGACCCGTTATCTGTTCGATAGCTATCACATTCCCTTTACGGTTATGCACCCGGGCGATTTTGCCACGACCGACCTGAGCAAGCTGTATGATGTGATCATCTTTCCTGACAACAATAAGGAGATACTGATGACCGGTAAACAGAAATCGGGGGAATCCTATTATGTGGGGAGCTATCCGCCCGAATATATGAAGGGGATCGGCAAAGAGGGTTTTGAGAAACTGATGACCTTCAGCGACGAGGGTGGCATTGTGATCACATGGGGAAGGTCGGTAGGCCTGTTTGAAGGAATGCTGACGATCAAGCACAAGGATTCCGAGGAAGAATTTAACCTGCCCTTCCGGGATATTTCATCTGACCTGGCCAAGGAAGGGTTATCCATACCCGGCAGCCTTATGAAGATCAACCTGGTTGAGGGTCACCCGCTTACACTGGGGATGCCTGAAAGCATCGGCGTTTTTTCCAGAGGCCGGCCGGTGTTTGCCACCTCGGTACCGAAATTTGATATGGACCGGCGTGTGATCGCCACTTACCCGGAGAAGGACCTGCTGATGTCGGGATACGCGGCAGGTGAGGAGCAGATGGGTAACAAGGCAGCCATGATATGGATGAAAAAAGGAAAGGGACAGTTTGTGATGTTTGGATTCGGTCCCCAGTTCAGGGCTTCCACCCAGTCCTCCTACAAGCTACTGTTCAATGCCATACTTCTAAATAAACAATAGAGAATGAATTACTATCAAAGAATATACCGTAACTCCCTTTTGATCATACTTCTATCCGGATCTGCCTCCATGGTGTCCATGGCTCAGAAACCGGCTTACCGGTTGTTCAGGGAAGATGGTAAGAGGGCCAGGTATGAAAAGATGCTGGAAGCCGCATCCGGTGCTGACATCGTCCTTTTTGGAGAGTATCACACCAACCCCATATCACACTGGCTCCAGCTGGAACTGACCGGCGACCTTTACAAGGCCAGGGGAGAATCACTGATCCTTGGGGCTGAAATGTTCGAGGCAGATAACCAGCTGATCATGGATGAGTACCTTTCCGGAAAGATTACTGAAACTCAGTTCGAGGAGGAGGCCCGGCTATGGAACAACTATCTGACAGATTATAAACCTTTGGTATTGATCGCAAAGGAAAAAGACCTCCGGTTCGTGGCCACCAATATTCCCAGGAGGTATGCCAATATGGTATTTAAACAGGGTGTTGCTTCACTGGATGACCTCAACCCTGAAGCCAAATCATACATAGCTCCGCTTCCCCTTGTGTACGATAAATCACTTCATTGCTATGCGCAGTTGATTGAAGCAGCAGCACCGGCTGGCGATTCAACGGCTACATCCCCCATGGCAATGGCCGGCCCAATGGGCGGCCATAGCAGTATCAACCTGGTTGATGCCCAGGCTATTAAGGATGCGACCATGTCCTACTTTATCATGAAGAGCTGGAAGCCCGGAAAGTTGCTTATCCACTATAATGGATCATACCATTCTGACGAATTTGAGAGTATTTACTGGTTCCTGAAGCAGGCCGACAAGGATCTGAATATTGTTACTATCACAACGGTTAGTCAGGAAAATGTTGAAAAACTGGAAGATGAGAATGTTGGGAAAGCCAGTTTTATCATTGCAGTCCCTTCGAATATGACCCAAACTAACAGATAAATGAAAACTAAAAGTCTACAAGCAGCGATCCTGATCCTGGCCATGAGTTCATCCCTGGTTACGCAGAAAGTGAACGGCCAGGAACAGGCCTATCTTACGGTGGATACACAGGGTGGCACCGAAACCATCAGTCGCCATATATACGGCCATTTTTCAGAGCACCTGGGGCATTGCATCTATGGCGGATACTGGGTGGGGTATGATTCGGAGATCCCCAATACCAACGGGATCCGCAATGATGTGGTGAAGGCTCTCAGGGAGATCAAAATCCCAAATCTGAGGTGGCCCGGCGGTTGTTTTGCCGATGAGTACCACTGGATGGACGGTATCGGGGATCCGGCTACACGTCCGAAGATGGTGAATACCCACTGGGGAGGTGTTACTGAGGACAATAGTTTTGGGACCCACGAGTATATGGAGCTCTGTGAACAACTGGGGACCGAGCCAGTTATCTGCGGAAATGTGGGAAGTGGCACTGTGAAGGAGATGTCGCAGTGGGTGGAATACCTGAATTTCGACGGGATCAGTCCAATGGCCGACCTTCGGAGGGTCAATGGCAGGGACAATGCCTGGGGCGTGAAGTTCTGGGATGTCGGAAACGAAAACTGGGGTTGCGGCGGTAATATGACGGCGGACTTCTATGCCGATCAATTCAGGAGATATGCTACTTTCTGCAGGAATTACGGGGACAGCAGGCTGTTCAAGATTGCAGGCGGAGCCAACTCGGAAGATTACAGCTGGACCGAAACCCTGATGAAAAAGGTCCCTTACAATCTGATGAACGGAATATCGCTTCATTACTATACTACCGACTGGCGTGCAAAGGGACCTGCCACCGGCTTCGGAGAAGACCGCTATTTCGATATATTGAAAAGATGTCTGCATATCAAAGAGGTCATTGACCGGCATATGGAGATCATGGACCAGTATGATCCGCAGAAAAGGGTGGCGCTGGCCTTCGATGAGTGGGGGACCTGGTACGATGTTGAGCCCGGAACAAACCCGGGATTCCTGTTCCAGCAAAACAGCATGCGTGATGCCCTCGTGGCTGCACTGACCCTGAACTATCTCAATGCCCGTTGTGAACGGGTACGCATGGCCAATATCGCACAGACGATCAATGTCCTGCAGGCCCTGATCTTTACAGATGGAGAGAAGATGCTGCTGACACCTACCTATCATATATACAATATGTACAAGGTGCATCAGGATGCCACTCTGCTCCCCCAGACCCTGGAAGGGCCCGAGTATGTGATGGGTTCTGATTCGCTCCCGGCCATCAGTGCCAGTGCCTCGATGGATCAGTCAGGAGTGATACACCTCTCCCTGGTGAACATTGATCCAAAACAGGCGGTCCATATGGAGCTTGAGCTCAAGGGGAAGGAGAAAGGCAAGGTGTCCGGACAGCTGCTGACTTCAGAACAGATGGACAGTCACAATACTTTTTCAGATCCCGAAGAGGTGGTTCCGGTGGGGTTCGACGGAGCAACGTTTAAAAAGGGAAAAATAGATCTGACAATCCCGGCCCGCTCCGTGGTGGTTCTTGAGGTGGATTGAACAAATTAAGCTGCAGGAGGTCCTAAATCCTGGCCAGTGCCATGGTCGCAGCATGTAATGAAATGGTGATCAGCAGGTAGAGGTTTCTGGCACGATGTGCCGACAGGCCGGGGAACCGGTAATGGATTGAGCCGGCATGGCATGAAGAGAGACAGTCACCACAGAGGGTGCAGGTCATCCCCGGCTTTCTTTGAGCGATATCTACCGGGTTCAGTGCATCGTACTTGCATTTGGTGGTGCAGGCCATGCAGGAGGTGCAGTTGTTCTGGTCTATGGCAAGCCTGAATGGATTTATAAAGCGGGTAAGGTTTACAATGGTACCGATGGGACAATATGAAGTACAGTGGATCATCCGGCCCTCTTTCCGCGACACAAGGAGGATCAGCCCAATGCCGGTTACACCGAATCCAACGGCCAGCAACGTGGTAGTAGCCGTCGGAACTTTCATCCATCTCAACAGCATGGCTGCAGTTATGACCATGAGGAATACTGTGGATTTCAGTGCCCATTTGTAACGGATGGGGGACCTCCTTGTTTTTCCTGCTGCGCTGAATGAATCGATGGCTCCAAAATAGCAGAGGTGGCTGCACCAGACCGGCCCCGAAAGTATGACGGTGCTCACAAACAGGATGCTCATAACCGAGAGGTGTCCCCTGTAGATGGGGCCTGCAAGGATCATCATCGGAATGGGCAGGTGCAGTTTCCCGGTCATCAGGAACCGGTCATATCCCAGGAGTCCCAGGATCAGCTGTGAAAAGAATATAATCGAAAAAGCCAGCCAGGTGTATCTTCTCCATGCCTGGACCCGGGAGGGATCCTGCATACGATATGCTACTATAGCGCCATAAAGGGCGATGAAGACCAGTTCGATCCATCCTCCTCCGGGCAGGAACCGCTCGAGCAGTAACATGGGATTCTCGACCTTCAGCTGGACCGGTACCAGGAGGAACAGAACAATAAAGAATACACCAACCGGAAGTTTCAGTCGTTTCTGGATCATCACACTAACCTGTTTAATCCCACTCTTCACTCAGGATGTCCCCTTCAACGCCGACGATGATCTTTTTTACAGGGACTTTTCTCTCAGCCTGTCCGGCGGCCATTCGGACCATTTGCAGCAATCCACTGCAACAGGGTACCTGCATCATCATCACCGTCAGGGTATTGATCTTTGCATCGTCGATCAGGCCCCTGATCTTTTCCACATAGCTATCAAGTCCGGAATCAAGTTTGGGACAGGCGATCGCCAGGGTCTTCCCCTTCAGCCACTTTGTATGAAAATTACCCAGTGAATAGGCTACACAGTCGGCAGCCAGTACCAGGTCCGTTTGCCTGAAGTAGGACGCGCCTGGATTGATCAGGTGCATCTGGACCGGCCACTGTCTCAATTCGGATGACTGTTCAGCGGGTGTTCCACCAGCCAGACTAAAGGCGCCGGCAGCGGGAACGGTACCACCGGGCAAAGATTGTGGATTAAAACTGCGTGCCTCTGATCCCGGACAACCACATGCCAGCTGGGGTTCCTCCACCTTTGCATGATGTACCCTGTTCATTACTTCTGTCACACTGAAATCAAGTTGTGCTGCATGATCTTTCAGGTACTGAACGCCCTCCCTCAGGTACTCCAGTTCATTGTGTTCCTTCAGGTGCTGCAGGTGGGCCACCACTGTATTTTCACCCTTCTTAACCATGATCTCCATGACCTTTGTCTCATTATATGGTTCGGCCTCTCTCTCTTCAATTGTGATTGCACCCTGGGGACAGTGGCCCAGACAGGCGCCCAGTCCGTCGCACATCAGGTCGCTGATGAGCCTGGCTTTACCGTCGATCATCTGCAGAGCACCTTCATGGCAATTTGGAATACATGAGCCGCATCCATCACACAACTCCTCGTCTATTTTAACTACTTCCCTTAACATATGTTTTTTGCTTATGATTTTCTGATTATCTGAGAACAAATATGGGGATGTTAACGAAGTTAAATCTGTAACATATGTTACAGGATTTACTTTCCCGAAATGGATTTTGTTATATTTGATCTGGCAGATCAATAAATTTTCAGGATGTTCAGTTCCTGCGTAAAAGTAGTTGTCTTTTTGATCATGGTTTCTCCTCTGTTCCTCTCTTGTGAGAAGAGTGAGGGACCGGGAGGCAACGGGTCCGTTTCAGGTACAGTGACAGAACAGTTTTACAATGATGATTTTTCGGTGATGGTGTATGAAATGCCGGCTGTGGATGAGGATATCTTTATTATATATGGAGATCAGAAGGAGGTGGGTGACAGGGTGAGGACCGACCATCTGGGGCAGTTCAGGTTTAAGTACCTCTACCCGGGCAGTTACCAGGTCTATTTCATGTCGGACGACTCTGCCTCTGTGCTGGACGTAAAAGTCGGAAAACTGTATGATGTTGAGTTGGAAAGGGGTGAGGAGGCGGACCTGGGGAGGCTGGAGAAGCTTTCCAGACTCGATTTTAATGACGGGGCGGCCCGGATCAGGGGTGTGATCAAGGTGGTTGACTATGTGGATGCATCCAGCTGGCCCAACCTTGTAATTGATAAAATCTATTATGCAACCGAGCAGGAGGTCTACCTGACGTACAATAAACACACCTTTTATGACGAGCGTATCCGTTCCCAGGAAGGTGGAGTGTTTGAGTTCGGGGACCTGATCCCGGGGGAGTACAGTGTATTCCTTTACTCTGACGATGTTACCGGTGAAACCGATAAAGTTACATTGACATTTGATGTGACTGTTACCGGGCTGGAGCAGTTGGTTGACCTTGGCGAAATAGTGATTGAAAAAAGATAACTTTGATTCCATGAAAATAAGAACCTGTATTTGGATCGTGTTGACCTGTATCATTGCTGCTGTTTCCGGTAACGTCAATGGTCAGAATGCGAAGACCATAAAAGATAAAAAAATTGCCTCCCTAACAGTTTATGAGTATTTTGTCGAGGAGGGTATGGATGAGCCGGTGATTGAATCTTTTGAAAAATATGATGAATCGGGGAACCTGATCGAGATCAAGGAGCTCAACAGCAAGGGTGAAGTGAAGCGGTGGGAGACCTATACATATAATGAAGAGGGTAAAGTTGTTGAAGAGGTTTTCCTGGATTCGAAAGGCAGGGTTGAAAGTACAGAAAAGAGTATCTATTCGGATGGTTTGAGGGTGGAGAAACAATATTATAACAACAAAGATAAGCTTGTAAAGCGCAAGGTCTATGAATACGTGTACCGGAAGTGATTTCGATACCATACTGAACCGGTTCGAAGGCATCTCCCTGGAAGAGGTGGACCGGGCCAGCCTGATGAGGCGAAAGGACAATAAGTACCTTTTCAGTTGTCAGTATATACCTGATTTGCTTGAGTTGATCAAGAACGATTACAGGGTGCTTGAGATTGATGGTCACCGTTCACAGGATTACCGTACCCTCTATTTTGATACGATCGACCATGAGATGTACTATAAGCATCACCGTGGCAAAGCCAACAGGCACAAGATAAGAATCCGCAGGTATGGTTCCGGTAAAGTTCATTTCCTGGAGGTAAAAAAGAAGAATGCCAAGGGGATCACCAATAAGAAGCGGGTACAAACCAGCGGTATGGAACATGCTGACCTGATGAAGGCGGAGGCGTTCCTGACCTCCAGTTCTCCCTATGAGAGCAGTATAATCGATTCAGCCCTGGAAAACGATTTTTTCAGGATTACCCTGGTCGATCCGGCCCAGACTGAACGGGTTACCCTCGATTACGGGTTAAAATTTTCCAGCAGGGAGAGTGAGGCAGAGCTGGACCTTCCTGGTGTGGCTGTTGCAGAGATCAAATTTGAGAATTACCTCTCGGATTCCTCGGTCCATGCTGCCATGAGAACATTTCACATCAAACCGCACCGATTCAGTAAGTATGCCATCGGAATGGCCCTGCTTCACCCCGGCCTGAAACAAAACAGGTTTAAAAGCAGGATACGGGCAGTCTATCAGCTTAATGACGAAGAGAAACTAACTAACTAACAATAAAATCAATAAATCATGCCTGAATTTCTGAATATCGAATTGATGAACTGGCAGGACTTCTGGGACCTGGTTATCCGTGCCACATTTAATTTTGGAATAGTCCTTATTATTGTCAGGGGTCTTTACTACAGGATCACCCCGAGGAAAGAGTATCTCTTTACCTATATCCTTTTTAGTGTCATTGTATTTTTTATGGTGATGCTGTTAGAGAATGTGGGTGTTGAAATTGGTTTTGCACTGGGCCTTTTTGCCATATTCGGGGTGCTCAGGTACAGAACGCAGCAGATCCCCATACGGGAGATGACTTACCTCTTCGTGGTAATTGGAGTATCTGTGATCAATTCGCTGGCCAACAGACGTGTTAGTTATTCTGAATTATTGCTCACCAACCTGGTCATTGTACTGATCACCTACCTGCTTGAACGGGTGTTCCTGATGAAGACCGAAACCAAAAAGCTGGTCACCTATGAAAAGATCGAACTGATCAAACCAGAGAACAGGGCTGAATTAATAGCTGATCTTGAAGAGCGGACGGGATTGAACATACACCGCGTAGAGATTGAAAGGATCGACTACCTGCGGGATGCAGCAAGGCTCTATATCTACTTTTTTGAACAGGAGTGGAGGAATGCCGGTGAGGGGTCCGAGTCGGGTGGTGATGACGAATAGCCTGCTTAAATATATCCTGATTTGTATTCTGTTTTTTTTCATAGGTGCTGCAGGGTTGCAGGGCCAGGACAAGGATTTTCAATCCTGGTGGGAGCTGGATCTCAATAAGAAGATATCAGGCAGGCTGGATCTGAATGGGGAATTTCAGCAACGTTTCAAGAACAACAGTCTGCAGTACGACCGGTCGATGATGACCCTCGGGGCTTCATATGACGTGTTGGATTATCTAAAACTGAGTGGAGCTGCCAGGCTGGCTCTTGCAGTGGACGGGGAGCACCAGCTTGAAACCAGGTACCGAATTCATCTGGATGCGACGGGGGAATATGATATATCGGGGTTCGATCTTTCACTAAGACTCCGTTTTCAATATGGATTTGAAGATTTCTCCGCCTTTAATTATTTCACTTTGAATGCAGTAGTGGAACGTTACAAACTGAAGGTACAACGGCATATCTACGGAACCAGGTTGGATTGGTTCGCCTCATTTGAGAGTTTTCTTGGTTCGACCAGTCAATCAGACTGGCGTACCTATGCTTTGCGTTATTCTGCCGGTGCCAGGTATTCGCCTAACTTCCGTTCCCGTTTCACGCTTCAATATTTCCTGGAGGATGAGTTGAATGTGCCAGCTCCGCAGCTGCTCAGTATTCTTGCACTGGGGTATTCATACGACTTTTAGATATTTACTGCTTGATCAGCTTGAAAACCGCTCTCTCCTGGTTCGTCCCTCCTGTTTTAAGTATATAGATCCCGTTGGGCAGATAGGAAAGATCGGGCAGCGCATAGGCGAATTCACTCCCCGAGTAGTGTGCTACTCCCTGGTATACTACCTTTCCGCTTAAATCAATTATTCTGAAGCCAACCACTGCTTCTGAACAGTCATCCAGATCCATAAAGGTGTAGGAGAGCGTCGAGGGATTGGGATAAACACGCCTGGTATCCGGACGTGGGATCACCTGTTCACTGTCTGCCGAAAGCGGCCAGCACTGTCCGCCCCACCTGTCATTGATCCACCCCAGCCGTTCATCGATCCAGTTGCGGAGGTACATCACCTCATCACTGAAACTGGAACCTACATAATAGTTGGGCCAGACATAGATACCAAGACTGTGCCAGCGCAGGAAGTTACGGGGGACGGAGGCCCCCATCACCTCTATGGTACTGTCAATAATGCTATTGATATGGTCACTGCTCAGTACCGTTTGATAAAGTTCGTCCCATCTGCACAGTACCTGGTTCCTGAACCATGAATCTTCCATGACCCTTGCCCACCAGAATATGGTCATCGTATATGTATATATCCAATTATAAGTCTGATGGATATCTTCGGTGAAGTTACTGTTCCCAAAGGTGAGGTTGTAGTCCCAGGGGGGACCTGTGACCAGTTTGCCCCCGTTGGAATCTTTCTGTTTGTAGAAGTAGTGACTGAGCCTGAAAGCATCCACATCCTTTGTGAATTCGTTCAGGATCATCATATCCACAAAGGAGGGGACATCCAGATAGGCACGATATCCTTCATCAGGATCCTTAAAATCTCCGGAGATCAGCACCGATTCAAAATCATACAGGTAATCCTTCATGTAGTCTCGCTGGATCTCGTTCAACTCCGAATATTTGGGATCAAAATACTGGTAGGTAACCTGTTCATAGCCCGCATAAGGAGGCATCACAGGCGATTTCCAGTATTCCGTGTCGGGGACGGCTGTTATCTTATCGACACGCATAATGTAACCTCCTGTCAGTTCATCACCGCTTATATCTTCGGGAAGGAGTTTGGCCATATCAACCCGGTTCTTATCCCGCTTGATTTTTTCGGTCAGTATATAGGTCCCCTGGTAATCATCATTGACGACCACCTCGACAAACCTGGTACGTGGTGCATAATTTCCCATCTCGGTAAAGATCTGGTAACTCAGTACATTACGTATCAGGCTCTTATCTGAATAAGGGCCATAGAGTACCCAGTCGTTCTCCTCGGGAAGGCCCAACAGCGGTACATTGTTGTTTTCACCGGTCAAGGTCTGGGTTTCCAGGCTGTAGGATGTTTTTGGAAAAGCCCACAGAGATGATTCGCCCCTTAACTCGATGGAGATCTGTCCACTGTACCCGTTTCCCGGATCATCGACTGAGTTGTAATTACCCGGTCCGTTATCCACCAGCTTCATCAATGCGGTAATCCTTGGCTCATTTGGGATCGGCTCGCCTTCGGTGTCGATGACAATAAGCGGCAACAGTGTACTGTCCTGCAATAAGGGAGGGTAGAACCAGGAGGGCGTGGCATGGAAATAGTTGCCAATGGCTCCCACCCCTGCCTCTAAATAGGGATTGGAAGTGAGATCCGACGAGGTGATGGATTCGTTATGTACCTCAACAGCAAAAGTGTTAGCTCCGGAAACCAGCAATTCGGTCACCGAATCAACGAGGGTGAATCTCAATGGCCTCAAACCCTGGTAAACCTCTGCTTCATGGAGACTGTCAGCAGGCTGGTCCCAGGTGGTGGAAGATCCTGGTTCCCCCATGTTGTAGCGGGCCAGTTCGGTACCGTTGAGATAAGCCACAAATCCATCATCAAAATCCATATCCAGTACCATTTGCGTAATAATATCCGGATCGGATAATATGAAGTTGTACCTGCAATAAACAGAGATGGCCGCACCAATGGTAGTATAGTCATCGTCGTCCCCGTACCCTATGCCGCCTGTATTGTAGTCCCAGCCCGAGTCATCAAAGCCCGTAGTTGTCCAGGCTGTATCCACATCGTAGGCCGGTACCAGGTAGTGACATTGCCTGCCCGGTATGATGACAGTTTCCCAGTGGTCGGTCTGCTGGGCACTGACTACTGAATTAAAAAATAACAGCGCGAAGAATACTCCCAGGACTATTCTTGTGCGTAAATTCAGGACCATAATTGTGAGTTGCCTGTGAGATGGACAAAGATAATTCTCATTTGGTTGTATATCGGTATTAAGCAAACTTTTTTAATGAATTATAGTTATATCAGTACATGGCCGTATCGGAAGAATATATAATGGAACACCTCAGGGAGTGTACGCTATTTCAGGGAATGAGTTACGGGGAGATCTCAAAGGTGACAGCCGGTCGCCTGGGGAGGGTTAAAAGTTTTTCAGGTGGGGTACTGATTGCCCAGGCAGGAGAAAAGATGCATTCTCTTGATATCCTTCTCCAGGGAGCTGTGAAGGGTGAGATGATGGATTTTACCGGGAAGGTGATCAAAATAGAGGATATTAACCCTCCCCGTCCACTGGCTCCGGCATTCCTGTTCGGCAGGCAGAACAACTATCCCGTCAATATAACCGCGGTGGAGGATGTAACACTCTTCTCCATTCCCCGGGATCAGTTCCTGGTTATGCTGCAGGCCAGCGAAAAGCTGCTTGTGAATTTTATCAATATTGTCTCAAGCAGGGGACAGTTCCTGTCCAACAAGATCAAGTTCCTCTCGTTCACAACAATAAAGGGCAAACTGGCCCAGTACCTTCTGGATCTTTCACGGGTTGCCGGTTCCAGCAGTTTTGAGCTTACTCACTCCCAGTCGCAGCTGTCGGAGCTCTTCGGGGTCACACGGCCTTCCATCGGGCGTGCCATAAGCGAACTGAAAAGGGAGGGGATCTTTCGCACAGAGGGAAAAAGAGTGGTGATCCTGGATCATTCAGGATTAACCTCCTACCTTGAATAGCGTTGGCTCTGCACCCTCCTGTAAATGAGTGTATGGCATATTTATAAAACTGCAATGCAACGCGGTTATGGTTTAATTGTCTTTTGAAGTAAAACATTTATCATTTTAATAAAAGACAATGAAAAAGATAATCCCGGCAATTCTGATCTCACTTTTTGTGATACAATACATAGAGGCTCAGGAGGAGTCCGCAGAATATGAGCACCGTTCCTTCCAGTTCACTTTTCTTTTTCCGCCCCTCAGTACCAACGGGGCTAAAAATGTCCGGATCGTCAATGATGTCTCCCTGAACCTTTTCGTGGGTGTTTCAGGGGGAGTTGAGAAATTCGAGGCAGCCTCTTTCATCAATATTGACCAATACTATATGGACGGTATTCAGGTGGCCGGATTTGGCAATACGGTGGGGGGTCATGTATCGGGGGCCCAGGTGGCCGGGTTTTATAATGTGAACGGGAGCGATGTCCATGGATTCCAGGGATCCGGTTTTGTAAATGTCGCCGGTGGCGGTGTGAAAGGTGCCCAGGCTGCCGGATTCATTAATGTGGCAGGTGGTTCACTGGAAGGATTCCAGGGAGCAGGCTTCCTGAATATTGCAGGCAGTTCAGTAGCCGGAGTACAGGCAGCAGGTTTTGGGAATGTGTCCAAAGCAGGTGAGACACATTTCCAGGGCGCAGGGTTTTTTAATGTGGCGGAGGAGGTTAATGATGCTCAGATTACAGGATTTATCAATGTGGCAGATAAAGTCAAGAACAGTCAGATTGCAAGATTCCTGAATATATACGACTCCATCGACGGAGTGCCACTGGGATTCATCAGTGTGGTGAAGCAGAACGGGTACAGGAAATTCGGCTTTACGACCAGTGAGGTACAATATACCAGCCTCTCTTATAAGATGGGGGTCAGGCGCCTTTACAATATCTATTCATTCGGAAAACCATTTGGTCCGGGAAGCCGCTGGATGTTTGGAGGTGGACTGGGCACTGAAATGGACCTGACCGGCAGGATGAAGCTCAATATTGAGGGGACGGTACACCAGGAACTATGGGTAGGGAATCCGGTTGCTCCCCGTTTCCTCTTTACGGACCGGCTCAACCTGTATAACTCGGTTAAATTTCTTTTTGGATGGAACATAGATGATAAGATGGATATCCAGATAGGTCCCACCTTCAATGTAGCTGTGGCAACCACCAATCCTAATACCAAGCAACTGTCCTGGTATGAGATAGCACCCTACTCATTTTACAACCATACCAGCAGCAACTACAACCAGACAAATGTTCAGATGTGGGTCGGCCTGCAGGGCAGTATCCATTTCAACCTGTAATATAAGATCCAAACGGGCTCCCGTTCTTCCACTCCCTGTACCTGTCGTCAAAGCAGTGCATGATCCGGTGGGAGGAGGGAGTTTTTGCTTTTTTTGTAGTTTTGAGCTTACAAGATGCAAACGATGAAAAGAAAGATTGATATTCAGAAGTGGGAGCGGAGAGAGATCTACCGCTTCTTCAAGGATTACGATGAACCCTATTATGGGATCACAATGAATCTGGAGTGCTCTGCAGCTTATGACTATGCAAAGGCGAACAAGTTCTCCTTTTTTCTCTACTACCTTTATCTGGTGCTGAAGGCAGTGAACCAGACCGAAGCCTTCAAATATCGCATTGAAGGTGATGAGCTATATCTTTACGATGTGATCAACGGTTCTGCTACCATTGATCGGGACAACGGGACCTTTGGTTTTTCTTACATTCCCTATTTTGAGGATGTGCGACACTATATGGACAGGGCCACCGAGGAGGTGATTGAAGTCAGGATGTCTGACCAGCTGATCCGGCAGGAAATCGGGGAAAATATCATTCATTTTTCCTCCCTGCCCTGGCTGCAGTTCACCCATGTGAGCCATCCCAGGAACTACAAGAGAAGGGATTCCATTCCCAAGATTACGGTGGGTGAATACAACCTGAACGGGAAGAAAAAGATGATCCCGGTGTCGGTGCATGTAAACCATGCAGTGGCAGATGGACTTCATGTGGGGCAGTTTTTTGATAAGCTACAGCACCTTTTTGTGAATCCATAGGCCAGGGGCAGAATCAAATGGAGGAGAATCGGGACAAGAGCTCCTCCCGGTGGGCCGGGCTCACTGCAAGTGTTTGGCCTGCGAGACCAACCTGGTTTCCCTCTATGAATTCGATGTGTTGCAGGTTGATTACGTAGGACTTGTGGATTCGCATAAACTCTTCTGCCGGCAATGATCCGAGGAAATTCTTCAGGGTTTCGTGTACCATCAATTTATGTTGACTGGTGTGGATCCGGATGTAATCGCCCTGTCCCTCGATGAACTGGATCTCTGCCAATGGAAGAGCGTACAGCTTTTTATCAGCTTTGACCAGGATTTTACCTCCCTGGCCTTCAGTTGTACGGTTCTCCCTGAGCCTTTCCAGAGCACGGTTCACCGCCCTGAGGAACCGTTCAAAAGAGTAAGGTTTGACCAGAAAGTCGGTGGCATCCAGTTCAAAACCCTCTACGGCGTATTCCGGATAGGCTGTGGTAAATACAATCAGTGGTGATGTTTTAAGGGAGCGGGCAAAAGAGATCCCGGAAAGTCCCGGCATATTGATGTCCAGGAAAATAATATCCACCTGGGTAAGGGTTAGTTGATGAGAAGCCTCTGTTGCGTTGATGCACTCCGCAACCAGCTGCAGGTCTATCACCTCCGTGATATACCTTCGGAGCACATCCCTGGAGAGGGGTTCGTCATCAACTATCAGACAGGTGGCCATTATACAGTTGTTAATTCAATAGAAAGATCTACGGTAAAGGTATCCTTCCTGTTTTCTATATCTAAGGAGTGTTTACCCGGGTAAAGCAGTTCCAGCCTTTGAACGGTATTCTCAATACCAATTCCTTTAAATGGATCCAGTTCAATCTCATCTTCCTCTCCACAGCTGTTGCGCACTCTAAACTGAAGTTCCTGACCGGAAACTGACAGGTGAATCTCTATGAAAGAGCTTGCTGATCCGCCACGGAGCCCGTGTTTAAAACTGTTTTCTATAAATGGTATCAGGAGCATGGGGGCGATCACCAGTTTTCCGGGGTCACCGGTGATTTCCAAGCTGATATCGGTAATGTCGGGATCGGTACGATGGCGGTACATCTCTATATAGTCCCTTATCATTCCAATTTCCTTATGGAGCTTTACTTTGGATTGGCCGGTTTCATACAGAGTATATTTCAGTATATCAGAAAGTTGAAGGATCACTTCGGGTGACCGCTCGGACCTTTCCAGTGAAAGGGCATAGATGGTCTGAAGGCTGTTGAGCAGGAAATGGGGATTGATCTGCGACTGGAGCGACTGTAACTGGAGACTGGTGGTCATGCGTTCAACCCTCAGGAGCATAAACCAGCTTCTGGAGAGTTTCAGCAATGTTGTAAGGGCCATAAAGCTGCCAGTATACAACATCAGCACGGGAACGTTATAGTAGGAGATAAAATAAAAATCGGGAAGGAGCACATCGATCCACCTGTCGAACAGCATATAGAGGAAGAGGGCCCCGGCTACAAGCAATGTCAGAAAAACCAGAGAATAGAGGAGGTACTTCTCTCTCCTGAGAAACCTGGGGACAGCCCAATAGAGGTTCAGGTAAACCACTGCAAGGATGGGAACGATAAAAATAAAGGTATAGATCACATCAATTTTCTCCAGCGATCCGGAACTCTTGAAAATATTAAACAGGATCAACAGGGATACTCCCCAGAAGAGCAGGTGCTGCCACCAGCGGTTCCTGAAGATCATCAGGTCAGTCAGGTTTAACCTGCCGGCTCTACTATTGTGGGTGCCTGCATTCATTGAGGCCAATTTAAGAAAAACCGCTCCCGGGTTAAAACTTTTTCGATGAAATGGCCGGTTTAAGCGGTGAAACATTTCCAGGTGTTTCAGGATTTAATAGATTTATAGGATATTCTCACAAATAAAAAATGGAAATGAGATCAGCCGGAAAATTGTTATGCATTCTTTTAGTGTTTTTGACTTTAACCGACCTGCATGCAGGAGATTTCAAGAATTTTAAGGTTGCAGTCTATTGCCGGGCGTATGAGGTTGACAAGATGGGTGATCCCGGGTGGCTGGAACCGCTCTGGAATGATCTTTCAAGGCAGGTGCATGTGGATAAAATATATCTTGAAACACATCGTGACCTGCTGATCGTGGATGAGGAGACCCTGAAGAGAGCCATCCGTTTTTTTAAGGACAGAGGCGTTGAAGTGGCTGGCGGGATCACTTACACAGTGAACGAAATGAATAATTTTGAGACATTCTGTTACACCAATCCCGAACACAGGCAAAAGGTTAAGGAGATTGCGGAATATACAGCCCGGTTCTTCAATGAGATCATCCTGGATGATTTTTTCTTTACCGACTGCAAATGTGATCTTTGCATCGAGGCCAAAGGGGAAAGAAGCTGGACAGATTTCCGGCTGGAATTAATGAAGAACGCAGCCGTTGACCTGGTGATCAATCCCGCAAAAGCTGTCAACCCTGAAGTGGAAGTGGTCATTAAATATCCCAACTGGTACGAGCATTTCCAGGGCCTGGGATTTAACCTGGAGGAGGAGCCGGCACTGTTTGACGGACTTTATACAGGGACGGAAACCCGTAACCGCAGTGGGAACCAGCACCTGCAACAGTACCATGGGTATACCGTGTTCAGGTATTTTGAGAATCTGAAACCCGGACAGAACCGCGGAGGCTGGGTTGATACGGGAGGCTCCAATCCGCTGGACCGGTATGCTGAACAATTATGGCTGACACTCTTTGCAAAGGCTCCGGAGATCACACTGTTTGATTTTCGCCAGATGATTATGAACATCGATGAGAGAAGCAGGGGACCCTGGCAGGGTACAGGCACAAGTTTCGATTTTGACCAGATGAAGAAGCCGTTGAAACTGGAGGATGGTTCAGAATTTATCCCGGCCAACATGTCCAGGGCAGCTGGTTATGCGCTGGAAGTGGTGGACAGGGTCCTTGGGCAGCTTGGTAGCCCTGAAGGTATCAAAAGCTATAAACCCTATCATTCCCTTGGAGAGGATTATCTTCAGAGCTACCTCGGCATGATCGGGATCCCCGTTGAAATTGTACCGGAGTTCCCCGAAAATGAAGAGATGGTGCTGTTAACCGAATCCGCAAAATTTGATCCCCTGATCGTCAGGAAAATCAAAGAACAGTTGCAAAGGGGGAAGCAGGTAACCATTACCTCCGGGCTCTATAAAGCCCTGGAGGGGAGAGGTATTGAAGATATCGTGGAATTGGAGGTGACGGACCGAAAGGCAAATGTAAATCAATTACGGGCAGGTTGGGGAAGGCCCATGGAGGTGGAACAGGAGATGCTGATCCCCCAGATCACCTACCTGACCAACGATTCATGGGAAGTGATCACCGCACTGGATGATTCAAATGGGTGGCCCATTTTACACCGCGCCGATTACTCTGAGGGAGAGCTGTTCGTGCTGACGGTCCCCGATAATTTCATTGACTTCTATAATATGCCGGAAGGCGTACTGAACAGCCTCAGGCAGAATATTGCAGGAAGCCAGGCTGCTATAATGGAAGGACCGGCGGAGGTAAGCCTTTTTCTCTACGACAACGGATCATTTGTGGTGGAGTCCTTCCTGGACACCACGGTCAGTGTCAACGTCCTGGCAGATCCGGCCATCGTTGAGGTGAATGATGCCATGTCGGGTGAGAAGGTAACAGCCAGCCTGCGGAAAGCCCCTGAGTTTGGGGGCCGCAAGTTCGGGAAGGATGTAAGTGTCATTGAACTGGAGATCAAACCCCACTCCTTCAGGGCACTCACCCCTCATCCATTGTCACCTTGATCAACTTTTTAAAGGGTCAGCGAACCCCAGCCCTCCCTGTACTCTCTTTTTACAAATTGATTGGCCTGTTCAAAATTGGTAATTCGCATATTGGGGCCATCCCAGGTATAGTCTATATATCTGCCGGGGAAGGTATTGGATTCCATTCTTCCGTAAACCGGGTCCTCTCTGACCACCTTTTCACTGATATTAAAACTTCTCAGAAGGAGATTACCCATCAGGACAGTTTCTGTGAGCGGACCGGCGTACCCGGCAAAGGGTGAATCCACTTCTGCGTTCCCGTATCCCGCGATGCAGGCATCGATCCATTGCCAGTAGTGGCCATCCATGCCACCTTCAACCCTCGGGTACTTCTCCGGGATGTTTATCTCTTCAATTCTGCTGAGTGGCAAAAGGATTGGATTCCGACCACCCCAGCCGCATGCTGCCTTCCCTTTGGTTCCGATAAACATTGTGGCCCCCTCGTAATCATGCAGCCCGGGCCAGTCGCCCATCACATCGTTCATGTTCGCCCCCGGTTCCAGTTCGACAGGTCTTTCCGGGGTGATCCCTCCATCCATCCAGTAAAGGTCCATGTTTTTCCCGTTTTTCAGCTTGTACCTGAATTTGATGGAACTCGATACCGGTCCGCTTTCGGGATAGATAGCCTCATCGAATATTCCTTTGTAGACCGTACTTGCGCTGCAGGAGACTTCGTATGGAGAGCCCAGCTCCAGTAATTTGAATGGGGGACCGATAATATGACATCCCATATCACCCAGCGCACCGGTTCCGAAACGCCACCATCCCCTCCAGTTGAAGGGGACCAGGTTGTCAATATACGGGGTCTCTTTCGCAGTTCCCAACCAGAGGTCCCAATTGAGCTCATTTGGAACCGGAGGCCTGGCAGAGGGCCAGGAAATGCCCTGCGGCCATACTGGCCGGTCGGTCCAGCAATAGACTTTTTCGATATCGCCCAGCAAATCTGCTTCAATCCATTCACGCAGTGTACGCATTCCGTCACATGACATCCCCTGGTCACCCATCTGGGTCACCACTTTGTATTTTTCCGATGCTTCGGTCAGTATGCGGGCCTCATAAATATCATGGGTCAGCGGTTTCTGAAGGTACAGGTGCTTGCTAAGCTGCATGGCTGCCAATCCAACCACAGCATGGTTGTGATCGGGGATAGCCACTGTTACCGCATCGAAATTCTTATTCTCTTTATCAAACATCTCCCTCCAGTCATGGTAGAAGGGAGCCTTTGGATACTCCTTGATGCGGGGTGCTGCCATTCGGTCGTCTACATCGCAGAGAGCTGAGATAACCCCATTTTTCCTGGGTGAGTTGACAAGGCGGTCTATATCGGATGCAGCCTCTCCGCCGCATCCCACAGCTGCAATATACAGCGTATCGCTTGGAGCCACATGCCCCAGCCCGCTGACGGTATGGCTGGGCAGGATGGTAAATGCAGCAGTACCGGCGGCAGCTACTTTAACAAATTTCCTTCTTGATAATTGTGTTGGTTTCATAGTCGACCAGTTTTATTGTTAATGATTATCGAAGGGGCTTCACAGCAATCTCCTTAAAAAATACAACATCCTCATCACCGTGATTCTGGACCCCCATAAATCCATAATCAGGCCGGGGCCCCCGGTATGGTTCAAAGTCAAATTTACGCTCAGGGACCAGGTCCCCATCAGTGTAGTCGGTCACTTTCACCCCGTTCAGGTAGACGATTGTACGCGGACCGTCCAGGGTGATCTCCATGGTGTTCCATTCAGGTCCGGGTTTCCCCGTTTTGGCCAGCGGTTTGGTCAGTGAATAGATCATACCGGTATAATGATAATCGTCTTCACCGGAGAGCTCAGGCATGTTATCGATCTGGATCTCAAATGCATAGAATACAGGCATCCACTCTTCGTAAGGTATTATCGGAATACGAACAAAAACCCCGGAATTGCTGTTGGTCTTTTGCATCTTGAACACAACACGGATCTTGCAGTTCCCAAACTTTGCCCCGGTCCAGTAGAGAAGTCCCATCCCACCGTGTCCCCTGATCATGCCATCCTCAACTGTCATATAGCCGGGACCCACATGTTTCCAGCCGGTCTGGTCCTTACCGTTAAACAATTGTATCCACTGAGTGGTATCTTTCTCCTGAAAGGTGTTGACTGATATTCCGCTTGCCAGCTGAGGAGTGAGCAGAAGGGCAACAGTCAGACATAACATCAATTTGCTTTGTCGAAAATAGTTTGAGCGGTTCATCTTTAATTATATTTTGATATTTTGATATTCAAAAAGGATTAAATCAGGTAAATGCAGCTTTGCACTTGGAAAGTTAATGATAAATATTCTAACTTACGACTATAAAATCACTCTAATCAAAACCAGTATACCATGGCCAAAAAAAAATCAAAAAAGGATTCTGCTAAGAAGGATAAAAAGAAGAAGGAGAAGAAGAGCGTTCTGGCGAAAATGAAAGCCGGAAAGAAGAAGGATAAGAAGAAGCACGATAAAAAGAAGCACGATAAAAAGAAGCACGATAAAAAGAAGCACGATAAAAAGAAGAAGGCCCTGGCTAAAGGCACCAGGCAACCAGGATTACCAGCGCGGGTGACAGGTCCGGCAGCCAATCCGGCAACCAAAGCAGCAGCCAATCCGGCAACCAAAACAGTGGCCAATCCGGCAACCAAAGCAGTGGCCAAACCGGCAACCAAAGCAGTGGCCAAACCGGCAGCGGCAAAGTCTCCCGCAACACGGAAGGCGGACCGCAGTACAAATTATAAGATAAAAGAGGCCGGAATAAAACTCAGGGCGATCAACAACAGGGATGATTTAATGGCCTTTGTCAAGGGTGAAAAGAGAGTGACCGTCACAAAATTGATAGCTGCAGCGCTGAACAGGTTGGGTAAATAGGACCGGACAAGCCTGGTGTATCACATATTCAGGTGACAAAAAGGATAAATACGGCAAATAAGATGGATGAGAGTACCAGTCCGATCATAAATATGGTATAGGCGATCCTGAGCAACCTGTATTTTTGACTGATTACTTTTCCTAGGCTGTACTGATCCCTGATCAGGCTGGAATACAAATAGTTTGGATCATTCATCATCTCCTTGAGCGCCCATTCATATTCCACGGGTTTCATATTATAGAGATTTCCAAAGATAACAAGCTCGTTCCTTTTTATGCGTGTATCACAAGATCATACCCATTCAATCCTTACCATTAAAGCAAACAAATTTTATGAATATGGTTATTATTTTGGGCTCAGGATCCTGGCTTTGATTTCAGGAATTATACTCTTCTCTTTTTGTAATCCGGAAGCGGAAAATGATGTCCCCATGGAAGATGTTCATGAATACTATGATCTGGAAAATCCTGATGCAAGGTATAAGATGCCAGACTACCTTGAGGAGATTTCCGGCCTCTCCTATTATGGAAAAGGCAAACTGGCCTGCATACAGGACGAAAAAGCCAACATTTATGTATGGAATCTGGAGAAGGGGAGGATCATCGACAAATATAAATTCGGGAAAGATGCTGACTATGAGGATATTGTAGTTGTGAATAAGACAGCTTATATCTTAAGGAACAACGGGAATATATACAGGATCAGCGACTTTAAAAAAAAGGATAGAAAGGTTGAGACGTATAAAACGCCCTTGCAGGAGAAAAACAATACCGAAGGCCTGGCATATGATCCTTTGTCAAATTCCTTGCTGGTAGCCTGTAAAGGATCTCCATCCATTGATGAGGCAAACAGCTATGAGGGTTATAAAGCCATCTATAAATTTGACCTTGAGGAGGAAGAACTGATAACCAGACCCAGTTTCCTTATTGATGTGGAGTGCCTCGACAGCTATATTGATCAAAGTGCATTTACCAGGTTTTCTGTCAGGATCGCCAAAAAGCTGCATATTATAGATAGCGAATCCAGCTTCGAGCCTTCAGGCCTGGCCATCCATCCGATATCCGGGAATATCTATATTATTTCAAGTGTCGGGAAGCTGCTGATCATCCTGAACAGGAAAGGTGAGATACTGGATGTTAAGGAACTGGATCCAAAGGAACTCAGACAGCCCGAAGGGATCTGTTTTTCACCCAACGGTGATATGTTCATATCCAGTGAAGGTCACGGGGGAAAAGGTTACATATTAGAATTTGAGTTCCATGAAAAGGATTAACATCTCCCATGCAGGCATTATATTAATCGCTATTATTTGCTCGGGGTGTGCCAGCTCCGGTCTTTCTGTTGAATATTTTAAGCATACACATTTTGCGTTAATTCAGTTTCACATTTTATTGTCCGTACTTCTCGTAAATGAGTGCTGTGGATATCTGGTTGCCCCTGAATCCTGTGGATTCCTGGTGAATTGTTAAAGTATTTCCATCCCCGGCAAGCTGCCACTCCTCGCTGCTTTTCATTTCGATGGTGTTACCACTCCTTGTGAAGGTCACTGTTGAGGTGATCGTCAGTGAACCAGGGTCATCTGTCCAGCTGGCTTTCGAGATCCTGGGAGCGTTAAAGGCCTGGGATTTCATCTCACCACCGGTCAGATCGATCTCCTCATTGTTGATCCGCTCATCATCCCACTCAACAATATTGTATTTACTGACAAAGAGGATATCCCCGTCCTGGTCCGCTTTCATCCTGTAGGGCAACGCCCCTGTACCGGCGCCTCCCAGTTCACTTTTATCCTCGTTAAACAGCCAGTCCCCTGAAAAATCCACAGGGTACCTGTTTTTAAGAGGCAGGACAGGCAGGCCGCACGCTTCCCTGAAAGATCTTGTGGCTTCCCAGTAAGCGGGATCATCCTGCGTAAGGATCCGTGGATCGTCATAGAGTGTCTTATACTGTTTTTTCGTAGTGTTCCTCACCATTCCGGCCCAGATCACCCACGATGTCCAATCGGGCTGTGCATCCAGTATTTCAGGGAAAGGAGGGTTTCCCACTTCACCAAACAACATCGGCTTGCCCATCGACAGGACCTTCAGACTATCATAGTAATCCCGGTTAAAATCGCTGCCATACACATCCAGCGATACGATATCCAGATATTCTGTTCCCGGGTAGAAATTTGAGAATTTCCGGATGGGGGTGGAAGGCCGGTCCACGTTCCATACCCATATCAGGTTATCCAGGTGGTGATGGTTCACAAACCTGTCAAACAGCTGACGATAGAGGTCCGCCGTACTGTATTCGCCCACACGGCCGCCCCACCAGAACCAGTCGCCATTCATTTCGTGGTATGGTCGCCAGAGTACAGGTACACCGGCTTCCTGTAGCTGTTTCAGGTAATAAGCCACGGTATCGACCTGTGCTTCCCAGCGTTTATGGAGCAGGGTGCCAGGGGTAAGCACATCCCTGAACTGTTCATCCAGCAACTGCCCCTGCACGGTTGCCAGCGAGTCCGGGGGGAATGGGCCTCTGGGTTGGAAGGTGACCGGTTCATCAGCCGTTGGGGGGACCGAATGCCAGCAAATGGTGATAATCGATCCCTTCTTGTGCTGGTGGATCGCCTCCCTGACAATATCAGGTCTGGCCAGGTAGGAATCGTAATCCCCTTCCGCTGCAAATCCCATATCGGTACTCCAGATCGCCGGGGTCTGACCGCTGTATTCTGCTGCAAACCTGCTGTTCCGGTCCCTGGTGGCAGGATAATTGTGCTGACCGGTCAATGTATATTGGCCGGAGAGGGAGTAGAACAACTCCAGCAGGGCTTTGGCTTCCGGTGAGGCATGTGGATTGACGGGCTCCTGAGCCTGGGAGGGCTTGAGACAGATCAGTATTATAAAGGTGATCAGTGTTAATGTAAACTGTCCTCTTCTCTTCATGTGGATCGTTTTAAAATTATTTCAGATTGAAACCGGATATCTCAACTGCAGGCTTTTCTCCCCTGCAATCCTCCTTTTTAACATGCATCCGGATGGTTTTGGATTCTCCCGGCAGCAGCGAGAAGAAGTTGTCGCTGAAAAATGCCGGCAGGATCCTTTCCCCTGAGGAATCACCTGTAACTTTCAGCCTGATCATCAGGGCAGGTGTTTCTGTGGTATTTTCCAGTCTGGTCTCCAGGATCCATTGGTCAACGTTACGCTTTACAACGGAAGATGAAGTTATCTCCACCTCGAGCATATCATTCAGGGCCTGATAGTTGCCCTCTTCCAGTCCGCGCCAGTAAAAGTTATCTGAAAGTAATTGATCTCCCTTCATCAGGGTAAGCTTAATAAAATGAACAGTCGAGAGGCTTTCAGGGAACTCAAGATGGAATAGCTTATCGGTGGTATCCTCGTTGCTGTCCAGGGTTACCTCCTTTTCCCATTGCACGGAGCCATCCATATTGACCAGTTGCGCCCTGGCAGTCAGCCCGGTCAGGTTACCTGCACTCAGGTTCACAACCTCTATGGTATCAAATACAGGATTCCACTGAATATGCAGTGGCTCAGATGCTTTTTTACACCCGAAATAGGCCGCGGTGGGATCAAAATACCAGTCATAGGTTTGCCAGACCATGGAGGGCCATGCCGGGTGACTCATCCATAGCAGCAAACCCTTTCGGAATTTACTCCTTCCCTCGAACATGCCCCTGTAGCCATCATAATTGACCCATTGGGCCATCTCAGTAAATTGCTCTGCACTATTCATAGGGCCGAATCCCTTTTCTATGATCTCGTTAAAGGAGGCAGCTCCCTGTGCTCCTTCCAGGCAGTAGTCGTGCAGTCCCCACTGGTTGTTCTGGGGCCAGAGCTTAGATTCAGGCAGTGTCTGTGACAGGCTCTCAAAGGTCATGACATTAGGCATCCCCCTTTCGCTGTGCAGCTTGTGCCTCCCGTACAGGAGAAAATAATCCTGAACCGGAAGTGCCCTGTATGGGCCGCCACCGCTTACCACTCCCTGCGATGAATTGGGTATATAATCCAGTCCGGGATGGAGCGCAGCGACCAGGGCGCTTAAGGCGGTATCGAGCACCTCCGGGGGATTCCCTTCATTGCGACCCACATAGATAGCCATGGAGGGGTGGTTCCTGACCCTTTTGATCATATCCCCGGCATTGTTCAGGAACATATCCGGGTAATAGGGATCGGGCCCGTCAGCCGGGTTGGCCAGCCAGAAATCCTGCCAGATCATGATCCCGTGGCGGTCACATGCTTCATAGAATTCATCGTCACCGGTTTGTCCTACCCAGTTCCGGATCATGGTGAAGTTCATATCTGCATGATAGGCCACTGCAATATCATACTCGCGACCCCTGTAATTGAGATTTGATTCGGGGAATCCCCAGTTTCCACCCCTGCCGATAAAACGTCTCCCATTGATATAGATACTGAGTACCCTGTTGTCGACAGCGTACGACATCTCCCGTATACCTGATTTGAACTCCATTTGATCGGATACAGGTTCATCGGCTGGCTTAAATTGAAGTGTCACATCATAGAGGGTGGGATTTCCGTAGCCATTGGGCCACCACAGGTCAGGATCCTCAAGATGCAGGGAGGGTTGGTTTTCAGGGGAGAATTTAACCAGCCTGGCTTCACCGGCTTCCAGCGAGATCTCTGTTTCGAAGGTAGCCTTCCCATACATTCCGGAAAGCTTGCCAGTTACTTTCTCGGAACTGTGATTGCGCACGGTGACTTCAATGTTGATATCGGCAGACGAAGTATCGGGAAGCGGCAGGTCCGAATATACAAAAGGATCTTCCAGTGTGACCACCCCGGTGGAGGTCAGGTAGACATCGTTCCAGATACCGATATTCCTTCCCCTGATGGTCGGGATCCAGTCCCAGCCAATAGAGGCGTGGTATGTTGGATTATCGGCACCCAGGATCCCGCCGTTCCTGTCAGGACTGACAGCGGTCTGCTCCTTGACAGTCCCGATGTGTTCATTTTTAATGATGCGAACAGCAATGGCATTTCTTTCACCGGCAACAATGTGATGGGTCACATCAAATTTGCCACGGGTAAAAGCACCTTCAATCCTTCCCAGGTTGTTTCCATTTACAAATACATCTGCTTTCCAGTTGATCCCGTCAAAGTTCAGGAACAGCTCTTCGCCTTTGAAATTTGCAGGAACATCAAATTCGGTATGGTACCAGAAGTCTGAATAAAAGAAGGATTCGGAGATCATCAGCTGGTTGTCACTGTAATTTGGATCGGGGAGGGCACCGGCGTTCCAGTAACTTACAAGGGCACTGCCCGGAACCGTTGCCGTTACCCAGTCGCCGCAGTCGAACCCTGTCGTGGAGATGGTTTCTCCGGCTTCTGATACTTCCGACGAACGCTGGATCTTCCATTCTCCCCCAGCCAGGTAGAGCCTGTTGCCTGTAATCCCGGGACTCTTTTTGGGAACGGGCACCAATCCCCCGGTTCCCATTACCTCCAGTTCACTTAAAATAATGGGCTCGGGTGCTGGTCCGTTCATCAGGATCCTTACATAGCGTCCATTTGTTGCCGGTTCCAGGGATATCTCGTCCAGCAGTTCATCATTCTCAGGAAGGGTGGCCACGTCTGTCCAGGTTGAACCATCATCCGAAACCTGTACGGAGCCTGAGACTGCTTTTTGGATCCAGTGCAGCCTGACCTGATCGAATGTGGAGGGTGAACCCAGGTCTACCTTGACCCACTCTTCGGCTTTCCCGGAACCCATCCAGGCACTGTTGAACTGGTGTGAGGGTGCCATCTCCACCTGTATGCCTTCATTGAAAAAGTCAAGGTCCCCTACATTCCAGCTGACAGCGCTGGGGGCTGACATGGATACCCTGTAGAAACGATAGCTGGCAGGTTCCTCAAATTCGAAGGTCTCAGCAATCCTTCTCTGGGGGGCCCTTGGTCCAAAATTGAAACCAAAGGAGGGCTGTGGTTCATTGGGATCCCGTGGACCCATAAAGTCAGCCATATAATCGAACACCGGGGCTGTCGTATCCCTGCGTGGCCTCGGCCTGAAATTATTCCGTCTGTCCTGGCCCGGTAACCCTGCTCCCTGTTTTTCCTGGAGCAGTTCCCAGAGATTTCCGTCTGGTGATCCGTAAATTGAATAGCGCCATCCTGACGGTTTGTCCTCACTGTAGGTAACACTTCCATTGAGGACAATACTGGTAATTTCGGGAATTTGGAAGTTTCCTCCCAGACCGGCTTCCAGGAAGATCTTATCGCCCTCTATGGTGATAGCCGAACCGGTCACATGATCCAGGATCCATTCGCGTTCATGTTTCGGAACCGGACCGTTCTGGGTGATTAATGAAAAACAGGCAGGGAGCTCATCTGTGATCAGGCCATCAGTGATCAACTGCGCGGTGAGATTATAGTCCTGGCTGCTGGAGTGCCATGCAGGTCTGTGAAGCGCCAGGTTCCTGTAATTGAGCTGGTCAGCGACAAGCTCAGGTGAAAAATCCTCGGCCGGTAGCCCGGGATATACGCCAATTCCCCTGGTTAGCTCGGTTTTCGGCGATGAACATGAGATTAAAAAGAAAAACAGGGTTATCACAACCCAAACTGATTTCAAGAAATCAGCCATTATTCGGGATCGGTACATCATGGTGTCGGTTGGTTTAGTGACCACAATTTATAAAAAACGGATCAATAACAGCTATTGATCCGTTTATATCCGGGTGTTTGATATACCTTGCCTCTGTCAGTTATTATATGAAGGTTCAACCTGTTTAGCTCTTTCCCCGGGAACCGGTCCGCTATAGGGTTTCAGTTTAAGAAAAACACCATATTCTTCCTGGTCATCGGTTGAGCCACTGGCAAATATCTGCTTGATCTCTTCAGATGTCTTCGGATCGTTGGCATACTTCTTAATGAATTTCTGAAGTTCGTCGGTGGATGCGGTCAGGACCTGCCTTTCGTAATCATGGTTTTCCACCGTTTCGTGCTTGATCCGGATCCGGTTCTGCTCGAACAGTTCATTGAGCCACTCGTCGCCATACCAGTACAACAAAATGGAGTCTTTGCAGTACTGTACCCTGGCCAGGGTATGTACCGGGATGTGGTGATAGGCCGTCATATCGGAGGTGAAGTGCTCTTCATTGAGATCGGGCATGAAATCAACGTAATCCACATGGTTCAATTGGAACAGCGTGGCTGTCAGGTGGGATATCCTGTTCTCCTCCTCGTAATAGGTGATCTTATAGGTGCCATCTGGTTCATCAGGTGCCATGAATTCTTTAAAAACCATGCTGGGCTGAATGGTCCATACACATGAATCCTCATCATACCAGTTCCCGACCATGCTCTCATCAAAATATTTATCCTCTTCTTTGTAAAAAGGGTGGAGCGAGCTGACCAGGCAGCTGCTCATGGCGGTCAGTGCCAGTAACAGGATGATCACTTTTGAACGTCTCATGATTGTCAGGTTTTGATTACACGCAAAAATGAGCATCATATTGAGGCCCGTCAACTTTTTTCGATCAAACCGGCCTGATTATCGGTGAAACCGGATAAATAGTGATCTGTCAGTATTGTATTACAGGATCGATTTTTGAACGGGTGAAGCAACCAGTAGAGGCATTCATTCATCTTAGGCGTATAGATAGAAAATTACTATATGAAGAGAATAATGTTTCTGCTGGTTACCATATTGATGGTATCATGCGAGAAGGTTTCGGTGGACCTGGCGGCGCTGGGTGAAAATAGTGGTATTGTAGGTACCTGGATTGAGGATGGATACAATGGGGACACACTGTTGATGAATCGTTCCGGGAAACTGGTTTCCGATCGCTATGGGTTCACCATAGAAGAGGACGGAACCTTTATCGAACACAAGAATTCCGGCTGGTGCGGCACTCCCCCCGTCTCCTACGATGATTTTGATGGTACCTGGGAGGCTGTCTCCGATAGCCTGCTTGATATTAAAGTAGCTTACTGGGGAGGAGTGATGACTTACCAGATCAGGATCGTATCCGTGGGTGGTGCCAGACTGGCTATCAGGTATCTTTATTCGGTGGACAGGGCAGAGGCCAACAGGTTCAATTTCTAAAAAATACTCTATATTCGCTTTCCTTCAGTTGAAAAATGGATCGCGAAACCTTTTACCATCTGTTATGGGGCTGGGCCATCCTTGGCCTGGCTGTTTTTATTCTATTGTTGTTTGTGAAGGCCCCTTACGGGCGACACAGCCGGAAGGACTGGGGACCCGTAATATCAAACAGGTTGGGCTGGTTCCTGATGGAGTTCCCCTCCCTGCTTATATTTGTGCTCTTCTTTCTGTTTGGCCCCGGGAACATTCAACCCCTGACCTGGATCTTTTTCGCGCTTTATGTGTCACATTATACCAACAGGTCCCTGATCTGGCCCTGGCGTACACACACAGCAGGAAAAATGATGCCGCTGGTGGTGGCATTGATGGCGGTCTGCTTCAACCTGGTCAATGGCTTTATCAATGGCTATTATTTTTCAGCATTTTCGAGGGAATACACCATGGAGTGGCTCACCGATGCACGATTTCTCCTGGGCGCTTTGCTCTATGCCGGCGGTTCCTTTTTGAACTGGTGGTCTGACCAGATCCTTTTGCGCCTGCGCAGGGGAGGGAAGAAGGGGTATTTTATTCCCAGGGGGGGATTGTTCCGGTGGGTCTCCTGTCCCAATTTCCTTGGTGAGATCCTGCAGTGGTCGGGCTTTGCCATGATGACCTGGAGCCCGGCAGCCCTGGTATTCGCCCTTTGGACCTTCTTCAACCTGGTTCCAAGGGCGATGGCCCATCATAAATGGTACAGGGATACCTTCCCGGATTACCCTCCGGAACGAAAAGCTGTCATCCCTTTTGTACTTTGATTGAGCCTGTTGCTTTTTAACTGATCAGGTCTTCGATCCAGAGACGGGCATTCACAAAAGCCTCCAGCCAGGGGGTGGCGTCATCCTGCCTGCGATCCCAGGGGTAATAGGCGCACTGCCAGGGCTGGTAGGCCCTCTCCAGGTGGGGCATCATGGCCAGGTGGCGTCCGTCTGCCGAACAAAGGGCTGCCACATCATAATCGGAGCCATTTGGATTGGCAGGGTAGGTGGAGCGGCTGAACCTGGCTGCAATATGATAATGCTCTTCAGGCTCCGGCAGAATAAACCGTCCCTCGCCGTGAGCTACCCAAATACCCAGGTTCATTCCTTCCAGCGAACCCAGCATTACGGAATTGTTCTGTATTATATTCACTGCCAGGAAAGCCGATTCAAATTTCCTTGATGGATTGATTCCCATCTTCGGAGATTGATCGTGTTCCGGGACCACCAGGTCCAGTTCGATCATCAGCTGACAACCGTTGCAGACACCCAGGCTGAGTGTATCCTTCCTGGCATAAAAGTTTTCAAGTGCCTTGCCCGCCTTCTCATTGTAACGGAAGGCTCCTGCCCAGCCCTTTGCCGAACCGAGCACATCAGAATTGGAGAATCCGCCCACAAAGACGATCATCTGCACATCCTCGAGCGTTTCCCTTCCTGCAATAAGGTCCGTCATATGCACATCCTTCACATCAAAACCTGCCAGGTAGAGGGCGTGTGCCATTTCGCGGTCACCATTCACCCCCTTCTCCCTGATGATGGCTGCCCTGGTCCCGCTTTCAGAGCGCCTGTGCGGATCGACGCCCAGGCTTTCGAAGGTACCATGAAATTTGCCCAGGTCAAGATCCAGGGTATTGTTCCTGTAACTCTTATAACGCTCGCCGGCCAGCTCGCCCGCCTGTTTCCGGTCCAGCAGGTAAGAGGTTTGAAACCACAGGTCCCGGTAGTGGTCAATATCCAGCTGAAGGTTTTCTTCCCTGGTTCGCAGAACCATTTCACGTCCTTCGGACGGGTGCCCGATGATATGATGCAATATTCCCTCTTTCTCCAGCAGCGCAGAAATGACATGGGGTTCGTTAACCTGGATCACCACCCCCGGTTTCTCGCTGAAAAGGATTGTACCAGTGTCACCAGGGATACCTGAAATGTCCACTTCCAGGCCACCGGCAGAGTTGGCAAAACACATCTCCATAAGCGTGGTAACCAGTCCTCCTGCCGAAACATCGTGACCAGCCAGGATCAATCCCTCCTTAATCAGGTTCTGTAGCAGGTTGAATGCTTTTACAAAGTAACCGGGATCGGTCACGGTTGGCGCAGCTGTGCCCAGCCTGTTCTTATACTGTGCAAAAGAGCTGCCACCGAGTTTAAAATCATTTCTGGCCATGTCAATATAGACCAGCGCACTCTGCGGATAGGGCTGTAGTACAGGTTCAACGATCTTACGGACATCAGTCACCTCGCCTGCTGCAGAGATTATCACAGTTCCCGGGGCATAGACCACCTGGTCATTGTACTTCTGGGTCATGGAGAGAGAGTCCTTTCCTGTAGGGATGTTGATGCCAAGTGCAAGGGCAAAATCGCTGGCAGCCCGGGCCGCCCGGTAGAGCCTGGCATCCTCACCCTCGTTTTTGCATGGCCACATCCAGTTGGCCGAAAGGGAGATACTTTTGATACCGTCGGGCATGGGCGCCCAGACAATATTGGTCAGCGCTTCGGCAATGGAAAGCACACTACCAGCTTTTTCATCCACCATGGCAGCCACCGGGGCATGGCCGATGGAAGTGGCATACCCTTTCCTGCCCTGGTAATCAAGGGCAACGGCACCAAGGTCGTTCAGGGGGAGTTGTAGTTCACCCGCGCATTGCTGGCGGGCAATTTTACCGGTTACCGAACGGTCCACTTTATTGGTAAGCCAGTCTTTACAGGCCACTGCCTCCAGCTGAAGAACCCCTTCCAGGTCTCTGGCCAGTTCGCCAACAGAGGAGTTGATCACGGCATACCTGGTACGAAGTGATCTGTCCTCCATTACAGTCCTGGGCGGTTTCCCGAACATATCCGCCAGTTCGAGGTCCATGGGCTTTTCACCACTCTTCTCACTTTCAAATACAAAACGGTGATCGTCTGTGATATCACCTATGATATAGATTGGAGCCCTTTCACGGTTGGCGATACGTACCAGCTCGTCCACATCCCCGGCCTTGATGACGAGTCCCATCCGTTCCTGCGACTCGTTCCCTATGATCTCTTTAGCCGAGAGGGTAGGGTCGCCCACCGGGAGCCTGTCCAGGTAGATCTTGCCACCTGTCTCCTCTACCAGTTCTGAGAGGCAGTTGAGATGTCCCCCTGCCCCATGATCATGGATGCTGATGATGGTATTCATTCCCGATTCCGTAAGTGCCCGTATGGCATTATAGGCCCTTTTCTGCATCTCCGGATTGGCGCGCTGTACAGCGTTCAGTTCGATGGCATTCTCATATTCGCCTGTATCGACCGATGAGACGGCTCCGCCCCCCATTCCGATCCTGTAGTTGTCACCGCCCAGAAGTACCACCACATCCCCTTTACGGGGCTTCTCCTTCTGAGCATCCTGACTTTTGCCGTAACCTATACCGCCGGCAAGCATGATCACCTTGTCGAACCCGAATGTTTTTCCATGTTCCTCATGTTCAAAGGTTAACAGGCTGCCACAGATCAGCGGTTGTCCGAATTTATTTCCGAAATCGCTGGCCCCGTTGGAGGCTTTGATCAGGATCTCTGCGGGGGTCTGGTAGAGCCAGTGCCTTTCAGGTACCGCGTTCTCCCAGCTGCGTCCCTCTCCCAGCCTGGGATAGGAGGTCATGTAAACAGCGGTCCCGGCCATGGGGATGGCCCCTTTGCCACCTGCTATCCGGTCGCGGATCTCACCGCCGGTTCCGGTGGATGCACCGTTAAAGGGCTCGACGGTGGTTGGAAAGTTATGTGTCTCTGCCTTCAGTGAGAGGACCGATTCGATATCCGTGACCCTGAAATAGTCCGGCTTGTCCTGTGAGGCCGGTGCAAACTGTTCAATGGATGGTCCGGTGACAAAAGAGCAGTTGTCCTTGTAAGCAGAGACCACATGGTTGGGATTGGTCCTGGTTGTTTTTTTAATAAGCTGGAACAGCGAAGACTCCTGCTCCTCCCCGTCAATGATGAAAGTACCGTTGAATATCTTGTGCCGGCAGTGTTCCGAATTGACCTGCGAAAATCCAAACACTTCGCTATCGGTAAGTTTCCTTCCAATCCTCCGGCTGACACCTTCCAGGTAATTGATCTCATCCGGCTTCAGGGCCAGCCCCTCCTGCCGGTTGTAGGCTGCAATATCTGTAATCTCAATAACCGGTTCGGGCAGACGATCGATGGTAAAAATATGCTGGTCCATTCCTTTATAGAGTGCCTGAAGCATGGGGTCAAAGGAGGCATTTTTATTTTTTGCCATGAAAAATTCCTCCATCCGCCGAAGCCCTGTAACCCCCATGTTCTGGGTGATCTCCACAGCATTGGTACTCCAGGGTGTGATCATCTCCTTTCTCGGTCCCACGAACCATCCTTCCAAACGGCTCACTGACAGACAGGAGGCGTTGCCAAATAACCACTCCAGCTTCCCGGTGGTTTGCTTATCGAGCTCTCCTTCTGACTCAATTGCAATGATTTTAGTGCCGGGAACCTGGAAGAAACAGATCATGAAATGTGGTTTTTGAAGATTGCTCGAATCAATGACACAAAGATAATTTCTTTGTTTAATACTTCTCCCTGCTTTTTTAACATTGACGATAAATGAATATATTTAGAACTGACCAAGACAACCCTGAACATGATCGAGAAAAATTTTATTAAGATGTACGAGGAGAGTTTCGCCCGTAATTTTGACCTGCCGGCCCTGTCGGATTATACCAGCGACATCAGTTATACCTACGGGGAAATGGCCCGCCAGATCGCACGGCTGCATCTCTTATACCAGGCTGCCGGAGTAAAGAAGGGGGATAAAATTGCACTGTTTGGCAAAAACTCCTCCAACTGGTGTGTCGCGTTTATGAGCGTGATCACCTATGGTGCAGTATCAGTACCGATCCTTTCCGATTTCAAGCCATCAGATGCGCACACCATCATCAATCACTCAGATGCGGTCATGTTAATGGTGGACAACCAGACTATGAAGGGGATGTCGGAGAAAGAGATGAAGCAGGTGAAAAGTATCCTCTCACTGGATGATTTTTCCAACCTTGCAACAGCGCCACCGGAGGCCGTGATAAAAGCTTATGGGGATCTTGACACGCTTTTTGAAAAGAAATACCCGGATGGTTTCGGCAGAGAGCAGATTCATTATGCAGAGGTGGAAAACAACGAGGCGGTGGAGATCAATTATACTTCGGGAACTACCGGTTTCAGCAAGGGGGTGGTCCTGTCGGCCAACAGCCTGGCCGGGAACGTAGACTTTGCAATGCGAGCCATTGAATTGAATGCAGGTGAGAAGATGCTGGCCCTGCTGCCCCTGGCCCACTGCTATGGTTGTGCATTCGATTTCCTGTTTCCGATGGCAGTTGGAGTGCATGTGACCATCCTGGGAAAATTGCCAGCCACGCCAGTGATCATCAAGGCTTTTGCAGAGATTAGGCCCCACCTGATCCTGTTCGTTCCCATCTTTTTTGAAAAAATCTACAAGAAAAAACTACTTCCCTTATTGCAGAAAGGATCTGTGAAGATACTGACCAGTATTCCGGGAGTCAGGAGTCTGATATATGGAAAGATGAGGAAGTCACTGGTGGAGACTTTCGGAGGCCGGTTCAGGGAGGCTGTTCTCGGGGGGGCGGCGCTGGGCGCGGAAGTAGAGGATTTCCTCAAAAGAATCAAGTTCCCCTTTACAATCGGATACGGTATGACTGAATGCGGCCCTCTTATGTCCTATGAAGGATGGGCCACCACACGCAAGGGATCCAGCGGAAAAATCCTGGATATCATGGAGTTAAAAATAGATTCTGAAAAGCCGTATTCCGTTCCCGGTGAAATCCTGGTGAAGGGGGAAAATCTGATGGAGGGTTACTATAAGAACGAAGAGGCTACCAGGGCCACCATTGATGCAGAGGGCTGGCTCCATACGGGAGACCTGGGTATCACCGATAAGGATGGTTTTATCTATATAAAAGGAAGGAGCAAAAGTATGCTGCTTGGACCTTCAGGTCAGAATATCTATCCTGAAGAGATTGAGTCCAAGTTATGCAACCTGCCCTATATCAGTGAAGCGGTTGTGCTGATGAACAGCAACCACAGGCTGGAGGCACTGGTTTATCCCGATTATGAACAGGCCAAGACCGATAATGTGGAGGCAGAACTGGAGTCCATTATGGAGGAGAACAGGAAGGAGGCCAATAACCACCTGGCCAGCTATGAGACCCTGTTAAAGATCCATATCCATGAGACAGAGTTCGAGAAGACCCCCAAACGGAGCATCAAGCGATTCCTCTATAAACTGGAGGAGTAGATTTGCCATGCCAGGCAAACCATACCTGTGGCCATGAACTTATAGTGACATGCCTTTATATACTCTTGAGGCACCAACAGGTACCAGGTATCCGCTGTAGGTGAGCCTACCCCCCCAGGTGGTCGAACTTACATCGGCCGAAGCCCTCGAATCAGGATAGACGGTAAGGCGCACATCATAAGTTCCCACCGGTGTGCTCAGGACATAGGTCATGTTGTAACTGCCGCTTTTTTCATGCAGTGTATACTTATAGTTGGATATCTCCCCTTCTACGGTGGTACCGCCAACACCATTTCTTCCAATATAGGTATTCGAACCCACCTGGATCACTCCCTGGAGGGAATCTGCAGCGACAAAGTTAATGTTGGATGATACATTGACTGTATTACCCCGCTTATCTTTTAAGCTATATGCTTCCAGTACAAATCGTTGATACTCCACCATGGCCGTAACCACTTTGGCTGTTTGGGCCATTTCTTCAGCCTTCTGTTCTTTTTTTAACTGCTTCTCAAGCTGTTTCTGCTCCTGTTTGCTGAGCTCCTGTGAGAATGCAGGCAGTGCCAGCAATGCAACAAGAACGATAGTTATTAAGCGTTTCATATCTTCATTTTTTAGTTCATTATCTTTCATTATTAACCGTGATACCGCTTAATTTGTTTAAGCAGATCATTACGAAATTCAAACATCTCATTTCGATGATTTATTTTAAGGAAGCCTGGTTTTAATCCTCCAGGATGGAATGATAAATAGACTCATTCTCACTGTCATATACTACAAAAATTATGCCTAGAGCCGCTCCATGTTGTTTCAGGAACTTCCGGACTGTCATAATGGCAATATCAGCAGCCAGCGTCTTTGGAAATCCATATACACCGGTTGAAATGTTGGGGAAGGCAATTGAGGTTAACCTGTGTTCCAGGGCCAGTTCAAGGCACCTCCGGTAACACCGGCCCAGTAGTTCCTGTTCTTTATTTTTCCCACCGCGCCATACCGGCCCCACTGTATGGATCACGTAAGAAGAGGGCAGGTGAAAACCGGGCGTTATCTTCGCCTCACCGGTTTCACACCCGTTCAGGGCACGGCATACCTCCAGAAGTTCCGGACCGGCAGCACGGTGAATGGCACCATCCACTCCGCCTCCACCCAGCAGGGAACGATTGGCTGCGTTGACAATGGCATCAACTTTCAATGTAGTGATGTCTCCCCTGATGAGCGTAATGTTTGGATCCATCTGTTACATTCCCCTGATCGAAGCGCCAAGTTCCTTTTCAAATGCATCAGCAATACGCATCATGGCTTTATCGATCTGTTTGTCTGTTAGAGTTTTATCCTCATCCAGAAGGGTGAAGGTAAGGGCATAGGATTTCTTGCCCTGCTCAATCTTATCTCCTTCATAAACATCAAAGAGGGTTACCTTCTTTAGAAGCTTCTTCTCGGCTTTAAAGGCCAGGGTCCTGAGTGACTCAAAAGTTACCTTTTTGTCAAGCATCAGGGAGAAGTCACGGGTAACAACCTGGAACCTGGGGAGCGGTTTAAAGAGGATCTTCCTGCCCGAGAGCATGTTCAGCAACAGGTCCCAGTCGAATTCAGCTGCAAACACGGGTTGCTTGATATCGAAAAGTTCACCTGTTTTCCTGGCCACCCACCCAAATTCTACCAGCGGGGTGTCCTGGTGGTTGTAGACCAGGCCCTCATCAAAGTGCGGATTTTCAGATCCCTTACAATCAAGATCGACGGGATCGATTCCCAGCTTAACCAGCACGTTTTCCACGTAGCTCTTTAACTGATAAAAGGATGACTCCACCGGTTTTTGAACCCAGTTGCCCTGTTGAATATTTCCCGAAAGGAATATTCCCATATGGAATGCTTCACCATACCGGTCCAGCGGATCCTTACACTTTTTATCATCATTTATAAAATAACAGTTCCCGAATTCATAGAACTTCAGGTCGGTTCGCTTCCGGTTGATGTTGTAAATGATGGCCTCCAGTCCGCCAAAAAGCAGATTTTGTCTCATCAGCGAGAGGTCCTGGCTCAATGGATTGTACAGGCGAACAGCTGCCGGGTCCATGGACTCTTCCGTGTCATAATAGGATGCAGGGGTAAGCGAGTTGGATTTAATCTCATAAAATCCGTTAGAAGTGAGGAAGTCCGAGGTCATGTTCACCACCCGTTCTTTATCGGGTTTAGCCGTATAGGAGAGCGTAGAACGCACACCGCTATCAGTTTCAACCCTGTTGAATCCATAGATCCTGAGGATCTCTTCGATCACATCAGCCTCTCTCTGAACATCGACCCTGTAGGGGGGAACGCGCAAAACCATTCCGTCCTGGTCCTCCTTTTCCACAAGGATCTCCAGTGATTCAAGAATGGAGCGGATAACAGCCGGATCCAGGTGATTTCCTATGAGCCGGTCCACATGTGCATAGCTGATCTCTATAAGGAAATCCTCCACCGGTTCGGGATAAACATCTACCAGATCGGATGATATGGTACCTCCTGCAATCTCCTTGATCAGCAAGGCGGCACGTTTCAGTGCCCATACAGTATTATTGGGATCCGAACCCCTCTCAAACCTGAAAGATGCATCAGTATTAAGCAGGTGATGCCTGGATGTTTTGCGGATATAGACGGGATCAAAACAGGCCGATTCAAGGAATATGGAAGTGGTTTTTTCAGTGACACCTGAACCTATTCCACCAAATACTCCTGCGATACACATTCCCTGCTCGGTATTGCAGATCATCAGGTCCGATGCGGTGAGTTTACGCTCCTGGCCATCCAGTGTGATAAAAGATGTCCCTTCCGGCATTGTTTTGACCAGGACCTTCCTTCCCGTGATCTGACCGGCATCGAAAGCGTGCAGGGGTTGCCCCGATTCGTGCAGAACGAAATTGGTGATATCCACCACATTGTTGATAGGTGTTAGTCCCACAGATCTGAGCCGGTTCTGTAACCAGGCCGGACTCTCGGCTACTTTCAGTCCCTGCAAGGTTACACCGGAATATCGTTTACATCCTGCTTTCTCCTCGATGACAACAGGTATATAAAGGTCGTTGTTATCACTGACGAAGGCTTCCACTGAAGGTTTCTCAACCCTGGCCTCGCCCTTTTGTTTAAGGAAAGCTGCCAGGTCCCTTGCCACTCCAAGATGCGACGCTCCATCGATGCGGTTGGGAGTCAGACCGATCTCGAACACATAATCATTTTCCAGCTGGAAATAGTCAGCCGCCGGAGTTCCGGGAACTGCACCGGGATCAAGGACCATGATCCCGTCGTGGGAAGTACCCAGTCCAAGTTCGTCCTCGGCGCAGATCATACCCATCGAGAGCTCTCCGCGTATTTTGGCTTTTTTGATGGTAAATCCGTTTTCATCGGGCCAGAGTGTGGTTCCGATCCTGGCAACCGGGACTTTCTGACCGGCAGCTACATTGGGGGCACCACATACGATCTGCAGTGGCTCTTCCTCACCCACATCCACTGTTGTCAGGGAAAGCTTGCTGGCATCGGGGTGCTTCTCACACGTAAGTACCTCGCCTATCACCACACCTTCCAGTCCACCTTTAACCGATTGGATCTCTTCCAGACCCTCAACTTCAAGTCCGGTGTTCGTAAGGATCTCACCGACCTGTTGAGGTGGCAGATCCATATCAATATATTGTTTGAGCCAGTTATAGGAAATCTTCATTTCTGCTTCATTACCATTAAGCTGCAAAAGTAGTGCATTTAGTGCAGAGATAAAAGGGAAAAAAGCGGCACCTGGACTTCCGGATAGGTGAGCCGGGAGGGAAGTTCTGTCACCATTTTTATCTCGGCAATTTCATGATCGGGGAGTGGCTCCAGCTCCAGCACTTCAGCATTGTAGAACCTGCCATACTCAACCTTTTCTTTAACAGTTACACTGTAGTCAGACAGGATCTTCAAATTCGACCTGACTGCCCCGGTTTCCTCGTAAAGTTCCCTTACGGCGGCTTGGTCCGGGGACTCACCCGGTTCAATATGCCCGGCGGGCAACTCCCAGGTGATCCTCTCCCGGTGCCTTACAAAGATCCATTGTCCCCTGTATCTGGCCCCCATTACCACATAGGTCAGCGTAGCATCTTCCAGGGAGCCCGGAGCAAACAGTCTGGTGACCGGTTTCATCGGGGGGTCAAAAGCTTTTTTCATAGGATTTAATTTAAGGATTTACCAGGATAACGAAGCATTAAAAATACTGAAAACCCGTGATTTGTTCGGCAAATGAAATCGATAAAAGAACCTGGTTCTCGAGGATTTTCAATATTTTTGTGGCTTAATTGGAAAAGATGGATCAAACCCCTTTGATACTGGTTACCAACGATGACGGCATTCAGGCCGGGGGCATGGAAGCACTTATATCCGTGGCGCGCAGGTTTGGCAATGTGGTGGCCATCTCCTCCCGGGAGCCCATGTCGGGCATGTCTCATGCCATTACCATCAAGGTTCCCCTTCGTGTCAAACTTATTTCCGAAGAGCCCGGCCTCAAGCGATTTATAACCAATGGCACCCCGGTAGACGGGGTTAAACTGGTCTTTAACAGTCTCTCCAATCGAAAGCCCGATCTGTTGTTAGCGGGGATCAATCACGGTTCAAATTCCTCTTCGAGCGTACTCTATTCGGGTACCATGGCTGCTGCCATGGAGGGAGCTATAAACCATATTCCTTCCATAGGTTTTTCCCTGCTTGATTTTGACCCGGCTGCCGATTTTAGTGCATCAGCCCGGATCGCGGAAGAGGTCATTCAGTATGTGATGGAGCGTCCCCTGCCCGACGGGGTCTGTCTCAATGTGAATATACCGGCGCTCCCCTCACCCGAGATCAGGGGCATCAGGATCTGCAATCAGGCCAATGGATACTGGAAGGAGGAATTTGAGAAAAGAACCGATCCCAATGGGGCTGAATATTTCTGGCTTACGGGATTTTTCCACAACAGAGAACCCGAAAACGGGGGTGAAGGCACCGATGAGTGGGCCCTGAAGAACGGATTTGTATCGATCGTTCCCATTAATACCGATCTGACAGCATATGATGTTATGGAGAAGATGAAATCGCTGGAGTACTCACAAACTGGTCCAAATGACTGAGAAGAGATTTGATTCTTTGGTAACCGGACTGGTTCCGGCGCTGGTATTACCCTCCCTCACCATGTTGTGTATCTGGCTGATCAGGAGTGACAGCCCACTTATAGAATTCCTGAAAGAGTTTCAGAGGCTGCATATGTTATCGAAACTGATCAGTCTTTCTGTTATTCCCAACCTGTTGCTGTTCTTCCTTTTTATATGGACCGGAAGGAATTTATCAGCCAGGGGTGTCATTTTCGCCACGCTGTTGCTGGCCTTTTTAATGCTGATACTCAAATTAGTCTGAGTGAAATATGAAGTATTTTCTGATAGCAGGTGAAGCCTCCGGTGATCTTCATGCATCCAGCCTTATGAGGGGACTGCTGGAAGCTGATCCCCAGGCCCGGTTTTGTTTTATGGGAGGCGACCTGATGAAGGAAGTAGCCGGTGAGATGGTTATACACTACCGGGAGACCAGTTATATGTTGCTGGATGTACTATTCCATCTTGGTAAGATTTTCCGGAACATGCGCCTGATCAAAAGGAGGATCCTGGAGTGGGAGCCCGATGTGCTCATCCCTGTGGATTACCCGGGTTTCAATATTCGGATGGCCCGGTTTGCCTCGAGACACAGGATCACTGTATTTTACTACATATCACCCAAAGTCTGGGCCTGGAAACAACGGAGGGTGAAGTCACTGAAGAAATATGTGAACCGGCTCTTCGCCATCCTGCCGTTCGAGGTTGAATTTTATAGCGGATATAATATGAAGGTGGAATATTTCGGGAATCCGCTGGTGGACCAGGTTGCCTGGTTCAGAGAACAATTCGAAGGGGAAGAGCACTGGAAGAGCCGGCATGGATTTGGCCAGAAGCCCCTGGTGGCACTGCTGGCTGGTTCACGAAATAAAGAGATTGAAACAACACTGCCATCTATGCTTACACTGGCCGGGGAACATCCGGAATACCAGTTTGTTGTTGCCGGCGCACCTTCAATTAATTCTTCACTCTATGAACAATATTTGCAGGGTACAGATGTTAGGATTGTGTACAATGAAACTTATGCATTACTGGAATGTTCGGAGGCAGGGTTGGTCACGTCAGGGACCGCCACGCTGGAAGCAGCCCTGTTTGAACTTCCCCAGGTAGTGCTGTATGGGACCAGCCAACTTGCTTACACCATTGCAAAACGATTAATAAAGGTTAATTTTATAAGCCTAGTTAACCTGATCCATGGGAAGAAACTTGTAGAGGAGGTTATCCAGAAGGACCTGACAAAAAGGACCAGGAGAGAACTGAACCGGATCCTGAGCGATGATGCATACAGGAAGGAGATGCAACAGGGTTACAGGGAACTGAAAGCCGGCCTTGGTGAAAAAGGAGTTTCCCGCAAAGTAGGCGAACGCATGGTTGAATTGTTAAAAGTGGAATCTGAATGAAGTGGATTGTTACAGTATTGCTGGTATTATTCTTCAGGACAGGATTAATTGCTCAACCCATTGATGTGGGACTTTACCAGGATCAGCTTGTACAGGCAGCGGTGGTATATTGTTCATCCGGCTACTACCAGCTTCTCCTAGACGGGGAGGTGATAAAAAGGATGGAGGAGGGGGATATCGTCTACCTGAACCTGGAGGATGGAATGGTGAAGGTGCTTGATTCAGAACGCGATTTCGGCCTCGCCTCAAATGTGGAGTTAAGATCACTCTCCACAGAGGGTGTCATACGTGTGCGATGCATAACGCCGGAAATTGAATCACGGGTATATGACGACAACCTTCTGGCCATACCCGACGAACGCTTTATGACGCTTGTAAACCGGGTGGACCTGGATAAATACCTGGCCGGTGTGGTGGAAACCGAGGCCGGGGCCAATGCCGGGAAAGAGTTTTACAAAGCTCAGTCTGTCCTGTGCCGGACTTTCACACTGAAGCAGATGGATCGACACATTTGCGAAGGTTTTTCTCTGTGTGATGGAAGACATTGTCAGGCCTACAGGGGAAAAAGCACGCTTAATCCTGAGATCCTGGAAGCCATTGTGGAGACCAGCAATATGGTGCTGGCGGATTACAATTTCAAGCTGATCACGGCGGCGTATCATTCAAACAGCGGTGGACAGACGCAACGGGCAGCAGATGTATGGCTCTCTGATGCGGACTACCTGCAATCGGTGGTTGACCCGTACTCCCTGCACCAGGATCATGCCAAGTGGCAGGACACGATCTCATTTAAGGCATGGAAGGATTACCTGCTGAAGAACGGGATGAAATCAGTCAGCAAGATCCCGGATGAGATCATCTATATCGAACAGATGCGAAGGAAGAAGTACTTTATACTTGATACTGATTCAATCAGGATGGCCAAGATCAGGGAGGATTGGGGATTCAAATCATCCTTTTTTGATATGTTCCCGCAGGGTGACAGCATCGTTATTTGGGGTAAAGGATATGGACATGGTATCGGGATGAGCCAGGAGGGTGCCATGAAGATGGCCAGGGACGGGTTTTCATACCAGGATATCCTCCGGTTCTATTTTAATGATGTGCGGTTAATGGATTTTCGGGACCTTCCCGATTCAAGCCTTCCGGAAGCATTCAGGGACCTGCAATAAGGCAGAAATAATGTGGGCACTATTTAAAAAAGAGATCAGCGGTTTTTTCAGCAGCCTTACCGGGTACCTGGTCATTGTGGTATTCCTCCTGCTCAACTCTCTTTTTATGTGGATCGTACCCGGCCAGTTTAATGTGGTTGAGAACGGGTATGCCACCATGGATTCACTTTTTGCGATTGCTCCATGGGTATTCCTTTTCCTGGTTCCGGCCATTACCATGAGGATGATCTCTGAGGAGAAGCGTACCGGGACCCTGGATCTGCTTTATACCAGGCCTGTGACTGAATTCCAGATCGTTCTTGCCAAGTTCCTGGCATCCTGGGCACTTGTACTTCTTTCCCTGGTTCCTACCCTGATCTATTTCTGGTCGGTGTCCCGTCTGGGAAGTCCGCCGGGGAACATTGATATGGGGGGTACCTGGGGTTCATATGTCGGCCTGCTCTTTCTGGGGGGTATCTATTCAGCCATTGGCATGTTTGCCACTTCGCTTTCAGGAAACCAGATCGTGGCATTCATCATTGCGGTTTTCCTCTCTTTCCTGATGTACCTGGGATTTGATTTTTTAAGCGGTGTAGCGGAATCGGGACGAATAACCCTGATTGTATCACAGATGGGTATCAGCTATCATTATAACTCCATCAGCAGGGGGGTTATCGACTCGAGGGATATGCTCTATTTTGCAGGTGTGATCACTATTTTCATAATGGGAACCAGGACCCTGCTTCAAAGTAGTAAATGGTAAGGCACACATGGACAGAAAAGAACTGAAAAGAAGAGATCTGTTGCAGCTGGCTATCATACTGGTGCTCGTTGTGGTTATCTGCCTGCTGGGTGAGATCAGGTTTTTTCGTATCGATCTCACCTCAGAAAAAAAATATACACTCTCACAACCAAGCCGCAGGTTGATGAGTGAACTGGATGACGTTGTCTATGTGAAAATTTACCTTGATGGAGAGCTGCCTGCCGAATTTGTGAATTTCAAAAAATCCATACGTGAGCTGATGGATGATTTCAGGGCATACGCGGGAGAGAAATTGCAGTATCAGTTTATCAACCTGTATAATGAAACCGACGAAACCATAAGGAACAGGATGATCGGGGACCTGTATGACAGGGGTTTGAACGTGACAAATATCCAGGTACGTGATCGTGAAGGGGGGAGCTCCAGCAGGACCATCTTTCCCGGGGCCATCATTTCGTACGGACCATATGAAATGCCTGTAAATCTATTGAAAAACAATCCATCCCTGTCACACGAGATGAATCTGAATAACTCCATTCAGACACTTGAATATGAATTTGCACGGGCCATCCAGAGCCTGACCATGAAAGAAGTACCGCGAATCGCTTTTATCGAGGGACACGGTGAACTTGATTCCTTGCAGACCTATAGCCTGATGGATGAACTTAAGAATTTTTTCCAGGTGGACAGGGGTTATATCAGTGGCAATGTGGAGGCATTGCTCAATTACAGGGCCCTGATCATTGCGCGCCCGGAACGTCCATTTAATGAAGCTGATAAATTTGCAATTGACCAGTATATTATGAAGGGGGGGAAGGTCCTCTTCTTTCTGGATCCTGTACAACCATTTGCCGATAGCCTGACAGCAGGTACTACGGTGGCGCTGGCCAACCAGGTAGGCCTGGAGGACTTGCTGTTTAAATACGGGATCCGTATCAACTATGACCTGGTCGCCGATCTGCAGTGCAATTACGTACCCGTGAACACGGCTCCAGCCGGTCAGCAGGCACATTTTACCATGATGCCCTGGGTCTATTACCCCCTGCTGGCAGGACCCGAAACAAACCCGGTAACCCGGGGACTGAATTATGTTCTGGCACAATTTGCCTCAACCCTTGATACGCTCTCATATGGAATCGGCAAGGTGAAAAAAACCGTATTGCTGGCCACATCACAGGCAAGCAGGAAAAGGGACGTCCCCCTGTATATCAATATGGCAGAGGTGACTGTCCAACCCGATCCTGCACTTTATCACGCTGCACATCTTCCCGTAGGAGTACTTTTAGAGGGAAATTTCGAGTCATTTTACAAAAACTATCCGGTCCCGGAAGGTGTAAAGCCACCAGACTGGCAGGTGATTGGAGAGAGTGAACCAACCTCCATGTTCGTCATAGCCGATGGCGATATTGCCGCCAACGACGTTCAGTTTGAGCAGGGAGCATTCAGGGCGCAGCCCCTTGGTTACGACCGGTACACACGGCAGACCTTCGGGAACCGCGAGTTCATTATGAATGTAATAAACTATATGACCGATAAATCTGGCCTTATGGAGTTGCGCTCGAGGGAATTCAAACTTCGGCTGCTAAACAGGGAGATGATAGAGAGCAAATCCAGATTACTTAAATGGAAATTAATCAACACATTGATTCCACTCCTCCTGGTAGTGGTTGCCGGTCTGGCCATCCAGGGGGTCAGAAGAAAAAAATATATCAGTTGATATGAAGAGGCGGCGTATTCTCCTGGCCATTCTTTCACTGATTACCGTGGTGCTTATTTTGATCCTTTTAATCAGGCCATGGGAACCGGGGGACAGGGGAGCGAGGAGTGTGGCACTCCGTGATGTGGAGGATGTGGACCGGATTGTACTTGTTGATCCCTTTAATACCACCGAACTGACAAAAGGGGAGGGTGAATGGTATCTTTTTGGAACAGAAACTGTTAACCCGGTTTCTATGGAGAACTTGCTGATCGCCTCCAGCAGGCTTGAGATTTCTTCCATTACAGAGAATGAGGCTTTTGCCGCTACGAATGAATCAAGGGCAGATGTTACGGAAGTTACCTTTTACAAAGGTGAAAGAATTTTGCTAACCTTTAGCCTGAAAGCTTATTCAGGACGATACCTGTTGCATCCTGCCGGTTCCACCAGATCCTATTATGTTGACCTGCCTGGATATCCGGGATTAGAACTTGACAGGGTGTTTTCTGCCAGCCCCGACCACTACCGGGAACATCTCCTCATTGATCTTCGCCCATCAGAGATCTCCGGCATCCGGATTGAACTGGCATCGGGCGATGCTTTTCGTTTTACACAGGATCTGAATGGGGATATTCACTGTGAGGCTGCCAGTGAGCAGACCCATCTGCCTGAAGGAAAGCTCAATGAACTTGCTGTGAGGCTTTTATTCAGTTATTTTACCTCCGTCAGGTTTGAACAGATGACCGGTATAAGTGCCGACTCATTGCACAGCCCTGAAGCACAGGAGTGGAAACTGGCGACCATCACGGTGGAGTCCTTCACCGGGGAACATCATTCCCTCCAGGTTTATTCATACCATGAGGAACCGGGCGCAGAACCTCACCTTTTCAAGGCTGTGGTTCTTTATGATAATGAGCAGGATGCCATGTTTATTAACTACATTTACCTGGATGTTCTGATGCGAGGAATATCCCATTATTTTGGGGAATAGTAGCCGAGGCTTTAACGATTTTTTTTCGTATTATTGATGGTTGAATCACATACTAAATAAAAGAAAGCACACATGAAATTTGTTGTATCCAGTATGGAACTGTTGGGTCATCTGCAGGCCATCAGTCGTGTGATCAGTAATAAGAACACACTTCCAATTTTAGATAATTTCCTTTTCTCACTTGAAGATGGAATTCTGGAGATAACCTCATCCGATCTTGAATCGACCCTGGTTACGCATTTTCAGCTGGAAAATACGGACGGTAAAGGAGCTGTGGCAATACCTGCCCGCCTCCTGACTGATACCCTCAAAGAGTTCCCCGACATACCGCTTACCTTTGAGGTCAATCCCGATAGCCTGATGGTAGTGATTCAGAGTGAAAATGGCAAGTTTTCCATCCCGGGTCAGAATGGGGCAGAGTTTCCCCATATGCCCGTGATCAAAGATGACCAGAAGCAGACCCTGGAGATTGAACGGGAGTTACTTCTATCGGGCATCAGCAAATCCCTGTTTGCTACAGCCGATGATGAGCTCAGACCTGTGATGAATGGGATTTTCATGGAACTATCGCCTGACGATATCACTTTTGTAGCTTCTGATGCGCATAAACTGGTGCGTTACAAACGGACTGATGCCAATGCAGGAAGTGCATCCAGTTTTATCCTTCCTAAAAAACCTGCATCGCTGTTAAAGAATATTCTGCCCAGGGAGGAAAACAATGTGCTCCTGGAGTTTGACGACCGTAATGCATCTTTTACACTGACAAATTATAAGCTGGTCTGCAGGCTTGTGGAGGGGAACTACCCAAGTTATAATTCTGTGATCCCAACCAATAATCCGTATAAAATGAGCATTGACCGCCTGGCGTTCTATAATACGCTAAAAAGGGTATCGGTCTTCTCAAACCAGGCAAGTAACCTGGTAAAGCTCTCTTTGACGGGGAATCAACTGAATATTTCCGCCCAGGATATTGATTTCTCCATATCTGCCAATGAAAGGCTCAGCTGCCAGTATGAAGGAGAGGATATGGAAATTGGCTTTAAATCCACTTTCCTTATTGAAATTCTGGCTAACCTTGCTTCTGACGATGTCGTTCTGGAGATGAGCGATCCTACCCGCGCCGGCATTTTATTGCCTTCAGAAACGCAAAATGAAAGTGAAGATACGCTGATGCTGCTGATGCCTATGATGATAAATGCATAAAGCATGAGGTTAAACCTGAAGAATCCAATTATTTTTTTCGACCTCGAGACAACCGGAATTAATATTGCAGCAGACAGAATTGTGGAGATCTCCTACCTGAAAGTGGATCAGAACGGTAATGAGACCAGTAAGACAATGCGTGTGAATCCCGGTATACCCATTCCTGAAAAGGTAACCGCCATTCATGGAATATCCAATGAGGACGTAAAAGATGCTCCCGCCTTCAATGAAATTGCCAAAAGTCTTGCACGGGAATTTGAGGGGTGTGACCTGGCAGGCTACAATTCAGTTAAGTTTGATATACCCCTGCTGGCAGAAGAGTTCCTCAGGGCAGGAGTTGATATCGATCTGAAAAGAAAGAAATTTATAGATGTCCAGGTGATTTTCATGAAGATGGAGCCCCGCACACTCTCGGCCGCCTATAAATTTTTTGTAAATAAGGATCTGGACAATGCACATTCAGCAGAGGCTGATACACGTGCCACCTATGAAGTGTTGCAGGCCCAGCTGGACCATTATCCCAACCTGGAGAACGATATGGGAAAGCTGGCCGAGTTCTCGGCCCAGACGCGCAATGTCGATTTTGCAGGAAGAATAGTTCTGGATGAGAATGATGTGGAAGTATTTAACTTCGGGAAATACAGGGGCAAACCGGTCAGTGAGGTCCTGGATAAAGATCCCGGTTATTACGGCTGGATGATGAATGGAGATTTTCCTCTTTATACAAAGAAGGTACTTACCAACATTAAACTGGCTTCCATAAAGAAATAGTATTATGAAGATCATATGCATTGGCAGGAATTATGTTGCTCATGCAAAGGAATTGAATAACGAGGTTCCCGAAAGTCCCGTCTTCTTTCTGAAGCCTGATTCGGCTCTTGTCATCGCTAACCGGCCTTTTTTCTACCCTGAATTCTCAAAGGATGTGCAATATGAACTGGAAGTCGTGATCAGGATCAACAGGCTGGGAAGGAGTATTGAGGAACAGTATGCAAACCGCTATTTCAATGAAGTTGCACTCGGTGTTGATTTTACTGCACGTGACCTGCAGGCGGAACAGAAGAAAAAAGGGCTGCCCTGGGAAATTGCCAAGGGTTTCGATTACTCGGCTCCTGTCAGTGAGTTTTTCCCTTTAAAGGAATTCGGGGATATACACACTCTTTCATTCAGGCTGGACCTGAACGGTAAGACGGTTCAGGAGGGGAATACCTCTTTGATGATCTTTAGTTTTGAGAAGATCATAGCTTATGTTTCACGATTTATGACCCTGAAGACCGGCGATCTGATCTATACAGGCACACCGGCCGGTGTGGGACCCGTGGCTATCAATGATCGTCTGGAGGCATACCTGGAGGGAAAAAAATTGATGGACTTCCCAGTAAAATAATGTCTGGATCAACATATCAATTTCACCGGATCGGACTGGTGAATGTATCGTGCTACCTGATTTACAAGCCGGGAGAAGCGATCCTTGTGGACTGCGGGAACAGTGGTTCGGAGGTGAAGATCCTGGAAAAGTTCAAGGTACTGGGGCTGGAGCCCGGAATGCTCAAGTTGCTTATTCTGACTCATGAACATTTTGATCATGCAGGATCGGCCCGGAGGCTGAAGGAGTTGACAGGATGCAGGATAATGATCCATCGACTGGCAGCATATCGCCTCCGTGAGGGTTTATCACCAATTCCAACCGGAACGCGCTGGAAAGCGAAGTTACTGGTAAGTGTTGGCCGGATATTTGCCAGGAGAATGATGAACTATCCCGGCGTTGAGCCGGACCTGCTGACCGATGATCTCTTTGATCTTGAATCTTTCGGTTTTCCCGGCAGGGTCATTCATACTCCGGGGCATACCGTTGGATCGACGGTAGTTCTAATGGAGGGGGGAGAGCTGATTTCAGGCGATACCTTCTTCGGGCTTGAAAACAAGCAGCACTTTCCTCCCTTTGCTGAGGATCTGCCCGCGCTGGTAAGAAGCTGGGGGATGATCCGCGGCCTCCAGGTAAAAACCATCTACCCTGCACATGGTCACAGTTTTTCATTTAAGAGTTTTCTCTCCGAGTATGATGCCGCCATGGAAAGGTATGGATGACAGTTGCCGCACAACTGTCAGGTTGTTAGAATGTTAGAGTGCCAGGGAGCCAATAATTCTCAGTGTTAGTAAGTTTGAGAGGTAGAGGAATTCTGGAGAAAGGAGGCCAGGGTAGCATAAACCTCTACCTGTTGCTCTTCGGGCATGTTGTTGATCCTGGTCCGGTGAGATCCTCCCTTTTTGATAAAGATCCGTGAATTGGTGCTGCCGGTTGAAGTGACAGCCGTCGCTGACCAGGTGTCGTTCTCACCATATATAAAAATAAAGTTCTCGGCTTCTTCGGCAATGTAATTCCGGATATCATATGAGAGCTCATCATCAAATGAGATCTTGATGTTCTCAGGTATGGTGAAGGTAAAGACGGGATTGTCCACATAGTTCAGGTACTTTTCAAAAGGTTCCAGGTCATATCCGTAATAACCCATCTCAGTCATCGCCTGGTAGAAAAAGGGCCTGTATTCAGTAATAAACTGGTCCGAGAAGTAGTCGAAACCAGCCACACGGTTCATATGATCAATCACCTCCTCAGGTCCGGCTGCCCTTCCCGGGATCTTATTCATGGGTACATATCCCCATTGCCAGTATGCGAATGAGTACTCAAGCACGCAATATTCATATGCCTTTTCAACACCCCCTGCCAGATTGAAGGTATACCCTTTATCGTTCGTAAAAGATTTGAAAGCATCCAGGTACTGCTCCTCGTTTTTCAGGGCCATCTTCTGAAACTTCTCTATTTTCTTTCTCTCTTTTCCACTGCCCACATGTTCCAGGAACGAATAGATGCGCTGATCCTCCCGTCCAAAGTTCAGGGGAGCCACGTAAGGGACCCTGACATCCACATCTTCCGGGTAATAATAACTGTGATAAATGACTGTCTGTCCTCCTTTACTGATACCTGTTGAGATCCATGGCCCCGGGTAGAGTTCCTTCAACATGGCAATGATCTGGTGGTGATCCGAAGCAGCCTGCCAGGTATCCAGGTAATTCCAGTCGATACTATCGGGTACGCTCCGGCCAAAATACCTGTGTTCCACCATCACCTGGTTGCATTTTAACCTGGAGGTGATCTCGGTGGTATAATAGTATTTGGCATCATAGCCTGCAGTAACCAGGACTACTGGTTTTGAAGCATCCACATGTGAAATATAAACCCTTTGTGTGAACTTTGCCCCATCCGGATTATGATGATCTACAGGTTGTTCGATCATCACCTCGAGGATCTGTTCAAAGGCAGGCTCACTACTCAGGGACCGGACCTCCTTCACCTCTTTCCGGGCCAGGAATTCATTCAGGCTGACATTTGCCAGGGATTGAAAGAAAACCAGGACAAGCAGGGTCGCTGAAAAGAAGAGCTTTTTCATATGGGGAACAAAAATAGCAAATTTTGCTTATTCAGCATTCAACCTGTATACCGGGTAACGCATGTAGGTTGACTCCGACCAGGGGGACCTTTCATATATAAACCTGAGCTGAGCATTACCGCTGCCCGCAAAAGCAGGGTCCTCTTTTTTTCGCTTCTCAAATTCCTTCTTCAAAACAGGGTCATTTTTTAACAGCTCCTCTGCTGTATTTTCAAAGATGTAAGGTGAGAAATACTCATTTCTGAAGAGTATCTCATCGAAAAAGTTCCAGCTGAAAAAGGAGTCAAAACCATCCGGTTCGAGGGTCTGCACCAGGTATTCAATAGCTCTTTGCCTGGTCGGGATGATCCAGTCACCCGCCAACAACTGCACCTTCCCCGTCACCTTTCTGGTTTTTATATCAGAATGCCTGTAGTGGCCGTTGTATGGCTGATTTACAGTCTCATATTTTTCGATATAATACATCTCAACTTCGATGACGCTGTCGCTGGGAAGTTGTTGCATTTCCACATTGTTCAGCTGCAGACGTTCCACTACCTCCCTCCATGCTGAGGGGAGGATATAGTAGTCAGGCACACTGGCTGTAACAACAGGATTAAAATAGCGGTAGTAGGGGATCTCTTTCTCCCAGGGATTATTTCTGTCAAAATAATAGTTCATTTGACCGGTCACATTGCTTTTTCTCTGCTTTACTGTGTAGCCCATGAAGTTGATCTGGTCGTACCTGGAGGTATCCAGGGCCCATTGCAGGGTAAATTCATCACGTTCAAGCTTTTCCTTCCAGGCTTCCTGTTTTACTGCAGCCAGTTCTTCTCCATAAAGTCCGCAGAACCGCAACATCTCTCTTAAAAGATACCAGGTAGAGAGCACACGGTCCTTAAATGGCTTAAACATGTGTGTTTCAGATGTAAATGCCAGGGTATTATAGAGGCTTACATAACCTGAGGTGTACCTGGGGTAGTCCATAAAACCGGTGATGCCCTGGTCGGGCGAACGTCTAAAGCTGTTAACGCATGGGCTCATCAGGTAGGGTGAATCATCCATACCCATAAAAAGGAAGGGCAGCAGCGTAGAGTCCAGGAACCTGGCTTCGGCCGTTTCATGTCGCTGGGTGTGACTGTTGATCAGGGTGATGGTATAGGGGTAATCGGCGCCATCGGAAGTATGTGTATCCACAAATATATCGGGATCCCATCTTCTCAGTACGGAGACAAGTGACTGGGTGTTTTTCGAATCAAGTTTGATAAAATCCCGGTTCAGATCCAGGTTCCGCGCATTGCCCCTGAATCCATGTTCCAGAGGTCCGTTCTGATTGGCACGGTGATATGGTCCCCGGTTGAGAGCGCCACCAACATTGAATATGGGCACAATGGCCACCACGGTATGATCGAGGTAATGGGCACAGCTGTCCATACCGGACAAAAGTTCGCTGGCCAGTTTCAGGCTTGCATCCACACCGCAGGGCTCACCGGGGTGGATCCCGTTGTTGATAAAGAGGATGTTCTTCCCTGATTCGCGTATCTTCTCCGGTGAGAAGTCGTGCCCGCGGTCAATTACGAAAAGATGAAGAGGCCTCCCGGCGTCCGTCCAACCCACCTGGAGCAACCTGGCATCCTGGTAATGTTCATCTAACCACTGGTACATCTGGATGGCTTCCTGCCAGGTGACGGTCTCATTGTTTTCATATTTTAACTCTACCTGAGCCTCAGCCTGCTGAGTGATCAGGACTATCAGCATTGCACCTGAGAACAGTCGGCGCAGGAGAAATCTATAATCGTGCATGATCCAGTTCATTTTCCAGTTTCATAAAAAAATCAGTCAATTCGTTGCGGGCCCCTTCATCCTGGGGTATATGGATACCGTACCTGCGAATATAGTTAATCACACCGAGCGGGCCGGTAAAAATTCTGTCCGGGTTCGCGATCCCGGTTAGCTGCTTGTTGTACTGTTCGAAAAAAAAGCAGAGTTCATTGTACTCAAGCCGGTACCTTTTAACCAGCCTGCTGCAAAGATGGCAACCGGCAGAAAGGTTCTCAAACCTGATTTTCACATTCTCCAGGATCCGGTTCCCCAGCTCTTTCAATGTGATGCCCCGTTTAAGGTAAATTTCGGCATACCGGTAAACACCTATGACTCCCAGGGCTTCCAGGTCATCAGCCACGGTTAATATCCCGAGGATTTCAGGAGGATCATCCCGGCTGAAAGCAGTGTAGAGTTGTACATCTTTTCTGTCGTGCAGTTCAATAGCCTGCAGGATCTCTTCAAAGCGTTCCGGGTGTTCACGGCCTGAATTCATGAACCATGATCTGCAGAGTTCACTTCCCAGCCTTCCGTGATCCTCCCGGGTCGAGAATGCCATTCCCAGGTCGTGGAAAAAAGCAGCAATAATAACTCCGGCCACCAGGGAGGGATCAGAGCGGGAATTAAATGTTGCGATCTCTCTGAGTATGGTTTTGCACAGGTTCCACACCCTCATATGATGAGTGTGATCATGAGAGGGCAAGGGCCTCCCTTTGAAAGTCTGTTCTGCTTGCCTGTAGAGCGGATTCAGCCATGCAGCCTCGGTCCGGTCGATCCATATGTCCATTCCGGTTTCCAACAGCTGTCAGCTTACCTTTGTCAGTTTCAACATGTTGGTTTTTCCCTGTTCCAGGATCGGGATGCTGCCCACATGCACTACCAGGTCCCCTTTCTTCAACAGGTTATGGCTGACCAGGAACTCTTCGGTGAATATGAGGTAGTCGTTAATATTTGTGCACTCTGCAAGGTAGTAGGTCCTTACGCCCCAGACCAGTGACAGGTCATTTATCAGGTCCCTGTTCATGGTAAAGGTAAAAATAGGGGCTTTGGGACGTTGTGAACTGATCTTAATGGGGGTAAACCCGGAGTGTGTAAGGGTAACAATAGCAGCTGCGTTGACCTGGTGGGCAAGCCGCACCGCATTAAAGCAGATGGAATCTGCCAGGAATGTCCCGGCTTCCGGAACCGGGGGGAGTTCCTGGTAGTAGATATACTCCTCGGTTTCAGTGGAATCGATGATCATCTGCATATTGGTGATGGTCTGGATGGGATATTTACCCACGGAGGTCTCAGCACTCAGCATGACCGAATCCGTTCCGTCCAGAACGGCATTGGCCACATCATTGGCCTCTGCCCTGGTGGGAGTCGGATTGCTGATCATACTCTCCATCATCTGGGTAGCTACAATGACCGGTTTTGATCTTTCCCGGCATTTTTTGATGATACTCTTCTGGATCAGGGGTACCTTATGAAACTCAACTTCCACGCCCAGATCACCCCTGGCCACCATGATGGCATCAGCGGATTCAATGATCTCATCGATCTCTTCCAGCGCTTCAGGCTTCTCTATTTTCGCAATTATTCCGGCAATGCTCTGATGCTCCTCCACTATCTTCCGAAGATCAAGGATGTCCTTTTTCCTCCTGACAAAAGAGAGTGCGATCCAATCCACCTGGTGGTCGAGCAAAAACTGAACATCCTTGATATCCTTGGCGGTCAGGCTGGGTAATGAAATTTTAGTGTGAGGCAGATTCACACCTTTTTTGCTGGAGAGAGGCCCTCCAGAGACAACCCTGGTTGTGACCGTATCTGTTTTGTTGGATCCTGTCACCTCGAAAATCAGCTTCCCGTCATCTACCAGGATCCTCTCTCCAACAGTTACATCGCCAGAGAGCCTTTCATAACTCAGGTAAGCTTTCTGGGTATCACCTTTACAGGGGATGGTCACAAATGAGAACTTTTGTCCATCCTCCAGCTGAACCCCACCGTTCTCCATATCACCAATGCGCAGTTTAGGGCCCTGAAGATCACCCATGATGGCCACATTCGATCCAAGCTCTTCATTGAGCTGGTTGATAAACCTGATGGTTTTCAGGTGTTCATTGTGGGTATCATGAGACAGGTTCATCCTGAATACATCAACACCTTCATGGATCATTTTCTCCAGGATCTCTTTATCCCGGGTAGCGGGTCCAACGGTGGCTATCACTTTAGTATGTGATCTATCGTGTCGCATCAGATGTGAATTATACCGGCAAAGGTATCCTTAATGGTTCGAATCAGGAAATGAATTGTCGCATTGATCAGGTTATAAACGATTTCAAAAGGCTGATCTCCTCTGGCCATTTTGAATCATCAGGTGTTTCAAGGATCAGGGGGATCCCGTTAAAACGGGGATCCGCCATGATCCAGCGGAATGGCTCTATTCCTATGAGACCTTCGTCCAGGTTGTCGTGCCTGTCGACCCTGCTACCCAGCTCTTTTTTGGAATCGTTCAGGTGCATCCCTTTCAGGTATTTATAGCCGATCACCTCTTCAAAGTGGGCGAATGTCTTTTCAAATCCTTCCCTGCTTTTCAGGTCATATCCCGCCGTAAAGGAGTGACAGGTGTCAATACAAACACCAATTCTCGATTGATCCTTTATCTTCTCAATGATCGCAGCAATTTGTTCAAAGGTATGTCCCATATTGCTTCCCTGGCCTGCTGTGTTTTCGATGACTGCTGTCACTCCCGTAGTTTGATCCAGGGCCAGGTTGATCGATTCAGCGATTATACTGAGACACTCCTCCTCACTGGTTTTTTTCAGGTGTGAACCAGGATGGAAGTTCAACCTGTTAAGCCCGAGCTGTTCGCACCTTTGCATCTCATCCAGGAATGCATCGCGCGATTTCTTAAGTGCCTCCGGATCCGGATTACCCAGGTTGATCAGGTAGCTGTCGTGGGGTAGGATATGATCGGCGCTGTAGCCATTCCTGTCACAATTTTGTATGAAAGCCCTGATACTCTCATTGGTAAGGGGACTGGCCACCCACTGTCGCTGGTTCTTGGTAAAAAGTGCAAAAGCAGTAGCTCCGATCTCCCTGGCGTTGAGTGGTGCATTCTCCACTCCTCCTGAGGCGCTTACATGGGCCCCGATGAATTTAGCCATATACGTAAATATTTAACTGTTTCTGATTAACTTTTGAAAAGTTAAACAAACCAGGTCAAAAAAGGTTTCTGGTATATCATTTCCTGTTAAATACCCGTTTGAGATAGTATGAAACACAATGCAAAAGCACTTCTTGCACTTCCCATGTTGATCATGGTTGTTCTGCTGTCGTGCGAAAAAGAGAATGAGAATGAGACGAAAATAAGTACCTACAACAGTAATGATAGCCATAACGCAGGCCTGAACTGCATGAATTGTCATACTAGTGGCGGAGAGGGTGAAGGCGTGTTTGAGGTAGCCGGGACCGTTTATGACAGTCAGAAGACAAATACTTATCCCAATGCCACTGTCAGGCTGTATTCAGGACCCGATGGTACGGGTGATCTGATCGTTACCATACAGGTAGATCAACAGGGTAATTTCTACAGCACTGAAGGAATAAATTTCGGCAGCGGTCTCTTTGTTTCCGTTCAGGGAGAAACGCAAACCAGGTATATGCCCACCTCCTTAACTACCGGGCAATGCAACAGCTGTCACGGAAGCAGTGTTGGCAAGATCTGGACGGAATAAAAGATTACTTTATATAGTCGGTCAGGATCCTGTAAACGAAAGAGGGTGACTCACAGAGCCACCCTCTTTCCAACTTTCAGACTGTCTACCTAACTATCTTTCTTAAGAAGGATCTCTTCAATCAACTTCTTGAACATGGCTTTTGTCTCTTCATCAGTCTGTGCAATACCACTGCTCATTGTGGGTTTACCTGACTGAGGAACAAACAGGAATGCAGGAATACTCTGAATTCCAAAAACCGAGGCCAGCTCCTTCTCTTTTTCTGTATCTACTTTATAGACATAGATCTTCCCTTCATACTCTTTAGCCAGTTCCTCAAGGATTGGGGCTGCCTTGCGGCACGGTCCGCACCAGTCTGCATAGAAATCGATGATAGCGGGAAGGTCACCTTCGTAGATCCATTCGGTCGGGTTCTTCTCGTAATTCATCACCTTCTTTAGGAAATCCTGTTTTGTAAGGTGTACAGGTTCTCCAATTAAGGATGTCAGATCCCCCGCTGCCTGATCAACAGCTGCTGTTGCAACCATCGTTGAATTCTGCTCGGGATTCTCCGTTGAACTGGCCGATCCATTGGAGCAGGACAGTCCCAGGAGAGCTATTGCTGTAATACTTAATGCTATTTTTCTCATAATTATTTGTTGTTTGCCGGTGACGAGACCGGGTGGAACACTATTCGGTAATACTTAAAACCTCCGAAATAGCCTGCTTGAAAGTCTCTTTAGGCAGGGCTCCCATTGCCATTTGCGGCTGCCCTTCCCTGGGTATAAAGAGAAGTGAGGGAATACTCTGGATTCCAAATACCGATGAGAGTTCGCGTTGTTCCTCTGTATTCACTTTAAAGATATCGAGTTTGTCACCATACTCTTCCTTCAATTCCTCAAGGATTGGGGCAACCACTTTGCACGGACCACACCAATCAGCATAGAAATCAATAATGGCAGGAGTAGTTCCCAGGAATTTCCAGTCTTTATTGACTTCGTAATTGAAGATCTTTTCTTTGAAAGTCTCGTTTGTTAAATGTTCCAGTTTCATATGACTATTTCTATTTGTTTATATCTGTCGCAAAATTAGGGCAAAACTTACACTCCCACTGTAACTTTAGTCACATTCACTGGTTCCCGGTAAAGGACATGGTATGGTTCAGGTAACTTACCAGTGGATAGAGCCCTTTATAATCCTCAATAACCTCACGAAGAAAATTATTCTTCTGGATGTCTGCATCGCTGTAAGGTCTGGACCAAATGTAATGTTTATATTTAACCTCCTCCATATGAATAAAGTCTTTTGGAAATCCGGCGGGACCATTTTTCAGCCTGTCCTCTTTGCCACCTCGTTCATATTTCGATTTCTTCTCAATGCTGTTCACCAGCTGCAGGTAAGGTTCAGGATTGTACCTGATCTCCTCCCTGATCAGGTTAAGTTGTTCCTTAGGAGGCATCCAGGTGCCGGTGGCCATGAAACTTTTTCCGGGTTCGAGTTGAAAATAGTAACCGGCATCAGTCGATTTCCGGCCCCCTTTGGCCATCCAGCAACCGAAATGTGTTTTATATGGTGATTTGTCTTTTGAAAAGCGCACATCTTTATAGATTCTGAATATTGAGTCTTTGGCCTCCAGGTTTCCCACCGACGGGTCAAACTTTGAAATCCCGGATATCAACCCTCCTGCAAAGGCCCTGAAAATCTCAAGCGCTTCAAGGTAGGTGCTTTTATGGGCATTAAACCAGTCGCGATTGTTGTTTTCTTTGAGCTCTTTAATAAAGTTGATTGCAGTTTTCATGCCAGGTTTAGTTCTTTCATAAGAACATTAACCGGGATAGAAAGTTCATTGAGTTAATTCGGTAACGGTTAAATTTGACCGGAATATAGTATCTTTAATTAAAACAGTTCTAATTAAACCGATGACTTCAAGTCAAACAGGTATATCGGGGGAGCTGAATCCTCCCTCGCCTCAGTTTCTAAACGCTTCAGACCGTATTGGCCTGAATTGGTGGTATTGGGAGCGTACCAGTGGTAAGATGTTGTTGAGTCCGGGATTGTCCAAAAAATTGGGTTTGATCCATGATCACAATGGGTATGACCTTGAACTGATCAGCGAAAGAGTACATCCCGATGATGTTATACGCAACCAGGAACAGTTGAACCTCCTGCTGACGGGAGATGAATATCTATATGAAATCGAATACAGGATCCGGGATAACAGTGGAAAGTGGCAGTGGTATTATAACAGGGGGACTGTTCTCAAGGTGAACGAGGAGGGTAAGCCTTTGATAATTGGTGGGATTTCCATAGATATATCTGGGCCCTTCACCCGTCTCCTGGCCATGGTTGAGGAGAAAGATAAATTTGAGTTTATTTTTAAGAACTCGACAGAGGCGATCCTGCTTTTTGAGGTGGTGGACAGCAGGATCTCCGGTATTCGAGATGCAAACAGGGCTGCACAGGATTTGTTCGGACTGAAGGAAGAAGGGGCAGTTCATCAACTACTGGAAAAGTTTACCGGTGATAAGATGCTCGGACCGGGTGGTGAAATGTTGAAACAAATAAGGGCCAGGGGATTCACCCAGTTTGAAAAGAAGTTAAAACTGGCAGGTGGAGAAACAAAGTGGCTGGAGTTTACAACGCATGCCTTTAAACTGACCGGTGAGGAACTGATTCTTGCCATTATTAATGACAAGACATCAGGCCGGAAGGCCGAAGCCGCACTGCGTGAGACCGAGCGCCTGTACAAGACACTCTTTGAAGCCGCAAATGACAGGATCGGTCTGTATACACTGGACGGGAAGGCAATTTTGTTGAATTCTGCATTTTATGAATCTCTCGGGTTTACCAGGGAGGAGTTTATGTTACTGGAACAGAACGAGTTAACCCATCCCGATGATTTGAGGAGATTGGAGGAGGAAGGGAAAATACTATTTGATAAGGGCTTCTCGTCGCATGAATACAGGGTGAGGCACAAGAAAGGCTACTACCTGGATATGTCTTCCAAACTTGTTCTTATCAAAGGAGAGGAGGGTGAACCTGACCTGGTTCTCTTCATTATGAGGGATATAACGGAGCGGAAGAAGACCATTAAGGAGCTTGAAGAGGCTAAAGAGCAGGCTGTTGAGAGCGACCAGCTGAAATCTGCTTTCCTTGCCAATATGTCACACGAGATCAGAACCCCTATGAACTCCATTATCGGATTCTCCAACCTGCTGAATCAATCCGGTCTGAAGGAGGAACTACGGGAAGTTTATGTGCAGCGTATCATCAGTAATTCGGAATTGTTACTGACCCTTATATCCGATATCATAGATCTTGCAAAAATCGAGAGCGGCCAGCTTACGATCATATTCGGAAGGTTAAAGATCTCGGAACTGATCTCTGATATGGAGCAATACGCCCGTGACGAAACTGTAAGGTTGCAAAAAAACCAGATCGGGATCAAAACATTATTGGCGACCGATGATTGTGAAATTGAAACCGATGTGATCAGGATCGCCCAGGTATTAAAGAATCTGATCAATAATGCAATCAAGTTTACCGAACAGGGAACAATCGAGATTGGATGTCAGGTAGAGGAGTCAGACAATCTACTCAGATTTTATGTAAAAGATACGGGGATAGGTATATCACCTGAACATTTCAATGTGATTTTCGATCAGTTCAGGCAACTTGACGGATCCAATACCAGGAAATTTGGTGGAACCGGACTTGGACTGGCCATCTGCAAGAACCTTGTTAAATTGATGGGTGGAAGGATATGGCTGGAGTCGGATCCCGGAAAGGGCACCACCTTTTTTGTTGAACTTCCCGGTAAAGCGCAAGGTGCTGGGAAACAGTATATTCCTGAAAAGATAAAGGCTCCGGAAAGCGGAAAAACAGGTAAGGTGATCTCCATCCTGGTAGTTGATGATGAACCTGACACCCTTGATCTTTGCCAGGCCATGCTCACACAAATGGGACACAAAGTAAGCCTGGCTGCTACAGGTTATGAGGCTCTCCGGATACTGGAACAATTTCCCCTGCCCGACCTGGTCCTTATGAATATCCAGATGCCTGTGATGAGTGGCACTGATACTTTGAGGCTGATCAAAGAACGTTATCCGGATCTGAAGGTGGTTGCCCAATCGGCCCACGCACTTACAGGGGACAGGGACCGGTTTTTGGGAGAAGGATATGACAACTACCTTCCCAAACCATTTACAAAGGCTGAACTGAATCAGGTGATCTCGGAACTAACCGGCAATTAGTCTTTCCTGTCCTGGTTTTCCCCTAATTAAAATATTGTTACTTTTATCCCTTCCAAAACAGACTATGAATTAATCCCTATTGCATGCAAAAAATCAATGAATTCCTTCTCTTTCTCAACGGGTATCTGGGAGGAAACCAGTGGTTCGTATTTTTCCTACTTGGAACCGGTATTTTCTTCACGCTGTATCTTGGATTACCTCAGATCAGGTATTTCCGCCACGCTATCCGGATCGTTAAAGGTAAATTTGATCGTACTGGAGATATAGGTGATACTTCTCACTTCCAGGCGTTAACAACAGCTCTTTCTGGTACCGTAGGAACTGGAAATATAGCGGGAGTTGCATTGGCCATTCACCTGGGGGGCCCGGCGGCCCTTTTCTGGATGCTGGTCACAGCAATGGTTGGGATGTGTACCAAGTTTGTGGAGGTTACTATTTCACATAAATACAGGGATATCCTGCCGGACGGTTCCATCTCAGGTGGCCCCATGTACTATATGAAAAAGAGGCTGAACATCACCACAAGGGGTGGCAAGATCATTAAAACAGGCGCGATACTGGGTGGCTTTTTTGCATTTGCAACGATACTCTCATCCTTCGGTACAGGAAGTTTACCACAGATCAACAGCATTTCCGAATCGATGTTTACATCCTTCGGGATTAATCATACATTGACGGGAGGGATCCTTGCCATATTGCTTGGACTGGTCATCATCGGGGGAATCAAACGCATCGCGAAAGTGACCTCGACACTGGTTCCCGTGATGGCTTTTTTCTACGTGGTGGGAGCCATCCTTGTCATCAGCTTTAACTATCAGAATATTCTTCCCTCCATTGGATCAATATTTTCTGAGGCCTTTACCGGGAGTGCAGCGGTTGGGGGCTTCCTGGGTGCAGGATTTGCATTCACTTTCAATAAGGGAGTGAACAGGGGGCTGTTCTCCAACGAGGCCGGCCAGGGTTCTGCTCCGATCGCACACAGCGCAGCCAAAGCTCAGGAACCCGTTTCGGAGGGAATGGTCGCAATCCTGGAACCGTTTATTGATACCATTATTATCTGCAGTATTACAGGGCTGGTGTTACTTTCGTCAGGGGCCTGGAACGAAAAGATCGAGAACCGTTTCCAGCAGGCGGACCTGAAGATTTTGAATGGAAGTTACCAGGAAAACAATGAACACGACAGGGCCCTTATGGCAAGGGCCTTCAGTAAGGATACCACCTTAGCTCTATTTACAGGTGACCTTCAGGTGGAGAATGGATCGATCGTAACCAATGGAATAACCATTGTACATGCAGAGTCTTTTGCAGAGGATGTGGTGGTGACCGCGGGAGATGATAAGTTTTCAGGTACCATTCCGGTGTCTGACGGAGTAGTGCAGTTAAGTGATCTTGATGCTGAGGGTGAGGCTGTTTATTTCAATGGCCGCTCATTGCTTCACAGTGCTGCTCTGACAACTGAGGCATTTACGAGAAGCTGGCTGGGTCACTGGGGACAGTATATCGTATCCATCGGGCTACTGTTATTTGCATTTTCAACAGCCATCTCCTGGTCCTATTATGGAGACAGGGCGGTGACCTATCTGTTTGGGACCAGATATGTGATTGTATACAGATTGATCTATGTGGCTGGATTTTTCCTGGCATCATTCACTGATACAACCATTGTCTGGAACCTCTCTTATATCACCATAGCCATTATGACCATTCCCAACCTTTTTGGACTATTGATTCTAAGAAGGGATATCAGGGGAACCATCAGAACCTATTGGACAGACTTTAAAAAGGATTGGCCGCAGCAGAAACTCCCGATGGGGACGGGCAGATTCTAGCGTGCCTCCAGCAGTGCCACATTTTCCACATGATGGGTATGTGGGAACATATCCACTGGCTGGATCCTGGTGACAGCATATGAACTTCCCAGCAATTCCACATCGCGGGCCTGTGTTGCCGGGTTGCAGGAGACATACACGATGCGCGAGGGTGCAACCTTCAGGATCTGGTCCACCACTTTATTATGCATTCCTGCCCTCGGAGGGTCCGTAATGATCACATCAGGTCTTCCGTTCTCTGCAATAAAGCTATCAGAAAAAATATCCCTCATATCCCCTGCAAAGAACTTGGTATTAACAATCCCGTTAATCTCAGCGTTGACCCTTGCATCTTCAATGGATTCCGGCACCGATTCAATCCCTATTACGGACTTTGCCCTGTCGGCCATGAAATTGGCTATGGTCCCGGTCCCGGTATAAAGATCGAACAGCACCTCGTTACCCTTTAAATCTGCAAATTCCCTGGCGGTCTGGTAGAGCCTGAGCGCCTGGAATGAATTGGTCTGGAAAAATGATTTGGGCCCAATCTTGAACCTGAGCTTCTCCAGTTGTTCAAATATGTGATCCCTGCCCGACCAGGTTACAATATCCTGGTCATATAAACTCTCATTCTTTTTAGGATTGATCACATAATTCAGGCTGGTCAGGCCGGGAAACTTCTCTTTTATGGCATCCATTAATGTGTAAACTTCCGGAACATCATACTGCACTGATAAGATCGCCATCACCTCCCCGAGCGTAGAAATACGAATAATCAGGTTACGGAGCAGTCCTTCATTGGTACGGTGATCATAAAACGTAAGCTTATCTTTCAGGGCGGTCTCCCTTACATAATTACGGAGCTCATTGGTGGGCTCACCCTGCAGGTGGCAGGTATGAATATCAACTACCTTGTCGAATCTCCCGGGAACATGCAGTCCGAGTGCATTGGTATGTTCCGGTGGATTGGAGGGATCCGCTTCAGGTTCAAGCAACCAGCGATGGTTCGAGAAGGTGTATTCCAGTTTGTTCCTGTACTTTGTGATAGGATCAGAGGCCATGATCGGCATCGTTTCGGGGATCTCCACTCCGGCAATATGCCTGAAGGCATCCACTACCTGCTGCTCTTTGTAGAAGAGCTGACGGTCGTAAGGGAGGTGTTGCCATTTGCATCCGCCACATATCCCGAAGTGATCACAAAAGGGCTCGACTCTCTGATCCGAGTAGCGATGGTATTTCACCACACGGGCCTCCATATACCTCCCTTTTTTCCTGAAAACCTGGAGATCCACCAGGTCACCCGGTAAGGCATCCTTTACGAATACAACAATATTGTCGACTCTTGCGATGGATTTTCCTTCTGCACCGATATTTTCAATGGTGACCTCCTCGAGGAGTGGTAAATTCTTTCTTCTGCCCACAGCTTCTGATTTGGGGTCAAAAGTATTATTCCTTCATCACTTCTGCAATGATCTCCTCCACACCGGCTGCTGCCCTGGACATGGTTTTCCGGATTACGGGGGACATGGGTTTAGCAAGAAAGCCCGAATTCATCCTGGAGATCCATACTGAACCATCATCTTTTTCATAGACTGCAATTCTGCAAGGCATCATGCTGGAAACGATCTTCTCCTCATTGCGGCTGAGGATTTCATAAGAAAGGTCAGGATGACAGATCTCAAGGATCTTCACACTTTTCACCTCTTTCCCGAATTTTTTCATTGTAGCCTGCAGATCATGAACCACAGGTATCTTCCAGCCCCTCTCTTCAATCTCTTTTTGGAGAATTGAAACGGTAGTTTCGAATTCTTTGTTAAAGCTGTTTTCGCGGAACATCAGAGAGGGGGAGATGACGAAAGCGATCAGCAGTCCGATAACGATACCGGCGATTGCACCAATAATAATTCCAGTTAACATAGTTTTCATTTTATAATTCAGATATGAGTTTGAACTGCCTATTTATACAACTGACTCGGTTAATTGTTCTATTTTTGCCCCCAGTATGATTTCCATCGATAATGTAACCATCCGATTCGGGGCCGAAGTGCTCTTCGACCAGGTCAGTTTTCAGGTCAATCCGGGGGACCGTATCGGCCTGGTGGGGCGTAATGGTGCTGGCAAAACCACCATTCTGAATCTTATTGACGGGCGACAGGAGCCTGATGAGGGGAGGATTGTGCGGAGTGGAGGGACCGAAGTGGGATACCTTCCACAACAGATGAAGCACCAGAAGGGGAAGTCCCTTTACAGGGAGGCGTTGAATGCATTTGCAGCGGTGTTAGCCCTGAAAAAGAGGATCGATTCCATTACTGCAGAACTGGGCGAGAGGACTGACTTTGAATCGAAGGCATACCTGGCCCTTATCCAGGAACTGGCCAATGCCAATGAGCAATTTGAGATAGAGGGGGGACATACCATACACGCCGAGGTGGAACAGACACTCCTGGGACTGGGCTTTAAAAATAGTGACATGGAACGCCCGGTGCACGAATTTAGCGGTGGCTGGCGCATGCGTATCGAACTGGCAAAGATCCTCCTGCGCAGACCGGATTATATATTGTTGGATGAGCCTACCAATCACCTGGATATAGTATCGATACAATGGCTGGAGGAATTCCTGAAAAACTACACCGGGGGTGTTCTAATTATCTCTCACGACAGGGCATTCCTGGATAATGTAACGAACAGGACCATAGAACTATCTCTGGGAAAGATATATGATTACAGGGTTCGGTATTCGAAATATGTTCGCCTCAAGGCTGAGCGAATTGCTGTTCAGCAGGCATCTTTTGAGAATCAACAAAAAATGATCCAGGACACAGAGGATTTTATTAACCGGTTCAGGTATAAGGCCACAAAGGCTGTACAGGTACAATCGCGTATTAAACAGTTGGATAAACTCAACCGTATTGAAGTGGAAAAGGAGGATAAACTGGGCATGAGCCTGAAATTCCCACCTTCAAAACGTTCAGGGGCCATTGTGATCGAAACGGTTGGACTGCAGAAGCAATTTGGGGGAAACATAGTGCTGAACGGTGTGGATATGGTGATCGAACGCGGTGAAAAAGTAGCCTTTGTGGGAAAGAACGGCGAGGGGAAAACAACCCTGTCACGGATCCTCGCTGGTGAGCTGGATCATTCCGGATTTTTGAAATTAGGACACAATGTTGAGCTAGGTTATTTCGCTCAGAACCAGGATGAGATCATGGACGGAAATCTTACAGTCCTGGAGACAGTCGATCATGCAGCAGTTGGAGATATCAGGACAAAGATGCGCGATATTCTTGGGGCATTCTTATTCAGCGGTGAAGATGTAGATAAGAAGGTCAAGGTGCTTTCGGGTGGTGAACGTTCCAGGCTGGCCATGGCCAGGATGTTGTTGCAACCTTTTAATCTGCTGATCCTCGATGAACCAACCAACCACCTGGATATGCATTCAAAGGATATATTGAAAAATGCATTACTGGCGTATGATGGTACACTTATTGTGGTTTCTCACGACAGGGAGTTTCTTGACGGACTGGTCGATAAAGTTTTTGAATTCAGGGATCAGAAAGTGAAGGAACACCTGGGAGGTATATATGAATTCCTGCAACGCAGGAAACTCAATTCACTCAGAGAGATTGAACGAAAGGAAACACCGGAGAAGAAAGGATCTGGTTCAACTGTTCCAGAGCCGTTAGTGGTTTCTGACCAGCAGCAGGCAGGGAAACAGACCAGAAAGGTTCAATATGCTGAGAAGAAAGCTGAAGAGAAAAAAATAAGAAAGATCGAAAACCGAGTGAAAGCATTGGAGCATGAAATTGAACAGATTGAGGGGGAGCTTTCAAAAATGGATAATATGCTAATGAATCCTGACAATATCGATGGGATGCATGTATACGAGAATTACGATCAACTCAAAAGAAAACATGATGAGGCACTTTCATCCTGGGAAAAACAAACACTATTACTTGAGAAGATGTCGGCAAAAAGAAATTAGTTAATTTTAGAGGTATGAGAAGTAACGCTTTATGTTTGATATTGGGCTGTACTGTGACCCTTCTTATAACGGGCTGCGCCTCTCCAAAAAAAACCACGACGGTGGAAGCACAGGGACAGTTAGCTTCTCTTTACAATCCGAGTCAGCTATCCCTGCACCCTGATTACTCTATATTTCATGAAAACGATAATTACTCCGTTCTCTATATCAGGGCATATCCATCAGAACTCCGTTTTAACGCAACCAACGAAGAGTCTGAATACAGGGCACTTCTGAGACTCCACTATGAATTGATCAAACTGGATGATTCCGGACAACAGGAGAACATTGTAACCGATTCGGCATCAGTGGTCTATAAATTGTTAGGGAAAGATGAAAGGAGCCCGGCCTTTTTTGCATCCTTATCCATACCTGTCAGGCAGGGAATGCGTTATTTACTCAAGCTGGAAACAGCAGATTTGAACTTAGGCAGTATGGGACTGGTGTACCTTTATGTGGATAAAACCGATCCGAACAGTGCCCAGAATTTTAAAGTGGTCTCAACCTTCTCGGGTTATCCAAAATTCATGCGTTTTTTTCTTTCAGGTGAAAGGTTTATTGTACAATACAGGGACCGGAATATTGATTCCATCTATGTAGACTTTTTTATTCCGGAAAACGAATTACCTCGCCCGCCAGTGACAGCCACTTCAGATTATACCATGAAATATACGCCGGATACAACCTATGTATTCCCGATGATTGATACAGTCGACTACAATCTGAAGCTGGAAGGCATGTACCTTGTAAAGGTTGACAAGGACGAGGATATTGGACTTACACTCTTCAATTTCGGAGGTTCATTTCCAGAGGTTAAAACTCCAAGGGAGCTGATGGAACCTCTCTTCTACCTGGCAACACTTGCAGAATACAGGGATCTCAGAACACAAGCTAACAGGAAACTTGCAGTTGATAATTTCTGGTTGAGGATGGGCAACAGCGTTGAAAAATCAAGAGAACTAATCAGGATTTATTATAACCGGGTAGTTTATTCAAATTTATACTTCACCTCCAACAAAGAGGGATGGAAGACCGATCAGGGAATGATCTTTATTCTATTCGGACCTCCATCAAGGATTCAGATGACGGGTAATGGAGAGAGCTGGTACTACTTTGCAAAACGCAGGGGGAAGGTGGTTGAATTTAAGTTTGCACGTGAGCAGGATGCCTTTTCCGACCAAAATATGATCTGGCAGAAAACACCAGAGTCACAGAGCTTCCGGAACGAAGCCATTCGCTCCTGGAGAAGTGGGAAAGTATATTCAATGGGTTCCTGATGACCGGGAAAGATCATTATATTTTTGGCATTCATGCAGTCCTGGAGGCTGCCCAGGCAGGGAAGGACCTGGATAAAGTCATGGTAAAAAGGGGGGCTGGTTCGGACCTTTTAAAAAAGTTACTCGGGGTTTTGGCCAGAATGGAAATCCCTGTACAACAGGTTCCGGTTGAAAAACTTAACAGGATCACCGGTAAGAACCACCAGGGTGTGATCGCTCTCCTTTCAGAGATTACGTATGTGGATATTACAACATTGCTTCCCTCTATTTTTGAGAAGGGCGAGAATCCAATGATCCTATTGTTGGATGGCGTATCAGATGTCCGTAATTTTGGTGCCATTGCAAGAAGTGCTGAATGTGCAGGTGTGCATGCTATCGTGATACCTTCATCAGGGAGTGCAGCCATAAATGCAGATGCCATAAAAACTTCGGCCGGTGCACTTCACAGGATCCCGGTTTGCCGGCACAGGGATCTGTTAACAGTGGTCAGGTTTTTAAAAGATAGCGGCCTCAAGATATTTGCCGCCACCGAAAAAGCCTCCGAATCAATGTATAGTACTGATATGACAGGTCCGGCCGGAATGATCCTGGGAAGTGAAGACAAGGGCATTTCGACACAGCTTTTAAAGCAGTCTGATTCATGGGTTTCCATCCCCATGAAAGGAATCATCACCTCCTTAAATGTATCGGTTGCTGCTGGTATTATTTTGTTTGAAATGGTTCGCCAGAGAGGCGAATGATTGCCAGTGTCTCTAAACCAGCGGGAGCTGACGGTTAAAACTCTCCTCCAGAGAGATGAAAGTTTCGGTCCTGGAAATTCCTTTGATAGCCTGAACCTTGTCCACCAGCAGGAGCTTCAGATCTTCGTTGTTCCTGGTATAGATCTTTATAAAAATAGAGTAACCGCCTGTGATGTAATGACACTGTGTAATTTCAGGGATCGTCTCCAGTTGCGCCACCACTTCAGGATATAAACTCGCACTGTCCAGGAAAATACCCACATAGGCACAGGTATTAAACCCGATTTTTTTTGGGCTGATACTAAATTCAGATCCGGTGATCACACCCATTTTGGAAAGCCGCTGGATTCGTTGATGAATTGCAGCCCCCGACACCTTGCATTCTCTGGCAACCTCCAGGTAGGGGATACGAGCATTTTTTGTGATCAGGCCGAGAATCTTACGATCAAGTTCGTCAATATGGTGCGTGTCTTCCATGGGGGAGCAATTTAAAATTTGTTATGAATACTCAAATGTAGTTACAATTTGAAAGAAGTACATAACTCAAATAGTGATTTTAAACATAAGGGCACTCGAACCCTTTCAATATATTATTCAGTAATCTTCTTAAAATCGTTACCGGTAGGATTCTGAAATACCTGAAGTTCGAATTCAGGCATAATAGCCAGAATATGGTCGAATATATCAGCCTGGATTGCTTCATATCTGGCCCAGGCCTGGTCTTTGCTGAATACGTAAATCTCCAGTGGAATACCTGTGTCGGTTGGTTGCAGGTGCCTGACCAGGAAGGTCATCTCCTGGTTTATTTTCGGGTGATGATGAAGGTACTCTTCAAGGTATTTACGGAACGTACCCAGGTTGGTCATTTTGCGGCCATTGGTTACTGTACCCTCTTCCAGGTGGAGTGCCCTGTTATAAACAGAGATCTCTTTTTCTCTTTTGGTAATATAATCCTTCAACAGGTAGAAATTCCTGAATTTTTCGATCTGGGTACGGTCCAGGAATTTGACGCTGTTCATGTCTATGTTAATGGACCGCTTGATCCTTCGGCCTCCTGATGCTTCCATCCCTTTCCAGTTGGCAAAAGACTCTGAAACAAGGGCATAGGTGGGGATCGTGGCAATGGTCTTGTCCCAGTTCTGTACTTTGACTGTGTTGAGGCCGATATCGATTACGTCCCCATCCGCATTGTACTTTGGCATCGAGATCCAGTCGCCTACATTGACCATCTTATTTGCAGAGAGTTGTATGCTCGCAACAAATCCAAGGATCGTGTCCCTGAAAACCAGCAATAATACAGCAGCCATCGCTCCTACACCAGTCAGCAGTACCTTGGGTGTTTCACCGCTGAAAATTGAGATGACAAGGATAACAGCCAGGAAGTAGAAGATGATCTTTACTACCTGTATATAACCTTTAATGTTTCTGCCCTGGGAAATAGGAAGCTTTATATAGATATCGTGAAGGGAGTTTAACACAGAATCAATCATAAGCACTACCACGAGGGTCATATAGGCCTGGGTCAGGTTTTGCAGAAATCTGACCACTCCCTCGGCCTCAAAGATGTATTGCAGGGAAAAATAGATGATCAATGCAGGAGCCAGGTGCGCCAGGCGATTAAACACCTTTTGCTTGACAAATACATCGTCCCACTTATTTTTTGACCTGTGCGCAAACCTGGTAATGGAACTGACAATGATCTTCTTTACAATAATATCGGCCAGGAATGCCAGGAGAACAGTTGCAATGATTATGGTGGCGTTTTCTATAAAAATCACCATTTTGCCAGATAAGCCTGTTCCGCTAAGAATGCCGCTGTACCAACTGATCCATTTTTCGATCATATAAATCAGGATTTAATACAAAGACCAAAATTAACACCTAAAATTATCAATATTAAATCAGGAATAGGACTTATATTGCAATGATTATAATTATAAAATTATAAGGCAATGAAATATACAGCTACGCTTCTAATACTCTTTAGCCTGCTGGGGATCTTTAATCCAGCCCGGTCTCAGGAATTTGATCAACTGTTCGATCAGGGCGTCATGCGGATCGACCTGGTTTTTTCCGGAACGGCTGAAGAAACCTCCTATGCTCTCTCTGGTGTAAAGAAGGAGCAGTATTATGCCGGACCAAGGACCAACCTGATTGATGCTTTTAACTATGGGGATCACAAATTTGTAGTGAAGGATGTGGAGAGCGGCAAGATAATCTTCAGCAAGACCTATTGCACATTGTTCCGCGAATGGCAGACAACTGATGAATCGCAAATACTCAGGAGGGCATATCCTCATGTGCTCCGGTTCCCAAGGCCAAAAGCAACTGTGGTTGTGGAGGTATATGATCGCAATCGTGAAGGTGAATTTCAGAAAAGCTGGTCGGCACCATTTGATCCGTCATCCATCTATACGGATCCCGGAAATCCCTATCAATGTGAAACAGTCGATCTTGAGATCAACGGACCAATAGAAGATAAGGTAGATATTCTATTCCTGGCCGAGGGATATACAGCTGCAGAGATGGATAAATTTATTGAAGATGCCAGGCGTTCCGCCGGATTTATCTTTTCCGAAGAGCCATTCATGGGCAACAGGCAACAATTTAATATCAGGGCCGTAAAATCAGTCAGCCAGGATTCCGGAACAGACATTCCTGGCCAGGGGATCTGGAAGAACACCATATTGAACTCCAGTTTCTATACATTTGGAATTGAGCGCTACATGACTACTATGGATTTCAAGTCTGTTTGTGATGTTGCCGCGTTTGCGCCATATGATCAAATCTATATTCTTGTAAATACAGACAAATACGGTGGTGGCGGCATTTATAATCACTACAGCATTTCCGCAGCTGATAACCTTCAATCGAGAGCGGTGGTTATTCACGAATTCGGACATGCATTTGGAGGTCTGGCAGATGAGTATTACAATTCAAAAGTTGCCTACAATGATTACTTTCCACTTGATGTGGAGCCGTGGAATCCCAATCTCACCACCCTGGTAGATTTTGATTCAAAATGGAAGAATATGATCTCAAAGGGAGTCCCGGTTCCAACACCAGAAGAGGAATCCTATAAGGAGACCGTTGGAGTATACGAGGGCGGTGGATATGTGGCAAAGGGGGTTTACAGACCTATGATCGATTGCCGGATGCATTCCAATAAAGCCGCCTTTTGTCCGGTTTGTTCCGCGGCTATCGAGAAGATGATTGCGCGTATCACTGGACATTAGAACATTATAATTTTTATATTTGTCGTTCATCAAAAAGCTACCCTCTTCCTGTGAAAAGGCTGTCGGATGAAGAAATAATCGCCGGACTCAGAAAACGGGATAACCGTGTTCTGCAGTATATATATAAGAATAGCTTTACCCCAGTTAAGCAACTTGTACTGCACAACGCCGGATCCGATAAAGATGCGGAAGATATCTTTCAGGAGGCCCTGATTGTGATATTCAAGAAGTTACGGGATGATGATGATTTCGATTTGAATGCTGCGTTTTCCACGTATCTCTACTCCATAGCCAGGCTACTGTGGCTGAAGTATCTCAGGAAGGTTAAAAAACTGGATATCGATCCACTGAACAGAGATATGGAGGAGCGGATTGAATTTGAAGAACCGCCGCCGGTGGAGGATAAAGATCTGCGGTTAGCTATCTACCAGCGAACACTGCGTAATATTCCAGAAGATTGCCAGAAGATCTTACAGTTAACGGCCCAGGACCTCAGTTCCAAAGAGATTGCTCAACAACTTGGATTCCGCAGTGAAGGATATGTACGTAAAAGACGTCATTTTTGCAAAGATTACCTGATCAATAAGATCAAGGAGGATCCCGAATACCAGGCAATGTTCATGGACTAATATTTCTATAAAATGACTACACAAAACAAACCCGAAAGACTTCATTCGCTCGATATTCTGAGGGGATTCGACATGTTCTGGATTACAGGTGGTCACATGCTTGTTGCAACCCTGGCTGCAGCTACCGGCTGGAAATGGCTTGAAACCGTTGAAGGCCAGATGCATCATTGTGCATGGGCAGGTTTTCACTTTTATGACCTGATTTTCCCCCTCTTTATATTTATCATGGGTGTAGCCATTCCCTACGCATTGCTGCCAAAGTTGGAATCAGGATCTCCAAAAAAAGGTCTGTACCGCAAAGTGGTAAAACGGTTTGTGATCCTGGTATTACTGGGAGTGATTTATAACCAGGCGGCATGGCCTGACTGGGCCAATCCGAGGATTGCCAGTGTGCTGGGACAGATTGGCTTTGCTTATCTCTTTGGATCCATCATCTTTATAAATACCCGCAATGTCACGAGTGTGATTCTATGGATGGGCGGTATCCTGGTAGTATACGGATTGATGCAGAATTTCATACCGGTACCCGGGTATGGAGCCGGAGTGCTTACACCGGAGGGATCATTGAATGCCTTCCTCGATCAACGCATTACTCCCGGAAGGCTGCTTGGAGAGACCTATGAGCCTGAAGGAGTCTTTAACAACATTTCAGCTATCAGTATCGCATTAATGGGAGTGATGGCGGGCCTGATCCTTCGCGGGGAACGCATCAGGCGACAGTATGGGAAAGTGCTTATACTCGCTGTAACCGGTGCAGGCTTTATCACAATCGCATTACTTCTGAACGGCGTTTATCCCATCATTAAAAATGCATGGACCAGCACTTTTGACCTGCTCACAGGAGGTATTGGCCTGATACTGTTATCCCTTTTCTACATGGTGGTGGATGTTTGGAAATATCGCAAATGGGGATTCTATTTTAAATTGATAGGCATGAACTCCATTACCATCTATCTGGCTGTCTCGTTCATTGACTTCGGAGGGATCTCAAATAACTTTCTGAAAGGACTTACCATGCATATGGGAGCCTGGGGAGATGTCATGCAGGTTGTTGGCGCATTGGCCATTATCTGGTACAGTCTCTACCTGATGTACAAGAACAAAATATTCTTGAGAATTTAACTTCAAAGGGACCATAAAAAAGGCTGACACCATCTTGGATCAGCCTTTTTCTTTTCGTTATCTCAAATGGTTCCTATTTCAGAATAGTTTTCCAGATTGTCTCCTCGCTGATCTTTTTTGTACAGAAGAACCAGTCAACACACTCAACACCTTCTTCCTTTCCTTCCATGCGTTTTTGGGCCATATCACGGGTCGCCGCAGGTGGTATAATTACATCGTCTCCCGGGCGCCAGTCGGCCGGTGCGGCACAATTAAACGCATCGGTGATCTGAAGTGCAACCAATACCCTGTAAAGTTCATCGAAATTACGACCAACATTCAGCGGATAGTAGATAATGGTCCTGATAACCCCTTCAGGATCCACAAAGAAGACTGCCCGCACGGCTTTTGTTGTGGCTTCGTTGGGCTGTATCATGCCATAGAGGTTGGCCACATTCATTTTGATATCATCGATCAGGGGAAATTTGACTTCCACCTCTTTCATTCCTTTGAATTTCATGGTCTCCTGAATCCTTCTGAGCCATGCAATATGGCTGTAAAGTCCATCTACAGAAAGGCCAATCAGTTTGCAGTTGGCCTTATTGAATTTCTCCTCCAGTGTGGCGAAGGTCATGAATTCGGTGGTACAAACCGGTGTGAAGTCAGCCGGGTGACTGAAGAGAATGCTCCAACCTCCTTTATAATCGTTTGGAAAATGAACTTCACCCTGGGTTGTACTCGCTTTGAACTCAGGTGCTTTGTCGCCGATACGCGGCATGCTTGTTACTTGTACTTGTTCTTCCATCTTTATTATTGGATTTAAGATTAATAAACTGTTATTTAATTATTTAGAATCATCAATAAAGGCTCCATTTATTTGAAGAGTGATTTTGTCTATATCAAAATTGGGAAGCTTCTTTTTCTGAAAATAGGAGAGAAGTAAGTCATCCAGTTCCTTATCGAAATAGTCCTCAATTCTCTCTGTTCTTGCGCTGTATATATGATGATGTTTCTCCATAATGGCATCATATCGCATGGCATCTTTATCTGTTTTCACCCTTTGGACCAACCCATTTTGTACCAGGGCATCAAGAACATGATAAACCGTGCCGGTAGCAATACCTGGATACGTTCTATGGATATATTCAGCAATATTTTCTGCAGTAGGATGACTGTTCAGGGAATAAAGGGCTTCCAGGATGGCATGCCTCTGGGGCGTGACTTTCATCCCGGCGTTTTTCAGTTTCTGGCTGATCTCTTCGCTACCTAATTTCATCTTAATCACACTTAAATAAGAAATATTCTTATATAAGAACGATTGAGATTAAGATTTGTTCAATGAGCAACAAAAAAATCGGCAACTGATTTTTGATTCCGGAGTTCAGGGGATCTTGAAATCACCTTTCTTTTCCATGTTTTTCATTTGCTGTGTATTAAATGTAAAATTAAATGTGTTTCAGTCCGGGCTAACCGCTCTCTGAGTTTTGGGACCCCAGAACGCTTAACTCTTAACGCAGCTGCCAAACGTTTACACAAAGTTTTTTACACTACCTGATATTCTTTTCACCTTTAAGTTTATTGCTTCTTTTCGGGATTTAATATGCAGTTTTGAAAAAATACTACTGACATGTGATTTAACCGTGCTTAGTTCAATATTGTACTCATCAGAAATCTCTTGATTACTTGCGCCTTTTTGCAGTAATTCAAAAATCCTTCTCTCTTGTATACTCAGTGAATTTATTTTTTTGCTCTTTCTCTCCCTTACGAATATCGCAACAGAAATAAATACAGCTATAAATAGAAATATTAACAGAATGTACCATTTAGGTTTCTCAGAAACCGGAATTTGTCGCTTAAATGAATTAAAGTACGGACTATTGTTATTTCTCCATTTTGACAAATATGCTTCGTAAAATGCCGGATCATAAAAATAATCTCCTTGAAAATCTGTTTGATATAATGCATAAAGTGATACTAAAGGATTTGTACAGGTATCGGCAATCGATTTTAATTTTTCCGAAACAACTTCTTCTACAAACTCTTTTTCAACTAATCTATTATCATAATTGAAAGAGTTAGGGTAGTCTGACAACTGATTTATATATTCGAATGTATTCATATATGGTGCCCCGGAAATGGATACATTCTCGAAAATTGGTTTTCTTAATGAGTTATGTAATTCTATAACTGAAAAACGATTGGCAATGATAAAACAATAATTTTCATCCTTACTGCCGATAACCAGAGATGCAGGAGAAACGCCTTTCTTAACAACATGTAACCGAAGCAGGCTCCAGCCGGATGGCAATTCATGCAATGAAATAGTAAACTTACCCAGGCTGTCCACCTTAGAATTTGCGATTATCATATTATTGGAAACCGCAAATTTCTCTTCAAAAGTTTCAATATAAGATAGATATATGTTTCGATCCCACGTACTATCAAGTAATAATGTGCCACAAATGCATCCAGAGTTGTCGGAAACTTGTTCAATATTAGAATCTAAGCCAATAGAAAGTAAGGATATAATGATTGTAATTATACTATTCATTTTTAGTTGGTTTTATGTATTGTGCAACTGAAATATGAATATTTCCAATTGATTTTATCGGGGTGATTTTTACTATCCATTCTCCAATTTCAGGAGCTTTAATTGTTTTATTAATTGAACCTGAAGTACCGTTTGAAAAGTTGGTTTCAGTTTTTTGGATGGGTTCTTTTGGATGCTGTAGTGAAAGTTCTCCTTCTCTCTTACCATTTGGATTTATAATTTCAATTAAGACATTGCCTGATTCAATGCTTCCATTTATATTAAAAAACAAGGTATGCTTTTCAGTGATTTTTATTTTAATAGATTTACTTTTTGAGTCATTGTCAGAAATTGTGAGATCTTCATTATATAGATTCACAATACTATTTCTCCATTCCTCCGCTAGTTTTCGTTGATCCTCAGCCAATTCTCTTTGCACCTCTGCTAATTTTCGTTGCACCTCAGCCCTTCTTTGTTGTTCCTCAGCCATTTCCCTTTGAGCTTCAACTTGTTTTCTTTGCACATCAGCTTCCTGTCTTTGAATCTCAGCCAGTTGTCGTTGTTCCTCAGCTTTTTTTCTTTGAATCTCTGCAAGCTGCCGTTCTTTTTCAGCTAATAATCTTTGTTCTTTTATTTTTTCGATAAATTCTTCCTTTTGATTTTCATACTCGAGCATTTTTTTAGTGATTTCATCTTCGGATAATCCCTTATCCTCCAACTTTTTTTTGTAAGCTTCTTTATGTATTTGCCAGCTTTCCTCTACTGAAAAATACTCATAAAATTGAGGGTAGACATTATCTTCTTTTAAGGTGTCATTTGGTTCTTGACTCAAAATGTAGCAACTGCTGGTAAATAATATTATTATGAACAATATTGCCTTTGTTTTCATAATCGTTAATTTTTAGTGTTTAATGATATTCTTGAAGCAATATTACTTTATATCTCTCATCTTCACGGTATAATGGAGGTATGAAAAAAGTATGATTGTAGTAGGAAATAGTTATTTTAATGTTTTCAATATGAATGTCCTCATTGGATGGACTTACCTGACAATGAAGCCTTACCTAATCAGGTAAAACACCCTTCTATCTGCGTATAAACTCATTAGAGGAAATGAAAAATCAGGTATGGTTCAAGAAATAACCTGGGTCAAACGGGAATACGATATTGGTTCTGTGATTACATTGAACTAACTAGAATCCAATATATTCTCATCCAGTAATTAATATATGTTATGGACCTCCTTTGGCAAGTACTGTTAATCTGCAAATGCTTCCATTATTTGATCCACAAAAGGCTGGTATACAGATATTACAGAACACACACCTGTCATTTGGTTTGCTTCGAATGAAGCGTGTTTAGGTTTTAGAGCATCCGGTTGTGAAATAATATTATCATTTATAAGGCGATTGAGAATTTCCCAGCCAATATTATGATACGCTATAGCCCAGCAATATTTCTCGTCTCTACCGATAATTTGGGAAAACTTCTCATTCGGGATATTTTCCCCCAATAAACCTAGGTACTTGTTTGAAATAACTTTTAAGTCATTATAAAATGTATCTTCAGAGTAAATCACCGGAAATGTAACCTCCTCTTGATCGTTTATGAGCCCTAATTGTATTAAATACTCTTTATCATTATTATTCAGGTTGCTGCTATCACCAAGTGCAGAATTGTAGACCAATTCCCAGCTTCCGCCTACTAAACCTAATGTGTTGCTTCCATTAGGGCTCCAGGTAACTACAACCCAAAAATCCTTTAATTCGGTGTCCGGATAATAATTAGTCCCAGTTTTATAGATAGATTGAGGATAGATCACCCAATTGATCGCAGGATTTAATGGTGGAACTAGATTTTTATCTGCCATTTCATACCAAATAAACTGGGAATCAAAAATTAATGACCATATTATACTGGACGATTTCTTTGGCGAGTTCCAGATCCGATACATACCTCAATGCATATACTGAAAGGGGACGATAATATTCCTTAAAGAGTTCATCAAAGGCGCTTTCTCGTCCTGCCCTGGTCCCTTTAATAATATGAACATCACGGTTCTTCAAGAGCTTCAATGCTTTCTTTAGAACGGTGAAATGTACGTAATTGAAAGGATATATGCCGGGAAGATATTGCCTAGCCGTTAACTTGATTTACGGTATTGGAAGAAGATCAACATTCCGACAAACAGTGTGATTACGATCATCCAGTAAGCGAATCCTGATTTTCTGTAGATTGGACTGCCATCTCCCAGCACAACAAATCCAGACCAGAAATACGGATTGGATGTAAGGTCATCAGCTTTCTCCAGGTAATCAACTTTTGCCAGCCGCATGGCCTCCTGTTTGCTTTTCCCCTTTTTAAGGTATTTATAGAAGGAGGTCATCAATTCTGAGCTTGATTTATCGGTTACCTGCCAGAGTGTCATGATAATAGAAGGACATCCGGCGTATATGAATCCCCTGGCCAGGCTCATCATCCCTTCTCCCTTTTGCATTTTACCGAATCCACTGCTACATGCACTCAAAACCGTCATTTGTGCATTCAGTTTCAAATTATAGATTTCGTATGCATACAACTTATTGTCCTCAATGGTATCCTTATCTCTAACATTTGTGAAAGCCAGCATTGAGTACAGTGGCGCATCATCTCTCATGATCGTATGCATGGCAAGATGCAGTACGTTGTAGTCGGATGCGTATTTTTTGAAATTGGCCTCAGTGGCTTTTTCATTAATAAAAACCCTGGAGGGTACCGTTTCATTGATGCTCTGCACCTCCTTTATTGTTCCCACCAGCGGAAACAGGAATTCGTTAGTATCCATTCCCTGACGAAACATTGCTGTATCAGCGTTGTCCAGTGGATTAATATAATTTGGAGCAAAGGCAAGCACCTTATCCTCAGGAGATTTTGTCTTATACCGTTCGGTGAATAATAGTGTAGAGGAGTGGGAATAACCTATCGAATAGTCTCTTATCAAATAGGGCAGGTCCATGTAGTTGATATATTCCGTTTCTGTTTCTTGTGTTAACAGTCCCTCAAACGGAATGTATGTAATGGCACCATCAGGTACAATGGTGAAGTTTTTCCGGTCGGTGTATTGCAGACAGGGCTTTATCAAAATATTATAGAATTTCAGTCCCAGGTTAACATACCTCTTGTAATTTTCATGGACCCCGCTGCTGAAGTTCTGGTTATGAAGGATTTCGTAATACTCATGACACTCACTTTCGAACTCAGGCCCAATCTCCTGTGAAATCACATAGATCCCCTTTCTGTCAACCACATAGGTAATCAACAAAGAATCTGATAATACGTACTCTATCAAGGCATCACGGTAGGCGAGTTTATCCTGCACCTCCTTAAGAGAAACAAATTTGGGGTTGTACTTCAGATTATAATATTTCACATAATTTTGTTCAATCTCCTGCTTAAGATTATTATAGTCATCTTTCAGGTGGAATATTTCATCTTTAAATGACTCTATAAGTGAACTGTCTGGATCAAATTTGATCTGTTCTTTATAGAGCAACTCCTCATATGCCTGTATTTCTCCCATATACCGGCTCTCCTTATCTTTGATTTCTTCCGGCAGATCAGAAAACTGCATGGCTTCAACCGCCTTGATTTCACTGTATAATGCAAATGATTTACTTGTTTCCGCAAACTCAAAAGATTGTTCCAAATATTTGGATTCACCGGTCAGATCATATAGCAACTTCCCAACATAAATAGCCTCATAGTACACGCCAATGATCTGTGAGGTTGCAAAGAGCTTACTATTTTCATTACTCATAGCCAGCTTCATATAATTTAGGATCTCAATGGCCTTTTGGTATGATTCATAAGAGTTAACCAGATCTTCAAATTTATTCGACTGATTGAAGACATCGAAAAGTACACGGCTCTTTAATATGTATAGATCAGGTAGGGATGTAGTGTATTCATTTCGCTGAGCAGTTTCAAAGTCTCCATATGAAAGGACTTTTAAGAAATCTTTTAAATTCTTAATACCAATATTGACTAACGTTAAAGCTCTCTCATAATTTCCTTTTCTATATTGAATTGAAGCGGAACGATAGATAATGTCAGATTGGAATGTAATCTTACCTTTTGTGGATTTGGAATTTAAAGATTCGATATACCTAAATGCATTATCACATTCAATTAAAGCTTGATCATACCTTTCATACATGATATAAAAATCAATGTATGCATAATAGAATACAATTATTTGATTGATATATTCATCAGATTCATTTAATTTCTCAATAATTGTTTGGGCTTTTTTAAAATTGATTAGGGCTTCTTCATAAATTCCAAGCTGAGAGTAGGTTATGGCTTTTGTAATGAAAATTCTATGTTGTATATATGGATTATTTTCAAAACTCTTAATATCAATAAGAGATAATTTCTCTTCTGCAAGTTTATATTCCTTTAATTCTAACAAAAGCTTAATATAATTTGAGTAGACGAACGCGAAATCATAGAGATTCTGATACCCGTTCTTGATATAGAAATCAAGTGAATATTCATAATACTCCTTTGTTCTGTATATATCATCAATTGATTTATAAATGTTCCCTTTGTTATGATAAATAGTACCAAATAGCCAGTGATTAGGATCTGTCTTTTCAAGAATCTTTTCAGCTTCATTCAAATTCGAAAGCGCTTCACTGTTGTTGTAAATATTTCTGTACAATGATGCAAGCCCAACAAGGTTGTTGGCAACCCTACGATCGATATGATAAGAACTTGAACTATATGCTAAATTGATAGCTTTTTTATAATAGTATTCAGCAGAATCCAGATTGATGTCCATTCTTAAATAATTATATCCTAATTCACCATAATCATCAATCTTGCGAACGATTTCGGGATCTTCAGCAACCTCTTCCTGTGCATGTCCTTGATATGGCATCAACAAAACCAAAATAGGAATAAACATTAAGCGAAAATGAATTGCATGTTTCATAGTAATGAATAAAGTCTAAATGAAAGAAATAATAGGATAGGAAGCAAAAAATTCTATTAAATGATGAAAATTGTCTTTCAATTAATACTCATGTAATCAGCGATATGTGGTCTTGGTGAAAAGAAAATTCAAAAAGAATTCACTTTTCCGGGTAACGTTTAAAGCTTTTCTGGAATTAACTACTGAAAACAAACAACAAACAGAAGTTGAACCCCTAATTGAAAAGTCATGAAAACCGTAGATTTTAAATCGTTCGAAAAAGATGCTATCCAAAAATTAGATCTGAATTATTTAAAAGGTGGGATATGCAAAGGTGATCCTGTTGATGATCTCGTACATCCTCCCATTAAATAATAGAAAACTTCAAAGCAGTTTAGAAAAGACATTTAGACGGTCGATTGGCCGCAAAAAATATTAATCCGGGAGGTTTTGGGAGTATTGAATCCCTGTGACAGTTCGGAAGGGAATATTCGGAAACGGAGATTCCTGGATTGATGCACATTTATTGTGTTAGTACTCTGGAAGGTATGCAAGCGTGCATACCTGAATCAGGGAATACGGGTCCCAAATGTATGGCCAGGTATGGTTGTACGTGGAACCTGGATACTTGAAACTAATTTAATATTTACTGATATGAAACGCGACAGGCACATTTTACAAAAGTACCTGGACAACGAGCTCTCAGAGAAGGAGTTGGCCAGGTTTGAGCAGCAGCTTAACGCCAGTCCGGAGTTGTTGGTGGATCTGGACCTCTATAAGGAGGTTGATGAAGCCATAGCCGATACTGAGGTATTGGATTTTCGGGCCCAGTTGACTGACCTGCGGGAAGAGACACGTAGATCGGAAACCGGTAAAAGGGTTTTTCGGTTCACCAGGCCATGGCATTATGCGGCATCAGCGGCAATGGCTTTGCTGATAGCTATTGGTCTGGCAACAGTACTTGGACGACCATTGTCAAATAACGATTTATTTGCCAAGTACATGAAACCTTATGAGCTGGTTCTAACCAATCGTTCTATTGACAATGAGGCTACCCAGTTATGGATGAATAAGGCTCAGAATCATTTTCTTAATGGAGAATTCAAAGAGGCAATCGATGCTTTTGACGAGGTACTTCAGCTGAATTCGGATAAGATAGAAGCCGTATTCTATACAGGTGTATCTCAAATGGAGATTAAACAGCATCAAAAGGCAAGTGAATCCTTTACCAAGGTGATCGATCAAAACGACAACCTGTATATCCAGCAAGCTGAATGGCTCCTGGCTGGTTGTTTACTTGCAATGGATGAAACAGACCAGGCCAGACGGAAACTGGCCAGTATAGCATCTTCATCCAATCACTATTATAAGAAAGATGCAGCTAAGATCCTGAAAAGGATGAAGCGATAGCTCTTACACCACCTCGGCGTGAGGTTGGTAATAATGATTATTTGAAATATTGTTGATGAATGGGTGATGAGAGAAAAGCTGGAATATGATGAGCTTCTGGAATATACCAAGCAACTTGAACAAAAAGTTGCGAAGTTAGAGGATACTCTGAAACAATTCCAGTCCGACGGTACCAGGGTTAAAACCAGGTTCCTGGCGAACATTTCTCATGAGTTAAGGACTCCCATGAATGCCATCATCGGTTTTTCACACCTTCTGGGTGATGAAGATGTGGATGGCGATCACAGGGAAGCATACATCGACCACATTACCCGGAACAGCAATTCGCTCTTAAACATGATGGACAACCTGATTGATCTGACCCTGATCGAAACAGGAAATCTTCAACTGAACGAGGATAAAGTGGCTATTTATGATATGTTGAAGGAGTTATATGATAAGTATAACATGGATCGATACAGGGCTAACAGGGAAACAGTTGCTTTTCTATTAAATGCGAGAGAGGCATTTAGTAAAGCAATAATCATTACTGATAAGCAGCGCCTGTCGAGAGCATTAAGCTGCCTGATTGAGAATGCCCTGGCACAGACAAAAAAGGGAGTCGTTGAATTTGGCGCTTCATTCGCCGATAAAAATTCACTGATTTTCACTGTTAAAGACAGCAGTAGCATGCAGTTACAGGAGAGAGTCAGGAAGATCTTTGAAACAACTGAAAAAGAAGAGGACTGGTATAATACCACCGATACAATCGGATTAGGTTATAAACTGGCCAGTGGACTAGTAAAGGCCATGCATGGAGAAATCCTGGTCTCAGATAGTTCATTTAAGGGTATTACTATTGAGTTTACAATTCCAGTGAAACTATTTAGCCCAAAGCATTACTCAGGGGAAGAAAACCGGATTGCAGTTGAAAGTCCACAAAAAGAATGATCAGATAGCAGTTTGATACCTCTGCCAACTTTTAATTAGGGGTTTGTTTTTGTTTTCGAGTTTTCAAAATGGCAGATCATCAAATCCGGAATCATCCTCAGGTGGAGTTGAAGGGAAAGGAACATCCTGGTTGGAGTCACTACTGTTCTCAATAGAAATATCGTTTCCGGGTTCACCAGATTCGTTTGAAAGTTTCTCGATGCGCCAGGCTTCCAGATTTGTAAAGTAGGAAACCTGGCCATCTTTTTCCCACTTTCGACCTCTAAGATTAAAGGAGACTTTGACCGTGTCATCAACGTTTACCTGGTCCAGCAGAGCGCATTTATCCTGAGTGGATTGGAACTTAATTAAGTCAACAAATTCATATCCGGTGGCACTGGCGGATTTAATTTCCAGGACAAATTCACGTTTCTGGAACCTGTCTGAAACCTTTTGTGTTTCGAATTTTTCTGCCAGGCGGCCGTTTACCTCGAAGCTCATACTTGAAATTTTTTTCAGTTAATATGTAAAATTAAAGATAGTGTATTGAAAATAGCCACAATTCGATTTTTATGATCAAAAAAAAAGGCTGTTCGCATGGCGGACAGCCTTTTTTTATATTCTGTTATACGGTTTACTATTCGAAGCCAAGCAACTCCACTTTGAAAATAAGTGTTGAGTTACCAGGTATCGGACCATTGTCCCTTTCACCATACGCCAGGTTAGAAGGAATATAAAACTTATAGGTAGAACCAACCGGCATCAATTGAAGGCCCTCAGTCCATCCAGGAATGAAGGCATTTAAGGCTAATGTAACAGTATCTCCGGTTTCGAAATTACTGTCAAAAACTGTCCCGTCGATAAGGGATCCCTCATAAAATACGGATACTGTTGAAGTCTCTGATGGCTTCGGTCCGTCTCCTTCTGTGACAACCTCATATTGTAACCCGGATTCGGTTGTTATCACTCCATCTCTTGTACCATTTTCCTCAAGAAATGCAATTCCGTCCTCCAAATTCTTTAACGCCGCTTGTTGTGTTTGTTGTGCTTCAACCTCAGAAAGAGCCATGCTCAGATCACGAAATACAGCTTGTGCACTCATTGGGTCGAAAGCTGAAGAGTCATTCAAAACCTGGAGCAATCCAGAGGCAATCAAATCACCATCCACCTTCCATGGCGCTGTTCCAACACTGTAACCCCAGTTCAATCCAAGAAAATAGTTAAGTGAATCATCCTGATTCTTCATGGTGATCTGGGATTCGGATTTTACACTGCTGGTTCCTGTTCCAATAAAATATCCTACAGCCATTGCTGCAATTGCCACTACAATGAGTGTGATAATCTGCTTATTATTCATTTCAAGTTCTTGTTTATAAAATTGACTGCGAAGATAAAAGAAATATTCTTCACATACCAATTATCTTTTAACCGCCCTGATCATCTCTCTTTTCCCAGGAGGGCCTGCTACTTTATGCACATCGAAACCACATGTTGTCAGCGTCCTGCGCACGGCTCCTTTTGAAGAGTAGGTGACCAGTATGGCACCAGGATCTGATACCTTGTGGATGGTTCCGAAAATATCGTTAGCCCAGAGTTCAGGCTGTTTTTCAGGCGAAAAAGCATCAAAGTATATAAGATTGAAATGTGATGGCAGTTTCATTGACCTGAAATCAGAGTTCTCTTTGTACAGGGTAAAATGGTCGGTTATGTTAACAGGGTTGCCCCAGGGACTACTGTGCATCCGAATTAATACTCCTTTTGGACAAGAATCGATGACCATTTCATAATTCAGGAGAGTGTATTCGGTTTCCTTTAATGGATATTTTTCAACAGCATGATAGTATATATTCAGATTTTTAGAGATCGATTCTTTCAGGGTCAGCAGCGCGTTCAGTCCCGTTCCGAAGCCCAACTCCAGAATACGCAGGTTTGTCATCTCTGTCCTTTGCAGCCCCTCTTTGATAAAGACATGCAACGATTCCTGAAGTGCGCCATGCCTTGAATGATAGGGCTCATCCATTCCATTCATGAACATGGTATGAGAACCATCCTTCGTCATCATTATGCTTCTCTCCATGCAGCGAAATTACTTATTATTGATAAAATCTCCGTTTCGCAATACCAAATCACAGTATACTTGCTGTATATGAGGGTAAGGTTCCATATTGAGAAACGGAAGGGAACATCGGGCAACTTGCTAACCAGGGACTGTCCGGTGCTGATGAGCGTTACATATGAAGGGAAACGGGTCATTCAGGGAACCGGAATAAAGGTTGACATTGATGGGTGGGATCCTGATCTTCAAAGGATTAAAACATACTATGAAGGGCATCAAAACATAAATAACTGGTTAAGATCTTTGCACGAAATAGCTATTAAGGCAAAAGTGGCTCTTGACCATTCTGATTAAGAAGTTACCCCGGAGAATTTTCGTCAGTTGTTCAATCGAATGAAACCAATCTACTCATCTGGTTTCTTTGATCTCTATTATCAGTTTATGGAGAGCAATAGCAGGAGCTGGAGCATTGCAACTTATCACAAGATCAGATCACATTATCATTTATTGAGAGAGTTCTAAGATCAAACCGGGTACTCCCTCACATTTCTTAGAATGAATGACCGGTTCCTTGATAGATTTGTGGCTTTCTGTTCGGAGAAGGGTTATATGTATTCAACCATATTCAAAGCAGTGAATAACCTTGTGTAGTTCCTGAATTGGGCCACCGAAAAGGGATACAACGTATTCAAAGATTACAGGGTAAACGGAAGGGCCATAGGTCTTAAAAGGGAGGTCCGGACATCCTCTGCCAGTGAAGATTGGTTCCCGCTGTACAATCGTTTAACAGTTGGTGTTGCTGTGAATACCTTTATTAATAATGCAGTGAAACTGGATGTGCCGTTGGAGATAATCTCATTATTTACTGGTGTGATGAAGGATAGCCGGATTCACAGGATTAAATCTGATCATGCCGTTGAGGAGATGCAAAAATTCAATCTTTGAGAGGAAGGTACTCTTCGAATATTTTACTCATCGATTTAAATATATTATAAGGTCCGTTACCCTGTAGTTCTTCCACATGTTTGAGAAGCCCGGCAATGTTCTCCCTTCGGGTCCGGTCTTCGTGCGGGCAACTCTTCTCTAGCTTTACCAGGCTATTCAAACCGGCATACTCTTCAAGTATTCGTTCATCCAGGTCCATCAGCGGTCGGATTAAATGAACCCTTCCTTCAAACATTCTCAAAGAGTAGGGAAGGGAGCTTATTGAACCGTGGTAGATCATGTTCATGAGCAGTGTCTCGATGGCATCATTCCGGTGATGCCCCAGTGCCAGTTTGTTGCAGTTCAGTTTTCTTGTCAGATCAAACAACGCCTTTCGGCGGTGCCAGGAGCAGATGAAGCAGATGTTCTTTGAAGGATCTTTCTGGATGTCAGGTTCGATGATGAGATGGTGGAGCGGAACACCCAGTCTGGCGCAAAACGAAGCCAATCCCTCTTTGTCAATTTCATAACCAATCCCTGCCGCTTCAACATGAGCTGCCATCAGGTTGAACTCAAATGGAACTGCATTTTTTCTTTCAGCCAGTGCTTCCAGAAGGATCATGGAGTCTTTTCCCCCTGACAGGCCCACAAGAACCTGATCACCTTCACTGATTAATGAATGATCACGCATTGTAGTGCCCATCTTACGGCAGATTTTCTTTAATAGTTTTTCAGACTTGAGCTGTTCTGGTTTTTTGCTCATAGGATCTGGACTTACTGAAAAGCAAGCACCCCGAAATATTTCGGCTGATGAAAATCGGGAGCGGAAGTCAGCACCGGTTTCCAGGACAAGAAATGAGGCTGGTTTAGTTTATCACCACATTTGTAAAAATTGGCATGAGCGTCTAATCCTGAAAGGGATCTGATTTTTGAAAAGTGGAGAACCCTGATTGGAATGATGAGACGAAGGCTCCAGAAGGTTCTTTTTTCCAGGTTTTCAATACGGTGGTTACCCAGTGAAGGAGTTGTATTGATCAAAGCAAGCAGGTTGTCTGATAATTGGGACCGTTTATAACGGTCTTTGCCGTAGCCTCCCAGAACTGTTCCAATGGCGTTAAACTCAAAATTGTAATAATGCGCCTCTTCGTTGATCTGCAGGAAGAATTCAACACAACTATCCTCCCAGACCGGGGAATTGATCCGGGTATTCACGGCACGGACCTGGGGCTCTGTCACCTGGTAATACAGGTAAATAGATGTTTCGTCATGCCTGATTGCAAATCCGGCCATTACTCCGGGAGCTTCTACCCAGTTTGGGGTCGAGATTGCCTCTTCTGCCTGCTGGGGAAGGTTGGCAACGCCGGTTATTTTTTTAACAAGCATGAGTGGATCAGGCTAGCTGGTTAATGATCTGTTTTAATTTATCCAGTTTGGATTCACCATCCTGTGTTAGTTTAAATTGGGCTCTGGCTCTGACCAGGTTATGCTCAGGATGTTTGACTTTGTAGTAGGTATCTCCATCCAGGTAATCGATCAGGAAACGGACCGCCTGCATGAAAGGGAAGAGAAGAGCTGCATAGAGAAGAGAATCCTTTTCAGTTTCCGAAAGAATCTCTCTTGTGGAATCCAGGAAACCGGAAGCAAAAGCTTCGAAAAGCTCCAGGTCCATGGTTACCCGTTCAAGGTTTTCATCATCTTCTTCTCCTGTATTGGTCAGGGTACGGATCCCGTCTCCGAAGTCGGATGTTACATAACCGGGTTGAATAGTATCCAGGTCGATGACACAAAGTCCTTTACGGTCGGCATCAAACAATACATTGCTGATCTTTGTATCATTGTGCGTAACCCGGAGTGGTATTGCTCCCGATTCACCCAGTTCATGGATGGTCAGCATCATTTTCGCCCGTGATTCCGCGTATTCGATCTCCTCTTTCACCACCTTCAGTCGTCCGGCACTATCCTTCCTTATACTCTCTTTTAGCTGGGTGAGCCTCCACTTCATGTTATGGAAATCGGGAATCACGGTTCCCACCTTTTCTGCCGGCAGGTCGTTCAGCATGGTTGTGAATGCACCAAAAGTAAGGGCTCCCTGGTAAGCGATGTCCGGGTCGGTTGTACTGTCAAATACCAGGTGATTGTCAATAAAACGAAGTACCCTCCAGTAATTTCCTTCTGCATCCTTAAAAAAAGAAACTCCGTCGTTAGTAGGAACTATAGTCAGGGACCGCCTGTCCACTTCTTCCGGGTAAACCTTTCTGATCTTGGCCGCAACGTGATCACATACAAGCACCATGTTTTGCATCAACAGTGCCACATCCTTGAAAACATGATGATTCACCCTCTGCAACAGGTAATCCGGATAACCCGTAGTAGCATTGATCAGACGGTAACTGTCATTGATGTGCCCGCCTCCGTGTGGTCGCACTTTGTCAATCCTACCCTCCGTGGCAAACCGGGCTGCAATTGATTCAACACTCATTCTTTTATATCATCTGTGAGATGCATAGTGCGGCGGCTCCATAAAGACCGGCATTGTCCAGCTGTGCAGGTACCAGATCCACCTTGCTGCTGATCATGGGAGCCAGAAATTTAGTGTCAAGGTCCTCACGCACTGTTTTTTCCAGCAGATCCCAGGAATTAGCCACTGAACCTCCAATAACAAATGCCTCGGGAGCCAGGACATAGGTCACAATTCTGAGAAGTTCTCCGATATTATGCGCAAGTTCATTAAACACAGCCAGCGATGCCTTATCACCAGCTTTAGCTTTCTTATAAAGTTCTATACCGGTGGTCCTGTACTTATTTTTAAAAAGGGCAGCACTGCAAATATCCTCAGAGATGCCTCCATGGAAAGGAACACACCCCAGTTCACCGGCACCTCCCATCAGTCCGGTATGTATCTTCCGGTTGAGGATGATTCCTCCACCCAGCCCGGTTCCCAGTGTTACGCCAACCAGGTTGTTGTATTTCTTCCCGGCGCCATAGTAGGTTTCACCCAGGGCAAAACAGTTGGCATCGTTGTTCTGGAAGGTGAGTAGTTTGAACCTCTCCTCCACCTTTGGTCTAATGGTGAATCCGTTAAAAGAAGGGATATTATTGATCTGCAGGATTTCACCGGTTTCCACATTCATAAAACCTGGCATTCCGATCCCGATCCCGATCACCTCATCATTAAGTACATTTTCGATAGCTTCATAAAGAGATTGCATTATTTCAAGCGCTGGCCGGTCGGCACCTGTAGGAACTTCAGTACGTTCAAGCAATTCACTTTCCGAAAACCGGGCAGCAACAATCGAGGTGCCTCCAATATCAACCCCTATGTATAATTTACTCATGATTTGGTCCTGATTTTATGTCCTGATAAAGCAAAATAGAGAATGAAAGCATAGCAGGGTACCATCACCCAATAGGCTGTCTGGTAATTTGCAACAAGCGGCTGGTCCGTCGTTTTAACAGCATCGACAATTACCCCGAAGATCAGTGGTATAACTGCGCCACCAAAAATGGCCGTAACCAGAAGTGAGCCCCCGGCTTTTGTAAATTTACCAAGGTCCTTCATAGCAAGGGGCCAGATAGCCGGCCACATCAACGAATTGGAAAAGCTGGCGAGCAGCAAGGCGAAAAAGGCAAATTTAGCAGGCAGATAGATGAGCAACAAGGATGCTGTGATGCCGAGTATGGCGAATGCAATGAGTCCTTTTTGCTGAGAAATATATCTGGGAATGGCGATTAATACGAAAATATAGCCTGCTACCAGCCCCAGGGTCACGAATTTCGAATAGCTCTGCAGGTTAGGGGTATCCCCGAAAGTTGCACGGGCAAAATCGATAATGGAGGCCATGGGAAGGGTTTCGATCCCCACGTAAACAAAAAGTGCAAAAACTCCAAGCAACAGGTGGGGGAACTGTAAAATACTGGTTTTGTTAGCGGCATAGGATGATTCGGCAGGTACTTCATCATCTTCTCCTTCGGCCTTCACTTCGGGCAGGGGAGAAAAGTAAACGAAGATTCCCAGGATTATCATGATCCCTGTTACAATATAGAAGGGCATGATAATATCATCCACATTCACTTTGGCCAGATCGATAAAGATTCCCAGGAACAATGGTGCCATCCACCATGCCAGTTTGTTCATAATACCCATCAGGCTCATACGGACGGCGGCAGTGTCTTCAGGTCCCAGGATTGTGATGTAGGGATTGACAGCACCCTGTAAAAGCGTGTTTCCGATTCCACCCACGAAAAGAGCAACCAGGAACAAAGGAAAGCTAACCGATTTGGATGAGGGTACAAACAGCCACATGCCAAGTGCCATGATAAAGAAGGCAAACATCATGGCTCTTCGGTATCCGATCTTCTTGATCACCCATCCGGTAGGGCGGCCGAATATCAAAAATGCGGAAAAAATAGCCCCGGTAACCAGGTAGGATTGCCCTGTGGACAGGTTAAATGCTGAACGAAGAGCAGGGGTAAGGAATCCGCTGATCCCCACACCAAAACCGATCATAAAAAAAACAATACCGATAATCATTAATGGACCGACAGGTCCAACTTTGATTTTGCTTGAGTTGCTCATTACAGGTTAGTTTGAAGTTTAGTTTTTTGACAGAGATAGGGGTAAAATTAATCTTTTCTTAAATATCTCAAATTATTTATCAGAATATAGACTTTTGGAAAGCTTATATTGGATAAGTACATTTACCAGTCCATATCTTATTAATTGTTCTTTATGCATTCAACACTTTTGATACTCGCAGCAGGTATGGGGAGCAGGTATGGTGGAATGAAGCAGATCGACGCCTTTGGACCATCTGGTGAGACCATAACAGATTATTCCATATTTGATGCTCTCCATGCAGGATTTGAACAGTTTGTTTTTGTCATCTCCCCCCAGATGGAAGAGGATTTCAGGAATGAGTATCTCAAAAAGTTTCCGTCAAAGTTGAATGTGGAATATGTGATACAGTCGCTCGATAAAATTCCACATGGATTTACAGTTCCTCCAAATCGTGAGAAACCATGGGGTACCGCGCATGCTGTGCTGATGGCCAAAGAGGTAATCAATGAGCCATTTGCTGTCATTAATGCAGATGACTATTATGGCAGGAAATCTTATAAGATCATGAATCATTTCCTTGCCCAGATATGCGAGGGAGCTCCCGGCCAGTATTGCATGGTAGGTTTTGAACTTCAGAAAACAGTTTCTGAACACGGTTCAGTAGCAAGGGGCGTTTGCCGGATTAACGACCGGGGATATCTGAACGGTATGGTTGAACGGACAAAGATATTTCTACAGGATGAGGGGATTGTGTATGAAGATGATGATAGTACGGTTCATCCCCTTGACCCCATGTCCACTGTCTCTATGAACCTGTTTGGATTCACCCCGGATTTTTTTGATTATATCGAAGAGGACTTGAAGGGATTTTTGAAAAAAAATGCCGATAATCCCAGGGCAGAGCTCTATATTCCATATGTGGTAAACAACCTGATTGCGGCAGGAAAAGCGAATATGACAGTGTTGCAGACTCCTGAGTTATGGTTTGGTGTAACCTACCAGGAGGACAAACCAAAAGTACTGAAAGCGATCAATGACCTTGTGGACGAGGGTGTCTATCCCGAAAAACTGTGGGAATAAATCGTTTATATATCCTTTATTACAGATTAACCAGCTAACCTTTCAACAATGAAAAGACTAATAATCGCCACAATCATTTGCCTTGTGGCAATGGCCACTGCTTTCTCTCAAGTTCTGCCCGAATGGCAAGATCCCGATGTTATGGAAGTCAACCGTGAGGATCCTCACACAACAAGGATCTCATATGATTCTTTTGATCAGGCCATGGTTGGGGATATGCATTCCTCGGCCAACTTTATGACATTAAATGGAATATGGAAGTTTCACTGGTCGGACAATCCTGGCGAACGGCCTGCAGATTTTTACCGGACCGGATTCAACGTCTCGGATTGGGATGATATAGAGGTTCCCTCCAACTGGGAATTGAAGGGGTACGGGTATCCTATATATTCAAACACTCCATATGAATGGACGATGAATCCTAACCCTCCGGAGATACCTACTGATCATAATCCTGTGGGTTCCTACAGGCGGACTTTCAGGATACCGGAAGGATGGGGTGATAAACAGATCTATATCCATTTTGGAGCCGTCAAATCGGCTTTTTACCTCTGGGTAAATGGTGAGAAAGTGGGATACAGCCAGGGAAGCAAGACTCCTGCTGAATTTAATATAACCTCTTATATTGTTGATGGTGAAAATCAGCTGGCTGTAGAAGTATACAGGTGGTCGGACGGATCATGGCTGGAGTGCCAGGATTTCTGGCGAATAAGCGGGATCGAGCGAGAGGTGTACCTGGAAGCCAGGCCGGACATTCAGATCTATGATTACTTCTGCAAAGCTGGTCTGGGCAATAATTATATGTCCGGATTGCTGGATCTGAAGATCGAAACACGGGTCATAGAAGGCAAGGCCAGGGGATCCTATACAGTTGATGCCACTCTGGTTGGTTCAAAAGGGGAATCTGTATGGACCAGTAAGATATCACTGGCGGCGGCGGAAAAAGGTATCCTGAAAGCCAGTTCCTCTGATGTTATCGACGATGTAAGTAAATGGTCGGCCGAAACCCCCAACCTGTATACCCTTGTTCTTGCCCTAAAGGATAACGACGGGAAAGTCCTGGAATATCTTTCATCCAGGGTGGGTTTTCGAACCTCGGAGATTAAATATGGTCAGTTACTGGTAAATGGGAAACCTATTTTAATTAAAGGGGTGGATCGCCACGAGCATGACGAATACAAGGGGCATGTGATGAGTGAGGAGATCATGGTGAAGGATATTGAATTGATGAAACTTTATAATGTGAACGCTGTTCGCACCTCTCATTATCCCAACGACCCGAGGTGGTATGAGCTGTGCGATCAGTATGGAATTTACGTAGTGGATGAGGCCAATATCGAGTCACATGGTATGGGCTATCAGCCTGATCGTACCCTGGGGAACAACCCCATCTTTATTAAGTCGCACCTTGACCGCACCATCCGTATGGTGGAAAGGGACAAGAACCACCCATCTGTGATTATCTGGTCGCTGGGCAATGAGGCAGGCGATGGCGTATGTTTCGATGCCACCTATGACTGGATCAAGCAGCGGGACCTGAGCCGGCCGGTACAGTATGAAAGGGCCACAAGTGGGAGGAACACAGATATTTTCGTTCCCATGTATATGACCATCTACGATATGATAAGGTACGTGGAACGTCACCCCACAAAACCTCTTATCCAGTGTGAATATGCCCACGCCATGGGAAACAGTACCGGGAACCTGATGGATTACTGGAAGGTGATCAATAAATATGACCTGCTCCAGGGTGGATTTATCTGGGACTGGGTGGACCAGGGCATCGCCAAGATGACCGAAGATGGCAGAAAGTATTGGGCCTACGGGGGCGATTTTGAGCCGGAAGGTGTACATAATGACGGTACTTTCTGTTTGAACGGATTGGTATTCCCGGACAGGACCATTCATCCCGGACTGAATGAGGTAAAGCGGGCTTATCAAAATGTGGACTTCGAAGCAGTGCCGTATAGCCACGGAACAGTCAAGGTGATCAACAGGAACTTTTTCATTAATCTGGATGGTTTTGACCTGAAATGGGAGGTGACTGAAGAGGGAGTTGTAGTTGAATCTGGGGTGATAGAGTCTCCGGAAGTGGAACCTCAAGGAACCGCATATGTTGACCTGGGAATTAGAAACGGGGTGGTTGACCCATCGAAAGAGTATTTTCTCAACCTGGCCCTTGTAACCCGCGATGCCAAACCTTTTGTGCCAGCCGGGCACCAGGTAGCCAATGGTCAGTTTGCCATGAATCCGGGTGCAGCCAAAAATATTTGCTCGGAAACCTTTACCGGTGCAGAAACGGGTGAGGTGTCTCTTGCTGAGACAGATACTGAACTCACAGTTCATGTTCCCGGAGGGGAGATCCGTTTCAACAAGAGAACCGGTTATATCACTTCCTATACAATGAAAGGAAACCAGCTGCTGGCACAGGGTCCTCAACCCAATTTCTGGAGAGCCCCCACGGAGAACGATTTTGGGAACAGGATGGACAGGAATTGTGCCATGTGGAAACCGTTTACCGGTGAATTGGAGATGCAAACGCTGGTGCCCCATGAATCCGATAGCATCGTGGTGATTGTCGCTGAATATATCCACCCGGATGATGGTTCCAATTACAAGGTGGCATATCATATCAACGGGAAAGGCGAGATTCTTGTAAATGCTTCCTTCAACCCTGCACAGGATGATTTTCCTATGGTTCCCAGGTTCGGTATGAGCATGGTCCTTCCTGAAGGTTTTGAACAACTGAAATTTTTTGGGAGAGGCCCGCATGAAAACTATATCGACAGGAACTGCTCTTCGCAGGTAGGTCTGTATAGCAGTAGTGTAGATGAACAATATGTTCCTTATATCTCCAACGGTGAGAATGGTAATAAAACCAAAGTCCGGTGGCTCACGCTTACCAACAGTGATGGCCACGGGATCATGATCAAAGGTTCTCCAACGGTCGATTTCTCAGCACTGCATTATCCCCAGGAACAACTGGACAGGGAGCAACGTGATGGTGCACACACCATTGATTTGGTAAAACTGAAAAATGTATATCTGCATGTGGATTGGAAACAGATGGGTGTGGGAGGAGACAATGCCTGGGGGGCACCCACCCATGCTGAATATACCCTGAGGGCAGTGCCCATGGAGTACAGTTATGTTATTTCACCTTTGTAATTTGAAAATATGCAACGAAGAGATTTTATAAGGACCGGGGCCGTTGTTGGTGCAGCCGCCGCATTACCCTTCCCGGTTTTTGGGCAGGGTTCCGGCGAGAAGGCGCGCATCGGATTCATTGGAACCGGGTTGCGGGGCAGGAACCATCTCAACAATCTGTTGATGCGCGATGATGTGATCATCCCATCCATCTGTGATATTGATCCGGACGCACTGGGGAAAGCGCAGGAGCTTATCGGTAAACGGGATCAGCCGAAAGTTGAAACATACACCGGGGATCCCTATGCATACCGTGACATGCTGAACCGGTCCGATCTGGACGGGGTTATTATCGCCACACCCTGGCTCTGGCACACCCGAATGTCGGTCGATGCCATGCGTGCCGGTAAGTATGCCGGAGTGGAGGTATCGGCAGCCAACACCATGGAAGAGTGCTGGGACCTGGTCAATACATATGAAGAGACAGGCATGCCGGTGATGATCATGGAGAATGTGTGTTACCGCAGGGATGTAATGGCTGTGCTGCAGATGGTCAGGGAGGGTCTGTTCGGGGAGTTGCTTCATGCCCGGTGCGGATACCAGCACGACCTGCGCGGGGTAAAGTTCAATGACGGTATAACTGCATACGGTCCGGGAGTTGAGTTCGGCGATAAAGGTTTTTCCGAGGCAAAGTGGCGCACCTATCACTCACTCTACAGGAATGGAGATGTCTATCCCACCCACGGAGCCGGCCCCATAGCGAAAATGTTCAATATCAATCGCGGGAACCGTTTTTCGAGCCTGAGCTCAAATGCCACAAAAGCCGTAGGCCTGCACCGTTATATCGTGGATCATCCCAAGGGAGGACCTGACCATCCGAATGCTGCACTGAAATGGAAGGAGGGTGATGTGATAACCTCCACCATTGAGACCACAAACGGTGAAACGATCATTGTCACCCACGACACTAATTCACCGCGGCCATATTCTCTCGGGTTCAGGGTTCAGGGTTCTGCCGGGCTCACTGAATTTGATTCTCATACCCAACGGATCTATATTGAACATAAGAGTCCTGAACACCAGTGGGAAGAGATGGACAGCTACCTTGAGAAATATGATCACCCGCTCTGGAAAAAGTATGGAGAGTATGCTGAAGGAAGCGGGCATGGCGGTATGGATTTTTTTGTTGACAACGCTTTTGTAGAAACTGTAAAAAGGAAGATTGATCCTCCGATAGATGCATATGACGCAGCTGCATGGAGTGCCATAACTCCACTCTCGGAGCGCTCTATTGAGAATAATGGCGAACCTCAGGATTTTCCCGATTTTACACGTGGCCGCTGGATGATGAGGACGCCGGTCTTTGCGCTGGGGGACGATTATTAAGTTTCCTGAATGGGCCATACCAGGATCAATACAGCATTGCTGGCGATCATTTCATGTTTGCTGTGGTCAACGGCTTTTGCGGGAGTTAAGATCGGTCTTCATTACGCTACACCATTGCAATTTGCAGGAACCAGGTTTTTTATTGCAGGATTGCTGGTCTTTCCACTTGCTTACAGGATCAATCCCGGATACTTTAAGATTGTCCGCCATCAGTTGAAACTGATCCTCCTACTTGCATTTATGCAGACCTTCCTTCAAAACACGATGTTCTATACAGGAATCAATATGATACCTGCTGCGGTGGCAGCGATCGTCATAGGCTCGCAGCCGCTTTTTATTGCTCTTGTAGCCAATTTTTTCATGCCGGGCGACAGGATGACACTTTCCAAAACACTGGTGATCCTGCTGGGGATCGCAGGAGTGGTGCTGGTAAGTTTCGGGAAGGATCCCCAATCGGTGACCGGGCATATCGCAGTGGCAGGAATACTTTTGGTGCTGGGCGTCAATATAGTTTCTGGTTTATCAAATGTTGTGGTAGCCAGGGAGAAGGGAATGATCCCACCGCTTGTGATAAGTTCATCTTCAATGATACTCGGCGGCGCGGCCCTTTTTTTGATCTCCATACCCATCGAAGGAATCCATTTTGAAGCCAAACCTGCGGTCTATTTTATTTCGCTGATCTGGCTGAGCCTGCTCTCGGCGATTGCTATTTCTATCTGGATCACCCTGTTAAAAAGGCCCGGTATAGTTGTCTCTGACCTGAACCTCTGGAAATTTATGATCCCTCTGTTTGGGGCAATGTTGTCATGGGTCCTGATACCTGCGGAACATCCTCAGCCAATCACCACTACAGGGATGGTAATTATCACACTTGCACTCCTTAGTTCGGCATGGCTTAAGCGCAAAAAACTCCAGATCATTCAAGAAAAAACATAACTTTACCTGATCATTTGGGCATGAGATTTCAGACCGTTATATATCTGTTGTTTTTTGCATTATGCACGTTGCCCGGGCTCCATGCACAGCAGGAAACAGTGGTTAAAAAGGGTATCCTGGACCTGCGGGATTACGACTTTCTGACCAGTGGACCTGTTGAGCTGGAAGGTGAATTTGAATTCTACTGGAACCAGCTGCTAAATCCTGCCATTGAGGGTGATAGCGGCGAAATGATCTATGTAAAGGTTCCTGGTAACTGGACTAAATTGCGCAGGCAACATCCGGAAGTGACCCGTTATGGTTTTGCAACCTACCGGGTGGTTATCCTTCTGCCAGAAAAAATGGATGAGATAGCCCTAAAAGTCAAGGATGTATATTCAGCTTCCGGGTATTTTCTAAATGGAAAGGCAATCGATTACCTCGGGTTTCCAGGTGTCAATAAATTCCAGACAGTTATCAGATACAGCCGGCCATTGATGATCGGTTCGGTGAACGACCAGAGGGTGGAATTACTGATCAGGGTCTCCAATTTTGATAACAGGTTGAGCGGAATTACCGGGGGAATAACCATTGGCGAGGTAGGTCAGATGCAGGAGCACAGGGAAAAGGAACTTTTCAGGGGACATTTTCTTATAGGGGCATTTTTAATTATCGGTATCTATTTCCTGGGGCTTTACCTCATAAGAACAGAACAGTACAGGCTCTATTTCTCCATGCTCTGCATGTTGATGGCTCTGAGGGTGGTGATGATCATGGAGATCCCGGTGATTGATACACTGAACCTGAATGGACTGACCAGTGCCAGGCTGGACTACCTCAACATCTATTTTTTCGCTCCGTTCTTCATATTGATGATCAGATCTATTTTCCCAATAGAGTTTCCGGTATTGATATTCAGAATAAGTATATGGATATCAGTCATATTCATAGCTATAGTGATTGTTTCCCCTATCAGTCTTTTCTCATATTCAATGCCCGTTTTCTTTGGATTTTTTATTCTTGTCAGCATGGTCTTCCTCTATGTGATCGTACTGGCATGGGTCAGGGGGAGGAGCCATGCTCCGGCATATACAATCGGACTTGTTATTCTGTTTGCAGGTACGTTGAATGATATGTTGAATGAGATTGATGCGATTAATACCTTCCTGATAGTTCATTATACCATGTTTATTTATTTGCTGGTATATGCCTACATTTTTGCTGACAAATCAAATACCCTGCAGAAGAAAGCTGAGGCTCTGGCCGAGGAGGTGAACATTTCGAGAAAGAACCTGGAGGGCCTGGTGGAAAAACGAACCACAGAGCTTCAATCCGTATCTGATGAACTGGGCCGGCAAAAGAAAAAGCTTGAATCGACTAACAAGGATCTGGTGGAAGCCATACAAGCCAGGAACAGGTTGTTCGCCATCATAGGCCACGATGTAAGGGCTCCCATTGGTTATAACCTGCAGGCACTGGAAATGCTGATAGAAAATCCCGGTTTACCGGAGAAAGAGAGGGAGGAGCTTCTGAGGATGATGGCCAGTTCTTCAGAGGTCACCTATAATTTACTGGATAATTTACTGGTATGGGGCAGGTCCCAGACGGGGAAACTTAAGGCAACCCCCACGCGGGTGAATGTGAAGGAACTGATCGATGAAAGTCTTGAATTGATCAATATCGGGTTAAAAGAAAAGCATTTGAAGGTTGAAGTCTATGTGAGTGAGGAACACTTTGTTGAAGCAGACCGTGACCAGCTTTACATCGTGATCAGGAACCTGGTTAGTAATGCAATGAAATTTACCCCTGAGAAGGGAAATATATACATCTCCTCTAAAAAGGTGAACGGAGAGGTGGTTATCTCTGTTCGCGATACCGGGATCGGTATCCCGGGACCGATCCAGAGTAAACTGATGGATCAGCAATCCCAGGTTTCAACCAATGGTACCCGGGGGGAAAAGGGCTCCGGACTGGGACTGAAGATCTGCCAGGAAATAATGCAGACCAATAAAGGCTGGATGGACATCGAAAGCAAGTCTGGCCAGGGAACAACCATCATCATCGGTATTAAAGCATCCGATAAATAGGACCCCTATACAAACTTTACTGCTGTTCCATATACCAGGATCTCAGCGGCACCTTGAATGACGGTACTTGAAGTATACCGGACATTGACCACTGCATCAGCATTCACCTCTCCGGCTTCCTGCATCATCCTTTTAGTAGCTATAGCTCTGGCCTCGTTCAGCATTTCAGAATAGCCCTTCAATTCACCACCCACTACTGATTTCAGCATGTTCCCTATATCCTTGCCCAGGTGCTTGGACTGGATCATGGCACCTTTAACCATGCAGATCAGTTCATATTTCTGACCTGGAATGTTCTCGGTATTGTAAAATGGTATAGCCTTTTCCATATGCTTTTAATTTGTGTTTAATTTAGTAAATTTATCTTCATGAGAGCCATCACTATCAAATCGGTAGACGTTCTTGCAGAGGAACAACAACTGGATGTTCATTATACTTTCGGAATGGAGCAGTATACCGATTATGTTTTTAAACCCGGGGGAGGTGAGATCTACTCGGCCACTATAGTAATGGATGTAAGCGATAATGTGATCAACAAGGTGCGGGAGGCTACTAAAAAGTTTCCCGGCAAGGAATTCGTTCTTGACGATCTTGATATGAATTCCAACATCTCCACATCCTACAGGTTCAAAGAGGGAGAGATCCTTGAAAAGAAATTTAATATTTCGTGAGATCGTCCTTTTCCTCCTCATCGATCTCTTTGATTCGCTCGATATAGACACTTATCAGTGCAATGATAATGGCCAGGGGAACGATCAGCAGTATCAAAGTCCAGAAGATCCCCAATCCCTCTTTAATAAAGACTGTTACCAGGCTGCCTGCCCATACGAGGATAAAGAAGATCACCAGGATTAATACAATTGTCGGACCGAACCTTTTTTTATCCATAACCCATCATTTACTTATTTGATTTGATTTTAACCTGGGAGGATCGGAGCCCTTCAGAGGATGCACTTAATACCAGGTCACCCGGTTCACTGCCTGCCTGCAGGATCAGGAGCTGCTTTCCTTTCCGGATCTCCCTGGAGGTCGAACCATACGGAGTCTGGTCAGCCAGATCACCGTTGTCAATTACTTTAATCTTTCCGGGCCCGTCCAACTGGTAGTTGACCATGTTGTTACTGTGAGGATTGAGTACTCCTGTACTGTCTACAACGCTTGTAGTTATTTGCACTATGCGGTTTTCATTATCAACCTGCCTGCGGTCCGGATCCATGGCCAGGGCATATGGTTCATAAGATGTTGTGAGGGTATCAGATACTTGTTGTTGCTGGCCTCTTTCATCCAGATAGAACGCATGTGCCACAAGCTTGCCCTCTTCATATGGAACCATGGTCTTGATCACACCATCCTTGAAAGTTTCCCGGTGTAATGTATGTAGAAGCCTGTTGTTCAGCTCTATCTCCACCCGGTCACAATTAGTAAAGACCACCACCTCTTTAGCAGTGGTATCATTCTGGAAACTCCAGTGTTCCACAAGTGGCGCTCCCACCCAGCTTGTCTGCCAGCTGGTGAGATGGTTCAGTGAGTCGGCCAGAAGGGAGTCCTTTACCGTGAGTTTTACCATCGGATCTTCCCTGTAACATGATGCAATATACCAGGCATGAGGTTTAATAAAGCCATTGGTTTCCATCAACCCGTTCCTTAATCCACGGTCGGGCCACCCTGCCGATTCACCCAGGTAATCGATACCGGCCCAGATAAATTGTCCGGCTACAAACTGATCCATATCGTTCCAGGAGTTGTCGGAATAGTCTATAACCTGGTAGTTTTCCTTCCGGTGTGTGCCGTATGCTTTGGTTTCAGTGGCAATAAATACAAGGTCGGGATATTGTTCGTGCCAGGTTCTGAATGAATCACTCCTGTAGTTGTAGGAGACAACCGGGGATACATGCATCATGCTGGAAGGTACTTCGAAACGGCCATCGTCGCTGCCAGGATGAAGGGCTGCTGTTACCATCCTCGTAGAGTCAATCAATTCGACCAGCGACTTCATTTTAGTGTACCAGGCGATTCCATCCCCGGGAATAAAGAGTTGTTCCATGGTTTCATTACCCAGGCTCCAGAGAATGACCGAGGCGTGGTTCCGGTCACGACGAATGAAATTGGAAAGATCGGTGCGCCAGGTATCTTCAAGTACCGGGTCCTCAGCGGACCCTTCCCAGGGTTCTTCCCATTTATCATACATTTCATCAATCACAAGAAATCCCATGCGGTCGCATAGATCAAGTACCTCCGGTGCGTGTGGATTGTGGGCCAGCCTGAGCGCATTGACCCCCAGTTCTTTCAGCAGGCCTAATCGTCGTTTCCACGTTTCAAGGGGAACGGCGGCACCCAGTTCTCCACCGTCATGGTGGAGGCAAACACCCTTCAGCATTAATTTCTTTCCATTCAGCACAAATCCCATGTCCGGATCAAATATAGCTGAACGAATGCCATGCTGAATGGTGACTTTATCAATCGCTCTGTTGTTTTCCACCAGGGAGCATTGCACAGTGTAAAGATCGGGTTGGTCGGGCGACCATAACATGGGTGACTCAATAATAAAACTTTTATGCGAACTGGTCTTGTAGCCTGGAGTGACATGGCCCAGGCTTTTACCATTGGCAACCGGCTTACCGTCCGGACCAAGGATCTCATATTGTATTTCGAAACGCTGGCTTTTCCTGCTGCTATTCTGCACCTCCACGGCAATATCCAGCGTGGCATTGCCGTCGTTACCGATAGTTGATACGACAGCCTCACTCCATACCGGAAAATGCAACGCACTGGTGGCAATCAGCCTGACATGCCTGTAGATCCCTCCTCCTGAATACCAGCGGTCCACAGGCATATTACTACAATCGGTCCTGACCGCAATCACATTCAGCGTATCCATCCTGACTAGACTGGTAATATCATAGTAGAAGCTGGAATATCCATATACCTGCTTACCCAGATGTGATCCGTTAAAATAGACGTCACCGTTCCTCATCACACCTTCAAACAACAGGTAGAATTGCTCTTTATCCTTGTACTCCGAAAAGTCAATGGATTTGCGGTACCATCCGATACCGCCCGGGTAAAATCCACCGGCAGTTCCGGATGGATTGTCCTTTGCAACCAGTTGTTCAATCATCCAGTCGTGAGGCAAAGTGACATATCGCCACTTTGTATCGTCAAATGCAGGTTCAGACGCTCCGGAAGGATCATCCAGGGTAAACCTCCAGTTCAGGTCTATCATATCATCCACTCTTGGCTGGTGTTCCCTGGTTCGGTATACGAACCATGTTGACAACACGATCACGATCAACAATATAATCCAGTGAATGATTTTCATAGCTGGTCTCCAGAATTTAAAAGATGTTCAAAACGCATGATGAACTTGTGTACTGTATCAAAATTCCCTGATTTTAATCTCCGGTTTACGGCTGGTTGTGATATGCCCAGCATCTGGCTGATCTCCACCTGGTTTTTGCCGGTCAGATTAAGGAACAGGGCTTCAGCCTGATCATCGGACCATCCACGGATCAGAATATCCATAAAACTGCAGGTGAGAAGGAACTCCTCATTGACAGCTTTATCAGGAGAGGTAATGGAGATCCGCTGGTTTCTCTTCATTTTCCCTATGCAGGAAGATGCCTTACGGAAGGCAGTACCGTCCGATTCTCTAAGATGTTCCTGGGCAAATTCAACCGGTCCGATCCCTTCACAAACCCTGAGATCAAGGCGTTCTGAAAGTTCTTTATAAGAAAGGAACCGGAAGGCACTCAACAGCATGATGACCGATCGCAGGGAGTTTACCGGAGATTCAGATAGAGCAAGGAATTCGTCCATTCTGATGATTTCATAGTTCAGCTTGCCCTCTTCCGGGACCAACCTGTTCACTGCCTGGAAAGATGCCCTGATCAGGTCGGGGATCTTGCTGAACTTTTCATCCGATACCCTGGTACCGGGCGCTAGTTCTCCTGCGATAACTGCATAATGTGCCTTATTCGTCATTCCAGGATTAATAAATATTAATGGGTGTATTAGGGTTTATTAAGTAATTGTTTTAGAATCTAAATTTATAATAATATACGCTTATAATCCAAATGAGTTACGTCAATTTGACATAATGGTGCAAAATGACTTGTCTAATCAATATTTATAATATACAGAATAACAATCAGTTAGTGATCGCGGAAAATCCAGGTTAGATTGATTCTGAATAAGTTCCGGAGGTGCTGCAACAAGGCATTTTGAGTACGATTAGTAGTATTTTTGGGAGATTAAATAAATGTGGTCCCCTATGGAATGGATAAAGCGAATGCTTTTTATATCATTAATATGTTGCCTGATTGCAAATGGTTTTTCACAGGAGCCTACCAGCTGGAGAGGACCCACACGTGATGGTCACTATCCCGAAACAGGATTGTTAAAGGAGTGGCCTGCAGGCGGACCACAGATATTGTGGTCCTTTAATGACCTGGGCCAGGGACACTCTTCGGCCATCGTGGATCAGGGCTTTATTTTTACTACGGGAATGAGCGGGGGAGAAGGTTATCTCTTTAAATTAAGTTTGAGCGGAGGACTGGTGTATAAAAAGAAATACGGCCCTGAATTCACTGAAAGCTATTATGGCACCCGCGGAACTCCTGTCATTGCAGGTAATATGATCTATCTGTTAAGCGGAGTCGGGCAGTTGTATTGTTTCAACAATAAGACGGGGGATATAATCTGGAGCAAGGATTTGTTTAAAGATCTTGATGGCAGGCAAATCACCTGGGGATTAAATGAGACTCCAGTGATCGATGGGGATATGATCTACGTAACACCTGGCGGTAAGAAATACAATATCGTTGCCCTGAACCGCCATACAGGGGACCTTGTATGGAGTTCACGTGGACTGGGAGAGCGGTCTGCTTACTGTACCCCCCTGTTATTTGCACAAAACGGGAGAAAGATCCTGGCCACCCACTTTGAGTCACACCTTGTTGGATTTGACGCTGTCACCGGAGAAATGCTCTGGTCACAGTATCAACCCAACGAGTGGTCGGTTCATGCAAATACTCCCGTCTACAATGAAGGAAATATTTTCTATCTGAGCGGATGGGGTCAGGGTGGCGGCATGCTGGAAATTTCACCGGATGGAAACACGGCCAGGTTGAAATGGACCCATAAAATCATGGATAGCCGGACGGGAGGGGCCGTACTGGTGGATGGCTACATTTATGGCTCCGGTGACAGCAGGACCTGGAGCTGCATGGATTGGAAAACAGGTAAGGTGATGTACACGTCAGATGAGATTGCTGTTGGAGATGTTATCTATGCGGATGGCATGCTTTACTGCTATTCACAACGTGGTGAACTGACCCTGGTAAAACCCGATCCGTCGGGATTTAAAGTGGTCAGTCTTGATAAAGTAGCTCTCGGGTCGGAACAGCACTGGGCGCATCCGGCAATTTACGACGGGGTCCTTTACATCAGGCATGGAAGAGCACTGATTGCTTATAAAGTCAAACAAGACCTCTGAAACCATGAATAAAATCGTTTTATCGCCATGGGAAATGATAATGATATTCTGGGGTCATGGACTTTTGGCCAGCCTGTTCAAATTTGGAGTAGTGAAGGATCGCAGTTAAACTAATGGAACCGGTGATAGTCAAAAGATTATTAATAAGTTAGAAAGAGTCGTGAGGTTGGACAGGATAAATATAGTGACTGCACTGCTGGTAGCGGCAGGATTGATTTCACTTGGATGGTGGCTGGCAAAAGATCCGGTACGGGATTTTGTCACCTCCGAACCCGGCCTGGATAACCGTGGGAAAGGAGCAGTTGTCCCTGATATTGATATCGGAGCTCTGGGTGAGACTTTTTCCGCGCTTGAGAGTAACCTTACAGAAACATGGCCCCGTTTCCGGGGAGAGCATTTCGACAATATAAGCCGCTCCACCGTCCCGCTGATAGATCATTTTCCCGAAGGGGGACCCAGGGTGATGTGGTCCGTACCGCTGGGCGAAGGTCATGCAGGGGCTGCTATTTATAAAGGAGCAGTCTATGTGATGGATTATGATGAAGAGAACCGCGCCGATATCCTGAGGGCATATTCGCTTGAGACGGGCGAAAAACTCTGGACACGCGGGTACAAGATCAATCTCAAAAGGAACCATGGTATGTCCCGGACAGTCCCGGCTGTTACAGAGGATTATATTCTGACCATTGGTCCCCGCAGCCATGTGATGTGCGTGAACCGCTCAGATGGATCTTTTCGGTGGGGATTGAATGTAGAGAAGAAATACAAAGCCGAGATACCCCTCTGGTATACCGGGCAGTGTCCCCTGATCGATGATGGGAAGGCCGTTATTGCAGTGGGGGGTACCGTTTTGATGGTGGCCCTGGACATGGAAACCGGGGAAGTGCTTTGGGAAACACCCAATAAGAACAACTGGAAGATGTCCCACTCCTCGATCGTACCCTATAAATTCGGGGGCAGGAATATGTATGTATACAGTACCTATGGGGGATTGTTTGGTATTGCTGCTGACGGCCCGGATGCAGGGACGATCCTCTGGGAGACATCAGCATGGAACCACCAGGTGGTAGCTCCTTCGCCGGTGTGTCTGCCCGATGGTAAAATATTCCAGACAGCAGGATATGGAGCCGGGTCAATGGTATTGCAATTGAAAGAATCCGGTGGCCGGTTCAGTATTGAGGTCCTGAATGAGTATCTCCCCAAAGACGGACTGGCATGCGAGCAGCAGACCCCGGTTTTATTTCAGGGACATTTGCTGGGAATCCTTCCCAAAGATGCAGGTCCGTTGCGTAACCAGTTGATTTGTGTCTCTCCCAGTAACTTTAACCAGGTCATCTGGTCGAGCGGACAGGACAAGCGGTTTGGACTGGGACCCTACATGATTGCCGATAACAAGCTCTTTATAGTAAGTGATGATGCCACGCTGACCATTGTTCGGCCCAGCATAAGCGGTTACCAGGAGCTGGACAGTTACCGTGTTATAGAAGGACAGGACGCATGGGGACCGCTGGCCATTGCAGACGGCTACCTGGTCATGCGTGATTCCAAAACAATGGTCTGCCTTGATATGGCTGTTGCACGGCAGTGAATCGAAGCGCAAATGAGTAAAAGAAAATGAAAAAGAGAGGTCTGACAATTGTAATACTGGTCATCGTGGTACTTATCATCACAGTCATCCTGGTTGATTTCCTGAGCAACCGGCCCGACCGGAGGGGAAAGAATCCATATGCACTTGAGGTGGATAGTTACAGCAAGGTGGATCCGGCTCTGATCTCCTATAAGGAGGTCCGGAATTTTTCACTCGGACTTCTGATCGCCAGCGACATGAGTTACTATAACAGGACCCTCTATATTTCAGGAAACTCGTCACTGGCAGTGATATCACTGGATGGTTCACCTTCCACCATGCATGAGATCGCACCGGGGGCGACCTGCCTGGAAGTGGATGATCAGAATATCTTTATCGGTTTTGGCACCTATGTAGCCAAATATAACCATGAAGGGGAGCTGCTGGACAGGTGGTACGACCTGGGTGAACGGACCGTCATAACCAACCTGGCCATAAAGGGGGATAAGATATATGTGGCGGATGCCGGAAACCGGCGCATTGTGATCTTCAACAGGGAGGGAGAAGAGTTGGGAGAGTTTGAAGGGAAAGCGGATTCAGACGCCATTCACGGCTTTGTTGTTCCAAGTGCCAATTTTGATCTTGCGGTGAACAGTTATGGTGAATTGTGGGTGGTCAATCCCGGGAAGCATGCCATTGAAAATTATACCGACGATGGTGATCTGAGGGGATACTGGGAAAGCTTGTCCATTGATATAGATGGCTTTCTGGGGTGCTGCAATCCTGCCAGGATCACCACGTTGATGGATGGCTCGTTTGTGACCAGCGAGAAGGGAGTGGTGAGGATCAAGATCTACGATCAGTCGGGGAAGTTCAAGAGTGTTGTAGCTCCCCCCAATCTCTTTCAGGGTGATGACCCAAAGGCTCCGGAAGTATGCGCAGATGAGAACGATGTCATCTATGCGCTCGATTTTGAAAAAGATATGGTGAGGGTATTTGAACCTATAGAAAAAGGAGTATGAAAAGACGGAACTTCATAGATCAGGCAGGCAGGATTTTCCTGTTGGGCGGAATAGCCGCCATAACAGGGTTGCTGGTATCGCGCCGGCAGGTTGTAAAAGAAACTAGCTGTATCGCTGATTTTCAGTGCAGGAACTGCCGGATACTATCTGATTGTCAACTGCCTGAAGCCGAAACAGAACGCCAGGATGGATAAGCAGGATAAACACAAGGATAAGGGATACAACCGGAGGGATTTTATCAACAACGGAGTCAGGCTGGCACTCGGGGCTGCGGTTGTTGGAACTGCTGCCTTTACGCTCAGGCGTTCATCTACTACCGAGGATTATGTCTGGCAGATCGACCCCTTTTTATGCAACCAGTGCGGACGCTGTGCAACAGATTGCGTGAAGTCCGATTCGGCGGTAAAATGCATACATGCCTATGACCTGTGTGGCTATTGCGATCTTTGCGGTGGCTATCTCAAACCGGGAGCCAAGCGGGAGACCGGTGCCGAGAATCAGCTCTGTCCCACCTCAGCCATCACGCGAAGTTATATTGAGAATCCCTATTTTGAATATGTCATCGATGAAGAGCTCTGCATCGGTTGTGCCAAATGTGTTAAAGGATGTTCCTCCTTTGGGAATGGGTCTTTGCACCTGCAGATCAGGCATAATCTCTGCCTTAACTGTAACATGTGCTCCATTGCCAGGGTATGTCCTACCAAGGCCATCAGCCGGGTACCCGCCAGTGAACCATATAAGATAAAGGGTAGTTTCACAGAGGAGGAGGAGAGTTAATATGATTAAGAAGGCCCCTCAATTTGCACTGATCCTGATCACACTGCTGTTGCTGACAGGGAGTTTCTTACAGGCTCAGCAACGTTTCCCCAAGCCGGAGTTTGATTCAGGATATGTGCAGCCCAGTCCCACCACACCCGAACCCAGGTCCATTAAACTGGAGTATTTCGACGTACTGGTTTTGCTGGTTACACTTTCGCTGGCTTCCTGGCTGGCCATACGCAAGCGATCGCGCAGGGGATTGCTCTGGCTCTCGGTTTTTTCACTGATCTATTTTGGATTTTACCGCGACGGGTGCATCTGCTCGATCGGGGCCATTCAGAACATGGCTCTTTCCATCTTCGATTCAGGCTATGCCATCTCCCTGACAGCACTTCTTTTTTTCATTTTACCACTGCTGTTTGCGCTCTTTTTCGGGCGGGTTTTCTGTTCATCGGTATGCCCACTGGGGGCCATACAGGACCTGCTGGTTATCAATCCTGTCTCCATCCCAAGCTGGATCCGGAAGACTCTGGGTTTTATCCCGGTGATCTACCTGGCACTCGCAGTTCTGTTTGCAGCCACCGGCAGCGACTTCATTATATGCCGGTATGATCCCTTCATAGGTATTTTCAGGATGGACGGACCCTTCCTGATGATCTTCCTGGGCATCACCTTTCTCTTCCTTGGGATGTTCTATGCCAGGCCCTATTGCAGGATCTTCTGTCCATACGGTGTCCTGCTGGGATGGATGTCAAAATTTTCAAAATGGCACCTGAGCATCACTCCGGCGGAATGCATCAAATGCAAACTGTGCGAGGACTCCTGTCCGTTCGACGCCATAGACTACCCTATTGAACAGACCTACAGGGCACCGGATGTCGCCCGGAAAAACCTGAGAAGGTTCATGATCTATATAGCACTGATCCCGGTGTTGACCCTGGCCGGTGGATGGATTGGGTCGAAATCCTATATTTATATGAGTCGTGTTCACCCTGATGTCTATCTGGCCGAATTGATGATCAACCATCCCGAGCTTAAAGAGGATGAAGAGAACCTTGATATCCAGGCGTTCCTGGAATCGGGTGATACATTTGATGAACTGGTGGACAAGGCATCACTGATCAGGGGAAAATTCAAGAAAGGCAGCATCGCCCTGGGCGGGTTCGTGGGACTGGCCCTGGGTATTGTCCTGATGAACCAGGTCGTGTTCCGCCGCAGGGAAGATTACGAACCGAATAAAGTGGACTGTTTCTCATGCGGGAGGTGTATGGATTACTGTCCCGTAGAAAAAAAGGTGAAAACATAGCTAACAGGAGTTAAAGGCTAAAGTATGAAAATAGATATGGATCAGGATCAGAAAATTAAACTGGCTTACAGGACAGCGCTGATTTCAGGAATCTTCAGCGCGGTAGTGGCCTTGTTGCTGCTTCTGAATTTCTGGCACATGAAACAGAGTGAACCCCTGGAGAGCAAAACCATCGAGGTGCTGGTGAAGAGACTGGCCAGCGAACCCAACAATGAGGAGCTTAAAGAGGAGATCCGCAGCTTCGACCTGCTGGCCAGGAAGGCTTATTTTACAAGCCGTTGGCAGGTGAAGGCCGGTACATGGCTGATGCTGGTCGGGGGGATCGTCCTGGCTATTTCCCTGAAGATCCATACCGATCTCAGGTCCCGGATCGAAGAACCCGACAAAGTAACGGAAGAATTGCTAAGGGCCCGTGCCAATGCGCAGTACTGGCTTTTAATGGCCGGGGGACTGATCCTGGGGCTTTCACTGGTGTCCGGTTACCTGACCAACGACTATTTGAAAGAGTACCTGCAAATGGGAGTAGCCGATGATTCCGGTCAGCCACAGAATAATGTGGAGGTGATCGATGTGTTCCAGGGCCAGCAGGATTCAACCGGTGGAGCCCCGGATAGTACTGTTGTTGCAGGATCTGAAGGGGAGACCACCGGGGAGACCGGTCCGGCGGCGGGCCCCGGTCCCGTTCAGGATGTAACGGCTCAGGCTGCTGCAGTGGTGCGGTTTAACAGGGAGGATTTCAAATTAAATCAGGCCACTTTCAGGGGATATATGGGCCAGGGCATTAGCTACAAGAAGAACACTCCTGTAAACTGGAACGGATCAACAGGTGAAAATATCAAGTGGAAGGTGGCATGCTCCAAATTTGGGAACAGTTCACCTGTCATTTGGGGAGATAAGATCTTTATAACGGGAGCTGACGAGCAGTCCAGGATAGTCTCATGCTACAACCGGAATACAGGACAGTTGCTGTGGGAAAGGCAGGTGACAGGGATCCCGGGGTCTCCGGCAGCGCCACCCAGGGTATCCGATGATACCGGTCTGGCTGCCCCGACCATGGCTGCTGATGGCAACAGGGTATATGCCATTTTTGCAACAGGTGACATCATTGCCTTCGATCTGCAGGGGAACAGAGTATGGGGCCGTAACCTTGGTGTTCCCAATAACCACTATGGCCATGCATCCTCGCTTCAGGTATGGGACAACAAGGTAGTGGTGCAGTATGATACCAATACAAGCGGAAGGCTGCTGACTTTGAATACCGCCAATGGAGAGACCATCTGGGATGTTACCCGCCCTGTGCATATATCATGGTCGTCGCCGATCCTGATCGATGTGGCAGGGAAGATCGAGGTGGTCACCACTGCGGACCCCTATCTCATGGGGAACGACCTGCAAACAGGAGCCGAGATCTGGAAGGTGGAGGCACTGATGGGAGAGGTGGGGGCCTCAGCTGCTTACGGGAGCGGACTGGTATTCTCAACCAATGAATACGCAAGGCTTGTGGCGGTTGAACCAAAACCCAATGCGGCGTTTGTCTGGGAAAGTGATGAATACCTCTCCGAAGCATCCAGCCCGGTATGTTATAACGGTCTGCTGTATACAGCCACCAGTTACGGTGTGCTGGCATGCTATGATGCCAAAACGGGAGAGAAGAAATTTGAAAAAGAGTTTAACAACGGATTCTACTCTTCACCCATTATCGCTGACGGAAAGTTATACCTTATCGATCTCAGGGGTGTCACTCATATCCTTCAGGCCGATGCTACAGGAACCGTCATCGCTGAACCTCAGCTGGGTGAAGGTGGATTTGCAGTACCGGCCTTTGACGACGGGTTGGTCTATATCAGGGGGGAAGAGCACCTCTTTTGCATAGGTAAATAGGATAATGCGCAGGTAAAGTGGAAGTTGAGATAAAAGATATTGACGCGATAGTGCAGGAGCACGGGGGAGCCCGGAATGAGGTGATCCCTGTATTGCAGGCCATTCAGGGGCGCTACAACTACCTGCCCGAGGAAGCGTTGCGGAGGGTTTGTGAGATTTCGGAGATCACAGCCGCCCAGATTGTCGGGGTGGCCAGTTTCTACTCGCAATTCAGGTTTCACCCGGCGGGGAAGCACCTGATCAAGGTGTGTGTGGGAACGGCCTGTCACGTGAAGGGGGCAGCCCAGGTTTACGACTCCATGAAACGGGAGCTGGGATTGGATGTGAATGAAGATACCACCGAATCGGGTGAATATACTATTGAAAAGGTCAACTGCCTGGGATGTTGCACGCTGGCACCGGTAGTACAGATCGACCGGGTGACCTACGGACATGTGAATACCTCCCAGGTAAGCACGGTCCTGGCCGATTTCGCCAGCCAGAGGGAGAGTTCGCACAAGAGAAAATACAAATATGCCGATGGTAGCGAGGTAAAGGGAGAGATACGCATCGGGCTGGGTTCCTGTTGCCAGGCCAGCGGCAGTGATGAGATCAGGGATGCGGTTACGGAAACCATCGAGCGGAACGGGCTGAATGTAAAATTAAAACATGTGGGATGTGTGGGAATGTGCCACCAGGTCCCGCTGGTGGAGATTGTCCCTGCAGTTGGTGAACCCACCCTCTATTCAAAGGTGAAGGCAGCTGACGTGGACCAGATCATACAGGAGCATTTCCAACCCTCCGGGTTTCTGAGGAGGTTCTCAAAAAAACTGTTGAATGCTGCCGATACCATCAGGGACGATGGCCGCTGGGTCGGGATCGACCGCTATGCTCTGGATGTGAGGGAGAAACACGTTTCACTCTTCCTTGATAAACAGATCCCCATGGCCACCGAGTTCCGGGGGATCATCAATCCGCTCGACGTGGCGGAGTACAGGAGCAGGAATGGCTTTAAAGGCCTGGTCAGGGTATTGAAGGAGATGAAACCCCATGAGGTGATCGCAGAGATCATCGAGAGCGGGATCCGTGGCCGTGGAGGGGGAGGTTTTCCTTCAGGGAATAAATGGAAGATGGTGGCCGGGCAGCCCGGGAAGACAAAATATATCATCTGCAACGGAGATGAGGGCGATCCCGGCGCCTTTATGGACCGTATGCTCCTGGAATCTTATCCATTCCGGATCATTGAGGGGATGGTGGCTGCAGGCTATGCCATCGGGGCTTCTGAGGGTATTCTCTATATCAGGGCAGAATACCCGCTGGCGGTATCCCGCATTCTGCAGGCACTTGATATTTGCAGGGAACAGGGTTACCTCGGAAAAGATATCATGGGGACCGGGTTCGATTTCGAACTTTCCGTTTACCAGGGAGCCGGGGCTTTTGTCTGCGGCGAAGAGACCGCCTTGATGGAGTCCATTGAAGGGAAGCGCGGGTTTCCCAGGATCAGGCCGCCCTACCCGGCAGTGAAAGGATTGTGGGGAGCACCCACATTGATCAACAATACAGAAACCTTTGCTCAGATCTCCTATATAATGAAGAATGGTGCTGGTGCATTTAACAGGGTTGGCACCGAGTCTTCCCGCGGCACCAAGGTCTTTGCACTGGCCGGGAAGGTAACAAGAGGCGGACTCATTGAGGTACCGATGGGAATGACCATCAGGGAGGTGGTTGAGGAGATCGGCGGTGGTGTGGCCCCGGGAAGGCAGTTCAAGGCGGTGCAGATCGGCGGGCCATCCGGGGGGTGCGTTCCATCCTGGCTGTCGGATACACCCATCGACTATGAATCATTGAAGGAGGTGGGGGCCATGATGGGAAGCGGCGGACTGGTCGTGATGGACGACACCGATTGCATGGTCGATATTGCCCTCTATTTTCTCACATTCACACAGAGTGAGTCATGCGGAAAGTGCAGCTTCGGGCGCATCGGCACAAAACGGATGCTGGAGATCCTGCAGAAGATTACCACCGGCAAAGGAATAGAACAGGACCTGGAGAACCTGGAGCACCTGGCAGAATGGACCAAGAAGGGAAGTCTGTGCGCGCTGTGCGGAACTGCGCCCAACCCCGTTCTCACCACACTACGATATTTCAGGGAGGAGTATGAGGCACATATCAGGGGAGAGTGCCCGGCCGGGAGATGCAAGGATCTGATCAAATACCTTATTACCGATGACTGTATCGGCTGTACCCTCTGTGCACAGGAGTGTCCCACTGATGCCATCGCATTTAAGCCCCATGAGAAGCATGAGGTGAATAATGAACTGTGTATCCAGTGTGACGGCTGCAGGCAGGTATGCCCTGAAAATGCAGTTATAATAAAGTAGTTAGAAATGTTAGGAACGTAGACTGCAAGGTGGTTAAATTGAAGATCGATAACAGGGAGATGGAGGTTCCCGAAGGCACGACGCTGATTGAGGTGATCCGCGGCACGGGCATCGAGGTGCCCTCCATGTGTTATCTCGAAGATGCGGAACACTTCACCTCCTGCATGGTTTGCGTCGTGAAGGAGCGCAGCAGCGGGAAGATCATTCCCTCCTGTTCACTTGAAGCAGTGGATGGAATGGATATCATCAGCATGGACGATGAGGTGCAGGAGGCCAGGAGGACCTCACTGGAGCTGCTGCTGAGCGAACATGTGGGCGATTGCGAGGCACCATGCCAGATCACCTGTCCGGCCCATATGGATATTCCATTGATGAACCGGCTGCTGGCTGCAGGGAAATTTCATGAAGCACTCATCGCCGTCAAAAGAGATATTGCACTTCCATCGGTGCTTGGCAGGATCTGTCCCGCCCCATGCGAGGGGGCCTGTCGCAGGAAGTCCATCGATGAGTCGGTCTCCATATGCCTTTTGAAGCGCTATGCAGGCGATCACGATCTGGCCGCCGATGCCTCATGGATGCCGGATATAGCTGACAGCACCGGTAAGAAGGTTTCCGTGATCGGTTCAGGCCCGGCTGGACTCGCTGCAGCTTACCACCTGGCCCTGAAGGGCCATCAATGCTCGATCTTCGATCGTAATCATACAGCAGGGGGCAGCCTGTGTAAGGAGGTGACCGGGGAGGAACTTCCCCAGGTTGTTTTGCAGCATGAGATCGATCTTATCAGATCGGTGGGAGTGGAGATCAACCTGGGAACAATGGTTGATGCGGAGAAGTTCCACGATCTTAAAAAGAATAGCGACGCCGTTATAATAGCCACCGGGAAAGGAGCGAGCGGAACCGATGGGTGGGGATTGCCCATGCATCCCAAGGGGATCGGGGCCGATGAAAAAAGCTACCGGGTTGGCGATACCTATGTATTTGTGGTGGGGAGTGCACTGAAGCCGTCCAGGATGGCCATACGTGCACTGGGACAGGGTAAGGAAGCTGCCTTCAGCGTGGACCAGTTCCTCGGGGGGAGGCAGGTCGCCGGTGAGCGGTTCATGTTCAATTCCCGTTTTGGGAAACTGGATCCCGGAGAATACATTGAATATCTGAAAGAATCAGTGGTGGGCAGTCGCCTGGAACCGGAGAGGATTGCTGAAGGGTTTACCCCGGAGCAGGTAATGGCTGAAGCTGCTCGTTGCCTGCATTGCGATTGCCGCGACCTTCAGAACTGCAGGCTCCGGCTCTATTCCGATAACTATGGAGCAGACCAGAAAAGGTTTAGATCGGAAGACCGGCAGCTCTGTACAAAACATATTCAGCACGACCAGGTTATATATGAACCATCCAAGTGCATCAAATGCGGGATCTGTGTAAGGATCACCGAAAAACACAGGGAGAAGTATGGCATGACCTTCATTGGCAGGGGATTTGATGTGGTGGTTGGAGTTCCGTTTAATGAAACGATGGCAGAGGGACTGAAAAAGGTGGCACTTGAGGTTGCCGATGCCTGCCCCACGGGAGCCATTTGTCGTAAAACAGATATATAAATATGTGGAATAAACAGACCTATATCCGGCTGATGCTGGGACTTATCATAATCACGGTACCGGGGACCGCACTGAGGGCCCAGACAGATGATTGCTGGAGTAACTTCAGGGGTGATCCGGGGTTCAGCGGGGTAAGCGGTGCCTCCCTGCCGGACAGGCCTGCCCTACTTTGGAACTTCAATGCACAGGATGGGATCAAGGCGGCCCCGGTAGTGTGCAACGGGATCATCGTGTTCGGTACTGTTGAAGGTTCCCTGTTCGGTATTAAAACCGACGGCACCCTGCAATGGAAGATCAATACGGAATACAGCATAGAAGCTCCGGCCCTGATCGTTGACGGGGTGGTCTATGTGGGGAACCTGGAGGGGAAACTCTTTGCGGTGGACCTGAATACAGGTGCCATCAGGTGGACCTACCAGACGGATGACATGATCATGGGTTCACCCTCCTTTTACAGTAAGGGGAGGAAGAGGGTGATACTTGTGGGTAGTTACGACTATTACCTGCATGCTGTGGATCCTGAAACTGGGAAGGGATTGTGGAAATATGAGACCAATAATTTCATCAACGGATCCTGCGCCATCTACGACGGGATGGCGGTTTTCGGGGGGTGCGACGGATATCTCCATATGGTGGATGCAATCACGGGAAAGGAGCGAAGCAGCATGTCCATCTCCACCTATGTGGCCAGTTCCGCCGGTATTGACCGCGACTTTGCCTATGTGGGTGATTACGATGGATATTTTTCAGAGGTGGACCTGAAGGGAAAGAAGGTAAGCTGGGTGTTCGAGAACAAGGATGCCTTCCAGCCATTCATGGGATCCCCGGCCATATACGGGGACCAGGTATTCATTGGGAACCGCGACAAATTCGTCTATTGCCTGAACAAAAACGACGGGAAACTGGTCTGGAAGTATAACACAGGCGGACAGGTCGATGCCTCACCGGTCGTGGTGGATGACAGGGTGCTGGCCGCCACCATGAGGGGGGATCTGTTCCTGTTGGACAGGAAAGATGGCAGTGTGACGTGGACCTACGAACTGGGTACCGCTGTATACTCTAATCCGGCTGTGGTTGAGAACCGTATCTATATGGGCGGAGATGACGGACGGCTGTATTGTTTTGGAAAGAAATAGGAAGATCTTATTATGAATATTATGCACATTATCCCGGGATCCGGGGGAAGTTTTTATTGCGGGAATTGTCTGCGTGACTCCAAGTACGTGCAGGCGATGCGAAAATCGGAACATAAGGTGGTGAAGGTGCCCATGTATCTTCCCCTCTTTGCGGATGAGCACGATTTGAGCAGGGAGATCCCGGTCTTTTATGGTGCGATCAGTATTTACCTGAAACAACAGTTCCCCATATTCAGAAAGGCCCCCGGATGGGTCGACCGGGCTCTGAACTCCAAACCCATGCTGAAGCTTGCTTCCAGGTTTGCGGGCTCTACCCGGGCCAAAGGGTTGGAGGAGATGACTGTATCCATGTTGCTGGGTGAAGAGGGACAACAGAAGGAGGAGTTGCAGAAGATGATCGACTGGATCGTGGAGAACTGTGCACCCGATGTGATCCACCTTTCCAATGCCCTGTTGCTTGGACTGGCACAACAGCTGGGTGAGCGGCTCAATGTGCCTGTGATCTGCTCCCTGCAGGACGAAGATGTCTGGGTCGATGTAATGAAACCCTCAGCAGCAGAGAGCGTCTGGAAACTGATGTCGAAGAAAGCCGACCATGTCACTAAATTTATCTCGGTCAGTGAGTATTATGCCGGGGCAATGAAAAAGAATATGTCCCTGCCGGAAGAAAAGGTGACCAGTGTGCATATCGGGGTGGATCCCTCTGATTACACTTTTAAACCGGTGAGAGAGAAGAATCGCAACATCGGTTTTGTATCACGTATGTGTTATGAAAACGGGCTCGATATACTTGTGGATGCTTTTATACTTTTAAAACAGAAGCAGGGATTTGAAGATGTGAAGCTGGTGCTGACCGGTGGATCCACCGGAGATGACAAGAAATATCTTTCTGATATCAGGAGCCGGATCAGGGCGCATGGACTGCACCACCAGCTGGAGTTCCACGAGGATTTTGAGGAGCAGGGACTCAGGGAATATTTTGAAAAGGTCTCTGTAGTTTCGGTCCCGGTCCGCAACGGGGAGGCATTCGGGATCTACCTGCTGGAGTGCATGGTATCAGGCATTCCTGTTGTTCAGCCTGCCCTGGGAGCATTTCCCGAGATTGTTGGACTTACAGGGGGGGGAGTGATCTACCGGGAGAATACCCCGGAGGTACTGGCCGGTGTGCTGGAGAAACTCCTGTCGGATCCGGATGAGTTGGACCGGCTGAGCAGGAACGGCAAGGAGGGGGTTGACAAACATTTCCATATCGACGTACAGGCAGAGAGAATGGTGGAGGTCTATGAGAATGCCATCAAGGCTAAAACAGCCAGAAAAATAAAGGAGGCAGTATAATGCTTTTATCTCTTGAACAGATCAACAAAGGTTTTGGCAACCGTGACGATGCAACCTTCCGTTCGGTGCTGAACGATCTCTCCCTGGAGGTTGAGGAAGGGGAGCGAATCGCTATCCTGGGACCCTCCGGCTCAGGCAAGACAACGCTGCTGAACCTGGTCGGAGGACTGGATACTCCGGATGAAGGTGTTGTCAGGTTCCGTGGGGAGGATATCACAGGCTATTCCAGCCGGCAGATCGATCAGTTCAGGAACCGCCAGATAGGTTTTGTGTTCCAGTTCCACCACCTGCTGCCCCAGTGCACCCTGCTTGAAAATATTTTAATACCCACGCTGGTACAAACTGACAGGTCATCCCGCGCAAAGAGTGCCGGGCGGGCCGGGACGCTGATGAAACGTGTGGGTATCTGGGACCTCAGGGACAAACTGCCCGGTATCCTTTCAGGTGGGGAGTGTCAGCGTGCTGCAGTGGTCCGCGCCATGATCAATTCCCCATCCATCCTTCTGGCTGATGAACCTACCGGTGCACTGGACAGCGAGAATGTGGAGGTGATGGCCAACCTGTTGCTGGAGCTGAACGGGGAAGATGGCCTGACCCTGATGGTGGTAACACACTCCATAGAGCTGGCCCGGAAGATGGGCAGAACCCTCGAGATAAGGAACGGAAAACTACATAAGATCTGATATCCTAACTCAGGTTAAATGACTGTACTGAAATTCATAATCAGCAACCTGGTATACTATGCCAGGAAGAACCTCCTTCTGGCCCTGGGTGTGGCCATCAGTGGTGCAGTGCTCACGGGGGCCCTGGTTGTGGGTGATTCGGTGAAATACAGCCTGAACCGAATCGTTGAGTACAGGCTGGGAGAGATCACCCATGTGCTGAAAGCGGGTGACCGTTATTTTACACAGGGGCTTTCAGAGCGGGTCGAAATCAATTTACAGGTCCCGGCAGCCCCGTTGCTGCTTCTGCACGGAAGCGCCGTGGCCGACGGTGGTGCAAGACGGCTCAACCACATCCAGGTTCTGGGAGTGGCACCCTCCTTCGACAGAGTGGCCGGGGTGGATCCAACCTACGGTACACTTTCAGGTGATTCGATCATCATCAGCCGGAACCTGGCCAGCCGGCTGAGTGTGGGAGCTGGTGATGATCTGCTGTTGCGGATCGAAAAAGCCAGCCTGATCCCCCTGAACGCGCCTTTTGTTTCCGATGCTGAAAGTGTGGTCAGCATGAGGGCCACGGTCAAAGGTATCGCAGGGGACCAGGAGCTGGGACGTTTTAATCTGAAGGTCTCACAAACTGCACCCTTTAATGTCTTTATCTCCCTGGACAGGCTTCAGGAGCTGATGGATTTTACAGGCAGGGTCAATGTATTATTGTTCCATGCGGGGGATCATACCACCGGGGAGGATATCCTGAAAGCTGTGGATGAACAGTTTACAACAGCAGATGCCGGTCTGAAAATAAGGTCACTTGATGCACTTCAGGAGATGGAGGTCACCAGCGACAGGATATTTATCGACGATGCACTTTCCTCGCCGCTATTTGACGTGGAAGAGGGAGCCGAGGGGATCCTTACCTATTTTGTAAACCGGATCCGGTCGGCATCCGGCGCGACCCCTTACTCCTTTGTCTCCACACTCCCTTCACAAATACTGGGACAGGACCAGATGATCATCAATGAGTGGCTGGCCAGGGACCTTTCGGCCGTTGCGGGGGATACTCTACACGTCAGCTATTTTGTGGTGGGACCGCTGCGTGAGCTGAAAGATACCACTACCACTTTCGTGGTCCGTTCTGTTGTTCCCATGCAGGGGCGGTATGGTGACAGGAACCTGATGCCTGATATTCCCGGGCTCTCCGATGCAGGGAATTGCCGCGACTGGGAGACAGGGGTACCCATATCTCTGGAGGATATAAGGGACAAGGACGAAGATTACTGGGATGACTTTGGGGGGACGCCCAAGGCTTTCATATCCATTGAGAGGGGAGAGGAGCTCTGGAGGAACCGCTTCGGGAGCTATACCTCTTTCCGGTATCCGGTGGAAGGCCATGATGCGGACCAGGGAATGGGACCGGCCATGACTTCTCTAGAGGCTAGGCTGATGGAGCAGGTCCATCCCGGAATGCTTGGATTCACAGTTGAGTCAACCCGGACCAAAGGGTATGAGGCTGCCGGGCAGGGAGTGGATTTCAGCCAGTTGTTTGGCGGACTCAGTTTTTTCCTGTTGCTGGCAGGTGTATTGCTCAGTGTGCTCCTGTTCCTTTTGAATATCGAGAGCAGGGATGAACAGCTGAGGACACTGGTGGCGATGGGGATCCCCGTGAAGACTATTCGCCGTATCACGCTGGGAGAAAGTATGCTGGTTGCCCTGGTTGGATCCATTGCAGGGGTGTTGTTGTCAGTGGTTTACACCAGGCTTGTCTTTATGGCCATGAACGGGGTATGGAGCAGCGTTGTCCGGACTGAGATGATGTTGATAGAGATCAGGGTCCCCACACTGCTGACCGGGCTGGTTGTGACCCTGCTGATCGCTTTCCTGGCACTCTGGTTCCCCATGAACCAGAAGCTGAAAAAACATTATACGGCCTATAAAAAGGGTCCCTCCGGGAAGGTGTCCAGGGCCGGGTCACCCGGCAGCTCCCTTTTAAAGAGAATAAAGTCCGGGGTCCTGTCCAGGGGAACCGTCGCATGGATCTTTATTATTTCCGGTGTGATCGCTGTTGCACTGATCGTTTCGCAGCTTGCAAGCGGGGAGGTTGTCAATGTGTCCCTGTTTTTCAGTGCCGGGGGATTGCTGTTGCTGTCGGCGATACTCTTCTTCTACTGGTTCCTTTCACGAACGGCAACGGGGACAAAAGGGGGGATAGACATGCGTCGGCTCAGTATGAAAAACGCGCGCAGGAACCTGACCCGGAGTATGAGTATCGTGATCCTCTTTGCCATTGGCGCCTTCCTGGTCATCACCACGGGCAGCAACCGGAAGGACCTGTTCTCCAACGCCCTGGAGAAAAACAGTGGAACCGGGGGATTTCTCTACTATGCGGAATCAACCGCCCCGGTACTGAAACAGCTCAACGACCCCGGGGTGCGGTATGAATACGGACTGAATGAGGGGTATTCATTTGTACAGCTGAGGAAGGCGGATGGGGACGATGCCAGCTGCCTGAACCTGAACAAGATTGTGAATCCCCAGGTGCTGGGTGTGGATCCGGACAGGCTGGATGGAAGATTTTCGTTTGTAACACGGACCGGCTACCTGGATGAAACACATCCATGGTTGTCACTGGAGCAGGAGCTGCCGGACGGATTGATCCCTGCCATAGCCGATGAGACTGTGATCAAGTGGGGACTGGGGTTCAGTGTGGGGGATACCCTTCTCTACACCAATTCCAATGGCGGACAGATGCGGTTGTTGCTGATCGGGGGACTGGCCCCGTCCATATTCCAGGGCAATGTGCTCATTGCAAGTGACAGGTTCCTGGAGCAATTTCCTGAGAGCAGCGGTACGGAGGTCTTCCTGGTGGATGGAATGCTCAAGGATACAGCCATGATCAACTCTGAGTTGAACCGGGGGATGCGGGATCTGGGCTGGGATATGACCCTCTCTGCCGACCGCCTGGCCGAATTTAATTCGGTCTCCAACGCCTACCTCTCCATCTTTATGGTCCTGGGAGCGCTGGGATTGCTGGTGGGGACCTTCGGACTGGTGGTGGTCCTCTGGAGAAGCATCATGGAGCGCAGCCAGGAAATTGCATTGCTGAAAGCCGTTGGGTACAGGCGGAGGGAGATCCGTCGACTGGTCATACGTGAATACATGATCCTGCTGCTGATGGGTATTGGCACCGGATTTGTGACTGCCATTGTGGCCACCCTCCCCTCGATCCTGAACGCACACACCGGCACCTCTTTCACCTCCATCCTGGTCTGGCTGGTGGTACTGGTGGCCAACGGCTGGATCTGGATCCAGCTGGTGACCAGTTCGGCATTAAAGAACGAATCCATCTATTACGCCCTCAGGAATGACTGACATCATATTAATTAAAGGGAAGGATGAAACAGCTCCGGGTTAAGGACTTAGAGGAGTGGCGATCCTGGCTGCATCAGAACCATGACCGGGAGGATGTGGTATGGCTGGTCTTTTTGAAGAAGCGTACGGGTCCGGCACCCTTTGGTTACCAGGAAGCCCTGGATGAGGCACTCTGTATAGGCTGGATCGACAGCCTTCTGAAAAAGATCAATGAGAGCAGCTATATGAGAAAGTTTACACCCCGTAAACCTACGAGTACCTGGTCGGAACGGAATAAGGAGCGGGTGGAGCAGTTGATCCTGGAGGGGCGGATGATGCCCCAGGGAATGCGAACCATCGAGGTGGCAAAAGAGAACGGCATGTGGGAAAAAGGGATCAAACCTCCGGAGGTGGATGAGAGCCTGCCGGGTGCACTGCTCTCAGCCTTCCAGAGCCACCCTTCAGCGAGGGACCACTATTTCAGGATGCATAAGTCGGGACAGAGGCAGTACAATATCTGGATCAACATGGCCAAAAGGGCTGAGACTGTTACGAAACGGGTGGAAGAGTCGATCCGTCTCCTGGAAAAGGGTGAGGAGCTGGGCCTGAAGTAAAAGGCTGGTCTGTAAAGAGAGCTCTCCTGTCTGTTCTTCTGTGCTGGAATATTGATGTGTTAGTTTAGTTTCACTTTCAGGATGGTCAGCGAATAAGGATCCAGGGTCAGTTTGCAACCTCATGCTCGGTTTATAATCCTTTTATTTGGAATGGGATATCTTCCGATCCTGTGTTCAGTGCTGAAAATCAATCCTTAAAATTCGGAATTCTTTTACCACATGGAAAAAAGCACCAGCATTATGCGTTATTTACAATGAATAAAAATAAAATTGATAAGCCCAGCAATTGTTAAAAAATGTAAAAAAATGGTATCTTAGGCAATGAAAAGCTAAGTAAGTCACCTGCTAAACCCTAAAACTAAACCTAATACTAACCCTAAAACTAACCTTAAAACCTGTTAACCCGTACCCCAACTCCTGGCATAAACCCTAACATGATTAGTGACATACTATTTAAAGTAGTTTAAGCTATTAACCCTAAAACTAACCTATTATGCTTATCTCAAAATGGAAAAGCGGCATCCTGTCGCTTCTGCTCCTGGGAATGATGTGTATCTCAACGTTTGCTCAACAGAGAACAGTAACAGGTACTGTGACTTCTGAGGAACTGGGACCACTACCAGGAGTAAACATCGTTATCCAGGGCACCACTCAGGGAGCCGTAACAGACCTTGATGGCAAATACTCCATCAATGTGCCCGGCCCTGAAGCAGTGCTTGTGTTCTCCTACATTGGTTACACCACCATTGCGATCACCGTAGGGAATCAGTCCGTAGTTGATGCTGTTATGGTTGCGGACGTTACGGCCCTGGATGAAATTGTGGTGACTGGATATACCGCGGTCCGGAAAGCGGATATCACCGGTGCAGTCGCCATTGTGGACATGGATGATGCGAACCAGCTTACCTCAGCAAGTGTTCTGCAGAAACTTGAAGGGCGCGCAGCAGGTGTATCTGTCAATGTGAACGGGCAACCCGGAAGCCGGAACACGATCCGGATCAGGGGGATCAGCTCCTTTACAGACAACGATCCTCTCTATATCGTGGATGGGGTCCCTGTTGAAACCAACACGCTTAATTTCCTGAACCCGAATGATATTGAGTCGATGCAGGTGCTGAAGGATCCTTCTACGGCATCGGTATATGGCGCCCGTGCAAACAACGGGGTCATCATTATCACAACCAAGAAGGGGCAGAAAGGAAAGGCCAAACTTAATGTGGATGTGAATGTGGGTGTTCAGACCCCGATAAAAGGCCTGAACCAGATCCTGATCCAGGATGCGCTGGATTACCATTCAATTGTCAAACAGAGTTACGAGAATGCCGGGCTGCCGGTTCCCACAAATATTTATGGTGATCCCAATAACCCGACCATACCAAACTATACCTGGCCCAATGATGGTGTCAACCAGACCATGACAGTGGATGAGAGCCTCTACAACTGGCCGGACTATCTGATCATGCCGGCCTCCAAGGGTACCGACTGGTGGGATGAAGTGTTCGATCCCTCCCTGGTTCAGGATTACAATATTGGAATGAGCGGAGGTACCGATAATTCGGTCTATAACGTTTCCCTCCAGTATTACAACCAGGATGGTACCATGAAATATAACTGGCTGGACAGGATCTCCCTCCGGGCCAATACCGAGTTCCATTTCGGACGGTTAAGCATCGGAGAGAATTTTTCTATTTCCCGGATACAGAATGTTGCCGGTCTTGGATCATACAGTACCACCAACCAGAATATGGGAGAAGGTTCGATCGTCAATAATATCATAAAGATGCAACCCATCGTTTCTGTATATGATATAGCCGGAAATTTTGGAGGAGCTAAGGCCAACACGCTGGGTAATGGTACCAACCCGGTCAAACAGGCATATACCGCCAAGGACAATAAGAATATTGCAAACCAGATGGTCGGTAATGTTTATGTTGCACTTGATATCATTGAAGGATTGCAGTTCAAGAGTAGTATGGGTGTGAATGCATTCAGTTCCATTTTCAAAGGATTTAATTTCCCGACGCCGGAGAACTCGGAGCCTACCATGGTATGGAGCATGAATGAGAGTTATGCAACAAACCTGGAATGGACCTGGACCAATACGTTGAATTATGTGATGTCCTTTGGTAACCATAACATAAACGCTCTGGCAGGATATGAAGCTATCGATTATAAAGGGAACTCGATGAATGGCAGCATGGCCGGATACGTTTCCACCGACCTGGCCGCCTGGTATATCCAGGATGCCCTGGGGGATCCCAGCACCAAGCAGGTATTTAGTTACGGCTCGGTCTCTTCGCTGGTTTCCATGTTCGCAAAAGTGGATTACAATTTTGCCAGCAGGTACTATATCAGTGGAACCATTCGCAGGGACGGGTCCTCTAAGTTCGGAGCTAACAACCGTTTTGGAGTATTCCCGGCCGTAAGCGCAGGATGGCGTATATCGGAAGAGGGATTTATGAGCAATCTGAGCTGGTTAAGTGACTTCAGGCTCCGCGGGGGCTGGGGTATCACCGGGAACCAGAACATTCCTTCTGGAAGAACGGCTAACCAGTACGGCGGAGGCACCGGGAATACTTTCTATGATATCAACGGGACCAACTCCTCCATCGTTACCGGTTACCGCCTGACGGCACTGGGTAACCCGGACCTGAAATGGGAGGAGAACATTTCCACCAACGTCGGTTTTGACCTCTCTCTGCTGGAGAGAAGGGTCAGTGTGGTCTTCGACCTCTACAAACGTACCGTGAATGACCTTCTGTACGGACCCCAGATACCTGCTACAGCAGGTCAGGCCAGTCCGCCGATCGTCAACATCGGTACCATGGAGAACAAAGGATTCGATTTTTCCGTGGGCTACAGAAGTGCTCTTACGGGCAAGTTCCAGTGGGATATTGAATTGATCGGAAGCCATTATAAGAATGAGATCGTGAAGATTGACGGTGTTCAGGACTTCTTTTACGGACCACAGGGTGGACGGAAAGGTGTCTTTGTAATCAATGAGGTTGGTAGTCCCATCGGCTCCTTCTATGGATACCAGCAGGATGGGATTTTCCAGAACCAGGGAGAAGTGGATGCCCATGCTACCCAGGATGGGGCTGCAGTGGGCCGGTTCCGCTGGAAAGACGTGAACAACGACGGAGTTATAACTGCTGACGACAGGACGATCATCGGCAGCCCGCATCCCGATTTTACAGGAGGTATTAACTTTAATGCCTCTTACGGGAACCTGGATTTGAGCCTGTTCCTGTTCGGATCCTACGGAAACGATATCTGGGATCAGAACTATGAATTCACCGTATTCCGGTTGTACAGTACCAATGTCCGTCAGGACCGGTTGACCGACTCCTGGACGCCGACCAACACGGGTGGCAAATATCCACAGCTTGACCAGAACGACCAGTTCAGCGACCAGTACTCGAGCTTCTACGTGGAGGACGGATCCTATCTAAGGCTCAAAAACCTACAGATAGGCTATAACCTGCCTAAAATGGCATGGTTCCAGAACGTCCGGATCTATATCCAGGGACAGAACCTGTTCACGCTGACCAAATACCCAGGTCTCGATCCGGCACTGCCTACCATCAGTACAAGCGGTGCTTCAGGGAACCAATCCGACCAGGCGATGGGGATCGACTATGGACCCTATCCGGCCAACAGGATCTTTTCAATCGGAATTAATGCTAACTTTTAAATAATAGAGCGATGAAGAACACAATAAAAACAACGGGAATTATCGCGATATTTCTCACCATGCTGTTTGCCTGTAGTGAAGATTTTCTGAACAGGCCGGCCCAGGGGAACCTGGATGCTACCACACTGGCCAATCAGTCGGGTGTGGAAGGGAACCTGATCGCAGCTTACTCTTACCTGGATGGTCAGGGTAGTTCAGGAGGGATCGTGTCGGCAACCAGTAACTGGGTCTTTGGGAGCGTAGCCTCTGATGATGCCTATAAAGGATCGGAGCCAGGCGATAACCAGACAACTACAGATATCGAGATGTACCAGTGGTCAACGGGTAATGCTGATGCTGGATTTAACGAGAAATGGTCAGGGCATTATGATGCCATAAGCAGATGCAATGCAACCCTGAACCTCCTCTACACCGTAGAGGGGATCTCTCAGGCGGACCAGGATCGTATTAAGGGTGAAGCACTCTTCCTGAGGGCGTTCTTCCATTTTGAACTCTGGAAGACGTTCAAGAATATTCCTTACTTTACCGAAGAGGATATTGATTTCAGGAAAAGCAATGTGGGAGTGGATGCCGGATCGCTTATCCTTGCGGACCTTGAAGAAGCGATCAACCTTCTTCCTGAGACGCAGGCTCAGGTCGCACGGATCAACCGATGGACAGCCAAGGCTTTCAAGGGAAAGGTCCAGGTATACATGGAAGATTGGGGCGGAGCCCTGACCACACTGAGAGAAGTGGTCACTAGCGGGCCTTTTGCTCTGGAGGCGAACTACCACAATGTCTTCGATGTAGACCATAACAATGGTCCGGAGACCGTGCTGGCCTACCAGGCTTCCGTCAATGACGGGACAGGTGGTGGCGATAACGGCAATGCTCCCGACAGGTTGAACTTCCCGCACAGCGGTAGCCCATTTGGGTGCTGCGGATTCCACCAGGCATCGTATAACCTGGTCAACGCATTCAAGGTGGATGCCAACGGGCTGCCTTTCCTGGACGGATCCTGGAACGATGCAGTGATTGCTCCCGGTGATGCTGTTGACCCACGGCTTGACTGGACCGTAGGAAGGGACGGGGTTCCTTTCCTGGATTGGGGAACACATGAGGCCGGTTGGATCAGGGACAGGGCCTGGGCAGGACCTTACAGTATTAAGAAAACTGTTTATGAAGCAGCTGCCGGCGCTGCCAGTGCCGTGGGCTGGGCTCCATATCAGCTGAATTCACTGAACCGCCATCTGCTTCGCTATGCGGATGTCATGCTGCTGTTAGCCGAAGCTGAGATCATGGCACCCGGTGGTGACCTGGAAAATGCACGTGACCTGATCAACCAGATCAGGACCAGGGCAGCACAGAGTGCACAGGGACCGGTAGGTGGTCCGGTGGTGGTCCCGATGAATGATGCCTCGATCACCTGGGCGACCTATAATGTGGGCCTCTATCCCGCCGCCGGCTGGGATGCCGCCTATGCTTTGCAGGCCTTGAAGATGGAGCGCCGTTTGGAACTGGGCATGGAAGGACACCGTCTGTTCGACCTGAGAAGATGGGACGATGCCATTACCGTTCTGAACGATTTCCTTGCTGTTGAGTCCACCAGGATTCCCTATTTAGGTGCTGCCTTCACTTTTGAGGAGAGGCACATGGCTTATCCGCTTCCTATCACTCAAATTGAATTGAGTGTAGTGGACGGCGAACAACGTTTGGTACAAAATCCGGGCTGGTAGAATACAAGTTAAAATTCCATGCTCTTTCCCGGGAGGCAATTTGTATATTGCCTCCCGGGATTTTTTCGTCCCCACTGTTATCCGGGGATAGGACAGTTTTGTATAATTGTAAGGTGATAATGAAACTTAGAAATTCTCTTTTCCTCCCGCTTTCACTTATCCTCCTGTTAAATTCCTGCACAGAAGGAGATGCCCTGTTCCAGAAGATGAAGCCCCGGCATACCGGGATCACATTTTCGAACCGGCTCACTGAATCCGAGGACTATAACATACTTTCATTTGAATATATCTATAACGGAGGTGGAGTCGCTATAGGTGATTTAAATAATGATGGACTGCAGGATCTCTTTTTTTCGGGGAACATGGTCGATAACCGTCTCTACCTGAATAAGGGTAACTGGCGATTCAGGGATGTTTCTGAAACGGCAGGTATTAAAGGACCGGACAGATGGAGTTCGGGGGTTGCTATCGTGGATATCAATAACGACGGATGGCTCGATATCTATGTGTGTACCACAACCTATGAACCGGGCAACCGAAGGGCTAATCAGCTGTATGTGAACCAGGGAGCACAGGAAGATGGAGTGCCTGTATTTGTGGAGATGGCAGAGGAATATGGGATTGCTGATACAAGCTATACCACCAATGCTGCTTTTTTCGATTACGACAACGACGGGGATCTGGACCTCTACCTGACGGTGAACCACTTTGACCCAAAGCTTGCACCCAATGGCTACTGGTGGCCGAAGGATCCCAGGGCGGAAGTGAACAGGGACAGGCTGTATGAGAACGGTTATGATCCGAGCACCGGGCATGCCCTGTTCAGGGAGGTTACAGCAGAAGCAGGTATTCTCAGGGGTGGATTCTCACTGGGACTGAACATTGTAGATATCAACAGGGACGGCTGGAAGGATATTTATGTGTCCAATGACTACAATTCTCCGGATATGCTCCTGGTGAATAACGGGGACAGGACCTTTACGGACCGGTCTGGCGAGTACCTGAAACATACCAGTTACTCATCCATGGGGATGAATGTGGGCGATATGAACAATGACGGACTGGCAGATATTTTCGTGCTGGACATGTTGCCCGAATATAACCTCCGTCGCAAGGTTTTTCTTCAGCCATATGATTATGTATCCTATCTCAATAACGAAACCTTTGAATATACCTTTCAGCATGTACGCAATGTCCTGCAGTTGAACCAGGGGAGGAGGCCCGACAACGGAGCGCTTATTTTCAGCGATGTAAGCCTGTATGCAGGCATTCATGCCACCGATTGGAGCTGGACACCCATGCTGGCAGATTTTGACAATGACCAGTTCAGGGATATCATCATTACCAATGGCTTTCCAAGGGATATAACGGATCATGATTTCAGTGATTTCATGACCATGAGAGGTAATTACATGGCGCACGATGTACCTCTGCAGCTTATTCCCTCTGTCAGAATAAATAATTATGCATTCAAAAACCGGTTAACCCGGGAAGGCGGGATCCCTTATTTCTCGGATGTTTCTCAAGAGTGGGGGATCGATGAGCCCTCCTTCTCCAATGCTGCAGCCTACGGAGACCTGGACAATGACGGGGATCTGGATTATGTGGTCAACAACATCAATGACAGTGCTTTTATATTCCGGAACAGGTTGGTGGATCTGGGACTTGAAAATTCCAACTGGCTGAAAATAAGCTTTAAAGGAGGGGAAGGAAACATAAATGGTCTCGGGGCAATTGTTGAGATCTGTTACCAGGGAAAACAGCAGATGGCGGAAAACTCTCCTTTCCGGGGGTATCATTCCTCTGTCCAGATGGGTTTGCATTTTGGACTGGGAGATGTCTCGCTGATTGATAGTGTTCGTGTGGAGTGGCCCGGAGGTAAACAGCAGGTGCTTTACCAGGTCCCGGCCAACCAGGAGGTGATCCTGGATGATAAGAACGCCTCAGATGCCGGGATCCGGGAAGAAATTACCCCTGCAACGATATTTAAGGAGGTAAGCATGGAATCGGGCATCGACTATCTCCAACCGGAGAGTGATTTTATCGATTTCAATGTGCAAAGCCTGCTGCCGCATAAGCTTTCACAATATGGTCCGGGTATTGCCGTATCCGATGTCAACAGTGACGGACTGGATGATTTCTATACAGGAGGTTCCCACTTTTATAAGGGCAGGTTCTTTATTCAGGATCCAGATGGCACTTTCCAGGAGAAGGACCTTCTGCCCGGTGTTGAAGGGGACAATAAAAGGGAAGAAGAACTGGGCGTCCTGTTTTTCGATGCGGACCGGGATGGGGATGAGGATCTCTACCTGGTGAGCGGCGGGTATGAATTTGAGATCACCGATAGTTCTTACCAGGACAGGCTGTTCCTGAATGAGCAGGGAAAGTTTGTATTGGCGGAAGGAGCCCTGCCTGAATTCCTTGCCAGTGGTTCGTGTGTGCGAGCGGCCGATTTTGACAGGGATGGCGATCTGGATCTTTTTATAGGCGGACGGGTACAACCCTTCTTCTATCCGTTGCCGGTGAACAGTTACCTGCTTATCAATGATGGCAGGGGTCATTTCAGCATCGGGAATAAAACAAATGCGCCTGGACTGGAGAAGATCGGGCTGGTCAGTGATGCACTATGGACCGATTTTGACAATGATGGCTGGGTGGATCTGCTTCTGGCAGGTGAATGGATGCCGCTGACCCTTTTCAGGAATTCCTCGGGCAGGCTGGAGCAGTTTTCACAGATCGGGGCTGATACGGCAACAGGGTGGTGGAACAGCCTGGCTTCGGGGGACTTCGATATGGATGGGGATATGGATTACGTAGCGGGTAATCTTGGCAGTAATTCACTCTTAAAGACCAGCCGGAATTACCCGGTCCACCTGTATGCGGGTGATTACGACAATGACAGGAATCTGGATATTATCCCAACCACCTACTACCGGAGTGAAGATGGTGAGATGAAAGAGTATCCTTTTTTTGGGCGTCAGGATATACAGAAGCAGCTGAGTGAGATCAGGGATATCTTCCCCACTTATAAGGAGTTTGGGATGGCAACCATAGAAGAGGTTATGGCCAGGCTGCCGGATGTGACTGAATTGACGCTGAAGGCAAATTGTCAGAAATCGTGTTATATCGAAAATATGGGCAATGGAGAATTCAGGATGGAGGAGCTGCCGGCTGAAGCACAGCTTGCACCTGTCTTTGCCATTCTGACCGGTGATTTCACAAATGACCACCTGCCTGACATTCTCCTTACCGGTAACGATTATGCGAATGAGATTGCAGACGGGCATTATGATGCCCTGAACGGCCTCCTGTTAAGTGGAGATGGTCATGGGAATTTTACGCCCGTTGCCATGCAGCAAAGCGGCATCATCATCCCCGGGGATGGGAAGAGCCTGGTCAGGCTGCTCGCTGCCGACAGTACGCTTGTTGTGGTATCCGGACAGAACCAGGGAAAACTGGGCCTTTTCAGAAGTGAATATCCATACAGGACCCTGGCTCTTGCCCCCGGCGATCAGGCAGCCATTGTTCACCTTCGGGATGGGAGATCATACCGGGAAGAGTTCTGTTACGGGAACAGCTATTTATCCGGTTCTGACAGGAGGATCTGGCTACCCGTGAATGTGTCCCGGGTGGAAATTATCAATTACACCGGAGTTACCAGGGATGTTCGTATATTTGAGTAGAATACATATATAGAAGTTGTTCTTTAAATGCTGGAGTCATGAACTTATCTGTTCTACATTGGAAAAAATATCTCTTTCTGATCATTGCCGTGATGCTCGCAGCATGCTCGGGAACGAGAAATACAGGCTCATCAGGATTGGATCCTAATCGCCCAATAGTAGATGAGGGTTATGCATCCAATTCCTCCGAGCTGGGGAACCAGTCCAATATCATGGTGCGTCCCAATGAGGAAAAACCTTCGAACCTGAGCCTGACAGAGATGTTGCAGCGGCTGCCCGGAGTTCGTGCCCAGGGAGGACAGGGAGCCTATGCAAAATTCATTGTGGATGGAGCATCGGGCTCCTTCATGTCGGGAACGGATCCGCTGTTCGTGGTGAACGGCAGGGTGATCGGAACGGATTACTCATTTGTTTACACGATGGTAAATCCGCTTGATGTGACCTCCGTTAGTATATTGAAAGGAGCGGATGCCAGCATATATGGCAGCAGGGGAGCCAACGGAGTGATCCTGATCAGAACCAAGAAATAATACCCAAACCCTGTTTTAAAACCCTGTAGTTATGAGTAAGTCAAGAAGAGTAATGATGCTGCCCATATGGATGGCCCTTGTATCTGTTTCTTTCATTTCAGCGGCTGTTCAGCCATCAAAGGTGGTGACCGGACATCCCGGGAATGATCCGGGCAGGAGCTATATCCTGGTGGTGGATGGTTATGACTGGGGAGCCTGTGTGAGCAAGGTCATCCTTTCGATGGATGAGATCCAATCCCGTGTGGATCCGGGTGATTACAGTGTTGCTGTGAAAAGGAGTTCGGATTGCACCGAGATTGAAGGTGAGGGAGCAGCAGGTGAGAGAACAATCGTATATGCTTATGTTTCAGATGAGAAGGGCGATCTTCAGGAGAGCGGAAGTTATATTACCCTCGTACTCTATGTGAGCCCGATCTTGCCTCTTGGCTCGGCGTTGCAGTACGTCAGGAACGAAAAATGCAGCGGAAACGTCTGGGTGGATTACCAGGTGACCGTTACCAATAAAAAGAGCGGAGTGGTATGGGATACTGAAACGGGGCGTATCAGCAAGCTGCTGGACAGGTTTGATCTTTCAGGGCGGTACCGGGCTGATGAAAAGCTGACCATGTCTTATGCCTGGTATGCACCTCAGGGAAAGCAGGGGAAATCCCCCCTGATCATCTGGCTGCACGGAGGGGGAGAAGGAGGAACCGATCCTTCAATTCCCCTTATGGCCAACAGGGCAGCCAATTATGCCTCGGACGAAATTCAGGCCATTTTCAAGGGAGCCTATGTGCTTGTTCCCCAGTGCCCCGGGGCATGGATGCATAATGCGAAAGGAGTAATGACCGAAGGTAAAGAGGAGGATGTATATCATGTGGGATTGATGCAGCTGATCACCGATTTTGTAGGGGATCATCCGGATATTGACCCGGACCGGATCTATGTGGGGGGATGCTCCAATGGGGGATATATGAGCTTAAAACTGATCCTGGATCATCCGGACTATTTCGCCGCCGGTTTTATCAGTTCCCTGGCCTACCAGTCACAATACATCTCCGATGAGCAGATCGAGCGTATCAAAGAGGTGCCCATATGGTTCGTACAGTCAGCGGATGACCGGACCACCGTTCCGGAAAATACGGTGATCCCGGTCTACAAGCGCTTGAAGTCCGCAGGTGCCGGAAATGTACATTTCTCCTTTTATGACCATGTGGTCGATATCACCGGTTTCTATGGAGGGGAGGACTTCCATTACAATGGCCACTGGTCATGGGTTTACTGCCATGCCAATCTGTGCAGGTGGGATTATGACGGTTCACCGGTTGAGGTTGAAGGAAGAACGGTGACCATCATGGAGTGGCTGGCCGCGCAGACAAAGTAACCTCCCGGTGAAGTCCATCCGCCCACTCGATTCACCACAACAATCAGGGGTCAGAAAGAGCGATGGGTGCATTCTGATATTTAAGGTCAGAAAGAGCGATAGGGTGCATCCAGCAATTGATTGGCCTCAGTTTCTGCGAAAGTCAGATCTGCCTGGTTAAAGTGCAGGGTCTGTTCCGGGAAGCTGTGAGCCAACACCCCCAGAAGGACCGATTCGCTCAGTTTCGCAGAATAGGAGAACGGGGTGCTGCAAACAGCCCTGTCCATGCATGCATCAATGAACTGGTGGTAGTGGTCCTGTTCTTCCAGATCTGGATATTCGACCTTTTCAAACTTCCCATCCACGATCAGTGAAGGAAATTCCCAGTGCGGCAGGAGCAGCCTGCCCTTTTCCCCCACAAACAGAGATCCCTGTCCCGGAAGTCTTTTACCATCCGGCAGTTCCAGATCCGGGCTTTTTCTCGGTGCTCCTTCACCGTCATACCAGATACATTTCAACCTGTCCGATGTGTACTTTGTACCCGGGAATTCATAGGTTACAACACTTTTTTCTGGGTGTGAGAATCCATTGGGTTCCCTGCAAGTGGCCATAATGGTATCCGGAAGATCCAGTGTAAGTGCCATGTAGGGAGAATCCAGTATATGACAGGCCATATCGCCCAGGGCACCGCCACCGTAATCGAGGATCTTTCTCCATTGCGCCGGATGGTAGATATCTTTCTTGTATGCTCTTTCGGGAGCTGTTCCCAGCCAGAGGTTCCAGTCCAGGTAATCAGGGACAGGATCGCTTCCTTCTGGAGGGGGACCGTCATAACCCCACCCCTTGGGTGACCAGGCATGAACGGTATGTACTTTCCCGATTATACCCGACTGGATCAGCTGGACGGCCGACCTGTACTCCTTGAAGGAATGGATCTGTATCCCCATCTGTGTCACCAGTCCCTTATCCTCAGCCAGTTTGCGCAGCAACCTGGATTCCGATACCAGATGGGTAAGCGGTTTCTGACAGTAAACGGGTATACCCATATCCATGGCCACCATGGAAGCCGGACCATGTGTATGATCAGGCGTGGTGACGATCACAGCGTCGATCTTCCTGCCCATCTTTTCAAACATTACACGGTAGTCGGGGAAGACTTTTGCATCAGGATGTTTCAGATGGGCAGAGGCCAGGCGATCTGCATCCACATCGCACAGAGCGGTTACCTCAACCGAAGGGTGGGAGGCGATGGCCGCGAGATCAGAGGCACCCTGTCCGCCGACCCCAATATGGGCCGTTCTGATCTTACCCTTCTTTATACCGGCCCAGACACTTGATGGCAATAAGGTTACAGAAGCCAGTACTGATGTACTCTTTATAAAATCTCTTCTTTTCATTTTGATCAGATATAAACGATTATTGACTTATTCTATCGTAACAATCACCCGTGCAAAACGAGTTAATACAGGAGTGCCGTCATCCTTCACCTCAAGTATGAGATGAATAGTCTGTCCCGGCAGAGCATTTTCTGGGACAGTGACAGAGGTATTTTGCGAAGCCGCATCTTCAATTTGTGCCGGAACAGTACAGGTGCCTGCTTCCATATATTGCCACCATCTGACAGTGGATCCATTTTGATCGGGATCGCTTACTGAACAGGAGAGGTTAATTTTCTCTCCTGGTATGGCCTTTATATCCTTTGGACATTTGAGCATAACAACAGGTGCATGATTGGCCTCATTATTGGCCTTTACGCACCATTCGGCACGGGCTGCAAACTCATTTTGCAGGACCTCGATCCAGCGAACCTGCGGATAGGAGGGGTCCACCTCTCCGGTCACTGGATTGAGATCTCCCAGGTCCCTTCCATCCTCCCAGCGCCTGGGATTGCTCTCAGATTGTCTGAACCTCCCGCCCAATCCTCCATAGGTGGGATCTTCAATATTCCTTAATCCAAAATCCATCAGGTAGAAATAGGATGGAGAGTCCCCCTCGGAAATGAAATCATATTGATTCATGTGCCTTTCTACTGCCACTTCCATATCACCCTGGGTATGTTCAGGATCACCCTCTATCCGGGATCCGTCGCCCCACAGGTAATAGTTCTCCAACAGGGCCCCATGGTTGAATTTGATATGTTCAGCGAACCATTCTCCTTCCATGTAGGTTTTCAGTTTATCGGGGACCACCATGGGCCATGCGTAGGCAAAACTCCAGAATTGTGATGAATTATAGATCACCCTGATATCCGGCCAGTTGGGCGCCACATATTTGGTGTAGGTGGCGTCCTGGTCCAGTATCGTATAGATAAAGGTCTTGTCGGACACCTTTTTATAGATCTCATCCCAGACGGAAGTCCCCCTGTACTCCTCCTCGATTGATTTCAGCGCCCTGGCCAGGGTGTTGGTCCCGCCCCACACCTGTATATACACAGGACCCTCTTTCTCATCAAGCAGAACCTGTTTAATGAAATCTGACCCTTCGGTAGCCTCCTTCATATCTCCTTCAAAGTTGATATTTCCGGTTTTAATAATGTTCCTGAGGTAATCCGGCATTGGGAAGTTCTCATCATGCTCCTTCAGATTCATATACACCGTCGCATATTTATCGATGAGCTCCTGCATCCAGCTGGTCCCGGGCCAGCGAAGATCCGTTCTCTCCCCATATCGCCGGGCTGTTCCGGGCATTTCCGAGGTGAAGAGCGTCCCTTTGCCGTCTCCTTTATAGTGCCACTGGGAACTGCTGTAAACCAGTCCTTCGACCTGGAATTCATTGCTGTGGAGGAGCATACGGATAAATGAATCCATATCATCCACTTCTCCATCCGTGGTAATAATGGTCCTCGGTCTTTCAGCCGCTGCAGGTTGAACGGAAGGATTACATCCAGTTAGTACCAGAAGCAATACAAGAAATATGGCTGCTCTTTTCATAAAGAATCATATCATTCGGGCCAGTCAAACTGTTCCGGATCCAGCCTGAAGAACCTTACGGCATTATTGAACAAAATATCCCTTTTCTGATCTTCGGAGAGGTACTGGGCATGTTCAATCACTCCCATGGAGGTCTCAAACAGGCGTGGCCACATCATAAAATCGGTTCCGTACATGATCCTCTTACCGAATCCTGCCTGCACGAGTCTTTTAATATAGTAATGGATCTCGTCCAGGGGGTAGCTCCAGATAAAGCCTGAGATATCGAGATAAACATAGGCATTGCCTCCCATCAATGCAATCATCTCCTCCAGCATGGGATAACCGGCATGCATGACCCAGATCTTCATTTTGGGATGGCGGGCAAGCAGATCTTCAAGCAGCAGGGGATTTCCCATGGAAGCTCGGAAATTGGGCTGCGTGATGTTGGCCATGCCGTTTCCTCCCGTACCCATGTGGATACCTACCGGAACATTCAGCTCCTCGGCAACTGCAAAATAGGGATCCAGTGAAGGATCACTGGGAGACATCCCCTGGTACTGGGGGGCCACTTCGGCCATCACCTTATAAAAACCATTTGTCAGGGAATCGCGGAAGGCCTCTACTGCCATGGTCGTTGCATTGCTGATCCCGATCCCCGGAATGATCCTTCCGGGAGGTGCGGCCTTCACCCAGCTCCTGAGAACCTCTGCATCTCCAAAGGCAACCATGGTCATGTTGAAATTCCTGATGCGTTTGATCACTTCTTCCTGCATCTCTTCATCGCTGCCGGCAGGCATCAACGGGTCCACGCAGTCCAGGTTCGTAAAGGACGGGGGAGCCTCGTTGGGATCGCTGCCAGGCATATTACTTAAGAACCAGGGGCACATGGGACTGGACCATGCAGGGTTCATTTTCATGGTATGCACATGGATATCAAAGATGGGCAGATGGGTCACTTTCTTTTCTTCCTGGGCTGATAATTGTAATGCCAGGCCTGGAATGACGAGGAGGAGCAGAAGTACTTTTTTCATATGAAAGGTTTTAAAATTCTATTTAAACAGCATGGGGGCGTACCTGGACAGGTAGATCCTCCAGTTATTCCATGAATGTCCTCCTGTATTTTCATAATACTCGTAGGTGATACCGGCCTTTTCGAGGGCATCCAGCAGGCGCTTGTTGGACTCCATCAAAAAATCATCTTCTCCAATGCCCACCCAGTACTTCTTGATTCCACTCTTTTGAAGAGCCAGCATTTCATTGGACAGGTCCTGGTCCGGTTGGAATATCCCGCTGCTAAAGACACCGATATATCCAAACACATCGGGATGACTTGTGGTCACATTGATGGTATGCATCCCTCCCATGGACAATCCGGCAATGGCACGGCTCTCCTTGCTGGCCCTGACCCTGTAGTTCTTCTCGATATAGGGGATGACATCATTGACCAGGCTCTCTTCGAATTTGCCCCTGAAATTCTGGAAGTCCTCACGGGTCAGGGGTGGCGCATCCGGTGCAGATCCCGGTCCAGCGGTCTGCCATGCGTTCCCATTGGTCATGACCACGATCATGGGTTTGGCTTTTCCCTGGGCGATCAGGTTATCCATTATTTCCGGGGCCCTGCCCATGGTGGTCCATGCGTCCTCGTCCCCACCGGCACCGTGCAGGAGGTAGAGCACAGGATATTTTTCCTTGCCTTTGTTGTAGCCCGGTGGTGTATACACGTACATGCGACGATCCTTGCCAATGGTGGGTGAAGGATACCAGACCTGGGACAGGACGCCGTGTGGCACCTCATGTACTCCATATAATTCAGATGCCGGACCGGGCACAAGGACCAGGCTTGCATTACGCTGCCCGTCCCTCCGGACCAGTGGATTGGATGGATCCAGTACTGTCAGTCCGTCTACCAGGAACATGTATCCGTATATCTCCGGTTCCACGGGACCCACGGTCACACTCCACAACCCGGTATCATTTTTTATCAGCGGGGTGAGTTCAGTGTAACTGGTCAGCCACTCCCCGTATATTTTCACCTCCTCAGCCTTGGGAGCAAAAAGGCGGAAGGTAATTTCATTTGCATCTGAAACTTCCGGTGAGACAATGCGGTTTCGCATCTGTCCCTGGAGGGATGCAAATGAGGTCCACAGCAATACAATGAGTACAATGATTGAGAATCTCGATTTTTTCATCATTCAGCTTATTAATAGTTTTTATTTAAAAAGTTCGGGTGCAAATATGGAAAGATAGTCTCTCCAGTTGGCCCAGGTGTGTCCCCCCGCGCTTTCATGGTATTCATACTCGATGCCGGTCTTGTCCAGAACGTCCAGCAGTCTTTTAGTCGATTCCATCACAAAATCATCTTTACCGACTCCCACCCAATACTTATTGATCCCGCTATTCTTCAAAGCCATGAACTTATCGCTCATCTCTGCATTGGCATCGAAAAGTCCGGCGCTGAAAACACCGATGTAACCGAAAACATCCGGATACTCCGTTGTAGCTGTAACGGTATGACCTCCGCCCATAGATAAACCGGCAATGGCCCGATTCTCCTTGCTGGCTTTTACCCGGTAATTTTTTTCAATGAAAGGGATCACATCCAACACCAGGCTTTTTTCAAACAGGCCACTGTATTGCCTGTAATTCTCCCTGGTCATTTCGGGAGCATCAGGAGATGTCATCAGTGACGATGTTTGAAATGCATTTCCATTGGTCATTACAATGATCATTGGTTTTGCTTTGCCGGTTGCGATCAAATTGTCCAGGATCCAGTTGGCCCTTCCCAGGGCAGTCCAGGCATCTTCGTCGCCACCGCCACCATGAAGCAAATAGAACACCGGGTACTTTTCATTACTGCTTTCATATCCGGGTGGTGTATACACATACATTCTGCGATTCAGATGCAGTGACGGTGAATCGTACCAGATCCTGGAGAGTGTTCCATGGGGGACATCATTAATTTCAAAAACATCAGATGCTTCACCAGGAACGATCAACATACTGGCATACCTGACCCCATCCCTCAGGGCATGGGCGTTCTTAGGATCTATAGCGCTCACTCCATCGATAAAAAAGTTATAGTGATACATGTATGGTTCGAGCGGGCCAACAGTCACACTCCAAACATCTTCAGCCCCTTTTTTCAATTCAACGGTCTCGCTATATCCCATCCAGCTGCCGTTCATGGTGACGGATTGTGCGGTGGGAGAGTGGACATTGAAAGTGACCGTATGATCGGCTGCTATATCCGGTGACTCAAACTGGGGCCCCTGTTGCCGGTTAATCTCCTGTGCCCGGGCAACATTGCCTGAAATAGCAAGCGCCAGTACCGCCGCCGCAATTTTATATATACTGTTTTTCATAATAGTATTATTTGATCTTATAGAATATTAAAACGCTTTACGTGCTTCACGGTCGGGATCATTTTGTGCCTCACACTGGTCATTAAGGAGCATGACCTCCCCTTTCTCAACGGTGAACACCGGCCATTCAGGCATACTCCCGCAGTTGGGATCCCCGGTATTCATGAACGCGAGCAGCGCGTCCGACATTTTATCCGAGAGTGCCCTGGGACGGGCTCCTCCTCCTGTATGCGTAAGCATCAGGTCCGTATTGTAATACCAGAAACAGATATCCAGGCAATGGAATGCCCGCATCCTGTTATTGAAGAGTGGTGGCTGCCAGCCGAACCAGGCCACGTAAACCGGGGCTGTTTGATTCGACTTGGCTGTTGCGGTTTCCACAACACCCCTGCGGCTACTGGCAACCAGTGCCATTATTTCAACAGGCTTCGCATCGGGAAAAGCTTTGGCATAAGCGTCATATACAGCCGGGGCTTTATCTCCAAGCCCGCCGCTGAAACCTGCCCATTCCTTTAAGGTCTCTATCGCCTCATCAGCAGTGATGTTTTCCATTTCCGGATTGGTACGCGACAATCCCAATTCTTCGAAGGTGCTGCAGATGATCATAGGTACATCGGAGGAAACACCATTTACTTCGGAATAAAAGGTCCCTTTGGGAATATTGGTCCCATCGGCTACGGGAGAAAATCCACCGCGTAATCCACTGCCTGCCCCCTGCTCCTGCCTGAACTTCTGATTGGCCCGGTTTGCCAGCAGGATATAATCTTTCCATGGCATCTCCTGCAACTTGTCAATTTCGGAAGGTTTCAATCCCGCCTCTTTCAGGACATAGTCACCCAGTTTCCTGGAACTTTCCTGATCCTGGGCCTGCGTGGCAGAACCGCTTAAGGGAACTACCCTGTGAATGAGCCCCTTTGCGGCCGGCATGGCTGCCAGCACACAGACTTTGGCTCCGCCGCCCGATTGGCCCATAATAGTTACATTGTCAGGATCTCCACCGAAGTTGGCAATATTTTCCTTTACCCATTGAAGTGCTGCTACCATATCCAGGGCTCCCACATTTCCGGAATCCTTGTATTTATCTCCCCCCACTCCTGAAAGATCAGAAAATCCAATGGGTCCCAGCCGGTGGTTGATGGAGACAAAAACAATATCACCCTTGCGTGCAAGGTTTTCTCCCATGTAGCCATCCTGCTCAATGGCGTTCCCGTTGGTGTACCCGCCACCGTGAAACCAGACCATTACGGGCCGTTTTTTACCATCCCCCACGGCCTGGGTCCACACATTCAGCTTCAGGCAATCCTCGCTCACATCATCATAATTCCAGTGATCGGCAAAAGATGCATAGGCATTGGCATACCGGTTGTCCATAATCTGAGGTGCCGAATTACCCCACCAGACCGCAGGTTTGATATCCTCCCACGGTTCCGGTTTTTGGGGAGGCATAAACCGGTTCTTTCCCCCGGTATCAGCTCCATAGGGGATGCCCCGGAACAGTATGATCCCGCGAAGGATAAATCCTTTTACTTTCCCATATACGGTTTCAGCGATGGCAATGTCATCCCCGATAAAGAGTACCTGTCCATCGTCTTCTGCCGATGCTGCGCCCTGTGGTGCGCAACCAGCCAGTGGAAGGGCGGATACAATTCCCAACCCGGCAGTTCCTGCACCCAGTGTCTGAAAGAAATTTCTTCTGTTTGTTTTCATTGTGTTATGAATTTTATAGAGTGTTAATTTGGTTCATATGTCTTCACCTGATAAGAATGATTGTGGTATACGTATCCCCGGACCAGGGATTTAGGATTGCACATCGAATAAGCTTTAGGTGTTGGTTATGTAAGATAATAAAAATCCTTCTGAACACTGAAAAATTGTATCTTGAATGGGCTATATAGAACTGGTAAACGATTAAACTGATTTGTTTGGCTGAGATGGTTAAGAAACTGGTGGTATTGCTGACCGGGGCTTCCGGGTCCATGGGATTTGAGGCCTTCAGGCTCCTGTGGGAGAAACGGGACCGGTATGACATTGTATTGTTAGTGCGCCCTTCGAAAAAGAACAGGAAGAAATTCCGGAATTTTATACAGCAGGCTGAGAAGGAACGGGTGTCCCTTAGCGGAACAGGAACGGCTGCTGACCCGGGTGGGGACGTGATCACTGTACCTGGACTGAAGATCGTATGGGGTGATGCACTGAACCGGGGCGATATTGAGGAAGCATGCCGGGGCATTGACTGGTGCCTGCACACAATGGCACTCATCTCTCCTGAAGCGGACCGCAACCCCGTGATGGCCAAACTGGTAAATGGCCGGGCTACGCAGTATCTGGTAGAGGCCATAGAAGAGGAGGATCCGGCGAATATCAGGCTGGTCTGCATCGGTTCAGTGGCTGAATACGGCGACAGGCTGCCGCCTGTGCATGTGGGCAGGACCGGCGATCCTGTGATCCCCAGTATTTTTGACCATTATGCCATTTCCAAGATCAACGGTGAACTCTCCGTGATGCAATCGCATATCAAACACCGTGTATCCCTCAGGCAGACTTTTATTATGATACCCGGTCTTTTTTCACTGATGGACCCCATCATGTTCCACCAGCCCATCCACTCCTTTATGGAGAATATCACTGCGAAGGATTCGGGACGTTTGCTGGTCAGCTGCCTGGAGATGCCGGGGGATTCTGACTTCTGGGGAGAATATTACAATCTCTCGGGGGGACCAAGGTGCAGGACCACCTACCTGGAGTTCCTTGATGCGATCTACAGTATGCTGGGGATCCGTTACAGGAAGGTGATGGAGCGGAAGTGGTTTGCACTGAAGAATTTTCATATGCAGTTCTTTGAGGATGCAGGCAGGCTCAACGACTACCTGCACCACTGGGAGGGAGGACAGTCTATGGAGGATTACCTGCGTGAGGTATGGGAAAATCTCCCATGGTACCTGAAAACCACAGCCTGGTTTTCAAAATACATTCCGCCCATCAGGTGGTTCGTGGAGGCAGCCACCAGGAGGCAGCTGAAGCAGCTGGCCCTCCGGGAGGGGGGAACCATGCACTGGATCAGTAACAACCATACCGGTATGATCGATGCATTCTACGGCTCCATGGAAGCTTTCAACTCCATCCCGGGATGGGACCGCCGGAAGCCATCAGAGGACCCTTCACTGGATCATCACACTGGCTATACCCGGCTTGATCATGGATTTGACGAGTCCAAAAAAGAGTTGTCGCTTGAGGATCTTCAGGGGGCGGCCAGGTTCAGGGGCGGACAATTGAAATCAGTGCAGTGGGATGGCCATATGCATGCCAATCTCTCCTGGGGATGCTGCCTGGGACACGTTTTTATGATGACACCACATGCGGTGCTCAAGGGGGGCCACTGGTGCCTGGATTGCATCTCCCCGCCCTGGAATTACCAGGTGGTCGCTCAGAAGAATCCCTTTGCAGCACAGGTTCTGAAGCCCGGGGAGCAGCAGTTGGGATCGTAGTGAAAAAGGCTCCTATTTTATTGACTATCACCAGATAATGATATAACTTGTGTAATTATTACATCAATTTCCTACAATGAAAAAAGCATTTATCCTATTGCCATTTTTCCTTTTCTTCATCGTTGGCTGTCAGTATAAAGAAGGTCAGGCAGCACTGGACCAAATGGAAACAAAGGCTGCACTTGAACAGCAGAACAAGGATCTTATCGTAAAATACATCCAGGCCTGGAATAATCAGGATATGGAGGTGATGGACGGATGTCTTGATCCTGATTTTAAGGTCTATATTCCATCCAGTGCAGAGGAACCGATGTCACTGGAGCAGTTCAGAGAATGGCTAAAGGTCATCCTTACAGCGTTTCCCGATAGCCATTATGAGGCAGAGGATATTTTTTGTGAAAGGAACAGGATCTGCGTACGATGGACCTATTCAGCAACCCAACAGGGTGAGTATATGGGTATGCCTGCATCGGGCAGGAAAGTATCTGTAAGTGCCATAGAAATTTTCAGGGTGGGAAATGGTAAGATCCTGGAGGAGCGAACTGAAATGGATGCTTTGGGGCTGATGCAGCAACTGGGATTAGTCACACTCGGCAAATAATCCAGGCAAATAACAGGGAAACTTCGTAGGGAGTTATGTGTCTTATAATTAAGAACATATTATAACCCTAAATCCCATTGCCATGAAAAAATTATCTGTAGTGTTCCCGGTTATCCTACTCCTCTTTGTCAGCTGCCAGAATAAAGAGACCCAGGCAGCACTTGATGAAGTAAAAGCCAAATCTGAACTGGAGGAGCAAAACAAAGCGCTTGTCGAAAAATACCTCCAGACATGGAATAGTCAGAATTTCCAAATCATGGATGAATGCCTCGATGATGAATTCAAGATCTATTTGCCATCCAATACAGGGCAGCCTATGTCACTGGAGAAGAGCAAGGAATGGATAGACGGCCTGTTCGCGACATATCCCGATATTCACTATGAAATCCAGGATATGCTGGTCGATAACGACAAAGTCTGCGTCAGGTGGACCTGTACTGCCACCTATCAGCCAGATCCTGGCGATCCAACAAACAGGAAGGAGATCACTGGAAGTGCTATAGAGATTTACAGGGTGGTGAACGGAAAGATTACGGAAGAGAGAGTCGAGTCTGATACTCAGGGCTGGAATCAGCAGATGGGCCTGTAACCTCAGTCTGGATCCGCAAACAGGGACAGAGGTTATATTTTCCCTTTCAACCGGATCTGGTGGTAATATTTTCCCGACAACCGGGATTGGCCGGTAACATTTCCTATCTTTATATATAATAAGAACAAAACCCATTCATATGAAAATTTCACTGATCAAACTTCCCGTTTTCCTTTTTTCCGCATTGCTTCTTTTTGGCTGTCAGGGTGTTCCTGTTTCACAGGTAGAATCATCAGCGGCAGATGAAGGGATGTCGGAGGAGCGTTTGAACCGCATTGATTCCATGCTGACAGAAGCCATTGACAATGATCAGATTCCGGGTGCCGTGGCACTGGTGGCCAGGAACGGCAGGATCGTCTACCTCAAAGCCTTTGGAATGGCCGATAATGAAGCCGTCAGAAACATGCGGACCGATGATATTTTCAGGATCGCTTCCCAGACAAAAGCTATCACATCCACAGCAGTGATGATGCTATGGGAAGAGGGTAAATTCAGCCTGGATGATCCCATCTCCAGATACATTCCTGAATTTGTGCATCCCATGGTCTTTAAGTCACTGAATGAAGCGGACTCGTCCTTCACGGCCACACCGACAACCCGGCCGATTACAATTCGCAACCTGATCACGCATACCTCGGGGATCGGGTACGGGATGATCGATGACGACAATTTCAGGAAGATTTACCAGAAAGCAGGGATCATTGATGCCTTTACCACCAGGGATGTCACCATTGAAGATAACATCAAAAAACTGGCGAGGCTGCCTCTGCATCATGAACCGGGTGCAGCGTTTACCTACAGTGAAGGACTGGATGTGCTGGGATACCTGATTGAGATCGTATCGGGGATGCCCCTGGACCAGTTTTTCAAGGAGCGGATATTTGATCCCCTGGGTATGGAGGATACCTATTTTTACCTCCCCGAGGATAAAACGAACAGGCTGGTACCAGTAGAGACCCTCACAGATGGCAGTTGGGTGAAATACCAGGCCCTCCCTACTTATGATACAAATTACCCGGTAAAGGGGGCCAAACGATTCTTTTCCGGCGGGGGCGGACTCTCCAGCACGGCAATGGATTATGCCACCTTCCTTCAGATGTACCTGAACAAAGGGGAGCTGAACGGGGTGCGCCTGCTCAGCAGGACCACCATCCAGGCCATCATGTCCAACCAGGTCGGGGACCTGCTGGGAGATTCCGGAGCCGGATACGGCCTGGCTTTCGGACTCGTGGGTGAAAAGTTATCTGCAACGGGCGGACAAGAGAGTACCGGAACATTTTACTGGGGAGGTTATTTCAATACACAGTACTTTGCCGACCCGGTTGAGCAAACCATCGGCATATTAATGAAACAAACCCAGGATACCCCGACCGATGAGACCGGATCGAAGTTCCAGGTGCTGGTGGGGCAGGCCATTGCTGACTGAGCCTGGGATGCGGGTTCACCTGGGACTTATGCGGTCCATCTGCACGGTGACGGGCCAGCCGGTGAATTGCCGGGCGCCTTTTGCCGGGATAAACACATCCCGGGGCCAGCATTCAAAGGTGACCTCCAGGGTGGGCTTGTTGAACCGGATCACCCCGAATCCACCTGCCCGGGAGGGGCTCTCGGGATTGGCATAGGCCACCATGGTGATGGGATTGCCAAAACCGTCGAAGTAATCACCGGTCCACGGTAGCGGATTGTCCGGATCGTGGTTCCCGCCGGGTTGTTCATCTTCGGGCCACCACCAGCGATTGTAGTAGGTGTTCACACTGGCCGGCACAATGAAGGCCCAGGGCCCGTCACCGAACGTACCGATGCCGTGCCGGACCACCGTGGGCAGGTGCTGGTCCCCCCCGATATGCACGGCATGTGCTTTTTTGATGGCCCGCAATGCCATATTGCGTCCCGTCTGTGGCCAGCCATTGGAATCCAGATCGGCCACAACCCGGTAGTCTATGTTCCCGTGCAGGTGGGCAGCCCCGCAGAACCCTGTCTGGGAGAGTACCGCCCTCATTTTCACTCCTTCATTCCAACCGGCCCACAGGTCCAGGAAATCGAGCTGCCGCTCACCCAGCAGGGCCAGCCCGGGCAGATCGATGGAAGCCCTGTCGTAATCAGGATCAAGGATATGATCGGGCCGGGGGCCCAGCTGGGGGACCTTCCCTGCGGGACCCGATTTGAACTTGCGGTCCTCGATAATGGCAAAGTCCACCTCACCCACACGCAGGTTGGTATAATAGACCCCGATACCCTGCCCGATGGGAGCAGGATCGAAAGGGTCGGGAAGGTCGGCAGTCTGGCACCGCTCCACCATCTTCACATAATCAGGGTCGTAGATGTATCCTCCGTCGGCTCCGTCATCCCGGGTGGAGACCTTCCCGCTCTCTCCCCACAGGTTGGGCTGGCCCACATCGTGATCGTCCGGGATGGAGATGCATGGGCGGGTTCGCCAGATCTCGCCGAATTGCGATCCGAACAGCAGCCAGGATGCCGTGTGCTCGGTATGGTCGTAGGACTGGTCGCCTGCCAGGAATATCAGGTCCGGATCAATGTATTCCACATTCCTGACATAGCTCTCGCGATCGCCCCGGTCCCTATTGCTGCTGCAGGAAAAAGCGGCCATCATGATCTGATCCTTCTCTACCGGGTCGTGCCGGATCAGCCCCTCATACATCGCCTTTTTTCCATGCCTGAGCCTGTACGCCACATCTCTGGTGGCATCCCAGTTCTCCACCCTGAAGAGTGCCGACCACCCCAGGTCATTCACTTCAGCTGTGGCGATCTTGTTCCACCGGCCATCTTTTTTCACCTCCAGCCTCACCTCACGCGTTTCATCCGGATAAAGGGGATACAACTGCGCACTCAGCTTCAGGGTACCCTTCGATACGGTATAGAGCCCGAAGGCAATGACCCTGTCGCGATCCACTTTTACGTTGTGGATGGGATTGGGAGCACGGTTCCACCAGTCGTTGGTACAGATGGTATCGAGCCCCTGGAAGGGAGCGATCACGGGGGGCTCCATCACCCGGTTGCAGGAGAAAATGAGACAGGAGAGGGCAATGATGAATGGGAACAGGATATGTCTTGACATGACCGTTTTGTCTGGTGTTTGCAATCAATCAAATGTAACAGATCGAATTATAATATCCATAAAAAACTATCGTTACCTTTGTGACGCATTTTAACCAACATCATAATTAGAGGAATATGAAAAAACAAAATTTGCCAAAAGTACTTCTGATGGCTGCTGCTGCACTGCTAATGTTTTCGTGTAATACAGGAAAAAAACCTGCTGCAGCTTCAAACGGACAAACAACTGAAGAATCCACCCCTGAATTCCAGATATCGCTTGCGGAATGGTCGCTTTACCGCTCCTATTTTGGAAATGCGATCAAAGATTGGGGTGAGTTTGGCAGGATGCTGATAGAAGCTCCCGACTCATTGCTTCAGGGTGATATGGATCCTTTTGATTTTCCAAAAGTAGCCGCCGGTTACGGTATCCACGCTATCGAACTGGTGAATACATTCTATTACAGCAAGGTCAACGATATGGAATACTGGGAGAAGTTTAAGAAGAATTGTGACGATGCCGGTGTTACCGTTGGACTGATCATGTGTGATGCGCTGGGCAACCTGGGTGATTCAGATCCTGATGCCAGGATGGCAGCAGTGGATAGTCACGAGCCATGGATCGATGTGGCGGCGTACCTGGGTGCCAAAACGGTTCGCGTGAACGCTGCGGGAGACGGGACCGCTGAAGAGGTGGCTGCCAATGCCGTGGATGGGCTTACCATGCTGGGAGAATATGCAGCTAAAAAGGGTATCAATGTCGTTGTTGAGAACCATGGAGGTTATTCTTCAGATGCTAACTGGGTCACAGGCGTAATGGAGCAGGTGGGTATGGACAATGTGGGTACACTTCCCGATTTTGGGAACTTCTGCATTGAACAGGGTCCCGACGGCTGCATCAAGGAGTATGACAAATACCTTGGTATGCAACAGCTGATGAAATATGCCAAGGGAGTAAGTGCCAAGTCCCGTTACTTTGATGCTGAAGGCAATGAGACCGAGTCTGATTTCCTCCGCATCATGAAGATCGTCAAGGAATCGGGATACACGGGCAATGTGGGCATCGAATATGAAGGCCCCGATCTTTCGGAAGACCAGGGGATCAAGGCCACCAAGGCACTGCTGGAGAAGGTCTTTGCAGAGATCTGACAGCAGGTCAGCTGTTGCTCATAGATTTTTGCCTCCTGCACGCAACCAGGCAGACAGTTTTTGCATCTTATTTAAGATGATAAAAGCAATAGCATCATTTTTTCTGCTCCTTTTTCTGGCAGCAGGATGTCAAAAGAATCCGGCGGACGTGCTGCCGGATTCTGACATTGAACTGACCGACGGGTTATGCCTGGTCGCAGGCGACCAGGTGGTGCTGAACCACCATGACATTGATTATTACGATTTCAGTGCCCACATGGTTTATCTGAAACCGTCCACCTCATTTTCGGATGTGTTCGGTGAGTACGGAGTTACAGCGGTCTATGCGGGCGGCGGGAAAATATATGACATCTCCCTTCACCCGGGATATTCCTCCTCGATGCCCCAGGAGCCTTTTATCTGGACAGATCCCCCATTTTATCCCGACTACATTATTGCCATCAGTCACATGTGGACCTACGGGCAGAGGGCAGCGCATCTTACCAATGAACGGTATGATTCCCGCATTGCAGAGGCACTGGAAAAGTATGGACAGTTCCGCCACGGACTGCAGGCAGAGATCTCCTCGATCGTGTACAACTCGCCGGAGGATGTGGAGGTTCAGCTGGAGCTGACCAACAGTGATACCGGGAACTATTACTACCTGGATCCGGGCAAGATGGGAATGGGGCTCTTCCACTATTTCACCAATGGCCTGAGCCTGGTGGATCTGGATGAGTATGCGGCCTATGCAAACAATGCAGGGCATATCCAGCCCGATCCGTGGGATTCATTCGACATGGAATGGATGTCGCTCCTGGAAGGGGGGAGTTCGGTGACGCTGACCATCACCTACGATAGTTTTGACACGGTACCGCCGGGCAGCTATTCAGCATTCTTAACATTTCCGGGAATGGGCCACCAGGTAGGGCGGGATGACCTGGAACAGCAGGATGGCCGCATCTGGCTGGGTGAGCTGCTGCTGGACAGCGAGGTGGTCGTGCAGTAGCCTTATGGCTGTTCCATGGCCTTTTTCATTCCTTCGGTGGTGGTGTAGTATTTCACGATCATATCGGGGATCTCCCATTCCGGGATCGTCCCGGTTGAGAGATAACCCAGGAACTTCCGGGTCACCTGCCCGAAGTGTGCCTCATGTCCCACCTTATAACTCTCCGGGATCAGCAACTGCCAGCTCCCTTCAGCTATTTTTTCCAGTGCGATGCCGGGGTATTTCAAAACCAGGTCACTGACACCCTTAGTCAGTTTTTCCTCAAACTCTTCAGGCGGATCTTCTCCATCGGTCTCGATATAGAGTGCGGGTTGGTACCCCTGGGCCTCTCCCTGCCTGATTACCAGGTTGCACTGCGAACCACGCATTACCGAGTAGTGGGTATCGCCGACACCTTCAGGCGCCTCGAAGTTCCAGGTTACCGACACCCTGGCATGCACCCCTTTCAGGGTGTAGTTGATCTCCCCGTTGCTGTAAACCTTTAGCGTGTCACCTTCCACATCCTTCAACAGGTAGGCAGGGTAGGAGCCGAGTCCCGTCACCTTCCGGAACATAGCCGGGGTCAGGTTGGTAGTCCATCGCTTTGCAGAGAGTATCTCCACATCCTCTTTTTCCAGCGCCACACCGGGGAACGCTTCCCATTGCACCAGGTCCACCAGATGGGTGGTCACATCCACAATGCCCTCGCCCTGCTGATCCACATCAAAGAACCATGGTGGACGGATCAGCGGTTTCCCGGAGACGATCTTGGAGAAGTGGTGCACACTCTCCTTGGTTACTGCCGGATCTTCCGGGCTCCCTGACTGCAGCTCCCCGAAAACCTCCGGGATCTGCGAAAGTTCCTTCTGCAGCACGGTGGTGATCTCATACCGCTCGGTCATGATATCATAGAGCAGCACCCCCTTCCCGGCGGCGGTGGCAAAAGCCTCTTCCAGCATGGGGAACTTACCGGGTGAGATCACCATGGGCTTATCGGCCAGCACATAGATCCCTGCCTGCACGGCCTTCAGGATGTACTCTGTCTTTTTGGCGTTGTTGCCCGAAACCACCATCACATTGCCCGGCTTCTCGGAGAGCATTTTCTCCAGGTAGTCCGCCCCGGTATAAACCTGCTCCTTCCAGGATGTCGGATCTCCCGGGCGTGTGTTATAATCGTTGATGCTGCTGAGGTAGCTCTCCACTTCGGGACCCCCGGGTGCAAATACATATAAAACCGGGTCAACCATGGCATACATGGTTTTCTGAACCAGCGCCGCATGAAAATGCCCGGGATCCAGGTTCATCAGTCTCACGTTTCCTTCAATGGGAGTGAACATGGCCGGGTTATCTTTCGTGGCGGCTTCCTGTTTTTGTGTCTGTGAGCAGGAGGCCAGCATGAAGATGATTGCCACAGCTGCGGCTATTGGAAGTTTGCTCATGTGAAGATTGTTTTATCACGGTGTTCTTAATATATAATCGGTGCCGTAGGGATGACGCTGGGGTCTCGACACCATGGCATTGGCCCTGTCGTTGTCGATGAACCGTTCAAACTGAGGATCCCAGTGGAGCTTTCCATCCAGCTTCATGGCGATATGGCTCACCAGGCAGGCAGAGCAGGAACGGTGCCCCACTTCGGCCGGTGCCACCGGGTCCCTGCGGGAACGGATGGCATTGAGCCAGTCCAGGTGTTGCTCCGGCGCTTCATAGAGATGGATCTCATCCGGACCAATCTCCGATTCCAGGATCTTCGGATTGCTGGCATCCAGGGCTTTTAATTCAGTGTCCGGCCGGGCGGGATCTGAAGAGGTAACCACTTCGTCACCCCGGCTCACAAAGATCCATCCTTCCGTGCCATAAAACTTAACCCCGTTGGGGAAGTCACCGCTGATCTGCATATGGACCCCGTTGGCATAACGGGCATGGACCATAAAGTCGCCATGCACATCCCACAGGCCTGAACCGGGGAAGACCGCTTCGGCCTCCACCTCCACCGGACCGGTATATTCGGTGCCCATGGCCCAGTGTGCGGTATCCACATGATGGGCGCCCCAGCCAGTGATCATTCCTGCACCGAATTGTTCGCAGCGAAGCCAGCCCGGGCGGGAAAAGTCCTCCTGGGGGTGGACCCGTTTCTCGGTGTAATATTGCAGGGGGGTTGATCCCAGCCACATCTCATAGTTAAGGTTCGCAGGCACCGGCATGGGTGGTTCATCCTCACCTGGCGGATCCCCGGGCAAGCCGATCTCTATCTTCTCCAGCTCGCCGATCCGACCGTTGCGCACCAGCTCACAGGCCCTGTGGAACTGGGGCCAGGGGGAGGTGCCACGCTGCTGGCTTCCCTGCTGGAAGATCCTTCCGGTACGGTTGATGGTGTCGCTCAGCTGGCGTCCCTCCCTGATGGTGAGTGATGCCGGCTTCTGCAGGTAGATATCCTTCCCTTTCAGGGCCGCTTCAATAGCAGGCTGGGCATGCCAGTGATCAGGAGTGGAGATGATCACCGCATCGATACTGTCATCGAGCAGCAATTCGCGGTAATCCTGGTAAACATCCACATTTACGTAACCCGGCTTTCCCCTGTCAGAATAGAAATTTTCTATCCAGGCCTTGCCGATATGCGCCCTTTTGATGTCCAGGTCCGCCACCGCCACAGCTATGGCGGCATCGTTCTTGAGGGTTTCGGGAAGATCATGCGTGGAGGCGATGCGCCCAAATCCGATCTGACCGATCCGGATCTTGTTGGACGGTGCTGTTTTACCCAGTACATGGGACGGGATAATAGTAGGAACAACAATGGTCCCGGCGGTGGCAGCGGCGCTGCTCTTCAGGAATGTCCTTCTTTTCATCATATATGATCTTTATTGGAACGCTGATCTTTATTAAAACGCTTCCCAGTACTGTTCCGCCTTATCGGCGGACATGGCACCGTCAAATACCACCATCCTGTATCTCAGGACATACTCCTTACCCTTTTCCAGCACCCACTCCTGGTGGCGAATGGGACAAAATTCGAAAAACATGTTCTCCTTTCCCTGGTTCATGTCGGGTGGCCACATCCTCACGGGTTCGGGGTGGGCCCCGTTGTTTGGATGACTCATGAACAGGATGCCTGAACGCCCTTCGGGCACCGGGGACTCCCCTTCAATGATCACCCACCTGGCGTGAGTAGCATCCGCATCCGCCCAGGTTTTTCCTTCAGAGGTGAGCACCGTGGCGTTTTCCGGGTTCCACTTTTCTGTACCCCTGTAACCCAGGCCGCCCCCGTAACGGTACTCCTCCAGTGTGATCCCGTCCTCAAGCGGGGTGGAGAGCGTCGTGACCAGGTCCACCATGTACGCCTGGCCCTCCAGGTTATTTATGGTGACCCTCCAGGTCTCGTCCATGGCAACCCCTTCACCACCATCCTCAGTGAAATAGATGTGTTCCTGCCGCACGAGGAACCCGGCCAGGTTCTCCCCTTCGATCTTCTCCAGGTACTCCGCAAAACGTACTGTGCCCTGCCGCTCACCCAGGTTCCAGAAATCAACCTGGCGGTCGTCAAAATGCGTGTGTGTCCAGGGATTCCAGATCCCATAATGGTGATAGTGATCGGGCGGCTGGATCCTTGTGAGACGTTCCCCGCCGGGTGACCGGAGCGGATGGATATAGGCCGATCTTTTGAAGATGGGATCCACCCCTTCGGGGGGAGAGGTCTCTGCGTTGACATAGGTGAGTACGGGCTGCTCCCCGATAAAGATGGTGGTTTCGTCCTCCTGGCTTTCGAGCCGGGGGCTCTTCAGTTGTGCAGCTGCCTGGAGGAGGGGCAGTGCAGCAAGCAGGATGGCCAGTTGTAATCTCATATTCAGGTTGATGGATTGAAATTTTTCACTGTGTCAATAAATATAGCCAGATTTTCGGAACTGACCCCGGGCGGCATGCCACCTCCGCAGGAGAAAATCACCCTGGAGTGATCATCCAGGCTCTTCAACAGCTGCAGTGCGGCTGCTTTCACCTGGGCTGAGGATCCCCCTGCAAGCACGTCCCTTGGAGGAATATTCCCCAGCATGGTCACCCTGTGACCGGTCAGCTCCTTCAACCGGTTCAGGTCCGTATCGAACCCCATATTAAAGAGGTTGACACCCATTTCGGGAAGATATTGTACCGACTCCATGCAGCCGGCATCATTGTGCAGGAACTTCACCGAGAGGTCGCGGTCAAATAATTCTTGGAAGTAAGGCAGGCCAAACTCGGCGAACTGCTCCCCGCTGATAAAGCCGATGATATCATCCAGCACCAGGATCCCGTCTATGGAGGGGAACATCCGTGCCTGGTGGTCATGGAAACCGGCCAGGTAGTCCGTGATCTTCCGGACCAGCAGGTGGACCTCCTCAGGGTTGGTCATCATAGCCAGGAGAAATTCAGTGGTTCCCATCAGGTAGGAGGCGATGTTGAGGGGACCGCGCGAGACAGAGAAACGGATCCTGTGCCCTGACTGCTCGATCCGGGACTGGCTCAACCTGAGCCGGTTGAGCATCAGGGGACCCAGTCCGTCCTTTTCGGGGTCGGGCACCTCCAGTGCGTTGATCTCCCCGGGTGTACTGATGCAGGGAAAGGCATGGGGGAACTCGTTCTGCGGGAAGGAAGTTCGCACTCCAAAGGCGGAGGGTTCGCTGCACATGCCGTACTCGGCCCAGAACCCGGGCAGGAACATGGCATCCGGGAAGGTGTCGATGGCCCTCAGGTTGGCTTCCAGCCAGAGCCGGTCGCTTGTGAAATAGTCCAGGATGTCGATCCCGTACCAGTTGGGCAGCCAGGGGGAGTCTATGATAAATCCTGCAGGAAGGGGGGAGTGAATTTCCCCCTTTAACACGGAGAGCAGCTGGTTCCATTGTTTATCTGTCATTCTGCTGTCCTGTTATATTCCGGGTCACGTCAGCTGGCTCCTGTTCTCGTAGATCTTTTGAACGGCGTTGATAATGTCGTCCATATCCTTTTGTTCTGCCAGCAGCATGTTCTGGAAAAACATCACCCCTTCGCCGGTCAACTGGTCGTTCTCCGGCAGGTTGCGCAGCTCTTCCCTGTACCTGTTCAGGCGCCCGGCTGAGAAGAGTCTCTTATAACCCCTTGAGCCGATGGCATCTTCAATGAGTCCGTCGAAATATTGTTTGCCGTATCCACTATAACTGGGGATCCCCTCGGCACCGAGGGCTGCCATGAATTTTTCCCTGGGTATGCCGTCGAAATACTCACTTTTATAACGGAAAGGATAGAAGTGGTAAGCCGAACGGGTGGCACCGTCTGCAAGTTTATAGGGAATGATCCCTGGTATCTCTATTAGTTTTGAATCGAGATAAAGCGCATTCTCAAGCCGTTTGTCCGCATCGGCCCTGGCCCGCCCCATCTGCGAAAGAAGAATCTCTGCCTGGATCTCAGTCATGCGTTTGTTGGATCCCCGGATGTGGTAATTGCGCAATCCGGCCATGGTTGCACCGTGGGGCCTGCCGCAGTTGTGATAGGCAAAACAACGGTCCATTACCTCATCGTTGTTCCCCGCAATGGCACCACCCTCACCTGAGGGGATATGCTTGGAGTTCTGGAAACTGAAACATCCCAGGTCTCCCAGTGTGCCACACATTTTGCCGTCGTATTCGGCCAGCCACGCCTGGCAGGCATCCTCTACAACCGAAAGGTCGTGTTTTTTCGCGATGGCCAGTATCCGGTTCATATCGGCCGGAAGTCCGAAGATATGCACCGGGAGAATGGCCCTGGTGCGGTCCGTGATCCGCTCTTCAATTTTGTCCGGATCGATGGTGAAGGTCTCCTGGTTGGTATCGGCAAAAACCGGCAGCGCCTTCTGGTTGAACACCACGTTGTAGGTGGCAATAAATGTATAGGGAGAGACGATCACCTCATCGCCCGCATCCACACCCAGTGTGTGAAGGGCGGCGATCAGGGCGGTTGTTCCGCTGGCTGTGGCCACCACATGCCTGGCCCCGATCAACTGGGCATATTTCATCTCAAATTCTTCACACTTATGCCCGTCACCCCGGTACCAGTTCCCGCTGCGCAGGAGCGTAAGCATGGATTCTTCGGCCGAGGGGTCCCAGATGGGCCAATCCATCCAGCCGTCTGTTCTCACAGGGGTTCCCCCGTTTATGGCAAGTTCAGAAGCAGCTGCGCTGTTCAGACTGCCAAAAGCGGGGATCGTATTTGAAAGCATGGCTCCCGCAGCACCTGCAGTGGTGCTGGCAATGAATTTCCTCCTTGAAAGGTTCCCTGATTTCATGATCGGATGGTTTAAACGATTTCAATTTTGTACTTGCTAAGCAGCCCCATCACACCGGGCATGGAAAATTTAGCCCCGCTGATGCGGTTGTTTTCAGGATCTATAGTGTAGTTCAGGGCACTGGTGAGATTGGCACGCTCCAGGTTGGCATGATCGAATGTGGCATCCGCCAGGTCACACTGGTCCAGGATCACATTTCTCAGGTCAGTTTCGGTGAAATCCACCTCCCTGAGTGAACTGTTGAGAAATACTGTGTGGTTCAGCTTCACCTGGTAGAAAGAAGAGTTGTCGAGCTGGCAGTTTTCAAAACGGACCGTCAGTCCCAGCTGGTCACATTCATCAAACCGGAACCCCAGCAATTTACACTCCTTGAATTTGGTCTCTTGCAATGAACAGTCTTTCACTGATGTATTGCTCAGATCGCACCCGGTAAAGGTGCATCCTATAAGGAGGACACCGGAGAGATCGGTTCCAGCAAAATTGCAGTCCCTGAAGCTGCAGGAATCATACTCTCCCTTTGGCAGCGGCGTTTCGGAGTAATCCTGTTTTGTAAACAGCTCCTGCTCAAAAAAATTCTCTTTCATATCAATTGTGTGTATACCGGAACGGGATTCTTTATAATAAAGATAACCAGAATCTGTCATGATTCAATACCCGGCGGATGAATTAAGAACCGGTACCATCCCATGGAGGCGATGATCACCACCTCACCTGCAGCAAATATCCACCAGGGGAACTGCCGTGGAATATAGGAGGTGGCCACCCTGGCCACTTCCGGGTTGTTGACCTGCATCATCTCCGCCAGCGAAAAATTCACCAGCATATGCTGAGAATAGTCCAGCACGAATCCGAAGATCAGGATCAGCGATCCCACGATCAGTCCGCCCCAGATCCTGCCGGGGATGCGCGAATCGATGCCGCTTTCGGCGCGGCGCAGGATCACCAGGGCCAGCAGGATCATGGTCAGGGAGACCAGCAGGGGTGCCAGGACCGGGCCGGTCCAGGTGGTGGGGATCAGGAACAGCACATCCCAGGTCATCAGCGACTGGGGCCAGCCTATGAGGAGCCGGAGGAAAATATAGAAGAAAATGTCCCAGATGGCGAAGCTGTATATGAACCAGGCAAAACCGGTGCTGAAGCTCCGCCCGGCCAGGATCCCTATGGAGACAAGCATCACCAGGGTGGCCACCTCCCGTAACACTTCAGTGATGGCCAGATTTCCGGGAATGGGGGAGAGGGGAAAATCAAATCCGCCTGGGTAGAGCAGGTGACGTAAATAGATCACGACGGAACTCTCCAGCAGTCCCATGGCGATGGCAAAGGCTGTGATGATGATGATCTGTCTGCGGAGTTTCATGTTTTGACGTTTATGGTTTATCAGGGAGTCACCCAGGCAGGCAGTATACCCGGTTCAAAGTGAAAATCTCCACTCCCCAGCAGCCAGGTGATCAGAACCACGGTCGCCACGCCCAGCATGTTCAGGATAAATCCGGTCCGCGCCATGGTGGCGACATCGATCCGGTCTGTACCAAAGATAATGGCATTGGGGGGTGTGGCAGTGGGTAGCATAAAGGCCAGGGAGGAGGCCAGGGTAGCCGGGATCATCAGGAAAAGGGGATTGTTCCCGCTGCTGATGGCCAGGCTGGCAAAGACCGGCAGTAGCATCTGGGTGGAGGCCACATTGGAGGTTAATTCGGTCAGGAACGACATAAGAGTGACCACCGCCAGCAAGATCAGGTAGGGATTGATACTGCCGGTCCAGCGAAGCTGCTCACCGAACCAGACGGAGAGTCCGCTCGACTGAAACCCCAGGGCCAGTGCAAAACCGCCCCCGAACAGTACCACAATATTCCAGGGAAGCCGTTGTGCCGTCTTCCAGTCCATGATCCGCTCCTTTCTGTCTTTACCTGCCGGTACAATAAAGAGGATAATGGACATCAGCATGGCAACGGTACCGTCATTGATATAGGCAGGGGTTTTGAACAGTTGGGACCATCCGGGTATGGTTACACGGTTCAGGTTGATACTCGCCCGCGTGATCCAGAGAAATGCCAGTATCAGGAAGAGAATAAATACAGTGCGTTCCTCCTTGCTGGTGGGCCCCAGCTTTTTATAAGCTTTCCTGAAATGATCCCGGTCGATCCCGGTCCACTTCTCAGCAGGTTTGAACCTCAGATAGATCACAAGGTAGACCATCACGAGCATGAATAAACTGATGGGGAGTGCAAACATCATCCAGTTGGTAAAGGAGATATCGGGTGCCCCCGGATAAAGAAGGGTAAGGATGCGTGGAAGGACCAGGTTGGTCGGAGAGCCAACAAGGGTTGACATCCCTCCCACGGAGGCGCTGTAGGCAATGGCCAGGAACAGCCCGGTGGCATACCTGGATACAGCCTTTGCTGAAAGTGACTCCTCCAGGCTGCCCACGATGGACATCATAATGGGGATCATCATCATGGTGGTGGCCGTATTGGAGATCCACATGGAGAGAAAAGCCGAGGTGGCCATAAATCCCAGCAGGATCCTGCTCGGGCTCACCCCCACAAGCATCAGCAGTTTGAGGGCGATGCGCCGGTGCAGGTTCCATCGCTCCATGGCCAGGGCCATCATAAATCCGCCCAGAAAGACAAAGATAATATGGTTCATGTAAACCTCCGATACTGCCTTCCCGTCCAGGACCCCCAGTGCAGGGAAAAGGACCAGGGGTACCAGGGCTGTAACGGCCAGCGGGATGGTTTCAGAGACCCACCAGATGGCCATCAGCGCGGCTACCGCCATGGTAGCGGATACCTCCGGCTTTCCCGGCTTCAGGTCGGCTAGCAGAAAGATCAGCAGGAATGCTGCGATGCCAAGGAAGAACCCGATATATTTTTTTTGCACGCGGACCATTACATATACAATTATACTAAGATATTGGAGAAGGGCCTACTGAATTGGCCTAATAACTCTATCCGGGAGGGAAATCCAGGACATCGTGCTGTTCATCCACTGAACAATAAACCCTGAAGGTTGTTGAGAGTCTAATAAGAACAAATTCCTTAAAATCGAAGATCATGGTGAAAAGAATCTTAATCGGTCTGGGTATTGTTATCATCATCATCCAGTTCATCCGTCCCGAGAAAAATGTTTCAAATGAGGTTCCGCAGGATTTTTACGCAATGTATCAGGTGCCGGCAGAGGTCAGTAACCTGCTGCAGGTTTCCTGTTTCGATTGTCATTCCAATAATACCGATTACCCCTGGTATGCAAGTGTAGAACCCGTGGGATGGTGGCTAAATGGTCACATTAAAGATGGAAAGAAGGAACTGAACTTTTCGGAATTCACCAATCTACCGCTCTTTGTACAGAATCATAAATTAAACGAGATCATCGAAAATGTTGAAAAGAAGGAGATGCCTATCCGTTCTTATACCATGCTGGGTTTGCATTCCGGGGCCAAATTATCTGATGAACAACGTACTTTGATCATGGACTGGGCCCATGCACAGATGGACTATTTAAAGGAAACCTATCCTGCCGACAGTCTGGCCTTCCCGCGGAGGAGGGGTGAACAACCTGCTGAACGTTCCCGTTAGAAATAGATCCTGGTTTATCCCCGATGGGTGATTTTCACCCCAGCTGGTTTTTTATTTATACCTCCCATTCGCCAATCACCCCCATTTTTTTTTCAGGAGGACGGATCATATTATTTTGCCCGGAAATTAAAAATCTGGAGCAATGAATATATTAATGGTCAGTCCTGCCTATCCTGATACCTACTGGAGTTTCAAGCACGCGTTGAAATTTGTTTCCAAGAAAGCTGCGGGCCCACCCCTGGGACTGCTTACCATTGCATCCATGCTTCCCGGGACATGGGAACGAAAACTGGTCGATCTGAACGTCCGTTCCCTGAAGGATGCAGAGATCAACTGGGCGGACCTTGTGTTTATCGGGGCCATGTCGGTCCAGTCCGCCTCAGCCGCCCAGGTGGTGGAAAGGTGTCAGAAACTGGGGAAGAAGATAGTGGCAGGCGGCCCCCTGTTTACCGGCGATCCGGATTCATGGTCCCACATCGATCACATGGTGCTCAACGAGGCGGAGATCACCCTGCCCTGGTTTCTTGCTGACCTGGCAAATGGTGTTCCGAAAAAGATCTACCGGACAGATGAATTTGCGGATATCCGGAGTTCCCCTCCACCCGATTACTCCCTGGTCAATGCTTCCGATTATGCACAACTGTCCCTCCAGTACTCCCGGGGTTGTCCGTTCGATTGTGAATTCTGCGAGATCACCGCCCTGCTGGGACGAAAGGTCCGGTTGAAAACCACCCGCCAGGTGATCCAGGAGCTCGAAATCATCTACCATACCGGCTTCCGGGGCAACCTCTTCTTCGTGGATGATAATTTCATCGGGAACCGGAAGCTCCTGAAAAGCGACCTTCTTCCTTCCATTGCCAGGTGGAACCGCGACCGGAAGTTTCCCTATACTTTTACCACCGAGGCCTCCATCAATCTCTCCGACGATCCCGAGTTGTTGAATGCCATGGCAGAAGCTGGGTTTGAAAAGGTATTTGTGGGTATCGAGTCCCCCGACGAGGAGTCGCTGAAGGAGTGTAACAAATACCTGAACCAGGGGCGCAACCTGCTGGAAAGTGTCGGTGAGATCCAGGCAGCAGGCATTGAAGTATCAGCCGGATTTATCGTTGGATTTGACAGTGATACCCCCGGGATCTTCCAGCGGCAGATCGATTTTATCCAGCGAAGCGGGATCATTACCGCCATGGTGGGAATTCTAAATGCACCCAGCCGCACCAAACTGTATAAAAGGCTGAAGGAGGAGGGGAGGATCCTCCGGACTGCTGACGGGGACAACACCAACTATACCACGAACTTCATACCTAAAATGAACATGGATGTGTTGCTGGAGGGGTACCAGAAGATCCTGACCAGCATTTACTCCAGCAAGCCCTATTATAAACGGCTCAAGTTGTTCCTGAAAGAATTCAATCCCCGGGTGGTGAGCCGGGGACGGATCAACAAAGAGAACCTACTGGCACTGCTCCGTTCGATCCTCTACCTGGGTATTATCGACCGAAGCAGGATCTACTACTGGAAGCTGATGATCTGGAGCCTTTTCCGGAGACCTGAAATGATCCCCCTGGCAGTCACCTACAGCATATACGGGTACCACTTCAGGAAGGTCTACCGGATCGACAGGTGAGAGGTGTCTCAGAGGAAGCTCTTTAATGCATCAAAGTCCTTCCGCATCAGCTGGATGGCACGCTCCTTTTTCCGGGCAACTGTCATCTCTTGCTCCGGGAACATGGGATACTCCAGGTGCAGTGTGATGGGTCCGTGAATGCCCAGCTCATTGACCAGGTTGAAGTAAGCTTTAAAATCGACCACACCTTCCCCGACAGGGACATTGATTTCCAGGTTTCTGCCATCCTGTTCACCCCATCTGAAATCCTTTATCACCAGGCAACGGATGTGATCCTTCAGGAGTTTCAGTCCAAGCGGCCAGGAACCGTTGCCTTCAACAGTGGCATGGCGGATATCATACTGGCAGCCGGTCCACTCAGGATCCATATCTTTGATCACCTCCCAGATGTCCCAGACCGGGGCCCCAAAGTTACTGCCGGCATGGTTCTGATAAGCGCCATGGATCCTGTACTTCTCATTGAGCCTGGCGAGGCCTCTTATTTTTACTTTTATCTCCTCAAGGTTTTTGGTTATGGAAAGTCCGGGATCATAGCTGTAGTAACCCAGGCGGTAGAACCTGATCCCCATGTCGGAGGCTACCTGTAACACTCTTTCTGTGAGGGGGTCGTCCGGATCGGTGATCCCTGAAGCCATCATTTCTACCTGCAGGCCTGAATTCCGGAAGGCCTTCACCGCCCTGGGCAGGTCCCGTTCAACATTCTCCGGAAGCACATGTCCCCCGGGCCGCACCGTAAGGTCGGCCCCGTCCACCCCTGCAGCGGCACAGGCATCTGCTGCCTCCTCATAATCGAGGAACTGAAGGTGTTTAGAGAAGAAATAGATCTTCCACTGATCACTCTTCCGGGTCTCCGGCTTCAGGGGACTCCCGCCCAGTGCGGGTGTAAGGGCCAGTCCGGCACCGGCAATGGTTGTTTTCTTTACAAATTCTCTACGGTTTAAAGGGTCCATGGTTCTCTGTATTGATGGTGTAACAATTCGTTCGATTTTTCATTGTACGATGGGATTAATGATGTTCAGGTACCATGTACTCAACCTGGATCTTCAGATAGTCCATCACAGCCTCATCGCCCTGCAAGGCCCGGCCGGGCATGGGATGGCCGGCATCAAATACTTTTAGCTGATCCGGTTCCAGGACCGTTACAAAATCTTCCCGGTACCCGTTGTCATAGGGGAGGGCATCCATGTTGAGACCCAGGTAGTGACCCAGGAAGTTATAGGCGGCTGCCCTTTTGGAGGGCCCGTAGTCATGTTTCTCCAGAGGCAGGTGTACATTTTCCACCCTGTTTTCAACACCATACAGGGCGTAGACCTGCTGGATGTAAGGGAACTCGATCCGCGGAGTGTTGCGTGTCCAGTCAGCCCCGTCGGAAACCAGCAGCAGGGGGCGCGGGGCGCAGAGGGCTGCAATCTCCACGTTGTTGGTCTGGTGGTGTCCGCTTTTGTGGACCGGCATCCCGCTTTCGCAGACACAACCTCCGAAAAAATGGGCCGAAACCTGCACCACCGGTGCCGATACCGTAATACGTTTATCCAGGGCAGTAAGCATAAAGGTCTGGGTGCCCCCGCCTGATCCGCCGGTCATCCCGATCCTTTCGGGGTCCACATCGGGCCGGGACAGCAGGTACTCAAGCACCCGCCGGCTGTTATAGGTCTGCAGCACCAGGGCAATGGGCATTGTGTGTGTCACCTGGTGCGACTCCCCGTAACCTATCATATCATAGGCGAAGACAATGGCCCCCATCCTCGCCAGTACGGCACTCCGGATCTGCACATCTGCTGTTAACCGTTTGTCGGCAGCATGTCCGTGGGGACAGAGCACTGCAGGGTTTTTCTCCCCGGGATGAAGGGGGGTGTAAAGGTTGCCAGTGATCCAGAAACCGGGAAAGCTCTCAATGGCAATATTTTCCACTGCGTACCCATCCATCTCCCGGCGGTGGTGGATCACGGGGTAGAAATTTCCCTCGATCACAGGCATCTTCTCCAGCTGCATGCCTTCGACAATCCCCTTCCTGATCATATCTGCCCGGGCCTCCCAGGATTCAAGGCCGTTCCAGGATGCCCTGAATTCCTTCATCCATTGGTTAGCTTCATCTTCACTCCAGTACGCACCCATACAGAGCATGGATTCCTGAGCGAATAAAGAAGAGAGTGCCATGAGGAGCACGAGAGAGAACACCGGATTCAACATCCTGGGAAAAGTTTTCATAGCCACAAGGTTTCATTTGAATGAAGCGCATAAAAATTCGGAAATCCCATACCAAAATTAAAGCCGGCATGAGTGAGGATGGCTCCAGGTGCGCTTCCGCCCAGCCGCCTTACGTGATTGAACGCCAAACGGGTCAGGAACATCCTGTTCACCCGGAACAGGAAAATAAGGAAGTGTCCCTGGATCCATTTGTTCGGGAACATGCGTTCCCGAACCTTATGATAAAGTTCATTTGAAGGCATGCAATGAAGATAAGGAAAATGATCTGAGTCAAAAAGGGAAAATACTATACGGAACTCTCCCCCAATGAGGGGGAAAGTTACGCATAGTATTTCAAGAAGTCAGAAAGAGGGGCTGTTAATATTCCAGTCCAAAATAATCCATTAACTCGTAGTAGTTATTGACATCAACTCCGGCATTTCCTAATCTTTCCAGTATATCCTGTTCCGCAGATGCGCTTTTTGTTACAGTATTATCTGTTATGAGAAAAAAGCGGTATTCAGATAATAGGTTTGGATCAAGAACCCCACTTGTCTGGTAGGCAAATAGTGAAATGGTATTCAATGCATAGGTATGCATCACAGATTGCCTTGTAGATCCACCATCTGATTCCCAGGTAAATGGCAAGGGGTACCAATCAGGTGATAAAAAGCAAAATCCCAGTACGGCACCATGATCAATAATATCCTGGTTTACTGCATTTTCTGTAAAACTGAAGGTATTGGCGGTTCGGCCCAGATAGTCTCCTGAGACCCAGGTAATATCTGATGAGAGAAGACGAACCATAGTAACATTGGCATTTCCATCAACACCGTTTGTACCGTCAGTACCATCAGCCCCCGGGGCACCTTGAGGACCCACAGGACCTTCACAGGAAAAAAGTCCTGCCATAAGCAATAACCCTGCTAAATACTTTAATTTTAAAACTGAATTTTTCATAATTGATGTTTTTTGTTTTTTAAAGCGCGGATATTACAATAAATTCTAGACTTAAACCCTGTTCCTATAGGTATTTAACGCCTTTTTATGATATCATCATCCAGGTCAGCCATATACCCCGGGATGCAGAAGCATATATACCGTGATCCCCATTGGTTTAGGGGTGAACAAATGCGTCCCGGGCATTGTTCTTCATAGCGGTACCCGCTAAATATGTATGATATAATACCAATTAGCTACATCATATGAGGAGGATCAACAATCTTATCAGCCTGGCCCTATTGATTCTTTCATTCTCTTCCAGTGCCCAGGACCTTCAAAAAACAGATAGTATATACAGGCTCCTGTTGCTTGCACCCGGTGATTCCAGCCTGACCAGATCATTGAATGGCAGCATCGACAATCTCTCTTACAGCCAGCCTGATACGGCTTTGTACTATGCGTTGAAGGAGGATAGTCTCTCACGGTTGAGTGGCTATATCCGGGGCTCAGCGATGGCTTTGAATATGCAGGGAGTGTGCTACCAGCTATCCGGGGATATGCGGAAGGCAATTGAATTGTTCCTTGAGGCTGCAAAAATTTCCAAGGAGCATGGCCTGCAAAGTATCCTGAGTAATGTCTATAATAACCTGGGGAATATATATTCCTACATAGGTGCATTTGAAACCTCGCTGGATTACCAGTTCAAATCACTTGAACTGGCTGATGAATTGAAGGATTCGTCAAAAATGGCGGTGAACTTCAACAACATTGGGTTGAGATACAGTGAACTGAACCAGGAGGACAGGGCTATTGAAAACTATAAGACAGCCTTGAAAATGAACCTGCAGACAAAGAGGTACCGGAACGTCACCTCCAATTATTTGAACCTCGGACGTGGCTATGTGATTAAAGCGCAATTCGATTCTGCCGTTTACTATTATCATAAGGCCATTGAGATCTTTGAAGAACATTTCCCAGAGAGTATGGATAAATCACTGGCTACAAACGGGCTGGCCTACACCTATATCCATCTTGATAAACTGGATTCTGCCCGGCATTACCTGATACTCGGCAGAGAGATCGCGGAACGGACCAATGATTATTACGGAAAACTGGAAGCCATTTCCCTGGAAGGGGAAATTTTGAAACTGGAAAAGAATTTTCTGCCTGCCAGGAACTCTTTCCTGGAGGCTCTTGATCTTTCCAGGGAAGCAGGACTTTACGGTAACGAAATGGATCTTCATCGGGAGCTGGCCGAGGTGAACCATGACCTCGGGCAAAATGAAAAGGCCTATGAATATTTTCAGCGCTATGACGAGTTAAAGGATTCACTGTTCAATGTGGATAAGATCAATGAAATAGCCAATATTGAGTTCACCTACCAGATGGACAAAAAGGCCCGACAGGATTCCCTGGACCAGGTGAAGGCGGAAATGATCAGGATCGAGCAGGCGAAACTGGCCAAGTACCATGCAGACAGGAGAAATACCTTGGAATACAGCGGCATCGCCTTATTTGTAGTGATCATTTTCCTGATCATCCTGATGAACAGGAGACTCCAGATGAGCGACAGGCTGGTGGATCTCATGATCTTCATCTTCTTTCTTATCCTGTTTGAGGCTTCACTGGTGGCCTTTGATCCCCTGATCGATCATCTGGCCAGGGGTGAGGTGCTGGTCAAGGTCATCTGTAATAGCGCTATTGCTTTTGTCATATTTACCGCGCATCACTTCCTGGAGGAGAGGATGAACCACCTGATCAGCAGAAATGCATAACACCAGCAGCTCAACAGATCTTACTCATACTTCAGAATTGAAGCTGTACTGGTTCTTGCCGCAACCAGGATATTATAGCTGATCGTAGCCACGGACACAATGACAACTATTACGGTACCGATCAGAAACTCCGGCAACTGCAATCCATATTTTTCCGCACCAGGCAGTTTGTTATACATGATCCAGGCACCCGCCCAGGAGATTATAATGCCAAGTACGATCAGGCCCAGGAACTCCCCTGCAAGCTTCATGTAGAGCCTGAATAAAGAAAATCCCACCACTTTCCTGATGCCGATCTCCTTCATCTTTCTCCTGCAATAATAGAGAACCAGCCCGAACAGGCCCACGGAGGAGATCAGTATGGAAAACGAAGCGAACATAAAACTTACATTCCGGAAAACGCCCCAGATGCGGGTCGCGTTCTCACTTGTGATATGATTAATGAAAGGTTCAAAATTAAATGCATCACCGGGATATGATTCCTCGAAAACGGATCTTGAGATCGCTTCTGCTTCCTGCTTTTTACCGGGAGCGTAACGGATACTGTACATGCCTGTAAGTGAGACCGAGTCCCCCATCAGTCTGAAGGTTTGCGGTTCAATGGGATTGTGCACCGACTGGGCCACATAATCCTCCACCACCCCGATAACCTCCCAGTCCTTTCCGGGGGCCTTGATCCTCATACCAACAGGATCTTTCCAGCCAAAAACCCTCACAGCAGTCTCATTGACCAGGCATTTTTCCCGATCAGAAGGATATTCCCTGGAGAAATCCCTCCCCCTGGTGATCCTGATCCTGTAAGTGTCAAAATACTCATAGCTGACATTATATACTCTCACGAAAGTCTTCTCATCGGGGAGTCCGCCCTCCCAGCTCATATCGTCCCCTCCCGGAAGGATGAATGGAATATAATCCGTGAAACAGGCATTCTTGATCTCCGGAAAGGTCAGCAACCGTTGTCTGACCGGATCAAATGAGCCTGTCCGGTATGTTTTGATATTGGCAGTTATCAGGTCGTCCTTGTCAAATCCCATCTCTTTGTTAATCATGAAGTCGGCCTGCTTGAAGAATATGAAGCTCACTATGACAAGAAACAGGGAAATCGCAAATTGTGAGGTAACCAGCACTTTTTTAATGGAGATCCGGTTGTTTTCGAGGGTCAGAAAGCGCTGCTTCAGTGCCTTGACCGGGTTATACCTGGAGATGATGAATGCCGGGTAAAGTGAGGAAAAAAATCCTGTTACTACTGCCACCAGCATTACAACACCGATCAGCTGTAGATTGTGAAAGATGCCGGGGCCCAGGTCCAGTCCCAGGATCCGGTTGTACAGAGGCATGCCAAAATGAACCACAAGTAATGCGAGCATTGCACAAAAAAGTGATTCAGCGATGGCTTCACCAACAAATTGCCACCACAGCTCCCGGTAAGTGTAACCCACACTTTTTTTGATCCCGATCTCCCTCATCCTTGATGTTGCATCGGCTGTCTGAAGGTTGACAAAGTTGATGGAGGTCAGCACAAGGATCAGCAGGGCAATAAAGCTAAAAAGCCCCAGGGCGATCATCATGTCGGGTTGGAAATATGCATTGATGTGAACCTTCGAAAGCGGTCTGAGATAGGGGTAGTGGTACTCGCGGTAATTCTTCAGCGCGTCGTGGATCTTTTCATTCACCTGTTTGAAATCGGCATTCTTTTTAAGCAGTACGTATGTATTAAATGAATACCACCAGTAATTGTCATCCCTGTTACTGTAGCCCGTATACTCTGCGTAATCCTGCATTGGCAAAAGGAATTCGGGCCTCCATTCGGAATTTCCCGGAAGATCTTCATATACACCCGTCACGGTCAGTGGGATCTTGTTTTCCAGGTACAATACTTTTCCGTAGGCTTCCCCCTCAGGGAAGAACTTTTCCGCACTGGCCCTGGAAAGTACCAGCGTATGGGGAGAGGTCAACGCATCGCGGGCAGATCCCTCGATGAAGTTGAAAGTGAAAATATCGAATATAGTAGAATCGGAAAAGGACCCCGATTTTATCATGACCGGACTGGAGGGATCGGCCGAGAAGTAATACCCGTCGATGTTGTCATCGCCGGCAGAATGAATAACTGCTATCTTTTCCACTTCCGGCAATTCGGTCAGCTCGTGCCTTCCCAGGGCTGCGGGAACACTGGCGGAGTGAGGATTGGAACTGTACTGTACATCGCTGAAGATCTGCAGCCTGTAGATCCGGTCATAAAGCCGGTTATGTTTGTCATAATTCAGGTGGTACTGCAGGAACAGGGAGATCAGAAGAAAAGCGGTGATCCCTGCAATGAGGTTCAGCGCGCTGATCCCGGCCATTAATTTATTGTTCATCCTCCGCCTGATGAACATGGTAAAAAAATGTGTTTTCATGATCTGAGATTAAGCAATATGAAATTGACGGATCCTGTGATCAATAATCACGCGGCCATCCAGAAGATTTACGGTCCGGTGGGCCCTTTCTGCGTGTGCCATTGAGTGTGTTACCATGACGATTGTCGTCCCTGATTCGTTGAGATGTTCCAGCAGTTGCATCACCTCTTCCCCGTTGGCCGAATCCAGGTTACCGGTAGGTTCATCGGCAAGGACCAGGCCGGGCTCCGGCACAACCGCCCGTGCGATGGCCACGCGCTGTTGCTGTCCTCCTGACAGTTGCTGCGGGAAATGATCCCTGCGGTGACTGATCTGCATCCTGTCCAGTACAGCCATGATCCGTTTTTTCCGTTCCGGCGGACGCATCCTGACTGCCAGCAGGGGAAGCTCCACATTTTCATATACAGTCAGCTCGTCGATCAGATTGAAGTTCTGGAAAACAAACCCGATCTTTCCCTTCCTCATCCGGGTCCTGTTCAGTTCACTCATCCCGGCAGTGGGTACGCCGTTAAAATAATACTCCCCGCTATCGGGCGTGTCCAATAGTCCAAGAATATTCAGAAGGGTTGATTTCCCGCATCCCGACGGACCCATAATGGCCAGGAATTCACCACTTTGAACTGAAAGGTTGACCTCATTCAAAGCAGTGGTCTGAATTGTTTCGGCGCGGAAAATTTTCGATAAATCAACTGTACGTATCATGGTGTTTGTTTTCGCTTACCAATCCGAAAAGCATGCCATTATATTTAACATACTTATAGTGTGGCTATTAACTATATCCACCGGCCAGGAGATTGTAAAGTATTCTTACATTGATGTGTAAAATTTTATTACATTTGAGCCTATAATTCCGGACCATGAAAGGGAGCAATATCCTGATTGCCGATGATAACAGGAATGTCCTCAATGCCCTGTCCCTTTTACTTTCCTCAGAATTTGAACAGGTGAGAACACTACAGCACCCAAACAGGCTACTGGAGGAGCTGGCATCCCGGGAATATGATGTCGTATTGCTTGACATGAATTTCACTGCGGGACAGCAGACAGGAAACGAGGGCATTTACTGGCTGCGTGAAATCAAATCCCGGTTCAGAATGGTTGAAGTGGTCATGTTCACTGCTTTCGGGGATGTAGACCTGGCTGTAAAGGCCCTGCAGGAGGGGGCGGCAGATTTCGTGATCAAACCCTGGGAGAATGAAAAGCTGGTGGCCACGTTGAAGGCTGCATCGAGGATCGGCAGGTCAAACCGGGAGCTGAACATGCTGAAAACAAAGGAAAAGGTGGCCAGGCACGAATTGAACCGCAGTGGGGAGGTGATCTACCGGTCGCCGGCCATGACCAGGGTTATGCAGCTGGTTGAGAAAGTGGCACCCACCGATGCCAATATCCTGATTACCGGAGAAAACGGTACGGGCAAAGAGCTTATTGCCAGGGAAATACACAGGCTGTCCCCGCGATCTCCGGAATTTTTCGTTCTTGCCGATCTTTCTGCACTTACAGAAAGCCTGTTCGAATCCGAATTATTCGGATATAAAAAAGGGGCCTTTACCGGGGCGGAAGAGGACAGGGAAGGTAAATTCGTGCTGGCCCAGGGAGGGACCCTGTTCCTTGATGAGATCGGGAATATCCCGCTCCACCTTCAGGCCAAGCTGCTTACTGTATTGCAGACCAGAATGATCAGTCCGGTCGGATCAAATCAGTTAATCCCATTGGATATCAGGGTCATTGCCGCTACAAACCAATCCATTGAACTGATGGTGAAATCGGGAAGATTCAGGGAAGACCTGCTCTACAGGATCAATACCATTGCGATCCACCTGCCGGCATTACGTGAGCATACTGAGGATATTCCGGTCCTGGCGGATCATTTCATAGAACACTATTGCAGGAAATACGGGAAACCTCCATTTAAACCTGACCCGGTTATGGCAGGAAAGATCCAGCGGGCAGCATGGCCCGGGAATGTGCGCGAATTACAACATGCCATTGAAAAAATGGTCATCCTGTCCGAGAACGGAATACCTGATCCCTCCAGTCTGCCTGATCCCGGGATAACAGCAATGCCTGTTCCGGATGAATCCCTCACCCTTGAAGAAATGGAAGAAAAAATGATCCGTGCCACGCTGGTCAGGAAAGCCAACAACCTTACAAACACTGCTGCCAGCCTGGGTATCAGCCGGCCGACCCTTTACAGCAAGCTGAAAAAGTATGGGATCTAAAAAGATATCCTGGAAACGGATCGTTCTGATCATCCTGATCATTGCCCTTTCAGTTCTTGGGGGGGTATTGATAACAGGGAACAGGCCGGACATGGTGCTGCTCCCTGCAGTTGCAGTTGTTGTACTTTCTCTTTACCTGTTAGCCGATATCCGCAGGAACGAACGCAGTGTCGATATGTTTTTTGAAAGTGTGACCAACAACGATTTTTCCACCACATTTGACGAATCTGACAGGAACCCAATGATCCGCAGTTTGCATGTGAGGATGAACCAGTTCATACACAATATCAGGGAACTCAGGGTCAGGAACGAAGCAAGCGAAAAGTATTACAGGTCCATCCTGCAACAATCAGCCACAGGGCTGGTCGTCCTCAACCGCGAATATGAGATCGAAGTGATCAACCGGGCAGCTGCACTGTTTGCGGGCATTTCTCCGGATTCGACAGATAAAAGGCTGTTGAAGATCAAAAACCCTCCTTTTTTCGAACAACTGAAGCGTATCACCCCCGGGGATAATATAACCTACAGGGAACATGGTCCCGGACCGGATCGTGCCCTCCTGCTAAGAGCAATCGAAATCGAAATGGCCGGGATCCGGTTAAAAGTTATTTCCATTGAAAACATCAGGCACGAACTGGACCAGACAGAACTGGAGTCGTACCAGCGCCTGATCCGAGTTCTAACACACGAGATCATGAATTCAGTCTCCCCGCTCACATCGGTCAGCAGTACCCTGCAGAAACGGTTTTACCCGGATAAGACTCCCATCGATCCGGCCAGGGTCAACGCCAAACTGATTGATGAGCTGATCTACGGGCTATCGACCATCGATGACCAGGCAAAGGGAATGACCGAATTTGTGAGCAATTACCGGAAGCTTACAAAAATTCCTGAACCGGTCATCGCGCCGGTAGATGTGGCAGAATGGATGGAGAAACTGAAGATCCTGATCACGGATCAATTGGAAAATGAAGGGATCCAGCTTCTCCTCAGTACCGATCCCGGTATCAGGATGATACATGCTGATAAAAACCTTCTGAACCAGGTCATTATGAACCTGGTAAACAATGCCAGGGACGCTCTGGAAGGGACTCCGGGGGAGAGGGAGCTAAGGATCGGACTGTTCCAGTATGATCCTCATGTCTTTATCAGGGTCTCCAACAACGGGGCCATTATTCCCGAGGAGGACCTTGAAAAGATCTTTATCCCCTTTTTCACCACAAAAAAGAACGGGTCGGGGATCGGACTTTATATTTCCAGGCAGATCATCCAGCAACATCACGGGCTGCTATCAGTTTCAAGCCGTCCCGGTGAAACCTCATTCCTGATCGAATTGCCGCATACATGAACATACAATGAGAACAACCAGAATTCATCCAAGGTATATCCTTCTGACTGCAGCGGTGATCCTGTTTTCCTGTTCAAACAGGAGCAGTGCAGACAGAGAAACGGTCAAATTCAATCCAGGCCACTATGTGGCTGTGGGACCTAACTTTGAACTTTCTGAAATAAAATACCTGGATGATCCGGCGGTGCGGGGTGTGAACAAGCGCTATTTCTGGCGAACGCTTGAACCTGAAGAAGGGGAATATGACTTTTCATCCATAGAAGATGATCTCAATTACCTGGCCGCACATCAGAAGCAGCTTATTGTGTTCCTGTGCGACCGTACCTTCTGGATAAAGGGAGCGATGCCGGATTATTTATCTGAATATGAAGTGGAGGCGGACGGCGGATTTAATCCTGTGCGGTGGGAACCGGTTGTAATAGAACGCATGGTGGCACTGGGAAAAGCGCTTGGCGAAAAGTTTGACTCCCACCCCAACTTTGAAGGCGTGGCCCTCCAGGAATCCGCCCTGGATCTGCCGAAAGAGGATTTTGAAAGATTTGACTATTCACAGGATAAGTACCGGGATGCTTTGATCACTATTATTTCCGGAATTCAACAGCAGCTGCCTCACAGTCATCTGTTCTGGTACCAGAATTTCATGAACGGAGACGATGGGCACCGTCTTCGCCAGATTGCAGATGCGATGAAAGGTTCAGGTGCGATCATGGGAGGACCCGATGTTCTTCCCTATAACCAGAGCTACCATAGAGTGTCCTACCCACTATATGAAGATTATAAAGAGAGTATCATCCTTTTCTGTTCTGCCCAGGATGATTCCTACAGGCATGATAAGAATGATATACGGGTATCCGTTAAGGAGCCTGTGCACCCGGATGGATACCTGACCATGGAGGATATTTTCCTCTTCGCAAGAGATTCACTCCATGTCAGCTATATGTTCTGGAATTACTATTATGACGGAATCGAAGAGGGTGAAAGATCCTATGATGACGCCATCGAGGTGATCCGCAAATACCCCACATTTAACCAATCACCCGGGTCCCCGGGAAATTCTTCCCACCCGGAATAACTTAAACAGGTATCGATTGTTATAGTCTGGGTTTTGCCAGCAGTACTACCTGCTGGATGGACCGTAACCGTAATTTATTCCTTATTAAAATGACAAATGAACAACTTTTCAGGATCCTGGTCGAAGAGGGATTCAGCAAGGGAGATGTGACTGTGTTTGATACCCATTCTTCTCCGGCCTTCATCGAACACCAGCATGGATTTTCACCTCCCAACACGGAGGGCGTAAAAATAGGCATAAAAAATCTTCACAGTGCCTTTCCGGATTTCTCATTAAATATAGAAGACCTGGTAGTCAACGGGGACACCGTATGGGGCCGCATGACAGGCCGGGGAACACATGAAAAACAGTTTGGACCGCTTGCACCAACAGGTAAGAAATTTGAGATCACAGTGATCGATATAATGAGATTTGCAGAGGGAAAACTGGTTGAACACTGGGGGGTTGCAGACAGATTATCATTGATGGAGCAGCTTGGAATGAAACCTCCGCCAAAATTCATTATAAAAATGATGAGCTTGCTGAAAAAGTAAAAAAGGAAACTAAAAAGTGGTTACATTTGAGTATATGAATCCAGCCAATTTTTGTTACTTCAACGGCGACCTGGTCCAGTTCGATAAGATCCATCTGCATGTTTCAGACCTTTTATTCCAGAGGGGTTACGGGGTATTTGACTTTTTTCGTGCCCGGAACGGCAGCCTCCTGTGGCTGGAGCATTATATGGACAGGCTGTTCAACTCTCTTGATTTGTCGGGTTTGGAGGTGAATCTGGACAGGAAGCAGTTCGCGGCCATTATCCAAGATCTGCAGGAAAAGAACGGCCTGGAAAACGGGGCCTTCAAGGTGATCGTATCCGGCGGGTATTCTGATAACCTGGAATCTGTGACCGGAAAGGCCAACATGGTGATCCTGAACCTTGACTGGAAAAGACCTCCGGAGGAGTCTTTTAAGAAAGGGGTGCAGCTGATCAGTGACAACTTCGTCCGGCCCAATCCGGAAGTCAAATCGCTCTACTACTTTAACACGCTGAGGTTGCAAAAGAAGCTCAGGGAATACGAAGCTGTGGATGTGTTATATCATACCGGCAGGATCTCGGAAGCATCCCGTGCCAACCTCTTTTTTGTAAAGGGCGGACATGTCTTTACACCCACCAGCGACATACTGAAGGGGATCACCCGGAAAATGGTATTATCGATGTTTGAAGAGATCCATTTGAAGGACGTTGAGGCCAGCCGGCTGTATGATTTCGATGAAATATTCATGACCAGTACCTCCAGGGATGTAACACCTGTAGTAAGGATAGAAGGAAAGAAGATCGGCACCGGCCGTCCCGGCCCCGTCACCATGGAGATCCAGGAAGCATTCCGTGCAAAGGGGTGGTAGTGGCAGGATTTACAACAAAAATCTCACTTCAGTAAGCTCACGGCCAATCTCCTGTATCCCTTTCAATATCCTCTTTGTTTGAGTCGGCGAAGGTTTCTTAATGCCCTTAATATATTGAGCCAGCAAACTTTGATTCATTCCAATACGTTCAGATAATGCTTTTGCATTGATGACCTTATAAAAATCAAAGAAGCTTTCGAGATCGAATTCGAATTGGATATCACTCAGGGTATATTCAATTTCTTCGTTTGCAAGATTGAGTGCTTCTATCATATTGGTTTTCAATCCCTCAAAAGCATCTGCTTCTGTTCCTACAAAATCATTCCCTACTAAAGTTATTGCTCTATAGCCAATATCTTCCTTCAGAACAGTCACTTTAATTTTTCTTTTCCTCATTATTATACTTTGTCATTTTAAAGGTAATAAATATATTACTTCATCAGGAATATATTATTTACTGGTTCTATAAATTAATGTGGTAAGATGGAGCTTATCGCAGCCATGTTTTTTGCATTTTTATAGGTACCTTATCGAAAATTTCCATTGCTGATGAATCCAGCCGTATTTGAAACCAAAGCTTCAATGGGAAAGGCTGCTGCTGAAAAAGGAGCTGGCCTGATCTCAAGGGCCATTGATGGAAAAGGCGGGGCAAACATTATCCTGGCCACCGGAGCTTCGCAGTTTGAGATGCTGGGTGAGCTTGTTAAAGCCGACCTGGATTGGTCCAGGGTGACGGTCTTTCACCTGGATGAGTATATCGGTATCCCCGTAACTCATCCCGCCTCGTTCCGGAAGTACCTGAAGGAGCGTTTTGTGGACCTGGCAATGCCCGCCGTTTTTTATGCCATTAACGGTGAAGCAGACCCTGCAGAGGAGTGTGAACGGCTGGGAGCAATCATCGCTCAGCACCCTGTTGATGTGGCCTTTGTGGGGATCGGTGAGAATGGCCACCTGGCCTTCAATGACCCGCCTGCCGATTTTGAGACCGATGCACCCTATATCGTGGTGGAACTGGACGAAGTATGTCGCAGGCAACAGCTTGGAGAGGGCTGGTTCTCGTCCCTGAAAGAGGTACCCCTCCGGGCCATCAGCATGTCAATAAAACAGATCATGAAATCGGGATCGATCATCTGCACCGTTCCCGACGGACGGAAGGCAAGGGCAGTTAAGAACAGCCTCGAGGAAATTGTATCACCCCTTGTTCCGGCTTCGATCCTTACTGCGCACAGCAATGCCTGGCTCTATCTGGACCGGGGCTCCTCGTCGCTGCTCAGCAGCGAACGGTGAGGGGTGTTCACACCGGGGCTACCTTTCACGCCGGGTCGGCTTTTCGCGCCAGGGCTGCCTTTCGGCATTCTCAGACGCTTCCTGTAGTTATTGAAAGTAAGGTAAAAGGCATACCAGGCCATGATCAGGATCACGGGAAGCACCGCGTAGTTATTGAGGTAGAACCCTGTGAAAGAGGCCACACAATTTACGGCAGGATCTTTCAGGTTGTAGAAGACAGTGAGCGTACGCCCCTGGTTGTATTCAAAGTCGACTGGACCATAAGTTTTATACATCACCCCATCCACATTGAATTCGATTACACTGGCCGCTTCAAGGTACTTATCACCTATTCTGTTCTCAATGACCCTTTCCTCATATCGTGTCACCGTCCCCCTGGCCTGTCCACCTCTGATCAACAGCCTCCAGTGACGCGAAACAGGCAGGACAAGGATCAGGAGGCAGACTCCCAGAAAGGTCCATTTGCTGATGCGGTATACTTTCATAATCCGGTCAGATAAATATAACCAATCATCACCAGATAGAATCAAACATTGAATGGGATTTGATGGCTGTGGCAGTTTGCATTAACGGACTACCAGGCATATGGTATCCTGCAAAGTTATGCTGTCTTTAAGAAAGTGATTTTTATCGATCATCAAATGAATTATCTGATAATGTCCTGCATCCAATTGCCCTATAATAGTCGTGTCTGGCCTGGGACTGCATGGCATCATTATCAGACTGTTGAAATACCTTTTGTATATGATCCGGTTTCCCTGGAAGTCCAGAATTGGGTCAGATTCACTACCGCAGATCGTTTCTATGGCCAGGATCTGATCATTGCTGTCAGGAATTTCCGGTAAGATCGTCAGGCTGTGGGTTCCAGAGTCATTGCATGAGAAATCTTCGTCCTGTTGATCTTCACAATTCATCAGACCTGCGCAGATGAGCAGTAATACCAGGACAGGCACCAGCTTATTGGCGGTTTTATACATCAGATTGATCCTGTTTGTAATCAAGATGAGTGGTCTTGCACGATGGTTGCTTTGAAAACAAATTACTAAATTGAGTTCTAATTCTATTAAAACAAACAAAACAACTCAGTTTCTCATGAAAAAAGCAGGAATAATTGCAGCACTTTCGCTGGTGTTTGGTATGTCCGGTATGGTCCTCAAGGGGATCAATCCCAACGATACCAGGTTGATGGAGCAGCCGGCCATCAGCCAGGACCATATCGCATTTATATACGCCAACGACCTATGGGTGGCCAACCTCGACGGGTCGCAGCCCAGGCGGCTGACGGTGGATGAAGGTAACGAATCCCGGCCCCGTTTTTCGCCCGATGGAAAGCATATCGCGTTCAGCGCCGAGTATGATGGCAATACGGATGTGTTCCTTATACCGGTAGAAGGGGGTATCCCCAGGCGGCTCACCTGGCATCCCTATGCCGACCTGGTGGAAGGGTTCACTCCCGACGGGTCGGCTGTGTTATTCCTCTCCGGGAGGACGGTGCATACCGGGAGGTATCTGCAGTTGTTCACCGTTCCGCTGGAGGGCGGGTTCCCCGAAAAACTGGTGATCCCCAACGCCTATGATGCCTGTTACTCTCCCGACGGAACCTCCATGGTTTACACCCCTATCAGTGATAAGTTCAGGGAGTGGAAAAATTACCGGGGCGGCACCCAGTCCAGGCTCTGGATCTTCTCCTTCGGAGACCATTCCAGGATCGAGATCCCCAAACCCGAAGGAGGATGCAACGATTTTGACCCCATGTGGATCGGCGATATGATCTATTTTCTCAGTGACCGGAACGGGGAATTTAACCTGTTCAGTTACCAGACGGGCACCCATGAGATCACTCAGTTGACGAAGTACGACGATTTCCCCATCATAGATGCCACGCATCATGATAACCGGATCATATACGAACAGACGGGATATTTACACACCTATGATACGGGCAGCGCTACTTCCGAAAAGCTGACCATCGGGATCGCAACCGACCTGCTGCAGCTTCGTCCCCGTTTTGAAAAGGGGGCCAACTACATCCGTTCAGCCCAAATCTCCCCAACGGGAGCCAGGGCCGTATTCGATTTCCGGGGAGAGATCATTACCGTGCCGGCCGACAAGGGCGATCCACGCAACCTGACACTGACCACCTCTGCGCATGAGAAATATCCGGCCTGGTCGCCCGATGGCCAACAGGTGGCCTATTTTTCGGATGCCTCAGGCGAGTACCAGCTGCATATCAAGTCGCAGGACGGAAGGGGTGAGGCCAGGGTGCTGCCCCTGACCGGGACCGGGTTCTACAGCGACATCGAGTGGTCACCCGACAGCAAGATGATCACCTACGTGGACAATGGCAGGAACTTTTACCGGATGGACATAGCCTCCGGCATGGTCACAAAAATAGATGCGGACGAGCTTTACAGTCCAGGCGTTTTCAGGCCGGCTCACGGGGACTGGTCAGCCGATTCAAGGTGGATTGCATACACCCGGCTGAGGGGGACCAATTTCCATCAGGTGTTCCTCTACTCTGTTGAGCAAAAGCGATCGTATGCCGTATCAGATGGACTGAGCGATGCCACCGAACCTTTCTTCGACCGGGGAGGAAAATACCTCTATTTCTTTGCTTCGACCGATGCCGGACCGGTTGTGAACTGGTTCGACCAGTCGAATGCCGATATGCGAATGACCAGCAACATTTACCTGGTCACATTGCAGAAGGAGACCCTTTCTCCTTTTGCCAGGGAGAGTGATGAAGAGAAGGCAGACGGGGAGAAAGCAGATAAGGAGGAATCTGTAAAGGAAACCAAATCAAAGAAAAAGAAGGATCAGGAGGAAACTGATGGGACCAAAGAGGCAGAACCGGTAAAGATCGACCTGGATGGGATCCAGAACAGGATCATTGCCATCCCGGTTGATGCCGGCAATCTTTCAAATCTGGCATCTGCCAAGGAGAACCAGCTGATCTACCTGGTAAGAAGCGAAGGAAAAAGCATGATGCACGTTTATGATATCGAAAAGCGCGAGGACAAAGAGATCACCGAGATCGATGGCTTTTTACTGAGCGCCGACGGGAAGAAGATGCTCTATCGAACTGGAAACAGGTGGGGTATCGCCGATGCCGGGGCTAAACCTGATCCTGAGAAGGGGAACCTGAATACAGCCGCGATCGAGGTGAAGATTGATCCGCTGGCCGAATGGCCGCAGATCTTTGATGAAGCATGGCGCATCAACCGCGATTATTTTTACGATCCCGGCATGCAGGGAGCCGACTGGCCGGCCATGAAGAAGAAATACGAACTGTTTCTGCCCGACCTCTCGTGCCGTTCCGATCTGAATAAAGTGATCATGTGGATGTGCAGTGAACTCTCCGTGGGTCATCACCGCAATGGCGGGGGCGACCTGCCCGAAGAATCGGAGCGGGTAGGAGGCGGACTGCTGGGGGCGGATTTCGCCGTGGAGAATAACCGCTACCGGATCGTAAAAGTGTTTGATGGGCTCAACTGGAACCCCCACCTTCGTTCACCGCTAACGGAACCCGGGCTAAATGTGAAGGCGGGCGAGTACCTGTTGAAGGTGAATGGCAGGGAGCTGACCACCGAAACGAATCTCTACAAACCATTCGAAAATACGGCCGGCAAGATCGTCTACCTTACCGTGGGACCCAATCCCGATGGTACCGGATCAAGAGAGATCCAGGTGGTTCCGGCAGGGGACGAATATGCCCTGAGGAACCGCGACTGGGTGGAGGGTAACCTGAAGAAGGTTCAGGAGGCCACTGACGGACAGGTAGCCTATGTTTATGTTCCCAATACGGCAGAAGAGGGACATGATTACTTTAAGCGCTACTTCTTTCCCCAGGCCAACAAGAAGGCGATCATTGTCGACGAGCGCTACAACGCCGGAGGATCCCTGGCAGACTACTATATCGATATCCTGCAGCGACGTTACCAGGCTCACTGGAACATGCGTTACGGGAAGGATCTGAAATCACCCAGCGCCTCCATCCAGGGGCCCAAGGTGATGATCATTGATGAGAACGCTGGTTCGGGCGGGGATATGCTGCCTTACATGTTCCGAAAATTCAATGTGGGAACCCTGGTAGGCAAGCGGACCTGGGGCGGACTGGTGGGGATCCTTGGCTTCCCCGAGTTGATGGACGGGGGATATGTTACAGCACCCAACGTGGCTATATGGACCAAAGATGGATTTATCGTGGAGAACGTGGGAGTGGCTCCCGACATTGATGTGGAGCAAACCCCTGCCGAGGTGATAGAAGGTCACGATCCCCAACTGGAGAAGGCCATCGAGGTTGTCATGGAACAGCTGAAGGAAAATCCACCTGAAGAGCCAGTGCGCCCGCCATATCCCATCAGGGTGAGGAGGTAACATTCAGCCCCTGTATTAAGGAACCAGGCAGGCGGGCAGGGCCTGCCGGCGTGGATGGTTATAACCACATGTAAACGCAATGATGAGAACAGAAATACTCATACTCATACTCATTGCCCTGGCACTTATACCTGCCAGCTGGTTTACCGGGCGATTGAAGGGAATCATCTCGGATACCAACCGGATTCGAATTAAAAGATCTAAACGTTCCGGAGTGGAACTGATGCCCGGTGATACCGGGTTTGCATCATTAAAGAAAAAGAGGAAAAAGGTCTACTTCTATCCGGATGGATCTTCCACGGCTGATGATCCTGCAGGTACTGTTAAGGACATCAGGATTGCCCATCACCTGAGAAGCGGCGGACGGTGCCTTTTTAAGGTCATTTCCAGAAGTCAGGATTATTACCTTATTGAGTACACACTGGTGTGATAAATGTTCTGTTCATTACTTCATTGGATTCTAATCTGTTTAAACAATTGATTTGATGATCCTTTAATCATTAAATCAATTATTATGAAAGAGCATTTTACTTCTACATCCAGGCTAGTAACAGGAAGCCTCAGATGCTTACCCATTAAATCAGTTGAATTTCAGGTCCAAATTAAGAGTTTCAAACAATGGCTCAGAGTATTTGGATTTGCAGATGCTACTAATTATTATTCACCTGCTTATCTGAGATCATTCTTTCATTTCCTGGAAGGATCTAACATTCATCAGATAAATCAAATTACTAACAATCAAATTAGGCTTTATATATACTATTTAGCCGGGAAGATTAGTGATCGTACTGGAAGAAAATTATCCCAGAATTATATTCTTAATCACCTTAATGCAATTAAACTCTTCAGCCGGTATCTTATTAAAAACAAAGGACAGATTGTAGATGCAGGTATCAGGTTTTCGAACGGTGAAAGAGACAGCAGGATATGGCTCGGAAAGGATGAGATCAAAAGATTATACGATAAGTGTGTCTTAGGGAAGCAAGGAGATATGAATAGAGCAATACTGGGGCTATATTATGGAATGGGATTGAGAAGAATGGAAGGAATTGGCATCGATATATCAGATATTCAATGGCATAACGGACTGATATATATTAGGCACGCAAAACTCAAACAAGAAAGGTATGTACCTATGATCCAAGCGGTTCAACGAGATTTGGAAGTATATAATTATAGATACCGTATCTCTATATTTAAAAGACTGGGCAGGATCCGTGACCTGCTTTCCTCATTTCCAAAAATGGTAGACGTATTACAGGAAATGTAGTGTACTCGAGAATACAAAATTTAGCAAAGGGGGCTGAAATACAAATACCTCTTTCATTACATTCTTTGCGACACAGCATAGCTACTCATCTACTAGAGAATGGATTGGCCTTAGAAAATATTAGCCAATTTCTTGGTCATTCAAGTCTGGAAAGCACTAAAATTTTTACTCACTTAGTTCACATAACCAATTAAGTGATGGATGGATACATAGAATTCCTTCCAGGAATAGGTTATTCTGCTTCTTCTATCAAGCAACATGTCCGATATATAGAAGTCTTTCAGAGCTGGTTAATTAAAAAATCGATCAGTGAAGAGCAATGCAATTATCCTGAATTGATACATTTCATCGATGATGCAATGATATACTATGTTTCCCGTACGAATCCAAATTGAAGATTGTTTTTGTTGTGTGGTTTGGCACTCATGCTGAGTATGATAGAATAGATGCTAAAAATGTAGGTTATGCGGACTAAGATATTAAAGACAGAACAAGAATATAATGAGGCTTGCAATAGGATCTATAGCCTGATGAATAGCTCGGAGAATGACATTGAACCTGAAAGCCCGGAAGGAGAAGAATTAGAGCTTTTATCCTTGCTGGTTGAGAAGTATGAAATGGAACATCATTTATTAGGAGTTCCGGACCCCATAGAGGCCATTAAGTTCAGGATGGAACAACTGAATTTAAAACAAACAGACATTGCTCCGCTGTTTGGGGGGAAGACCAGGGTGTCTGAAGTGTTGCATAGAAAAAGACCTTTGACTTTAAAGATGATTACCCTGTTATACAGATATCTTGGAATCCCTCTTGAGTCATTAGTAGGTGGGAATAAGGAAATAAAACTGGAATCTGAAAAGAGAGAAAAACTACTTAGTATATCTTCAATTCAAGAATACTTGAAAAATAGCAGGACAGCAATTATTTAAACTTAACCCAGCTGGTATACCCTTACCCAGTCTATGAATACCGAACAGGGGAATTTCGCTGTCGGGGAAATTGGTCCGCCATAGGTGTAATCGCTGCCTCCAACACCAGCGCTCAAAATGGCATACATTTTATGTTCGAACGGGTACCACTCTTCGAAATGATTGCTGTACTCCGATACGGCAACATTTCTGCCCTCAATGAGCCTGATGGCAAATTCATCCTCCCCATCTTTTTCAAAAACACCCCCATCATTCAGATAATGAATATGATACACATTGTCATCCACAAAAAACTCCATCCTGTTATCAAACCAGTCTATTCCATAGGTATGAAAACCTGTACTTCCCGCATAGGGATCATCCGGTTCCGGTCTCGATACTCCACCTGGTGGTATCCAGCACACCTTCGTTGAAATTATCCTCCCATACCAGTTCCCCTGGCTGCTGCGCAATTGAGGAATAGCTGATGATACAAATTGCAATCGTGAATAGTAGAGATCTCATGGGACAGCAGTGTACCTGCAAAGAAAACAATATTTCCAGATTTTACCCGGGTTATTTCATTGATCCTTATTTCCCGTAATCTGAACGAATGATCGCTTTGATGCCTTCGGCGTAGGGAGTCGGTTGAAAATCAAACTCCTGGTTGAATTTGTCGGAGCTAAATACATAATCCCTGTCATACTGGTACATCATTTCCAGCATCTCCTTCATCACAGGGATAAATATTCCAAGCAGACTGAGCATGAACCTGGACAGTACCTGGTACCTGGGCTTTACCCCCAGTTCTTTTGCGATCGCTTCTATCCACTCCTTTCCCGTCATGGGATCTCCGGCGGTGGGCATATGCCAGACCTGGTTGTAAGCAGTTTCAGAATTTCCCAGCATGGCAGTTGCTTTTCCCGCATCAGGCGTATATGTATATGAATGCTTGTAGTCCACAGAGCTCATCCAGTTCGCTTTTTTCCGCTTGCTCAAAGGATCAAAGACCGTCTCTGACAGGACACTGGTGCCTTTTATGCCCGGTCCGTAGAAATCCGCTGAACGGGCAATGAGGGCATTCAGCTTGCCGGCTTCCACATGGCTCATGATCATTTCCACCAGCCCGGCACGCACGGCGCCCTTCTTACTTGATGGATTGAGGGGTGTCTCTTCCGTCATACCATCCAGACAGGCAGGGTCATACATATAGATATTATCAAAGAATACCAGCTTGCTGTTGTTTTCGATACAGGCATCAATGACACTCTTCATCAGTTTGGGCCAGGACTCCTTCCAGATCTTATGATTGTATTTAAATCCAACTGTGATATATACAACGGAAGAGCCTTCAACTGCTCTTTTAACATCCTCCGGGTTTAACAGATCTGCTGAAAGGAGTTCATCTGTGGGATTCACTTTTTCGGGATGCCTGCTGACCAGCCTGATCTCATCAGTAAAATCTTTCAAAGCTCTTGCAAGCTCAACTCCAATGGCTCCGCCTGATCCCAGTATTGTCTGCATATCTATTGTCCTGTTATGGTTGCTGAACCCATGATTTTAATATAACAGACTGTAATGAATCTGGTTCATCAACCAGGATCAGATGGTACTTTTTTCCCTGCTGCCGGTCCGGCTCCTGGACAAGGTTCAATCCACCCGGATTCAGATAGGAATTATAATCCACCTCTTTGGTTGTGTACACATATTCAAATAAAGGAGTTAAGGATTTCCCGGCAACCGTTTCACACGCTTGCTGAAACTCCGCATCAGTAAATCCCCTGTGCTCATTTTTATAATATTTCCAGTATAATAACTGCATCACGTCATCAAGTGATTTCCTGTTTTGCGTTGCATTTCGTATGGCGAAGTCCAGCAGCAACCCAACAACCGGACCTTTTTGATAATAGGAAATGGACCTGTTCTTATCCTCCCCCTGAGTTCCGAACGGGCCCTCTTCCCAGGTGCTGTAACTTGCCTGTACCAGGGACTGGTAAAACCTGGCTGGATTATTCTCCACCGTGTTGATATTCCCCTCCAGATCGGATAGCAGCGTTTCAGTGTCGGTAAGCCCTGCCCTTTTTACGATCAGATACTCATAGTATACCGAAAGGCCTTCGCTGACCCAGAGCAGATTGGTCCTGTTTTGCGCGTCATAGTCAAATGGCCCCAGCTCGCAGGGCCTGATGCGTTTTACATTATAGTTATGGAAGTATTCGTGGGCCAGAAAATTCATCATTGAATTCATGGCCCGGGGTTTCGTGAGCCTGTTGCCATCAAAACTTACGGTGGTGTTGTTCAGGTGTTCAATGCCTCCACGGCCCGGACCTGTGCCAATGAAGGTATATTGATCATAAGGGATGTCCCCGATAATATGTATCGCTGCTTCAACCACCTTCTTCAGGTTGTCCATAAACAGGACCTTATCGAAATCGCCCATCTCGTACCCTGTAAACCTGTGCTCTATGCCGTTAATAGTGAATGGTGGAAGCTCTTCCAGGTCACCTATCAACAGGGGACAGTCGTAGAGGATATCAAAGTCTGCGGCCCTGAATTCACCCTGAGCTCCTGCCACACGCTCAAGGCCGGTGGCTATATTGTTCCACCTGCCTTCGGTTTCTACCCTGACCATGACCGGCAGTTGTAAAAAGCCATCAGCATAAAGGAATGAATTTTCAGGTACGATGTAGGCATGGGATTCATCCACATAACTGTTGGCGACAAATTTCCTCTCTGTATGAATATCATACCCTATGAGAATGGATTTGTTCCTGGTACCCTCAATGCTCCATGTATTTTCATCCAGTCGTTCAACAGATATACCGTCGCCCTTCTCGTCACTGGCGGACATGTTCTCAACTGAGCTGGCATAATCCATGATCTGGTAGTACCCGGGCATCCATTGCGGCATCTTCAGTTCGATGGTATCCCGCTCCCATCCTGAAGTATAAAGCTCTACATGGTAAAAATGAGAGGAAGGTTCGGGCACCGTAAGCGTATACTGAAAAACAGGATTACCGGATTGTGCATCAGCAGGCTGGCCTGCTGCCAGCAGCATGGTTGTGAGAGCAATCCGGGTGAGAATTAATTCTTTCGTTTCCAAAAAGATCCAGCTATTTAAAATTTGATCTCCTGTTTCCCGGGTACCAGGGGGATTTGCTTTTTGCCCCAGTTAAAGGTACCCCGGATGCCGGCGGGCAGGGTTATGCTTCCCCTGATCCCCTCTTTACCCCTTCTGTCCAGCTGAACATCGATCATACCGGCCGGGTGGGGCACGGATGCCTCAATATGCTTCAGGTCCCCCAGTGCCGGAGTTATATCTACCGACTGAAAGCCCGGAGCGGCAGGGGTGATGCCGGCCACAAGTGAGAGGAAGTGGTAGAGGGGGCTGGCCGACCAGGCGTGGCAGTCCGACCGGTCCTTGTAATCGCCCTCCTGGAATGTAGTGAGACCGTTGTCCAGCATGCGCTCCCACGATCCCAGCAATTCGGTATATTGATCTCCCATTCCGCATTTTTTCAAGGCCTCGAAAAGGTAAAACCGGAAGTAGATGGTAGTGGGGATCAGGCTGGTGTCTGACAATATCTGTTTCATGACTTCAGGCTCGTCATCCTCCGGGAAGGCCCCGGTGAGAATACCCCAGATATTGGTATGCTGTGAAAAGACTCCATCCTTATAAAGTTCCTTTGTAGGATCATCCAGCGGCAGATCCGACAGCAGTCCGCTTGTATAATCGTAACAATGACTGTATACCGACTGGCGCGTCCGCTCGGCATGCAGAAGGAACTCCTGCGCCCTGCTGGCCAGCACTTCGGAATTGTCAATGTTGGCGAACCAGAGGAAGAGTTCGGCAGCCCGGTCCAGGGCATACACGTAATTAAGACTGATGAGCGCCGAGTGCCCCAGGTCCGATCCTGGGGGTGATCCCACCATAAAACCATCGGTCCAGTCAGCAAAATTGAACCAGTCCAGCGGACCCAGCATCCCGGTGAAATCGATGCGCCGTTCAAACCATCCCAGCACTGCCTCGATCCCGGGCAGGAACTGGCGCAGGAACTCATCGTCCTGGCGGTACAGGTAGTAGTCATGTACCATATCGACCCAGTAGAGAGAGAAGGCCGGGATCACCTGGGGGATGGCCGAGGGGCCGCGTGAGAGTGTAAGCCCGTCGGGCAAGCGCGAATGATCTGCCTGCTCCAGCGCATTGCGCATCAACCGGTCATCGCCCGATACATAGAGTGAAATCAGTGCCTGGATGCGTGTATCGCCAAGGTACTGAAGCTGCTCGTAGTAGGGACAATCCATATAGGTCTCCCCGGCGCAGAGCCTGGCTGTCCGCCAGCCCGCATCCCAGATGCGGTCATGCATCCGGTTGTTGCTGGAAAAGGACCCTGTCTCCTGGAAGGGATAGGCCGAGAAGTTGCCATGAATGTCATTGATGGAAAGCGGTTCACTACCCGTCGTGATCTCGACCTGCAGATAACGCCAGGTACGCAGCCACAGCGGCTGGAACTCACGGTCCGCTCCCCCGTCAGGTATTATAAGATCGTGGTAACCCAGCATCATCTTACCCTCCACCTGGTCGCGGTTGCCCTTGGAACCATCCGGGTTCCGCAGCGACTCTGCATAGGTGAGCTTCAGACTGCTTCCCGATCCCCCGCTGAAACGAACAACAGGGTATCCCACAGTCAGTTCACCCTGGTCCAGCAGAAGGGTGACCGTTTCTCCGGCCGGTATCACCAGTGGTTCCCGTCCCGCAATGAAATCAGCAGAGATGGGCGGACCCGAGGATCTGGCAACATGGTCGAACCGGATCCCGGCCGACTCCATCATGGGAATGTTGCGTGGCACCAGCAACCAGTTACTGCCATGCATATAACCCCTTCCGACCCCTTTGCCGAGACTGTGCGGCTCGCTCCACAATGCCGTTTCAAAACCTGGATCTTTCCATCCCCATGGATGCCAGGCTGCTTCAAAATGGTCGGTTGGACCCGCTACATAGTAGCCCTCCACATCGCTTCCTGATACAGGGATAGGGGAGTAGGCCCTGTCTTCCATCACACGCCAGGTACCCGGAGTATTGAGCTCCGCATCTCCCCCGATGCTTTTATCCGACTGGAATATGAATGCGGTCTGCCTTGAGAACATGGCAACGGGCCGGTCCACCCCCAGGTTAAAGACCTCTACAGCCAGCACATTGTCGCCCTTCACCAGCCAGGACCGAAGATCGATGGTTTCATAGCGCCAGTAGTTGAAACTGCCCTTGGCCGGACCGGTGGTGACCATCTGGCCGTTCACCCAGAGCTTATAACGGTTGTCGGCCGACAGGTATACCACCAGCGAATCGGGGACCTGGTCGAGGTTGAACTCGTTACGAAAGAGAAATACCCCATAATCGAGTACCGAAGCAGTAGGATGCGTTACCCACTGTGCCTTCCAGGAGTGCCGCTCCTGGTCCCATGATGCATTAACGGCAACGTCGGTTTCCTGGCAGATCACAGGCAACGATGTGATAAGGGCAACAAGAGCCAGGGGTAGAAAGGTGGAAAGTTTCTTCATGATAGTTCCTTTTCAATATCTTCAATCAACTTTTGAACTGTAATTTAACACGAAATCCCAAGGATTTAAAATATTGTGCCCGCTCATTCGTCTACAGAACTAAAGAGCAGATATAAAAAAGATGACCGTCGAGGATAAAATACAGATTGATAAGCTGGTAAAAGAAGAGCAGGGACGGCTGCTGGGCTTTATCCGAAAGCGGGTGGATCTGGAAGAGGACGTTCAGGATATAGCGCAGGATGTGTATTTCCAGCTGACATCCGGTTTTGACGACATCCGGTCGGTGGCTTCACTTACCTCCTGGCTCTTTACGGTTGCTCGCAACAGGATCACGGATCATCACCGGAAGAAAAGGCCTGAACGGCTTTCAGACAGGGTGGTCCCAGGCGGGGACCGGAACGAGGCACTCTTGATGCTGGAGGATATCCTTCCGGCCCTGACCCGCTCGCCGGAGGATGAGTTTATGCGGGGAGTGATCTGGGAGACCATCGAGGCCTGCCTGGACCGTCTGCCGCAAGCGCAGCGGGATGTATTTGTAATGAACGAATTTGAAGATATGAGTTTTAAAGAGATCTCTGAAATCACCGGTGAAGGGATCAATACCCTGCTGTCGAGAAAAAGGTATGCGGTGAAATACCTGCGTGAACAGCTACGAGAATTATACGATCAGATAAATAAAAAATAAACATAAAAACAAGAAATCATGAGAACAAGATCAGGATTTAAATATGCTGGATTTGGCGTGCTGGGAATAGCCGCCGCATTCGGATTCACCTATGTGGTGATGTTACTCTGGAACGCCCTGGTACCGGAGTTGTTTAACGGGCCGGTGCTGGGTTACTGGCAGACACTGGGTCTGCTGATCCTCTCAAAGATCCTCTTCTCGGGGATGGGTCGTGGAAGCTCGCACCATCACCCACATCGCAGGTACTATGATTGTGAGTATCCAAAGAGCAGGTGGAGGCAAAAGTACGAAGCCAAAATGAATGGCAAGGCAGAGGAGCAGAAGGGGAGCGCTGAAGGTGACACGGTCGTCACTGAGTAGCCTTGATAGAAATCTCTAAATTCAATAGAGCCGTCTCATTTTCAGGATGAGGCGGCTTCTTTTTACCGCTCTGTCATGACCATCATTCATTCGGATCTTACAATAAATCTTCTTCATCTTAAGTACATATATTCTAAAACTTTAGCTATTTTTATACCTAAAGGGTTAATTTTTAATTAGATATATAATTCTTTCATGAAAAAGTTAATTTCTGTTTTAATATTTTTCGCATTCATTCTGCATGCACAAACCGGAGATAAAATTGATTCTTTAAATATAATACTGACTGCTGCCCAAAATAATAAGAACTGGCAATCTGAAGTAGAAATTTCATATGCATTAGGAACACTTTATTTTGATGATAAAGAATTCGGTAAAGCGATGCCCTATTTTTTAGTAGTTGATTCCATTGCAAAAGCTCATGAGTTATTAAATGATACCATCATCCTGGCCACTTTATATCGATCTGAAATTTTGCGCCAGACATTTACCTATCAAGGAGTTGAAGATGCCCACCAACTGCAAAAAGAGGCGCTTCAAATGGCAGAACAAATTGGATCTGAAAAGTTAATCTACGAGATTTATCTCAGGTTGGTTGACATGAATGGACTTGTTGGAGATTATGAAAAAATGAAGTACTATCTCGATAAGGTCTATCCATATTATTTGAAATCCGGCAATCCCGCATATCTTGCCAGGGTCTATATGAACTACATGAATTATTATTATTATATCAAAGATTTTGACAGGGGAGGGGAAAAGTTGAAAGAGGGTATCGCGATCTTAAGAACAACGAATGATTCATTGAGATTAGCAAGATTAATAGGCATGTATGGTGCATTTTTCAATGAAAGGAAAGGAGATTGTAAAAAAGCAATTGAACAATTTAAAGAAGCTGAAGAAATTTATCACAGAATCAATTATGATTTGAGCGATAGTTATATGTATCTAATGGAAGAGATAGCAAAATGTTCTGAAGAAACAGGCGACTATCAGAATGCAGCAATGTATTATAAGAGAGCCTACGAAATTAAAAAAGAGCTTGTTAATAAAGCCAATAATGAACTTACCCGTAAATTGGAAACCCAGTATCAGTCAAAAGAAAAGCAGCATGAGATTGAACTTCTCAAATCTCAAAATGAACTTGCAATCCAGCAAACCAAAAATCAACGAAACTTATTCATGGGGGGTATTGGCCTGACGACCTTTGCCGGATTATTTTTCTTTTTTTTATATAAGAACCGGCAGAAAACCAATAGGAAGTTAAAAGAACTTGATCAGGCAAAGTCGCACTTCTTTGCAAATATTTCACATGAATTCAGGACTCCTCTTACATTGATTCAGTCACCTGTTGATGAAGAGCTGGAAAAGGACAATCTTGAAAGAACACAGCGCGATAAATATAATCTCATTAAACGTCATTCAGAAAGACTTTTAAAGTTAGTGGACCAACTTTTAATGTTATCTAAGATTGAAGCCAATGCACTGAAATTAAGAGTAAAAGAAACGGATTTAGATTTACTTATTCATGCTGTCGTATCTTCATTTTCCTACGGGTTTCAAAAGAAGGGAATTCATTTGGATTCGAAAATCGATATCAATATTAAAGGTTTCATAGATATCGATGTTTTTGAAAAAATAGCTACCAATTTGATTTCCAATAGTTTAAAATATACGGCAGAAAATGGTTTGGTGAAATTGAATATAAGTACGAAAGATGGGATAATGATTTTCAGAATCTCGAATACGGGAAACATGTTAAACCGGGAAGACATACAGAATATTTTTAACAGGTTTTACCAGGTTGACTCTACTCAGCAAGGATTTGGTATTGGATTAACATTAGTGAAGGAGTTAACGGAGTTACATCACGGCGATATCAGGGCCTTTTATGATGAGGAAATGCTGGTATTTGAAGTAAAAATACCTGTAGGTATAGATGCTTACAATTCGAATGAGATTCTTTCTCATTTGAATCAGGAACCCGGTTCACACAATATCGGCGGTAAGATACCTGATGATTATACAGATGAAATACAAGCGGAAAGCAGTTCAGCAACGAAACCCATCATGCTGATAGCCGAAGATAATGATGATATGAGAAATTTTATAAAGAGTCTCTTTTCAGATTCTTATAAAGTCATAGTTGCCACAAATGGTGTTGAAGCTTTACAGGAAGCCACAGATCACATTCCTGATATTATTATTTCTGATATCATGATGCCTGAGCTTGATGGATTGGAATTGACAGGAACATTAAAAGATGATCTTAGAACAAGTCATATTCCTATCGTCATGTTAACGGCCAGGGCCGATGATCAGGATAAATTGCAGGGCCTGGAAACAGGAGCTGACGATTTTATTATTAAGCCATTTAAAAGCCGTATCCTGAAGGCAAAAGTCAAATCATTGCTGGATAACAGGGCGAAGCTGAGAGAATATTACAACCATGAAGTGGTCCTGAAACCCGCCATCTTCAGTTATAACAAAACCGAAGAGAAGTTTTTTATTAAACTTCAGGATGTGATTGATGAAAAACTACAGGATCCGGATTTTAACGCAGACAGTTTCAGCAGATATATTGGCATGAACAGAATGCAATTGCATCGAAAACTTAAATCAATGTTAGGTGTATCTGCTTCTGAGTTTATCAGAAATGAGAGATTAAAAGCTGCAAAAATTTTATTACAGGACGAAAATTTAACAATTTCAGAAGTAGCTTATATGTCCGGGTTCAATGATGCCAATTATTTCAGTAAAAGCTTTAAAAACCTATTTAAGATTACTCCTAAGAATTTCAGGGAATTTCCTTCCTGAAAGTCTATACCTATTGGGCTTTAGTACGAGTTGTTACATAATTACTTCATTATGTTACATATATACTTTTGCTTTCCCAAAAACCAGAATAATTTGTGCACTGTAATTAATTGCTAAAAGATTTTAGAATTAAACTGAGTAATAAATATTGGTTGGGTAAGACAGCTTCACTACCCACAGATAAAATCTTTTTGCAGGTAAAGCATTTAGAAAAAGGGAATTATGAATTGAATATTATCTATAACAATAAAATTATCCTTACAGCAAACTTTGAAATAAATTAATCATGAACAAAGGCATTTTTATTCTCGGTCTCGGTTTACTGTTATTCTCAATTTCTTGCGGGAAAAGTAAACAGAATAAGGAAAATGGTGGCGTGAAATCTATGGCACAAGCTATTGATGCTTGCGAATGGCTTTCTAAAGATGAGGTAGAATCTATTTTAGGAACTGAAGTAGGTGATTGTAAAGTACTGATTGATTATGTGAGCGAGAATGGCCAGGATATAGCTTCGCAGGTGGCTTACTACAGCGAATCAGGTCCGGATAGACATGTAGGCTTGTTGATTAAGCGCACATCGGTAAACGTTAGCCCGTCTTCAAGGATAGATTATGCAGAAAAATCTAAAAGTGAAGATACGATGGGAGCCGGAAATGAGATGTATGAAGCTGTTATGCAGGGTATGGACATTCAGGGTTTGGGCGATGTGGCCTTTACTTATGAAATGTTTGGTCACAATTTAATTGTTTTTTGGAAAGGCAGGTATCAGATGATCATTACCATATATGGTCAGGATAATGAGAAGAATATTGATTTTCAGAAAAAGGTGGCATCGAAGATCATAAACGGGTTGTAGGCTATTTAAAAATTTCAATAAATGAGCCATCTGATGACAGAAAAAAGCAGCTTACTGTTAAGTTGCAAACATTTCTTACTGATTCTAATTTTTGGTTGTTTTATTCAAAAGATGACGGCCCAGGATCTGGAAAATATGGGCAACCAGGATCCCATTAAAGTTTCCGGAACGATAGGAGCAGGAATGACTTTTTACAATTCTGATGGAAGAGCAGCAAACAGAGAACCCTTTAGTTATGTTATACATGGTAATCCAACTTTTTCGATTTACGGCATCGATATTCCCTTTTCTTTCATTTATAGTGAACAACAACGTGATTTCAGACAGCCATTTAATCAATTCGGTTTAAGTCCGAAATACAAATGGATCACGTTACATTTAGGATACCGCAATTTAAAATGGTCGGACTATTCATTGGCCGGACATAACTTTTTTGGAGCCGGGTTGGAACTCACCCCCGGTAATTTTCGTTTTGGAGCTGTTCATGGCCGGTTTTTGAGAGCCATAGAACCTTCAGTTAATGCAGCAGGTTCGTACCAAACGCCTTCTTTTAAGCGAACAGGAAGCGCTGTTAAATTAGGTTATGGGACAGAAAAAAACAATGTGGATATCATTGTATTTCAAGCGGCGGATGTTAAGAATTCTATAGACGTCACAAATGGCCCTTCCAATTTAACTCCATCTGAAAATGTAGTTGCGACAATAAGAACGCATCACATTTTTTTTAAAAAATTGATGTTTGATGCAGAGTATGCCAGAAGTATTTATAACAAGAATTTATTAAATCCGGAATCTGATACATTGAATGATGTCATGCTGAATGCATTTTCATTTTTGATAAAAGAAAAACAAAGTACTCAGGTTGGAAGTGCCATCAATGCAGTCTTAGGCTACAAAGAAAGGTCATTTGAGATAAGGCTTAAATACAACAGGGTCGATCCGGATTTCAGATCATCAGGGGCCTATTATTTCCTGACTGATATAGAAAAAACCACCATAGAACCCCGGTTCAAATTTTGGAAGAATAAACTGGTAATAGGAGGCAGTTACGGAATACAAAAAGATAATCTGTCTAAAACCAAAGATGCCCGGACCTTGCGCAATATATACTCTGCAAATATCAACTTCATGCCCTTACAGCAATATAATTTAAATGCCAGTTATACAAATTATGGCATCACACAAAAACCAGGTACGAAGCCTATTAATGACCAAATAGAAATCTCCCAGGTGAACCAGCAACTTTCGGTCACTCAGAATATCAACCTGATGGGTGAAAAAAGCGTGCACATGTTCTTATTGCTGTGGAATTACCAGAACCTGTCAGATGACAACATCAGCACATCACAATTCTCACAGTTTCAATCGAACATTCTTTCGCCCAGGTATACCTATTCATATACGCCCTGGCAATTGAACGCAGGGGCAGGTTATAACTACACTGTATTCGATTATTCACAGGGTATTACAAAAAACTACGGACCGTCTGTAACCCTTTCTAAAGCGTTCAAAAAACCAAAATTAAACCTGTCCGCCTCAATTAATCTTTATACAATTGAAAAAGAGGGCACCGCAGACAGTAAGGCTTATACCATCTCATTTCAATCGAGATATAAAATAGGAAAGAACCATCAATTCTCAGGAAGTCTTCATGTCAATAATGGAAATGTTTCAGGAATAAACCCACTTAATTATTCAGAAACTAAAATTGATTTCGGCTATGTATACTCATTCTAAGATTTTGAGAAATATCGTACTAAGTTGCCTGCTGTTATTTGGCAGTATTGCATTATTTAGCCAATCAGTTGTCATTAATACATCAATTACTCCTCCCTATAATATTCCTTTTGACAATTTAAAAGAACAAACCTATGTAATTGTTACCAACACATCCAGAAATCAGTTAAACAGTGGTTCCTTATTACTTTATATTGAAGGTGATAATGGTATTATTGTCCAATCAACAAGTGCTTTTTTTGATCCCATTCTGGACGTGGCACCCGGAGTAAGCGTCACATTTAACGGGATGAATGGTGACCTGGATAATCTTTTCAATTCAAATAATTTAACTTTTTCAGGAATATCCTCAGCAGTGTTATTTAACTCCGGATTACCTCCGGGAAATTATTCATTGTGCTTTCAGGCTCTGGATAGCGACGGCGGGCATATCTCAGCCGGTCCTCCATCGGGATGTTCAATGTTTACTGTTACAGGAGTAACAAATGTGAATGTAATAACACAGGTAGCTCCACCATACAATACAGATCTGCTCAACTATAGCAACAACATCATTGTTATGTTACAATCCAACGTGAGTGGTGATGTATCGTTATTTATGGATATTAAAGGTGACAATGGTGTACATCTGCAAACAAAGGAAAGCTATTTACCTAATAATATAGTACTTGAGGGTACGCCTTTGAATGTCAGTGCATTTGATTTAGGCCCATATCTCGATTTTCAGAATTTAGTCTCTTTGGGTATACCCATCAATGAAATTCAACAAAAGGGTTTGCCCCCCGGCCAATATCAAATTTGCGTTCGGGTGCGAACTGATGATGGCGGGTTTGTATCTGGTGAAGAACCTGCTGGATGCAGTAATCTGTTTACCATCAATGCTGTTGAACCGCCACAACTTATTAATCCGGTATGTGGTGAAGAAATTAATTCAGGAAGTAATAATGTTGTTTTTAGCTGGACTACTCCACCGGGTGCATCACCGGCAACTACCAACTATACCCTCAAGATTGTTGAATTACTGCCCAACCAGGATCCAAACCAGGCTTTCTTATCCTCAACAGTACCTGCTTTCTATGAAAAAAGCGTTTTCTCACAAACTTCTATTCTGTATGGCGTTACCGACCCGCTTTTTGAAAATGGGAAGAGTTATGCATGGCAGGTAATTGCTGAAGATGATGAATTAAAAACTCCTTTTCTTAACGACGGGCGAAGTGAAGTATGTTGGTTTACATGGAGTACTCAAATTGGAAGTCAAACAGGTGATGATAGTGGCTTGAATTTTGAAATTTTAAGTCCTTCAACAAATACTGATTCGTTTGTTGTCAATGCTCAGCAGGATTTGTATCTGTTGTGGGGATGGCTTTACAATGGCAATTATTTTAATGAAGATGATTTACCGCTATTTAAGGAAAAAGACCTTAAAAATTATAGATTATCCATTCATCCAGGTAAAGCAAAGTCAGGTCATCAAACGGAACAGGCATTCAATTATATTACCATCATTACTTTGAAAGATACCTTATCAGCTATCTCTCATTTTCAGCATTCAGCTGAAGAATTAAAAGCAATGGGATTGAAAAATGATTATTGGTATTCCTTTGAAATAGAAGCTCTGAAAAGTGATAATACTGCCATTGAAACGCTTCAAACCAAAGATTTTAAATTGGCTTTACAGGATGGTATTTCCTCAGAAGCTGCGAATATTTCAGGGCAGTTGCGCTATTCATTTGAAAACAATACGAAAGACTATCCGATACCAAATACTAACCTAAGATTTTACCCTGCCAATAACGACCCGAATAATGGACAGGAATACTATACCAAAACAAATGCAGACGGAGCATTTGAGCTGAGTGTACCATTGGCTGAAACAGCTCAGGATAGCAATGCATACCAAATGGAAATCCTGAGCCCCTATTACCAACCCATTGAGAAGGTAGTGACGATTGATGCCACCAATAAAAAAATACAGCTGGGACAACTCATCACCAAAGCCTATAACTATTCCTTAAAACTCAATGTGGTAAAAGGATTTAACAAAACGTACAAAATCGCAAATAAAGAATCCTATTACGACTCAAAAGGTAAACTGGTGGAAAAAATTGATTCTATTAATATCGGCACTCCGGATACCAGCATTCATAAAATCCCCGCGGGAATTACAGTGATGCTCTATCGAAAAGAAAAGCCAGGCTATTTACCAAAGTTTGAGGGACAATTCGACAATCCTGTTCAATCAAACGGAATTTTTAAGGTGGGGGAAGGTAAAACAGCGATTGAAATCGGAAGTGGCGGAGAGCAAAAAGCATATGTAAAATTTGACAAACTGCTTTGCAATGTTTTTAATGATGATGAATATTATTTAAGGGCAGTTCAACCTGACAGTAAAAATGATGAAGTCTATAAAGACGGACCATTTGAAGCACCGGAGCAGGAACTAAGGTTTGAAAAGCCGGAAGTCTCAGAGAATGTAACGCATTTTGATCTTGAAAGGACCTATACCGTCATTTCAACAGAACCTCCAAAATCAACCATCAGCGGACAACTGGTTTATCAATGGCCCGGTGATCAATCCAACACCCTTCGTCCCCTGGCCAATGAGGATTTTTCGATTGTGGTAGAATATCTTTTCAACGATAAGATTGTCAATTTAGTTCAAATCCTTCCGAATGGAGCCATTACTACAAAATTGCATTTAGATGGATCTTCAGTGGATGTGTCCACCGGCGATAATGGGACCATTATGGCTACGGGTACCACAGATAGTAATGGAAAATTTACCATTGAAGCTATTAATTTAAATACCAAAGGTGAATTGGGTAATGGCACTTCAACTACTAAAGAAGAAAATTATCCCTTCAGCACACCTGTGCCATCAGGAATACCGGATATAAAAGAACAAATTATTGATCCATCTGATCCATCTACCATCAAATTAACCAATCAGTTGACAGGTCTTGAAAGCAATAGTTTTTTCAATTATAACGATTTGGAAGGGTCGTTTGGGGCACAAATACAAGCAAATCAATTAAATGGCATGCTTAACCAGGGTCAGGGGCTTGGTGCCGCATTGAATTTGAATCTCGGCTACAATATCCCTGATCAGTCCCCGAATTCCGGTGCTTATACTACCTATCTGGGGGCATCAGAATCTATGAATGTTTCCATTTATAATAAAGATATCACCAGGATACATGGCCCTGCTGTAAGCGAACCTGAGATGTATTTAAATCGATTGCTTTCAAGTGGTGTGATCAAACGTGTGTATCGGATCCGGGTAAAAAATCAGGAGTTTTATTATAATCCGGAAATGAACATTACAGTAGATCCGTTTAAATCGGTTGATGTAGGCCCTGTAACAGTGATGGTAAAAGAAGCGAATTGGAAATTTACAGTTACAGAAAAAGGCAAAAAGAAATCATTGTACGGTATGAATGCCATTATATTCCGTGATCCTTCAAGTAAAGTAAAACACTTACCGCAGGGAGAAGGCAACGGTCTGTACGAAATGAAAAAGTTAATAAATCCACAACAATTTGCTGATGATGTTACTATTCCGGGTAAAAATGCTGTCAACGCCAATAGCAATCCTTCTGCAACCCCGGTTAGTTACTGGCAGCAAAATCAGGAATATTATGCAGATCAAAAGCTTTCTGAAAGTCAGATTTTTGGCAGTCAGCAAACCTGGGAACAAAACTCTTATGAATGGATAGACAGTGATGAGACCGACCAGGGTGGTGTTGTTGATTTTGACAGAATTACCAGCGGGTTTAAGAATTATTACATTGAGATAACATCCAATTCTGCTTCCGGGAATCTTTTTTATAAATACATTGTCAAACCGCTTCAGGAGTGTACTAAGCAATATGAAGATGATGTTCGGCCAGAAAATAATGCCTTATACGGTAATTATTGGGATACCCGCCAGAAAGACATTCCACAAATAAATGTGAATATGTATATGGAGCCTGAGCCCAGCAGAATTGCAGGTAGGGTAATTGATCAGAGCACAGAACTTGGTATAAAAGTTAAATCGCTTGTTATTTTAACTGATTCAAACGAAAAATTTGTTTCTCTGAGAGCAACCGACAGTAAAGGTTATTATGAATTTTTAAATGTTTTTGACTTTCCAAACGTTCCGAAGGGCGTAAGTAATTTCAAAGGGCGACTCAGGGCCAATGCGCCAGGTTTCAAGCAAGTTAAAGAGTCCGGAAACATGGACTACAGAGAAGCTTCGATAAGTAAAACAGGGCAACAAAATTTAGCAGATATACATATGGTGCCATCGGCTATCCTCACGGGTTTTATTAAAAATGAACAAGGAGAGGCTGTTGATTCATATATAAAACGAGAAGATGGTAAAACAGTTGAAACGATAGGCTTCAACGCAGGCCTGGTTATAACATCCACAAAAGGCAAATTTACTTTGCCAATTGTGGCAATAAACCAGAAAGCTGTTATCTATATCATACCTAAAGATCCGGGTTATTTTATTGACACCCTGGAATTAAGTAATTTAAAAGAAGGCATCAATGATATAGGTGTTCATAAGGTATTTCGTCGCGAGCATCGCATGCATTTTATAATTACTGATGCATCAGATACCAACTCTAAATTGGGAAATGCATCCATTCAAATCAATAATCAACAGGCGGTCCTTACCAACACATCTGGTGAGGTAGAAATCAGCTTTGAAAATGTATCCGTAAATAACTATACCCTGAAAATTTCCGGACCAGAAGGCAAAGGCTATATACCACAGGTCATCAACCTGAAAAATGAAGAAACTAAATCGGCAAAAAAGTATTGGATTAAATTAAAAAAAGGAGGAAGTATCAACGGTATCGTTACACTTGACGGAAAACCGGTTCAGGGAGCAAAAGTATATTTAGATTACAAAGAGCAAACCACTCAAACCTATTCAGGGACCTATCAGTTAAACCTGAATGCAATAAATCCAGGTGCAAATAACAATACTGTTGGAAATGCTGAAAAATTAGGCAACGGTTCATTGCCCCAGCTCATCACCTATTCTGACGTTAATGGGAGTTATCGACTCGATGGCATTCCCATTAATGAAGGACAGGTTGATCTGATAGCCAGCTTAGATACTGCATTTACTGTCATTGGTGACAAAAAAAATATTGTATTAAAAAACGGGAAGGCCACACAAAACTTAGCATTGAAAAGTTATGGCGAACTATTGATCCAGTCTATTTATGGATTTCCGTTAACCATCGAATCCATTAGCCCGACAAGCGATAAAAATGTTGTTAAAGTTACCGGAATTGTAAAGCTGGAAAAGAGTAATTCACCATTTGCATGGCTGATTGATGATCAATCGTTGAGGGTAGCTAATGTCCCATTCACTAAAAAGAAAGTCAATGGTAAAAATATTGGGAAACCAGTGGATGATCAGACAAATCTCGATGCAGTCACTGGTCTGAAAATGCAGTATTTGAATAAATATAATGTTCAAATTACCCATGATAATAATCCAGGCACATCCTCTGTAAATGAATTGACAATTGAAATAGATAAAGAAAATAAAGGTGAAATGAATGGGTATGCCCGTATTGTAGATAATTCATTCAATTATCCGAGCAGTTATTTAAATTTTAAAGATAAAGACCAATTCTTTTTGAGCAAAATAACAAACGCTCAGATCGCCAACAAGATTGCTATTTTCAAAGCGATCGGAACCGATGAAAAACCTGTGCTGAATCCTTCATCAGAGCAATTACTCACTAAAGAGGTATTCCATTTAAGTAACAAGTCAGGAAAGCCCATTCAATTTAATTTTATTCAGTTTGATGCAAGTGCAGAACCTAAAAATTCATTTATTGATCCTGAAGGGAAAATACATTTAGATGTGAGCATGGATTGTTCGATTCCCAATGCACAACCGGAAAATATAAGTGTTCATGCGGGCGATATTGTTCTTGATAATGAAAAAGTGTATCCTGCTGATGGAGCTGAACCATTATCAGTAAAATTGGAAGATTGGGATCTGGAAATAAGTAATTGGAAAATAGATCCCCTGAAAGGAGGCATCTATTCTGAAAATGGCCTTGTAAAAACCGGCAAATTAGACATCCCTTTTAAAGAGTTCAATCTACGTTCAGATATGTTTGTGATGGATAAGTTCGAACCAGTCGGAATCGAACTGGGGGGTGGTGTAAAATTGTTATCAGGTGTTACATCTAAAAATACCTTGATAGTATACGATAATAAGTGCGGTAGCGACATGTCAGGCCATTGGAAGATCGCCATTGCAGGAGATGGAAATAATCCGGCAGCTAAAATTGAGGACTTTGAGTCATTTTTAAATCAGGACATCAATATTCAAAATGTACAGTTGTTAAGTAATGGAGAAGATATTTTCTCTATACAACAAAGTCAAGATCCGTATGTAATCAATGCCAATGAAGTAGCAAAATTTTTCCCGGAAACCATTGCAAGTGGCAAAGACTTTTTCACAATATCAGGCAGTTTAGAAATACCTGCACCACGTATCATACCTGTTTCAGCCACATTAAAGTTTACCAAACCACAATCGTCATTAGAAATGGTAGTAGTACCCGTCCAAATGAGTTTTGAAGGCCAGGGCTATGTAAAATTTACGGCGGATGACGCTGATGAACCCATCATTGAAAACGATAGAATTGTTATTAATGGGAATGTGGAAGAAGAAAATGGATTTAATCCAATTAAGGCCACTTTTTATGCAGACGGGAATAGCCCTGCTATCGCCAGTTACCATGTTGATTTAGAAAAAGATTTTGTGTTAAACCTGACTTCAAAAAGCTCTGTTACAGGATCTCAGGGAAAATTTAACCTGAAAATTGATCATGGAGGAATGAAAGTCCCGATTGGAGCCAATGATTGGGACCTGTTGAGTTTCAGCGGCAATTTGCTCACCACTGATCCGACCTTAAATGCGGGCACGGGCGGCGGAAAAGAAAACAACAAAATGACTTTTACCGTGATCGGAGACATCAATGTAAGTGGAGATGCCGTGAAAGTTTCAAAAATTGGTTCACCCTTTGGAGAGATGACCATGGTGTATGATTTTAATCAAAAGGCACTTTATGGTACCATAGCGGTAAATGATCAAAGCCTGGGACCTTTTTCCGTGGGTGGTACCGTGGACATGTTGATGGACCCGCAAGGCTGGTATTTTCTGGGTGTAGGAGAAGTAAAAACCGGCTTGCCAGGACCTCTGGGCAACATGAACATGGGATTCTTATTGGGAAATCGACCTATTACTTCCATAGAAACCAATAAGGTAAGCCAGTATTCTTATGATAAAAGCAGCTTATGCTGGCTTATTGAAGATGGTGGCAAGTCGGCCATCAGCGGGCTCTTTATTACTGCCGGGAAGAGCATTTTAGATAAAGAACTCGGCTTTAATTATGCAATCGCATCTTTTTATCTACGGGCAAAGGCAGGTGCTGAAGCCAGCCTGTACACCGACTTTAATGACTGGAGCCTTATGATGTCGGCAGGGCTGTATGGCGAAGTTGCTGCCGGGGCCTCCATTCTGGGTGTTTCAGCATCGGGTTCCGCATCATTAAATGGATCGTTGACCGGAGCTGTGAGCAGTAAGTCATTTTGTATAGGCGGGGATGTTGGAGTTCTTGTGAAAGGTACCTTGTCCGTTTACAACCCCGTTGGGCCAGATCCCAGTACAAGCATTACTGAACATGCCGGGGTCAAGTTGCAAATATCCAGCAGTTCAGGTTTTGATGCAGATTTTTATTTAGGATCAGGTGGTAATCCGCCTTCGTGCAATGCGCAAAGCACCTGTAACAATTAATTCTTAAATGTAAAAAATGAAACGTTTCTTAACCAGTATAGTCATTTTATTCATCGGCCTGTTTGCCGGGGCACAGGACAAACCCGATGCAAATGCCGGGAAAGAAGGCATATTTGTGTACTGTGGCAATGCGCTGCCCAAAACATTTAGCTACCAGGTTAGCCGGAAGGAGACCACCAGAGACGATTGGCAGGAATTGAAAACACTTAGTTTCCCTGAGAACAAGCTGACCTGGAAAGGCCGGGTCATGCAAGCTTTCGGGACCAATACCCAAATGGATCTGCCAGATTCTGCAATGCTGGAAACACTCTGGGAGAAATTAAGGACATCCAACGTGAACGATTCTTTGTACTTCTGGAACAGCTATCCCTTTATGCGTGCCGCAACCGGCACCGGCTGGTGGGACCGATCGGTAGAGCCCAATAAGCAGTACAGCTATAAGATCGAGAAAATACAGGATGGAAAAAATGCTTTGGCCGGTACTTCCAAGGCAGTTTCCATTCCAGGTCCGGTCCGGGATTTTACCATACGACCCGGCTCCATTGCCGGTAACGGAACATCGGTCATACTTACATACGAATTGGTACGCTACGACGGAATGGCCGGTGTCCGTGTTTACCGGGGCAATTATTTGAGGGATAATTTTGAATTGATCCACCCAACGTTGATGTATACTGTCAACGAAGGGAAGAAAATGATGAGCCTGATCGATGCATCGGTTTTGGATAAGGCCCAATACAGTTATTATCTGATACCTTTTGACTATTATGGAAATGAAGGCACACCAACAGATACTCTAAATGTATATAATTCTGGTATGAAGAACATTCCCTCAATTGTAACCAATTTAAAAGCTGAAAGTCATGAAAAGGATCATATGGTTCAACTCAAATGGGAATTAAGCACTCAGGAAGAACTGGTATCAATTGATATTTATAAAGCAATTGCCTATGACGGCTATTATACAAAAATTGGTAGTGTTACACCTGATGTGAGCACCTTTTTGGACCAAAATGTGAACCCTGTAACAACTTATTATTATACCATTGTACTGAATGCACCGTATGGCAAAACATACCCATCCGCCCGGATCCCTGTAATTTATAAAGGAATCGAACCAAACATATTTCCCCCTTCCAACTTAAAAGCAGTAAAAGAAGGCAATACGGTGCGATTAAGCTGGGAAAAAGCAGGTAAAGATATCCGGGCTTATTATGTATATCGAACGGATGGATACACCAACCCGATGAAACCCATCTCAGAAGTGATTATCAGTTCAGATTCAATCATAGGATTTACCGACAGTCTCAAAAACATGAACGGATCGTCAGTACTCATATATGCTGTAGCTTCAGAAAATACCTCATACAATATCAGCCCGCTATCTGACAGGGTTTCCATTACAGCAACCGTTGAAATGCCGATACCTCTTCACCTCAATGCAATGGTGAATAATAACGCTATTCATTTATTTTGGGATGATCTAAATAGTGAATATCCCCAGGTAGCCGGGTACTGGATATATAGAAGGAATTCAAATAAAGAAAATAATTCTAATCAGAAAATCCGTCTTAACGAAATGCCAACTCCTTATGGTGTAAACTCTTATATAGACAGTACAGCTATGGAAGGTCAACATTATTTTTACAGTATTGTCTCAGTTGGTATAGATACCACTAATGTCAGTAGTTTTAGTCAGGAAATTGGTGCAAAAGTCCAGGAACAAATACCTTTATCTCCGGGCCAGGTGCGGGTCTTAAATACCCAGGGAGGCGTTTTATTGCAATGGACCAATCCTCTGGACGACAACATCAAAACAATCCAGATCTACAGAGCAAAAAAAGGAGGGAAACTTCAACTGGTAAAATCGCTGAGTTTTGATAGTACTGAATGGATTGATAAAGATATATCAAATGATAAGGTATACTTCTACCAGATAGTGAATGTTGATGAAAAAGACCATAGAAGCAACCCTCAGGATCCTATAGGTATTCATACCAATTAACATAAAATAATCAGGAACATCATTCTTTCATAAAGCCCGAAGCTTAAAGTTAACGGTTCTGGATAATCCTGCCGTGACTCTCGTCGATCTGGCGCTGGGGGATGGGGTAGTTAACGTCTTCAGGTCCCACAATATAATTCCAATAGTGGGATTTACCCCAGGGCATGGTTCTTTCATAGTAGAGGATCCTGTTAAGCTCCGGGACTACTATATTCCAGCGTTGCAGGTCATAAAAGCGGTGACCCTCCTGTCCCAGTTCCAGTCTCCGTTCAAACATGATGGCCTTTTTTGCAAACTGTTGATCAGGGAAAGCAGGGTAGAGTCCGATCACGTAGTTGGCGGCAGGAGTGACACCATCCTCCTCTTTAACAAATCCATCAGGATTGGCAGCCCTGGTACGAACCGCATTGACCTCACCCAGTCCCAGGTCATCCGTCCCGCTCCACGCCTCGCATTCGGCTTTCAGCAGCAGCACATCGGCGTAACGGATCATACGGTAGCCATTGGCCGTATAACCGGAGGTCCAGTTCCCCACCTCGGTGTAGATCCCCTCCTGTGATTTTTTATAAACCTGTTTCTTGGGACTATAGGGCCCGGCATAGGTCTGATCCCTGATCCAATCCTTCCCGGTATGCCTTCCCCAGTCCCAGTAGGGGATACCCCTGCGTCCCACCGACCAGTCAAGACGCGGATCCAGACGGCCGGCATATTGAACAAATACAATTGAATCAAAGGCCCAGTCAACCGGACTGGTCAGAGGATTGTTCCCTTGATTGGGGGTATCAACCGCACCGGATAAGGAGGAGTACTGACGATCTGTATAAGGATCTGCCGGATCATATATATTGACGATATCACCTGTATAATAATTCTTGTTTGCATCCCATGGTTTTGAAGCCGGAAGTCCCTGGTCGCTGGTCACCGTCTCATCATCATAGCTGTCCGGGTAGGGCAATCCATCCGGATCGGTCCGGAAGGAGTTCACAAAATCCTGGGTGGGCTGAAAAAAACCACAGCAACCTCCGGGAGATCCCCCGGACTTGTAAGGGAAGTTCAGTACTTCACCATAACCCCCATTAAATCCTCCCGATCCATCATTGACCGAATACTGTACCGTATAGATGGACTCCACCCCGTTACGGAATTCAATATCAAATACATCCCCGTACCTGGGTACCAGTCCCGCCAGTTGTCCGGCCGGATTGGTGCCGCTTTCTGCCACCTCGGTGAGCAGTGGAAGCGCAGCTTCATAATCGCCGTACATCTGCATCAGTGCTTTGGCAAGGAATACCTGGGAAACCGATTTATTAAAACGGCCCACCTGAACCATGTTCAAAGGGAGGTAGGTTCCCTGGGTCAGGTCCTCGATGATCCTGTCCCGGATATCCTCCACGTTGGTCACTGTGTAGCGATCTGTATGCTCATCCACGTAAGGGACGAACCGGTTATAGGTGCGGTCGGCCCAGAGCCTCCAGGCTTCGAAGTGGTAAAACCCGCGAAGTGCTCTTGCCTGCCGGGCAAACCAGTTATACTGATCTTCCGTAATCGTTCCTGATTCATAGGCCGTACTGGCAGATACCAGGGTGGAGTTACATCGTGCGATAGCCTCATAGGTTGATCGCCATTTTTGATTCAGCCAGGAATTGGTGGAGGTCTCGGAAAAAGTGGTGAGGGGAAATATATCACCCGAGTCGCCCGAGTCGGTACCCTTATTGGACTCTAAGCCCCTGATGCTGGCATATACCCACCCCGAAGTAGCAGCCTCCCAGCCAAAACTTTCGGAGACCCCGTCCAGCATGGAGTAGGCGCCGGTAAGCAATGCATCCACCCCTTCGTAGTTGGCAAGCACCGCATTATCCAGCACCTCATTGGGTGTTACCTCCAGGAAATCCTTGGAACAGGCGTACATGAATAAAAGCGCACCTAGGACCATAATAGCCAGTGATTGCCGGGGCCGAACCATAAAGTACAATTTATGTAATTCACAGGTAAAAATAAAGAAAGCCCCCTTTTTAAATATCAGCCGGGAGAATTTTCACCCGGTGTACCATAAGCTTAACGATACTATTTTGTAGATTTGAGTTACCAACCCGGTTACCTATGAAATTATACCGTATCCTGATTCCTTCCCTCTTATTAGCAACCTTCATTATCCCTTTCAAAGTGTCCGGCCAGGGAGTTCTTCCACAGAACACAGGGGAAGAGGCGTCACAGGTACAGACAGACAGTGTGACTTTGCAACCTTACCCGGCCTCAGAGATCACAAATGCATTGGGGACAACCGGCAGTTTAATCATTACCTCATTGAATAAGCAACTGACCCCGGAGTTTATATCCGCGAACGCCAAAGAGATAGATACACTTTTATCCGGCATCGGTCTATTGCTGGGGGACTCGGTTGTCAGGTCACTTCCTGGTAAAAGCAGGAGGCAACTGGAACAGGTCACGCTACGCGCCCAGTTCAATATCAATCAGATTGAACCTGTACTGGGTCACCTGTCCGGTATGGCAAAAGAGCTCCAGGCCGAATTGACAGTACTGGAGCACAACAAGCAGCGGTGGGTACTGACCCTGGAACAGGGAGCCGGGAACGAGACTGTGATATCGAGGGAAGAACGTATCCGGTCAACCATCGGAAATATAGATTCGGTCAGCAGCCTGCTCCAGGATGACCTTGTATTGATCCTTGGTGAGCAGGATCGTCTTACCGAAAAAAAAGTAGAATTGCAGGAGCTGCTTACACATGTGGATGATCAGAGAAAACTGCTGGGCGAGACCATATTGACCCGTGATATGCCGGGCTTTTTTGCGGACCTTCCCAACTTGCGGGATAAGACCCTGATCAGGAAACATGTAGAAGAGTTCAGGGGATCGGTCAGTAGTGACATAGTACTTTTAAAATCGGGTTACCGGCGTACAGTGATCGTATCATTCCTGATATTCCTGGCCCTGCTGGCTTTCCTGGTCTGGTACAAAAGGAACCATACCCGGCTGATCTCCGATACGTATTCTGACTTGTCTAAAGAGCATAAACTCCTTATCAACTCGCCGGTTGTGACCTCCGTGTTTATATCCTCGCTGTTCATGCGGTTCCTGGTCCCCGATCTGCCCCAGACATTCAACGACCTGAATCTCACCATCATGCTAATCCCCATGGTCATCCTGATGATACGGATGTTCGGGATATTGTTCCGGCGATGGATTATTTTACTGGTCAGCACTTACGCTTTAAATTTCGTCTATGAGCTGGCCTACCATCCGGGGATCCTTCTGAGGATCCTCCTGATCGGAATGTGCTTTGCAGGCATCTGGCTTTTCTACTGGGTCTACACCAGGAAGCCATTTATTGGATTGATCCAGCACAGGTCATTATATAAGTTTTTCAGGATTCTGGTGGTGGTATTCCTGGCACTGCAATTTCTTGCCGTCCTGGCTAACCTGTTGGGAGCGTTCCGCCTGGCGGAATTCTTCACCCTGCTACCGCTGCAGATCACCATCCTGGCCATTGCGATCCAGATCCTGACCAAAATAGTGGATACCCTTCTCTTTATGATCCTCTCAGGCAAAGATCTGCAGAAGCTCAATGTGATCAGGGAGGAGTTCCATCTGGTCTACCGGAAGAGTGTCTGGCTCGTCGATTTCCTCCTGCTTCTCATCTTTATTTCCAATGTCCTCCGTCTGCTAAGGATCAAGGACGCTGTTTTTGCATGGGGCAGGGGATTACTTTCAGATGGCAGAAAGTTTGGGGCCATTGATATAACACTGGGCAGTATTTTGATTTTTTTCTTTGTGATCTGGCTCTCCATTATGATCAGCAGGATCATTACCCGCATCCTCGAAAAGGATTTATTTACCAGGGTGAAAACTGCCAAAGGCATTCCGGGCACCGTATCGCTATTGTTGCGGATTGGCCTGATCTCCGGGGGTTTTTTCCTGGCCGCAGCTGCTTCCGGGATGCAATTGACCAACCTTTCCATTGTGCTGGGAGCCTTTTCTGTCGGGATTGGTTTTGGATTGCAGAACATTTTCAACAACATGGTATCGGGACTCATCCTGGCCTTTGAACGTCCCATCAATGTGGGTGATGTGGTACAGGTGGGTGACCTGCTGGGAACTGTGAAATCAATTGGACTGCGCTCAAGTACGGTGCATAGTTTTGACGGTGCGGAGGTGATCGTTCCCAACGGAAACCTCATCTCCAACGAGATGATCAACTGGACCCTTTCCGATTCTTACCGGAGAATGGACATCAGGGTGGGAGTGGCCTACGGTACTGACCCGGAGCGAGTAATGGCTATTATGATGGATGTTGCAAAGGAACATAAACAGGTCCGGAAGAATCCGGAGCCCAGGGCCTACTTCATCGGGTTTGGAGACAGTTCGCTGGATTTCAGGCTGCTGGCCTGGGTGGCCATGGACCACTGGCTGGTGACAGAGAGCGAACTCAATGTGCTGATCAACAAGAAACTGAAGGAAGAGAGCATCGAGATCCCCTTCCCGCAGCGCGATCTGCATATCCGGTCTGACGCGACCAAATCCGGTCCACAGAAAAATCAGGCAGAATAAAGCGAACCAGTTATTGGTTTTTTGTATTACATTATGTAACTTGCAGAATGTAACTTACATAATGCAATATGAAAAAACCTTCCACGCCCTTTCCCACCAGCGGGTATTTTGGCAGGGAATATTTCTGTGATCGCATCGAGGAGGTCGATAGCCTCAAAAGGAATGTCAGCGGAGGTTCTTCCACCACCCTGGTCGCACTCAGGCGCATGGGTAAAACAGCCTTGATCAGGCATCTTCAAACTGAACTGGCGAAGGAGTACCAGGGCCTGTACGTGGATATCCTCCCGACCGAATCGATGCTGGATATGCTCAACAGTCTGGCCACGGGGATCGCCCGCATGGAATCTGAACAAACAAAGTGGGGGGTACAGGTCTGGAAATTCCTTAAATCACTGAGGCCGGTGGTCAGCTACGATAACTTGTCAGGGATGCCCACGCTGAGCCTGAACCAGTCACCCGACGAAGGCCGTCGATCCATTGAAGAGATATTCGGGTTCCTTGAAGAACAGCCCAGGCCCATTATCCTGGCCATAGATGAATTTCAGCAGATACTTCAGTACCAGGACCACAATGTGGACGCCTGGCTCCGGTCCAGGATCCAGGAATTGAAGAATGTCCGCTTCATATTCTCAGGCAGCCAGCAGCACCTTATCAACGAACTCTTTGCAGATCCTTCAAGGCCGTTCTACAGAAGCACGCAGTTCCTGAAACTGGAGAAGATCGACAGGGAACAGTACCATGCCTTCATTTCGGAGAAGTTCGGCGACCATGCCAAAATGATCGACGATGCGACCATTGCCTCCATCCTCGACTGGACAATGGGATATACCTATTATGTTCAGCTCCTGTGCAACAGGATATTTCTTTCCTCCGGGAGGCAGGTCCACCACGAGTTATGGAAAGAGGAGGCCATGCGATTGCTTAAAGAGCAGGAGTTCATGTTCTATTCATACCGGGACGGGCTCACCACCGCCCAGTGGAACCTGCTCAAGGCAGTTGCCAGGGATGGAGTGGTCACAGCGCCCACGTCGCATGACTTTATCACCAGGCACGGGCTGGGGACCTCTGCTACCGTATTGCGCTCCCTGAAAACCCTTCAGAAGAAGGAACTGGTCTTCCGGGACCTGGATCTGCAGGGCATGCCCTATTACGGGGTGTATGATGTTCTGTTCAGCCGGTGGATCGGGGGCTGATGACTCAACGGCAGGATTGCGTTATTCCCCGTACTCCGGCTTCCCGACTTTTCCCATGAAGAGGATGGCGCCGGTGGAGTTTTCCTTGATCACGTAAAGGAAGGGCCTGTTAGCCGCGAACTGGAAGGGTACTCCCCCGGGGGAAGCACTATCCAGCATCTCCACGATGGTGGCAGCCGCCGCCTCTGTCCCCTCCTCCTTCACGTCGATATAGGTCTGGTGGATCACCCTCGAGATATAAATACCACTGGCGGGTTTGATGTTGCTGAAATCGGCACTCTCTGTGAAAGCGATCCCCAGTCCCAGGTCGATCAGGGGTTCGTTTAAAAGGGATTTAAAGCCATATTTGAACCTGGGAAATTGTACGAGTATATTGACATAGTAGGAGTGTTCAAACCAGGAATCCCAGCTTTCCGCATTCATCTCCTCCACCAGGTTGGAGATGGTCACCCCCGGTTCTGGCAGCAGAACCACCATGCTGAAGGTGCTGTCGCCATAGGGCAGTTCCAAAGCTGTGAAATCCTCCTGGCTGGTATAACTGAAAGCCCCTATAACCTTCATGAAATCGGTCCTGTAGTATGCTCCATCCTCTAAGATAAAGGTCCCTTCAAAGGTCTCCTCCGGATCAAACCGGTACTTCCAGGTGGCATTGAAATATATAGCATTGACCAGGTACATCACCGCATCTGCGGGGATGTAATCGAGCATGTCCTTGATCTTCCCATTGGTCTTCTCCTCAATCCAACTATTGATGATATCCACCGCACCGGGATCCGAAAAATCGAGTGCCTCCACCAGGGCATCGAAATACTCCTGGTTGGTGGCAATAAACGCTTCCAGCACTTCGTATCCCAGCCTGTACCAGATGCTGTTAGCTATGCTGAATTTTACCGCGTCATCGAGGGTCACCAATTGCGACATCAGGTCCTGGTAACTCTCATTCACCTCCAGGTCGGTCCAGTCCCCGTAATGGAGCACCTGCCGGAAGGCTTCCCGGGTGTCCCCGGCCGAACCGTTATAGGTCATCCCCAGCGCATAGGAGGTGCTGAGCGGGGAGATCATCAGATTATCCTCCTCGCGGGACCTGTAAACCTCTTTGAAGAGTTCAAAGGCAAACTGCTGGTCCGCCTGGATGATCTCGGCGGACTTCTTGTTCAGGACGATCTTTTTAGGCTCCTTATGTATAAGCTCCGCCTTCTCGCAGGAAGAAAGGGTGAAAATGGAAAAGATCAGAACTATAATGGAGAAGACTGATGACCTGAATGCTATCAATGTTTTCATGGTAAAGGGCGCTTTTAAGTAAGATGCAAGCCGCTCCTTCAGGGTTGTGTTATTGAATAATCCAATCAGTAAATGTTCTGGTGGCATTGATGACATAGTTACTTGTCTCCTCACTAATAGGTGTTAATATCTCCAGTCCGCCTTCCGGCCATTCAGTGTCCCCCTCTTCAGTAGGCCAATATTTATCCCTTGTTTCCTTTGAGTCAAAAACCCATATCTCTCCATACATATTTTCTGATTCTCCCCTATCACCCACGACAATGTAGATTTTTATTCCCGGGAAGACTTTTTCAGCGGCAGGAACCCATTTTGTCCTGTTGAATTCTAACCATTGATTCATAGTAACATCAGGCTGAAGAGTCACTTCGTAACTACTAACTGCTACAATGCTTCCTTTATTAAGAGTTTGTCCGAATGCGATTCCCGCAAACAGGATTAGGGTGGTAATAATCATTAGTTTTTTCATGGTCAATGGTTTTTGGATTGACTTAATCAAGTTACTTCAGAAACCAGTGAAAGTCAAGTGTTTTCTTTTAATCGGACTTCCTCTGTCCGAACAGCAAAGACAGTATATTTTGTATATTTATCGCACTCCTCATGGCAATTCATTTAGCAACCTGTTTAAAGAGGATTGATATTCTGTAGAAAATGAAATGCTGAAATGCTTAGATCTGAGTACCATATTTCAAAGATGGACTGCCCGGCCGAGGAGAATATGATACGTTTGAAACTGGAAGGATTAAGTGCGATCAGTAAACTTGAGTTTGACCTTGATTCCAGGCGACTGGTAGTTTTCCATGATAAGGAAGATCCTGAGATCACCACCCGGCTTGAAGAGTTGAATTTAGGAAGCAGGTATGTGGAAACAGTCGCTTTCGAAGGGAGTCCGGAGCAGGAGAACAGTGCAGTGCAATCCAGGCTCCTGTGGACGGTACTGGTCATTAACTTCGGCTTCTTTCTGATCGAGATCACCACAGGTCTGCTTTCACGATCCATGGGTTTGGTGGCAGATTCGCTCGACATGTTTGCAGATGCCACAGTCTATGGCCTGAGCCTGTGGGCCATCGGGTCCACGATAGCAAGAAAGAAATCTGTTGCCCGGTTCAGCGGCCTGATCCAGTTTGTGCTTGCCGGCCTGGGGATCTTTGAAGTGGTCAGGCGTTTTATTGCGATTGAAGCAGTACCTGACTTCAGGATAATGATCGTGGTGTCGGTACTGGCACTGATTGCCAACTCCGTTTGCCTGTACCTGCTTCAGCGCTCAAAAAGTGAGGAGGCGCATATGAAAGCCAGTATGATCTTTACCTCCAATGATGTCATTATTAACAGCGGAGTCATACTGGCAGGGATCCTCGTCATGTTAACACAGTCAAAGTATCCTGATCTGGTCGTGGGCGGGATCGTTTTCCTTATTGTGGTCCAGGGCGCGATCCGGATGGTGAACCTCGGCAAATAATACCGTCAGTAAGATCCCGGCTCAGTAGTTGCTGTCGCTGAGGACGGTGATCGAAGTGGGGTATTTCGAACCGTAGTGGATCCGGTGCCGCTGCGCCTTGTAGGCAGAATCGGGAGCCGTCATGATCGAGGGCACATAGGTCTGCGGGTTGAGGTCATACAGGGGGAACCAGGTACTCTGGACCTGCACCATGATGCGGTGGCCGGGAAGGAAGGTGTGGTCCGCCTGGGGCAGGGGGATCTGGTATTCCAGCACTTTGTCCGGTACAATGGGTTCCGGGCGTTCATAGTCCTCCCGGTACCTTCCCCTGAAGATGTCACCGCTGACCATAAGCTCATATCCAGACATCTCGTAATCCTCCTCTATGCCGGCATAGACATCGATGAGCTTCACCACCCAGTCAGCATCGCTCCCGGTTGTCTCGGCAAAGAGCCGGGCCATGACCGGACCTCGGATCGTCACCGGTTCCGTAAGTGGTTCGCTCACCCAGGATAACACGTCGGGACGGTTGTCCACGAAACGCTGGTCCTCAACCAGCCATTGCCTCCAGGCTTTAATGACCGGGGGATTGCCGTAATCGAAGCCCCAGATGGGCCTTGGCCTGTAGGGTATGGGATATGCAGGATCGGAGATGAACCCCTTGAATGCATCTTCCACAGCAGGAGGAGAGAAGGCCAGTTTCCCGTTCTCCTGCAGGTAGATCAGCATCTCCTCCACCGCTGGTGGCCAGCTGTCGAAGGCATGCCAGACATTGGTCCCGGTTTCGAATACCGTGACAGGGGCAGGAAGTTCCGTTTCACTGTCATGGAGGAAATGGCGGAGGAAGTGAGCGAGTACCTCTTCCCTGAACCATTCTGAAGTGTTCTGGCCGAATTTCAGGGCCCCCAGGCTGCTGCCGTCGGCCTCATGCTGCCCGTGGTACCAGGGCCCGGCTGCAAAGAAGTTCACATCGTTATTGGTATCGTGCCGTTCCAGGGCTGCATAGACTGCAGGTGATCCATAAATGTCCTCCTGGTCCCAGAACCCATGGACATGCAGTGCCGGTACCAGTCTCGGAAGTGAGTCGAACCACTGGTCGGCTGCCACTCCCTGCCAGTAGGGCCCGTAAGCCGGGAACTCCATCAACCAGTGCCACATTTCGTGCCGCTCATCCAGGTGGGCTCCCAGGCTCGTCCCGATCGCTCCCAGGGGAAGCGCCCAGCTGTAAAGCTCGTTCTGGTCATAAGGATACTCCGTCGAGACGCCCTTCTGCGATTCCATGCTGTAGATGAAATCGAATGCATAGGCTCCCCTGAAGGCGCCCCAGTGGAACCAGTCATCTGCTTTCCAGGTATCTACCACAGGGTTGAAGGGGACAGCGGCAGCCAGTGACGGGTGGGGGTCCCGCATGGCCGCCAGGGTGAGCCAGCCGGGGTAGGAGGTACCCCAGATCCCCACCTTACCATTGGTGGAGAGGTTCGTCACCAGCCAGTCGATGGTGTCCCACGCATCGGTGGTCTCGTCAGTTGTGGTCTTGTTGAACGGCCCAATTGGTGCCCGGTACATGAAATAATCGCCTTCCGACCTGAAACGGCCCCTTATATCCTGGAACACGTAGATATAATCACTGCCCATGAATTGATTCCCGAGCAACTCCTCCAGGTTTGAAGCGGTCGTGCCCTCCAGTCCCCTCGATGCATTGTAAGGGGTCCTGAGCAGGATCACTGGCCGCGGTCCGGCTGTCTCCTTCTGCGCAACGATCAGCGTAAAGAGCCGGATCCCGTCGCGCATAGGGATCATCTCTGCCCTGATTGTAAAGTCGCCCTCCTGGGGAGCTTCGCTTTGCGGTACCCGGGAAGGTGAAGCAGCCAGGGTGGTAAAGGCAATGAACAGAAAAAGAAGGCGGGTGAATGATGATCCGGACAGGCGTGTTTTCATGTGAATGATCGTTATGGAGCAAATCGACTTCACTCTAAATGTTGAAACAGTAAGTTACAATTTTGAACGGATGATCAAAAGAGTTTAACCCGGCAGTGCCCGGCCGATCAATCCTTCTTCAGGCGGGGACTTCCATGATGGATGGGAGCGATGCTCTTTCGCATGAGGATCTCGTCATACCCTTCCACCAGGAAATTGTTCAGCGTTCCCACCAGTTCATAACCCTGTCTCAGGTAGAACCGCTGTGCATCCCGGTTAAAAGATGACACGCATAAAAAGAGGTTGGCACAGGTGGAGAAGATCTCCTGTTCGATAAATGCCATCATCCGCTCCCCCAGTTTCTGGCTCCTCCATCCCGGTTGCACGGCGATGCTCTTCAGGTATCCCGAAAAGTCTCCCTTGGTCTGTATGACAATGGTGCCGACGATCTCCTCTTCCACGAAGGCGACATAGACCTCGTTGATGGGATCGTTAACCGTATCGGCCAGATGTGCCGGGGTCATGCCCAGGGTGACCCATGGCTTGGATATGACCAGGATCTCCACACAGGCTTTCCGCTCTTCGTCCGAGCGCACCGGGCGGATTTCCAGATTCACTTCACTCATCCTGCTTAAACATTTAAAACTGAAAG